>Ga0209066_10008196_pt1 | contig 10184 bp, 11 predicted proteins | sample All_14_2_FD_187198 | JGI IMG/M metagenome (GOLD analysis project Ga0209066, IMG submission 187198) | Freshwater microbial communities in response to fracking from Pennsylvania, USA - Allegheny Zone_MetaG_DW_15 (SPAdes) (version 2) ... | reverse complement strand
GATATTCGTGTCCGACAAATGATCGAAGACGGACTGGAAGACGAAGTCCGACGTTGCTTCGAATATCCGAAAACCTGGGAATACCAGAGCTTTCAAGGCATCGGATATAAAGAATGGAAGGAATATTTGGAAAACAAGCGAAGTTTGGAAGAAACCATCCAAGAAATCGTAATCCATACGCGTCAGTTCGCCAAACGTCAGAAAACGTGGTTTCGCCACCAGTTCGAGGCGGATTGGGTCGATGCGTTGGATCCGAAAGCGTTGGATAACATCGCCGCCGACCTTGTGTCTTGGGCGAAAACGGAGGAGCAAGAATGAAAAAAATCGTCATCGCCGGAGGATGCTTCTGGGGCGTCGAAGAATATTTCCGTCGCTTAAACGGTACCTACGGGACGCAAGTCGGCTACGCGCAAGGTGCCAAAGACGAACCGACCTACCAAGAAGTATGTTCAGGCTTCACCCATCATGCGGAAGTCTGCGAAGTCACCTATGAAGAAACGATGTTGCCTTTGGAGAAAGTGTTGGAACACCTATTTCGAATCATCGATCCGACCTCCCTCAACAAGCAGGGCGGAGATGTCGGGACGCAATATCGTGTCGGTGTCTATCCGCAGAATGAAGAAGACCGACGGATCTGCCAGGAATATATTGAAAAACGCCAAGCGGACTATAAGAAACCGTTGGTTTTCGAAGTCGAGTTTCTGAAACAATTCTGGACCGCCGAAGTCTATCATCAGAAATACCTCGTTAAAAATCCCGGTGGTTATTGTCATGTGGATTTCAGGAAGATCAAACCCGAAGAACTAAAACCCGAATACCGTAAGTAAGCAACGTGAGATATCACGCAACGTGAGAAATCACGTTGTTTTTTTAAGGGAGCCATGCCTCTTTCTCATAAAGGAAAAGAGGAGGAATAAGGCATGCTTGAAGTAAATGGAATCACCAAACACTACGGAAAACACACCGCACTCAACGATTGCGGATTTACGGTACGAAAACATGAAATATTAGGTGTTTGCGGGGAAAACGGGAGCGGGAAGACCACGTTGTTTCGCTGTCTGATGGGCTTGTGCGCAATGGACGAGGGAGAAATACGCTATGAAGGACAACTTATTCCCGAAGGGGTCCGTCATCATTTCGGCTATTTGCCCGAACAACGCAGTCTCTATACGGACCTTAGCATCGAAGATACATTGATCCATTATGGTCGGTTACGCAAGATGGGCTACGATCAGATCGATCGCCGAATCCGCGAGCTCTACTCGATTTTCGATTTCAAGATTCCGGGGTATACCAGACTTCACGCACTTTCGAAAGGAAACCAACAAAAAGTCCAATTCATGGCCGCGTTGATCAACGATCCCGACGTGGTGATCTTAGATGAACCATTTACCGGGCTTGATTACATGAATCTGAAGAAAACCCAGGATTTCTTGCTTGAACTTGCCCGACAAGGGAAATGTATTTTGATCTCCAGTCATCAATACGAAGAACTGGATGCGATCTGCACGTCGTTGTTGATTCTGAGGAAGGGAATCACGATGGGATTTGGAAATCTAGATCGTATGAAAACCGAAGAAGGTTCGTGTACGATCCGAGTCAACGCTTCAGTAAATGTCATCCCACATATCAAAGAAGATGAACCTGTCACGGTCATCGGGAATGCGATTCATATCCAAACCAAAACGCCGCAACGTGCCAAACGATTATTGAATTCACTAAGTCGTGAGGAAGATGTCCGTGATCTTTCGATGGAACGAATCAAAGTCAAAGAGTTGATCAAAGCGAGGTGTGACTCGTGAAAGAGTTGATCCGATTCGGATTGAAACGAAGATGTTTCAATAAAACCTTTCTTGTTTCACAGATACTTTTGGTCGTTTTACTGGGTTGTGCTCTGAATTTGGATAAGATCGCGCATTTCTTCGGTTTCAGCAACGCCGGTCTTTTGCCTTTATCCTATGGTGAAATCATCACGCAAGATCGTCAAGACCAAGCCGCAATGTTCGGATTCGTCCTAAAACAGGATACGGAACTTAAAGTCATTGAAACCGACACGGGATTCAGCGTTTCCGGATCACAATCGTTGGATACGATCGCACGGATGAAACTGCAGGCATATCTGACAAGTATCCACCAAAACGCGTTTCTCGCGCAACGTCATCCGAATGTGACAGAGTTGATCATGGAATACGAGAATGTGGAAATCGATTACCAAGGCGAATTGTCAAAACCGATCGGCCGCGAGAATTTCGTATTCATGGTTTTAACGGCTGTTTATTTCATGGTTCTGAACTTCGCGGCGATGACTTCCAACGAAGTGGTCGGTGAGAAGTCCGCGAACGTATTGGATATGGTCCTTAGTGCCGCGGATGTGAAGTCACATTACTTCGCCAAGTTGATTGGCGGATGGTTGACGATGGCGATTCAAGGAACGTTTACACTGGGAGTCTTCGCTTTCTTCACTTATTTTCGAAACCAAGAGGATCTAGGAAAAGGGTTACTGAGTTGGTTATCCCAATTCGGATTGGTTGAGCGTGATATTCTGAGTTTTCGAATGTTGATTGCGAAACTTGAGTTGGATGTTTCGTTCTCATTCACGATCCTGTTGTGCGTATTCTTCTTATTCTTTGGAATGGCATTAATTCAAATCCTTATGACGATCTTTGCGTCTAAAATGAAAAGCGCCGAGGAAGCTTCGATCCTCCAAGGACCGGTCTATATTTTCCTGTTGATTCTCTATTATGTCGCACTATCGCAAAACACGGCTTCCCGTTTATCGTCCGTTTTCGGCAAGGTCGCATCCCTTTCTCCGATCACGTCGATGTTGTTTATGCCCATGCGACTTTTATCGTCGAGTGTCAGCGCGCAAGAAATCGTACTCGGGTTCCTCGTCGTTTCGATCACTCTTGTGATCGTAATTTCGATCGGCCAAAGACTCTATGCGGATAGTGTTCGTCAATCCCATCCGTTACGCAAGCTACTTGTGAAAAATCAAACTAAATGAGTTATATTTTTGGGCGAAGTTACCGAAATCGGCGAAATCATTGACAAAAGTGAAACAATTAACATAAAAGTCGTTGACGATAAACTCCGTAATTGTTTATAATTCACGTGCAAAGGAGGAATTTGAAATGAAAAAATTAGTATTCATGCTTGCTGCCGCAGTCTTGATGGTTGCTTCGTTGACGGCTTGCGCCGCTCCGAAAGTATACAAACTCGGATCTGCCAGCGTTACGGAAGCTAAAAGCAGTCCTGCCACCGCAGAGAAAGCTGGAAGTGTCCAATTCACCACGATTTATGCCACCGTATTGCTCGACAAGGACGACAAGATCGTCTTCGTAACCATCGATTCCGCTCAAAATAAGGGAACCTTCGACACCGCAGGTGTCATCGTAAAGGCCGAAGCTGCCAAAACGAAGAAGGAAAAAGGCGATGAATACGGCATGAAAGCCGCTTCCGGAATCCAAAAAGAATGGTATGAACAAATCGAAGCCCTCGAAGCTTACTTCGTCGGTAAGACCGTTGAAGAAATCATGGGCATGAAACTGACCGACGAAGCTCCTGACGATCTCAAGACTTCCGTCACCATCGGTATCACCGGTTATCAAGAAGCGGTCAAAAAAGCCGCTGAAAACGCAGTTGAAGTCAAAGGCGTAAAATCTGTCGGTTCCGCTTCCGTCACGACCGTTTCCGGCCGTAACGCTGCTGCTGACAAAGAAGGCCGCGTTCAAACCAACGTCGTCTTCACGGGTGTTGCTTTCGACAAAGACGGCAAGGTTCTTGCTGTTTCCATCGACAACGCGCAAAACAGCGGTACGTTTGACACCGCCGGCGTTATCGTAAAAGCCGAAGCTTCCAAGACCAAAATCGAAAAAGGCGACGAATACGGTATGAAAGCCGCTTCCGCCATCGGTAAAGAATGGTACGAACAAATGAACGCTCTGACCGCCGCCATGGTTGGTAAGACCGTTGAAGAAATTCTTGCCTTCCCGACCGCGAAGAAAGACGACGCGCATCCGGAAGTTCCGACGGGCGACGATCTGAAGACCTCGGTCTCGATCTCCATCGAAGGCTACCGTGCCGCTGTCGAAAAAGCATTCGACAACGCTGTCGAAATCAAGTAATCCAACTTCAGTCAAATCAAAAGAGCCTCCGGGCTCTTTTGTTATTTCTGACGCTTCAACGTTGCGATCTCTTTGGATCGTTTTGTTTTTTTAAGCTCCTCCAAGTTGCTCGCAAGTTGCTTTTCGTAGACGCTGTTTGTATTGGGTTGATAGAAACGGATTGATTTTAAGGCGTCAGGCAGATATTGGAATTTATGCCACAGATCCGGACGATCATATGGATACTTATCCTCATCCTTCATACCGACCGGTGTCAAACGCAGATAATCAGGAACGGGGTAAGCATGTTGTTGCGCTTGGTCGATGGCCGCATGGATGGCCAAACAACCGCTTTTGGATTTCGGAGACAACGCTAAGTCGATGACCGCCGTCCCGAGAAGAATCGACGCTTCGGGGAATCCGACCCGTTTCGCCGCGTCGACCGTATTGACAGTCCGTGCCACGGCGGCGGGATTCGCCAATCCGATATCTTCGTAGGCAGTCACCAATAATCTACGTTCGATTGAGTCCATATCTTCCGCCAGAATCAAACGTGCAAGATAGTAGAGCGCCGCATCGGGATCGCTACCGCGGATGGACTTCTGAAAACCGCTTAACGCGTCATAATGATCATCACCATCGTGATCCATCGCCATGTTGGCTTGTCGTGTGTAGCGGTGGACATCTTCACGCTTTATTTCCGCTCCCGGCAGAGCGATTGCGAGGATCTCCAACAAGTTATAGGCAAATCGGATATCCCCGTTACTGAGGTCGCAAATCGTTTTGATCGCATCTTCGCTTAAGGTGCAACCACCGAGATCCGAATTCGGATGGGATAACGCTCGATCCAAGGCTTTGCGCATGTCCGCTTCTTCGATGCGCTTAAACTCCAACAGTTGACAACGCGAACGGACCGCCGGATTGATCGAGAAGTAAGGGTTGGACGTCGTGGCTCCGATCATGATGATCGTCCCATCTTCGATGTGCGGCAACAATAAATCCTGTTTATCCTTATTTAACCGATGCACTTCGTCGACGATCACCACCATCGATCCGTACAGTTTCGCTTCCGCGAAGATCGTATCCAATTCTTTCTTATTTCCGGTCACCGCATTAAACTTACGTAACGGTAACGTCAACTCATTGGCCAAGACGGAAGCCACCGTCGTTTTCCCGGTTCCGGGAGGGCCGAAGAAGATCATCGAAAACAATCGACGTTCCTCAACGCAACGTCGCAGAAGAGCGTTTTTTGAAACCAAGTGCGTTTGACCGATAATATCATCCAAAGATGACGGTCGGATACGGAATGCCAGGGGTTGTTTCATCGAATCACGTATAATCCAGTTATCGATTAACTAGATTAAACTCCTTTCATCTTTCTCTGATTATGACAGTGAATCGATCACTGTTATAATAAATTCGCACTGTGGATTTGTCTCTATTGAATTATCGCTCGACGATTGCGAGGTGACTCTTACCACAGTTTTTTCATGGAACGGTAATCGGTTAGTTAACACTTGATGTTTGAATGACGTGATTCCGCTGGAAAGATCTGTGGCAAACAGACAGTGCGCTTTGACCAGGAGGTGGTCTTCGTGTATTTCATCGGCATCGATATCGCCAAGTACAAACACGACTGTTTCATCGCTACGGAAACAGGCGAGGTCGTACGCAACACGTTTACTTTCCACAACGATCGATTCGGCTTTCAGCAATTACTCTCTGTCATCCAAGATCTGGATCCCACGCAAATCAAGCGGATAGGATTTGAGGCGACCAGTCATTACACCGAGAATCTCAAGCATTTCTTAGCACAAGCAGGACACGATTTTATGGAATTGAATCCCGTGTTAACCGCAAAATTCCGTTCCGCAACGACTTTGCGAAGAAGCAAAACCGACAAAATGGATGCCCAACTCATCGCACAGTATTTGATGAGCGTCCCCTACAAACCCTATCCAATCCCATACTATCACATCTCCGCTTTGAAATCATTGACGCGTTTACGTGCTTCGCTTGTTCGTCAACGATCGCATTACCTCGTTCAGATCACGAATCTCATGGATGCGATTTTCCCTGAATTCAAGCCGTTTTTCAATCATTCCTTTACCGTCACCGCGCTCTATTTGATTGAAAACTACGCAACTCCGACGAAGATATCGAATATGAATGCCAAGTCGTATGAGCTCTTGCGCCGTCTTTCGCATGGCCGTTTTACCTGTGCGAAGTTCCTTCAGTTGAAATCACTCGCGAGCCGAACGGTGGGGAACGTAACGCCTGTTCTTGAACTTGAACTCGCTTCTGTCTTACGCCTCTATCGCGCCGTCGAAGAGGAAGTCGTTCGGCTTGAAAATGAAATCAAAGCCATCATGGCGCAGCACAAGATCCCAACGGCTTCCATTCACGGGATTGGCATCTTATCCGCTGCGACGATCGTCGCCGAGTACGGTGATTTCAACCGTTTCGAAACGCCTGCACAAATGCTTGCCTATGCCGGTCTTGAGCCGTCCATCAACCAATCCGGCACTGCTCAATCGCCTGGGCATATGGTGAAACGCGGTTCCAGCCAACTGCGCTATGTCCTTTTGAATGTTTCGATGTATCTTTTAATCCACAATCCTGTCTACTATGCCTTTTATCAAAAAAAGAGAAATGAAGGAAAATCTCATCGAATCGCTTTAAGCCACGTTGCCAAGAAGCTGGTCCGTATGATTTTCAAACTGGAAAAAGAGCATTTACAATTTGACATAAGCCAAGTGCGGTAGCGTGCGATTGGTTCTGTCATTAAAAACCGGCTTCGACAAGAAGTTTTTTCATCGTGTCAACATTTACATCATTTATTTATTGACAAAGAATAGTTAGTCACCTCCTTTCTATTCTAACATTCCTGAAAAGATAGTAAAATGAGGAAGAGGTGATATTATGCGTGCGGTGATACAACGCGTGGCCCAGGCACAAGTTCGGGTCGATCAAACAATTGTCGGTAAAATCGGTCAAGGGTTGGTCGTTTATCTGGGAGTTCATGCGAAGGATACGGAAAAAGAAGCCGAGAAGTTGGCGCATAAAATCGCGCATGCCCGTGTCTTTGAGGATGCGGACGGGAAAATGAATCTCAGTGTTCAAGAGATCCAGGGATCGATCTTATCGATTTCCCAGTTCACGTTGATCGCAGATACGGTCAAAGGAAACCGACCTTCTTATGACCAAGCGGCACGTCCCGAAGCCGCGGATCGGCTCTATCGGATATTCAACGAGAAACTTCGGGAATTCGTTTTGGTGGAGACCGGCACATTTCAAGCGTATATGATCATCGACCAAACCAATGACGGTCCGGTGACCCTCATCTATGAAACCAAGGAGGAACAACGATGACTGAATTAATGGACGGAAAACTGACTGCCAAAAAAGTCGAAGAAGATTTGAAGATCCGCATCGGTCTTTTACGTGAACGGGGCAAACGTGTCCCGAAACTGACGGTCGTTTTAGTCGGTGATCATCCGGCGTCCTTAAGTTATGTCACCGGAAAAGAAAAAGCCTGCGCACGCGTCGGCATGTTGTCGGAAGTACTGCATATCCCCCGCACGATTTCCCAAGCCGAGTTGGTCAAAATCATCCATCGTTTGAATGAAGATTCCAATGTGGATGGAATTCTGGTACAATTACCCCTGCCTGCCGAATTGGATCCGCAGGAAGTCGTCCGAAGCATCGATCCGTCGAAGGACGTGGACGGCTTGCATCCGGTCAATGTCGGCAAGATGCATATGCAGATCAAAGGATTCGAACCCTGCACACCGCGTGGTATCTTGCGCTTGCTTGACCAGTACCAAATCCCCCTACAAGGCAAGGATGTGGTCGTGATCGGGCGAAGCAATTTGGTCGGCCGTCCGGTCGCCCAACTCTTGTTGAACCGCAATGCCACGGTAACGATCTGTCATTCCAAAACCGCCGATCTTCATCGTTATACACGTGCGGCCGATGTCATCATCGTCGCCATCGGACGTCCTCGTTTTCTTAAAAAAGAACATGTCAGTTCCAAAGCGGTCGTCATCGATGTCGGGATCAACCGTTTGGAAAACGGGAAACTGACCGGCGACGTCGATTTCGACAGTCTCAACGGGTATGTTTCCCATTTAACGCCGGTTCCGGGCGGGATCGGTCCGATGACCATCGCCATGCTGTTGGAGAATACGATGGACGCTTACCACCAACATGAAATCTTACGGGAGGTTTAAATGGAATACGATCTCAACGATATCGTCGAAATGAAGAAAGAACATCCCTGCCACAAATCAAAACAATGGCGGATCATCCGCATGGGCGCCGATATCAAAATCAAATGCCTGGGATGCGGTGCCGCGATTATGTTTGACCGCAGCGAATTCGAGAAGAAACTCAAAAAAGTGGTCGAACATCACCCTTCGACCGAATCCACGCTCTAAAAGGAGGTAGTCTATGCCATTAACCGCAGGAATCGTCGGAATGCCCAACGTCGGGAAATCGACCTTGTTTAACGCGATTACACAGTCTTCCGTCGAAGCCGCCAATTATCCCTTCGCGACGATCAATCCCAATGTCGGGGTGGTCGAAGTGCCGGATCATCGTATCGACGTTCTCCATCAGATGTTTCAAAGCAAGAAAACGGTATATACGACCTTTGAATTCACCGATATCGCCGGTTTGGTCAAAGGCGCAAGCAAAGGCGAAGGATTGGGCAACCAATTCTTATCCCATATTCGCGAAGTCGACGCCATCGTGCATGTCGTGCGTTGCTTCGACGATAACTCGATCACGCACGTCGAAGGATCGGTCGATCCATTGCGGGATATCGAAATCATCAATCTCGAACTGATTTTCGCCGATTTGGCCAGCGTCGAGACCCGTCTAAATAAGGTGGAACGCAAAGCCGCCCAGAAAGATGCGGAAGCGGTCGCGGAAGCCCATGTCTTAAAGAAAGTCCGCGATGCCTTGATGGCGGAGAAATCCGCCCGCAGCGTCGATTTGGGACATGAAGAAGGGCTGTTACTGAAGGGATATAATCTACTCACCGCAAAACCGGTGATCTATGTCGCCAACATGGCGGAAGACCAGATCGCGCAACCCGAAGTGAATCCGTACTATAACATCGTAAAGAACTTCGCCGAAAAGGAAAACAACGAAGTCATCCCCATTTGCGCCAAGATCGAAGAAGAATTGGCGATGTTGGAAGCGGAAGAGAAGAAGGAATTCCTCAATGACTTGGGTATCCAGGAAAGCGGATTGGATCGCATCATCAAAACGACGTATCACTTACTCGGATTAAGCACGTTCTTGACCGCAGGCGTTCAGGAAGTACGTGCTTGGACCTTCGTCAAAGGAATGAAAGCACCGGAATGCGCCGGCGTCATCCATAGCGACTTCCAAAAAGGATTCATTCGTGCGGAGACCTATTCCTTTGATGATTTGGTTGCCTTAGGTTCCGAACAAGCCGTGAAAGACGCGGGCAAACTGCGACTCGAAGGGAAAGAATATCTCGTCAAAGACGGCGATGTGCTGCATTTCCGGTTCAACGTCTAATTGTGTTATAATTAGGGTACTTAGAGGAGGAAAGACCATGAAACTCATTCTCGCGATCGTATCCAACGACGATGCCCACAGCGTCACCAACGCCCTCAATAAAGCGGATTTCATCGTCACTCGGCTTTCCACCACCGGCGGGTTCCTACGTGCCGGAAACACGACCTTGATCATCGGTACCGAAGACGAATTGGTGGATAAATGCATCGATGTCATCGGTGAAGAAAGTAAACGGCGGACGGAAATCGTTCCCTCCACCGCATCGTATGATATCGGACGCTATGCGTCGTTTCCGATCGAAGTCCAGGTCGGAGGCGCCACGATCTTCGTGATGGATGTTGAAAAGTTCTTGAAGGTTTAGTTCAATCAGATCCAGTAAAACTAGCTGCCACGACTCGAGGCAGCTTTTTTTTTGTAAAAGTAAACCCCCTGTTCTACAGGGGGAAGTAAAAAGCTTAAGCGGTGAGTCAAATAAAATCCTCCATGGTAAGATTGAAGAGCCTGACAGCACAACAATCAACATGGAGG
>Ga0209066_10008195_pt1 | contig 10185 bp, 9 predicted proteins | sample All_14_2_FD_187198 | JGI IMG/M metagenome (GOLD analysis project Ga0209066, IMG submission 187198) | Freshwater microbial communities in response to fracking from Pennsylvania, USA - Allegheny Zone_MetaG_DW_15 (SPAdes) (version 2) ... | reverse complement strand
GTCATACGGTGGCACGCTGTGCGAGGCCTGGCCGTTCCCGGCGACGCGGCAGCGGGTCGCGATCGACGCGGCGGGCTCGTCCGACATCCTCGTGCTCGGCACGACGAACGACCCGGCCACGCCGTACGTGTGGGCGGTCGCGCTCGCCGACCAGCTGCAGAACGGGCACCTCGTCACCTACGAGGGCGAGGGGCACACCGCGTACACGACGGGCGACGCGTGCGTGCAGGACGTGGTCGACGACTACTTCGTCGACGGCGCCGTGCCGTCGGCGGATCCGCGCTGCTGACACCGTCTCGAGCCCGGGAGCCGGGTGCAAGTTTGCAGTCGATGCAATAAAATGGGCGGATGACCTCCTCCGACGTGCCCGGCCTGCGCGAGCGCAAGCGTCTCGCGACCCGCCGCGCGATTCAGCGCGCGGCCCTACGCGTCGTGCGCGAGCGCGGCCTGCACGGCGTCACGGTCGACGAGATCGCGCGGCTCGCCGACGTGTCGCCGCGCACCTTCTTCAACTACTTCCCGTCGAAGGAGGACGCGATCCTCGGTGACGCCCCCACCCTCGACGGCAACCCCGACCTCGACTGGTTCGTCGCCGATCGGGGGCCGATCCTCCGCGGACTCACGCGCGTCATCGTGCACAGCTCCACGAACCTGCTCACCGACCACGAGTTGGTCAACGAGCGACGCGAGCTCAGTCGCATCCATCCCGAACTGGGTGCCCGGCGGATGGCGAACGTGCACTCCTTCGAGCAGGAACTCGCGGCGCTCGTCGCGCGTCGCCTGCGGGCCGAGACCCCCGGGATGCCCGACGTCGAGGTCGAGGAGCGCGCACGTCTCGCGGCGCTCACGGCATTCGCGTTCATCCGCCACGCCTGGTTCAACTGGCTCGAGCACCCGGGGGATGCCGAGAGCCTCTTCGGCCTCATCGAGCGGTCCTTCGAGCAGGGCGCCGAACTCATCGCGTCGTCCCAGCCCGTTCGCATCGGCTAAACTTCTCGACGGTTCCCGGCTCGCCGGGGTCCGCCGCCCTAGCTCAGTCGGCAGAGCATCTCACTCGTAATGAGAAGGTCAAGGGTTCGATTCCCTTGGGCGGCTCCCTCAGAATCCTCACCCGGGCTGCAGCCGTTAGCTGGGTGCCTACCCCCAGTTCGCGGGCAGACGCCCCGTTTCGGGACGTTTGACCTTGATTTCCGATCGGCGCGGGGCATAAGTTTCACGCACGGCGCACGACGCGCCCGACGTCACCAGATCCGGGGGGATCGGCGTCACCGGGTCGGGGGGCCCGAAAGCATGAAGCGTTCACTTTTCTTGGGGGCCGTTTTCACGACGGTGATGGTTCTCGTGCTGCCCTTCGTCGGCGGCGGCGGACCGTCGTTCCTGACGCCTGCCTACGCGGCGGAAACCGTGCGGGGTCCGGTCATCGCGGCGTCGCTGTTCACCGACCACGCCGCGACCGCGATCGCCGCGGCGGTCGAGACGATCGACGTCGAGGCGGCCGCTGAAGCGCCGCTCACGGTCGACTCGGAGCACGTCGCGCAGAAGCCCGTTCCGAAGCCGCTGCCGCCGGTCAGTGCGGCCGGCAAGGCGAGCGGCACCAACGAGCGCCGCGCCGCTCTCGAGGCACAGGGCGCCTCGTGCCCGGGCAACGTCGGCGGTGGCGTCGGTGGTGCTCCCGGTCGCGTCTCGGGTGGTGGCGTCGCCGGAACCACCTCGGGCGACCTCGCCTCCTTCGCGTCGGCCTACAACTCGATCCGCGTCGCCAACTGCCTGCAGCCGATCCCGATGTCGAACTTCCGCTACGACTCCTGCATGGAGGACCGCCTGTTCTGGATGGCGGAGGACCCGAGCGAAGACCCGGCGAGCGCGTGGGGCCACATGGGCTCGGTGCGCAGCGACGGCGTCCCCTCCTACGGCTGCGACGGCAACCTCGCGGGCGGTTCCGGCAACACGGGGGCGACGGTGGCCCAGAAGTGGTGGAACTCCACCGCGCATCGCAACTCGCTCTACCGCCCGAACTCGGGCATCGGCGGGGCGTGCATCTACTTCGCGATGACGCACGGCGGCGTGCCCAACGAGCCCTACAGCTTCACCCGCGCCGCGGCGCGCTGGGGCGGCTGCTGAGCCTCTCGACGACGGGCGCCGGATCCTCCCGCACGTCTCATCCCGAACGGGTCGGGGTGGGGCGTGCGGGAGGATCCGGCGCTTCCGTCGTCCCGGGGGTCGCACGGTAGGGGTCACCTATCATGGGTCGGGTGACCGACGAGCAGCCGACCTCGCGCCGCGCGGCCCGCGAAGCCGCGACCTCGCGCCGGAAGCCGGCCCCGGCATCCCGAGCCGCCGGGGAGGCGCCCGCCGACGGGGAGCAGCCGACCGGCATCGGGGCGCTGTTCGCGAAGCACCGCACCGGATGGCTCGTCGGCGGCCTCGCCGTCGTGTTCGTGCTGCTCGGCTCGGGGGCCGTGTTCGCGGGAGTGTCCGTGGGGTCGGTCGCCGCGCCGCTGCCGAGCGCCACGCCGACCCCCGACCCGCCGCGCCCGCTGCCCGAGGGCGAACTCGCCGCGAGTCGCCTGCGCACGTGCTCGATCGCCGGCCCCGCCTCCGACGGGCGGCTCATGGCGTTCTCGGGGCAGGTCATCCGTCAGGACACCGGCGAGGTGCTGTTCGATCGCGCCGGCACGACGCCCGCCCGCACGGCGAGCGTGCTCAAGGTTCTCACCGCCGCCGCGGCGCTCGCGGCGCTCGGGCCCGACTTCCAGATCCGCACCTCGGTCTACGCCGGGTCGACCGCCGGGTCGATCGTGCTCGTCGGCCGGGGCGACGCGACCCTCAGCCGCCTGCCCGCCGGGCAGGAGAGCGTCTACAAGGGCGCCCCGAAGCTCGCCGACCTCGCCGCCCAGACTCTCGCCGCCTACACGAGCGACGAGCCGATCTCGTCGCTCGTGCTCGACGCGACCTACTGGTCGTCGGCCGACAAGTGGGACGCCTCCTGGGCCCGGTCGGAGCAGACGCGCGGCTACCAGTCGGAGGTGACCGCGCTGCAGGTCGACGGCGACCGCGCGAACCCCGCGGCGCAGGACAGCCCCCGTGGCACCGACCCGATCCGCACCGCGGGCGAGTACTTCCTCGACGCCCTGCGTGCCGCCGACACCGAGGGGATCGTCGCCGACGACGTCGCGATCACGACCGGCTCCGCGCTCGGCACCCAGCCGCCGCTCGCCGAGGTCGCGTCGCAGCCGCTGCGCTCGCTCATCCCGTACATGCTGCTCGTGAGCGACAACACGCTCGCCGAGATGCTCGCCCGGGTGACGTCGAAGCAGTCGTCGCTCAACGGGTCGGCGTCGTCGCTGCAGCAGGCGATCCCGAGTGCCCTCACGACCTACGGCATCCCCGCGGCCGGTCTGACGATCAAGGACGGCTCGGGCCTCAGCCACCTCAACGCCGTGCCGCCGTCGACCGTGAACCTGCTGCTGCAGGCGATGGCGAACGGCGCCCCCAACCTCGACGTGCTCGCGGCCGGGCTGCCCGTCGCCGGCAAGTCGGGCACGCTCGCGAGCCGCTTCACCGGGGAGAACGCGGATGCGCGCGGGGCCGTCGCGGCGAAGACCGGGTGGATCGACACGGCCTACACCCTCGCCGGCACCATCTCCGCGGCCGACGGCACGCGCCTCATCTTCACCTTCTACGCGATCGGCGACGGCATCCAGGGCAACGCCCGTGCGGCGCTCGACACCGTCACGACGGCGGCCTTCCGCTGCGGCGATAATCTGTCCAGTAACTGACCTCGCCGTCAGTCGACAGAACGGACCCGAGACGTGCGTGCCCTCTTCGTCATCGACGTGCAGAACGACTTCACCGAGGGCGGTGCGCTCGGAGTCGAGGGCGGTGCCGCCGTCGCGGAGGGCATCACCGAATATCTGCGCGCGCATCCCGACAGCTACGACCTGGTGATCGCGAGCCGCGACTGGCACGACGGCGACAACGACAACGGCGGGCACTTCGCGGCCGGCGAACCCGACTTCGTGCAGACCTGGCCGCGGCACTGCGTGTCGGGCGAGACGGGCGCCGAGTACCACCCCGCGCTCGACACCTCGCTCATCGACGTGCACGTGCGCAAAGGGCAGGGCCGCCCCGCCTACTCGATCTTCGAAGGCACGACCGACGAGGGTGAGAACCTCGTCGACGTGCTCGACGCCCGCGGCGTCGACGAGGTGCATGTCGCGGGCATCGCGACCGACTACTGCGTGCTCGCCTCCGCGCGCGACGCCCTGGATGCCGGCCGACGCGTCACCGTGCTGACCGACCTCGTCGCGGGGGTCGCCCCCGACACCTCGCGGGCCGCCCTCGGCGAGCTCGCCGCCGCCGGCGCCGACCTGCTCGCGACGCGCTGATGAGCCCCTCGCTCGGGCGCCGCATCCTGCGCGCCGTCATCCCCGCGGCGCTCATCGTCGGCTGGCTCGCGCTCGCCGGTTTCGGCGGTCCGACCTTCGGCAAGATCTCCGACGTCTCCACCAACGACCAGGCGAGCTTCCTGCCCGCCTCGGCCGAGTCGACCCAGGTCGCGGCGCTCACCGCCGACTTCGCGGGTAGCGACGACATCCCGGCGATCGTCATCGCGGTGCGCGACGGCGGGCTCACCGCCGACGACCTGGAGTACCTGGATGCGGTCGCCGAGTCGCTTCCCGACATGCCCGAGGTGCCCGGGGAACCGGGAGTGCCGAGCTTCGGCGACGGGATCAGCCCGGTCATCGTGTCTGACGACGGCGAGGCGGCGCAGATCATCATCCCGATCGCCGACGAGGTCGGCGCGACGGTCGAGTTCCTCGCCGACGAGGTCTTCCTCGGGAGAGGCGACCTCGTCGTCTACGTCACCGGTCCCGCGGGCTTCACCGCCGACCTCGTCGCGGGCTTCGCGGGCATCGACGGCATCCTGCTGCTCACGGCCCTGGGCGCGGTGCTCGTGATCCTCGTGATCGTCTACCGCTCGCCGCTGCTGCCGTTCATCGTGCTCGGCACGTCGGTGTTCGCGCTGTGCGCCGCGATCCTGCTCGTCTACTGGCTCGCCGCCGCCGACCTCGTGACGATCAACGGGCAGGTGCAGGGCATCCTGTTCATCCTCGTCATCGGTGCCGCCACCGACTACGCGCTGCTCTACGTCGCCCGCTACCGCGAGGCGCTGCGCGACCGCGAGACGCGCTGGGATGCCACCTGGGCGGCGCTGAAGGGGTCGCTCGAGCCGATCCTCGCCTCGGGGCTCACCGTGATCGCCGGGCTGCTGTGTCTGCTGCTGAGCGATCTCAACTCCAACAAGGCGCTCGGGCCGGTCGCGGCGATCGGCATCGGCTTCTCGCTGCTCGCGGCCCTCACGCTGCTGCCCGCGCTCATGCTCCTCGCCGGTCGCGCCGCGTTCTGGCCGCTGTCGCGCGGCCTCCACCCCCGCGGGTTGAGTAGCGCCGCCGAAGGCGACGCGTATCGAAACCCCGACCACGGCAAACTCTGGCCGCGCGTCGGGCGCCTCATCGCGCGCCGCGCCCGCACGGTGTGGGCGGTGAGCCTCGCCGGGCTTCTCATCGCCGCCGGCGGGCTCGCGTTCTTCCAGGCCGACGGCGTCGCGCAGAGCGACCTCGTGCTCGCCGAGTCGCCCGCGCGCGACGGGCAGGTGCTGCTCGGCGAGCACTTCCCCGCCGGATCCGGCTCGCCCGCCGTCATCGTCGGCCCCGAGGAACTGCTCACCGAGCTGGCGGATGCCGCGGCCGGCCTCGACGGCGTCGACGGGGTCGAGGCGCTCAGCGAGAACTCGCCGACCGGCACGATGCCCGTCGGCACCGACGCTCCGGAGTTCCCCTTCCCGACGTTCGCCGCTCTCGCCCCGACGGTCGTCGACGGCCAGGTGATGCTGCGCGCGACCCTCACCGACGCGGCCGACTCCCTCGAGGCCGAGCAGACGATCCTCGCCTTGCGGTCGGCCGTGCACGAGGTGTCGCCCGACGCGATCGTCGGCGGCGTGACGGCCCTCGCGCTCGACACCGACACGACCGCGATCCGCGACCGCACCGTCATCATCCCCGTCGTGCTGTTCGTGATCCTGCTCATCCTCATCGTGCTGCTGCGCTCGGTCGTCGCGCCGCTCGTGCTCATCGGCAGCGTCATCGTGTCGTTCGCCGCGGGCCCTCGGGGTGTCGGCGCTCGTCTTCAACGGCGTCTTCGGATTCCCCGGCGCCGACCCGTCGGTGCCGCTGTTCGGGTTCGTGTTCCTCGTCGCGCTCGGGGTGGACTACAACATCTTCCTCATGACGCGGGTGCGCGAGGAGTCGCTCGTGCACGGCACCCGGGAGGGCGTGCTGCGCGGCCTCTCGGTCACGGGCGGCGTCATCACGAGCGCCGGCGTCGTGCTCGCCGCGACCTTCGCGGCGCTCAGCGTCATCCCGATCCTGTTCCTCGTGCAGATCGCGTTCATCGTCGCGTTCGGGGTGCTGCTCGACACGCTCGTCGTGCGCTCCCTGCTCGTGCCCGCCGTCATCCACGATCTCGGGCGGTTCAGCTGGTGGCCGTCGAAGCTCGCGCGGGCCGGTAAGGCAGAATAGGCGACATGGCCGCCCAACTGCTCATGGTCGGTGCCGTGCTCGGCGCCATCCTCATCGCCGTGCTGTTCACGATCCAGGTCTTCTTCGGCGGCCTCTGACCTCCCGCGCCGAACGCGGGAGGCCAGACGAACGTCGCCGCGGGGCGGTTACACCGGGAAGGGCGCTCCCGTGAGCTGCTGCGACACGTCCCAGACGCGGGCGGCGTCGGCGGGGTCACGCAGCGGCCGGTAGAGCTCCTGCTCGGCGGGCGCTCCGCCGACCCGACCCGGGCCGCTCGGCGAGTACAGCTTGCCGGGTTGCCCGCTCGTCGCCGCGAGCAGCGCGGGCAGCGCGGCGGAGGCGACGGTGCCGGCGAGCCCGAGGCGCGACAGCAGCACGATCATCGAGCGCGCCCGCACGGCGGTGGCGCGTCCCACCTCGGGACGCGCGGCGAGCAGGTTGCTCGGCGCGACCCCCGGGTGCGACAGGGTGCTCGTGATGCCCCATCCCTCCGCCTCGCTGCGGCGCTGGAGTTCGAGACCCCAGAGGCCGAACGCGATCTTCGACTGGCGGTAGGCCGCCATGCCGTCGTACTTCTGCTCCCAGTTCAGGTCGTCCCAGTTGATGCTGCCGCTCGCGGCGGCGACGCTGATCTGCGAGACGACGCGGGCGTTCCCGTCGCGCAGCAGCGGCAGGAGGCGGCTCGTGAGGGCGACGTGGCCGAGGTGGTTGGTGCCCCACTGCAGTTCGAAGCCGTCGGCGGTCGTCTGCCGGTCGGGCGGCGTCATGACGCCCGCGTTGTTGACGAGCAGGTGGATGGGGTCGCCCGCCGCGGTGAGGGTCTCGCCGAGCGCGGCGACCGACGCGAGCGACGAGAGGTCGAGGTCGTGCAGCGTCACCCGGGCGTCGGGCGCCGCGGCGCGGATGGAGTCGATGGCGGCGGCGCCCTTGGCGCGGTTGCGCACGGGCAGCAGCAGTTCGGCGCCGGCAGCGGCGAGGCGGGTCGCGATGACGAGACCCATCCCGTCGCTCGCGCCCGTCACGAGGGCGCGCGTTCCGGTCAGGTCGGGGATGTCGATGTCGATGTGTCGAGGCATGATCCGACTCTGCGCCCGGCCCCCGATCGCATCCAGGGACTGTCGATCCGTGGATGCCGGGTCACCGGCAGCGCACACTAGGGGTATGCCGATCGACCGCGCCGCGCTCGCCGACTTCCTGCGCCGTCGCCGCGAGGCGCTGCAGCCCGAAGACGTCGGCCTGCCGCGCGGCCCCCGTCGCCGCACCGACGGCCTGCGCCGCGAGGAGGTCGCCGCGCTCGCGTTCATGTCGACCGACTACTACTCGCGCATCGAGCAGGAGCGCGGACCGCAGCCGTCGGAGCAGATGATCGCGGCGATCGCCCAGGGCCTGCACCTGTCGCTCGACGAACGCGACCACCTGTTCCACCTCGCCGGGCACCCCGCGCCGTCCCGTGGCGCCGACTCGGAGCACGTCAGCCCCGGGATGCTGCGCATCCTCGACCGGCTGCACGACACCCCGGCCGAGATCGTCACCGAACTCGGCGAGACGCTGCGGCAGACCCCGCTCGGGGTCGCGCTGACCGGCGATGCCTCGCGGTGGACCGGGCCCTGGCGCAGCCTCGGCTACCGGTGGTTCATGAACCCCGAGTGGCGCGGCCTCTACCCCGAGGAGGATCACGAGTTCCTCGCCCGGCTGTGGGCCTCGGGGTTGCGGGAGATCTCCGGCCTCCGCGGGCCCGGCTCCCGCGCCGCCGAGTACGTCGACCTGCTGCTCGCCGAGAGCCCCGAGTTCCGCGAGGTGTGGGATCGGCAGGAGGTGGGGCTGCATCCCAAGGACGGCAAGCGGTTCGTGCATCCCGAGGTCGGGGTGCTCGAGCTGAGCTGCCAGACCCTGCTCGATCCCGACCAGTCGCACCGCCTGCTCGTCTACACCGCCGTGCCGGGATCGCCCTCGGCCGAGAAGCTGCAGTTGCTCTCGGTCGTCGGCGACCTCGCGCGTCGCTAATTCAGGAGATCTCGCCCTGACGCTCGGACCGAGCCCGGCATCCCGAGCATTCTCCTGAGTTGGGAGCCAGGGGACGTGAGTCAGGAGCCAGGGGAAGTGAGTCAGGAACCGGGGGAACTGAGTCAGGAGCCGGCGGGGAGGCGGTCGAGGTCGCGCGAGATCGCGGCGGCGGCCTCCTGCATCGCGGGAACGAGCCGGGATGCCTGCTCCGCGGCGTCGTCGTCGGTCGCGGGCAGGGCGACGTTGATCGCGGCGACGACCTCGCCCGCGCGCGCGACGGGCACGGCGACGGCGCGCAGGCCGTGCTCGAGTTCGCCGTCGACGAGGCTCCAGCCCTGCTGCCGCACCCGGTCGAGTTCGGTCCGAAGAGCGTCGGCGTCGACGATCGTGCGCGGGGTGAATCGCGTCGCGTCGTAACCCTCGAAATAGGTGTCGAGCCCGTCGCCAGCGCCGAACGCGAGCAACACGCGGCCCATCGACGTCACGTGCGCCGGGAACCGGGTGCCGATCGTGATCGCGACCGACATGATGCGCCGGGTGGGCACGCGGGCGATGTAGACGATGTCGGTGCCGTCGAGGATGGAGGCGGATGTCGACTCGCCGACCGTGTGCGAGAGCGTTTCGAGGTGGGGTTGCGCGACCTCGGGCAGCGACAGCGTCGACAGGTACGAGAACCCGAGCTCGAGCACCCGCGGCGTGAGCTCGAACATCCCGTCGCGCGCCCGTACGTAGCCCTCCGATTCGAGGGTCAGCAGAAAGCGGCGAGCGGATGCCCGGGTCAGGTCGGTCGCGCGCGCGACATCCGAGAGCGACAGCCGCGGTCGGTCGGCGCCGAACGCGCGGATGACCGCGAGCCCGCGCGCGAGCGACTGCACATACGTCGACCCGTCGGGCTCGAGCATCCGGCTACCGTTCCAGAACGATCGCGAGCCCCTGGCCGACGCCGATGCAGATCGCGACGACGGCGACGCCCGATCCGCGCTTCTTCAGCTCGTGCGCGGCACGGGCGATGATGCGCCCGCCGGAGGCGCCGAGCGGATGCCCGATGGCGAGCGCCCCGCCGTTCTCGTTGAGTTTCGCCGGGTCGAGGTCGGGCCAGAGCTGCGCGCAGGCGAGGGACTGCGACGCGAAGGCCTCGTTGAGTTCGACGAAGTCGACATCCGCCCAGGTGCGTCCGGCGCGGGCGAGCGCGCGGTTCGCGGCTTCGACGGGGGCGATGCCGAAGTACTGCGGCTCGTTGGCGTAGACGCCGCGGCCGGTGATGCGCGCGAGCGGCTCCGACTCGAGGGCCCCTTCGGCGCCGATGAGCACCATCGAGGAGCCGTCGTTGATCGGGCTCGAGTTGCCCGCGGTGACGGTGCCGTCGGCGGCGAACGCCGGCTTGAGCGCGGCGAGCGCCTCGAGGGTCGTGTCGGGGCGGATGCCTTCGTCGATGGCAAGGTCGACGCCCGGCACCGGCACGATCTCGTCGGCGAAGGTGCCGGCCGCCCACGCCGCCGCCGCACGCTGGTGCGACTTCAGGGCGAAGGCATCCTGGTCGTCGCGGGAGATTTCGTACTTCTGCGCGAGCAGTTCGGCGGACTGCCCGTTCGAGATGGTC
>Ga0209066_10008194_pt1 | contig 10185 bp, 7 predicted proteins | sample All_14_2_FD_187198 | JGI IMG/M metagenome (GOLD analysis project Ga0209066, IMG submission 187198) | Freshwater microbial communities in response to fracking from Pennsylvania, USA - Allegheny Zone_MetaG_DW_15 (SPAdes) (version 2) ... | reverse complement strand
GCAATCCGTCAGCGCGTGGACTGAGTTCGTCAAGAATGGCGCACAGCGTGTGCACCACCTCCAGGTTGGCTTTCTCGTTCCAGCCGCCAACGTTATAAACCTCGCCGAGCTTGCCGCCTTCAAGCACACTGCGGATGGCGCTGCAGTGGTCCTTGACGTAGAGCCAGTCGCGGATCTGCTGGCCGTCACCGTAGATCGGCAGCGCCTTGCCGGCAAGCGCGTTGTGAATGCACAGCGGAATCAGCTTTTCCGGGAAGTGGTAAGGCCCGTAGTTGTTGGAGCAGTTGGTGGTCAGCACCGGCAGACCGTAGGTGTGGTGGTAAGCCCGCACCAGATGATCAGATGCCGCCTTGCTCGCCGAATACGGGCTGTTCGGTTCGTAGCGCTTGATTTCGGTAAAAGCCGGGTCGTCCTGGGCCAGCGAGCCGTAGACCTCGTCGGTCGAGACGTGGAGGAAACGGAATTGGATTTTTTCGTTTTCCGACTGTTGACCGTAATACGCCCGCACCGCTTCGAGCAGCCTGAAGGTGCCGACGATGTTGGTCTGGATGAAGTCTTCTGGCCCGTGGATGCTGCGGTCAACGTGCGATTCCGCCGCAAAATTGACCACGGCGCGCGGGCGGTGCTCAGCGAGCAGACGGGCCACAAGATCAGCGTCCCCAATGTCGCCATGAACGAAAATATGGCGCGGATCGCCGTCGACCGTGACCAGGTTTTCGCGATTGCCGGCATACGTCAGCGCGTCGAGATTGATGACCGGCTCGTCATTTTGTGCCAGCCAGTCGAGAACAAAATTGCTGCCGATAAAGCCGGCACCGCCGGTAACCAGAATCATGTCGACCTACCTGCCAATCGGAAACCGGGCATTTTATCGCAAGCGACCGTCATTCCGGGCGAACGCGCAGGAAACTGGCAAATCGAGGCAAGCCATTGGCATTCAATTCACGGTAACGGTAGGTCACCACCGCCCCGATCGGTGGCGGCTGGCGTCGCTCGGCGTCAGAAAACCCGGTACCAAGGCGCAAGTTGCGGCCATCAGGCAAACGGACCTGCAAGGCGCCCAACAGGCCTGTGTACTTACCCTTGCCAGGCAGATGAGCGATCACCACAGCCTCGGCATCCAGCCAGGGTTTGACTTTGAGCAGGGTATCGCTGCGCCCTGTTTCGTAAGGCGCATCAGCCCGGTGCAACATCAGCCCTTCGCCCCCGGATTGGAGAACAGCCGCCAGCATTTTTTGCAGATGCACCCGGTCGACCGCGGGTTTTTGCTCAATCACCTGTAGCCAGGGCACCGCCGCCTGGCGAACCAGCGACTGCATCTGCCGGACGCGCTGGCGAAAACTGCCGGCTGCGCCTGGCAATTCAAAAACCAGATAATGCACCTGACGCCACTCGGCATCTACCGGTTCCATGCGTCGCACGATCCCGGACAGGCGCTCGAACTGCCCCCGAGCCAACCACAGTTCACCATCCAGAGGCGTTTTCGGCCAATCAGCAGTAAACCAGGCAGGCGCCGCAATCGGATGCCCGGCCCGCGACTGTAAGGTTTGACCATCCCAAACCGCTCGCACCCCGTCAAATTTCTCGCTCACCAGATAGGCCGACAAATCGACGCCGTCGCGATAAACATTGGCCAGCAGCAAGTCGGGCGCAGCAACTGACATGGGCGAAATCAACGAGAGTACCAGCAAGCAGATAGCCCACAACTGCCGCCCAGCCATGCTCAGCCCTGCCCTGCCCATTCGCGCCGGGCCTGACGGGCAATGCCGAAAATTTCTTCCAGCCGTTCACCATCCTGACTGGCGAGGGCGCTGTGCAGTTGGTCCAACTGCGCCCGGTAACTATCAAGCTCGCCAAGCAAGGCTTCGCGGTTGGCGAGACAGATATCGCGCCACATTTCTGGATGACTGGCCGCAATGCGCGTGAAATCACGGAAACCAGAGGCGGCAAAGGTGAAAAACAATTCGGCATCGTCACGCACCGCCAGGTCATGAACTAGCGCGAACGACAACAGATGCGGCAAATGGCTGACCGCGGCAAACACCCGGTCATGCATCGCTGGCGTCAATTCGTAAATATCGGCCCCACACAAGGACCAGGCGCGTTTGATGCGGTCGAGCCGCTCATCGTTGTTTTCCGGCAAGGGGGTGACCACCACCTTCTTGCCGCGATAAATATCAGCCCGCGCCGCCCCTGGCCCGCTATTCTCGGCGCCGGCAATGGGATGGGCCGGCACGAATTTGCCAATATGCCCCTTGAAGGCCGCACGGGCAGCGGCCACGACATCAGCCTTGGTCGACCCACCGTCGGTGACCAGCGTATTCGGCCCAAGATAAGGGGCAATGCGGGCAAATATTTCCGGCATCTGCGCCACCGGGGTCGCCACCAGTACGATGTCGGCATCACCAATTTCATGTGCCGGGTTAATTCCGGCCCGGTCAATAACGCCGAGTTCCTGGGCAATACGCAGCGTCGACGGCGTCCGTCCGAAGCCAACCACCTCCTCGACCGCTGCCGCCGCCTTCAGCGCCAGCGAAAACGAGCCGCCGATCAGACCGGTACCAAAAACCACCACTTTGCCAAATTCAGGCATTTAAAACACCGTCCCCAGCGCGGCCAGGAAGCGAGCATTCTCCGCCTCGGTGCCGATGGTGACACGCAGCCATTCGGGCAGGCCGTAACCAGCGATCGGTCGGACGATGACGCCTTGCTGCAACAACTTCTGGTTGACGCCAGCCCCGTCGCCGACCCGGAAGGTGACGAAATTGCCGTGTGGCACGATGTATTCCAGGCCCAGTGCTTGCAAGCCAGCGAGGATTTGCGCCATGCCACGCTGGTTTAATTCGTAGCTGTCGGCCACAAATTGCGTATCTTCCAGTGCCGCGAGCGCGGCGGCGATGGCCAGATGATTGACGTTGAACGGTTGCCGTACCCGGTTCATCAGATCAGCGATGTCGGTTGCCGCCAAGGCATAACCAACCCGCAGACCGGCCAGACCGAAAATCTTGGAGAAGGTTCGACAGACGACCAAGTTGGGAAAATCCTTGATCCAGCCTGCCGTATCGACCCGCTCGGCGGGCGGCAGATATTCGTTATAGGCCTCGTCGAGCACAACGATGACATCTTTTGGCACGGCTTCGAGAAAGGCCCGCACGGCCGGATAGGGCAAAAAGTTGCCGGTCGGATTATTCGGGTTGGCGATCCAGACGATACGGGTATCCGATCGAATGGCCGCCTGCATGGCAGCAAGATCATGGCCGTAATTTTTAGCCGGGGTGGCGATCAATTCCGCCCCGGTCGCCAAGGTGGCCAGCGGATACACGGCAAAGGCATGCTGGGCAAAAACCGCCGAACGCCCCGGGGCCAGAAAAACGCGGGCAATCAGTTCGAGCACGTCATTCGAGCCATTGCCGAGCACGACCTGACTGGCCGCCACGCCAGCGTTGGCGGCCACCGCCTTGATCAGGTCAAACTGATCGGGATAACGTGCGCTGCCGCCCATTGCCGCGACCACCGCCTCGCGTGCTTTCGGGCTCATGCCCAGCGGATTCTCATTCGAGGCCAGCTTGACAATTTTTTCGACCGGAAGGCCCATTTCGCGCGCCAGTTCGCTGATCGGCTTGCCAGGTTGGTAGGGCGAAATGGCGCGAACATAGGAGAGTGCGTGATCGACCAGGCTCATGCCAGTTTCCTCAGTAAACGGCCACCGGATAGGCGCCGAGAATTTTGAGATAGGCGGCGTTGGCCGCCAGCGTCTCCAGCGCTGCCTTCAGCATCGGTTCGTCGCGGTGGCCTTCCAGGTCGACGTAGAAAACGTATTCCCACAAGGCATTACGCGCCGGCCGCGACTCCAGTCGACACATCGACACACCGGCCAATGACAAGGGCTGCAACAATTCGTGCAAAGCCCCGGTGCGATTGGGGGCCGACATAATCAGCGAAGTTTTGTCGCGCCCAGTCGGGCCAGCATCGTGCTTGCCCAGCACCAGAAAGCGGGTCGTGTTGTTCGGTTCATCCTCGATGTTCTCGGCCAAACGGGGCAGCTTGTAGCGACTGGCCGCGGCTTCGCCGGCAATGGCGGCCGCTCCGGCCTCAGCTGCCGCCAGTTGGGCGGCCTGGGCATTGCTGCCAACCGAAATGCGCTGCGCCTTGGGCAACATGCGATTGAGCCACTCATGGCATTGCGCCAGTGACTGAGCGTGCGAATAAACCTTGGTAATGGCAGAAAAATCAGCCTCGGTGGACAAGAGATTCTGGTGGATGCGCACCACCACCTCGCCGCAAATTTTCAGCGGCGTCGCCAGGAGCAGATCCATGGTCCGACCGACCGCCCCTTCAGTCGAGTTTTCGACCGGAACGACAGCGTAATGGGCATGACCCGACTCGACTTCGCGGAAGACATCGTCAATCGAAGCCTGCGGCAACAGATTGGCCGCATGACCAAAATGCTTGGTCGCCGCCGATTCCGAGAAAGTTCCCAAGGGACCCAGAAAAGCGATGCTCAATGGCTGTTCCAAGGACAGACAGGCGGACATCACTTCACGAAAAAAGAAGGTGATGTTCTCGCTGGGCAAGGGGCCCGGATTCACCTCCTGCAAACGACGCAGCACCTGCGCTTCGCGTTCAGGACGGTAGATATGACCGCCTTCTCCATGCTCGGCCTTGATGTCGCCAACCCGCTGCGCGCAGCGCGCACGTTCATTGAGCAGCTCAAGCAATTGGCCGTCGATGCGGTCGATATCGGCCCGAACACCGGCCAACGCCTGTTGCAAATCATCACTCATACGGTCAACCCTTGCGTTGGGCAAAATCGTTCATGAAGGCGGTCAATACCTGGACCGCTTCCAGCGATACAGCGTTGTAAATCGAGGCGCGCATGCCGCCGACCGATTTGTGCCCTTTGAGGCCAAGCAGACCCGCGACCTTGGCAGCGGCCAGGAAATCAGCATCGAGCGCCGCATCGGCCAGCACGAACGGCACGTTCATGCGCGAGCGACATTCGACATCGACCGGATTGACATAAAACCCCGCCGAGGCATCGATGCAGTCATACAAAAGCGCTGCTTTTTCGGCGTTGACCGCGGCGATGCCAGCCAGTCCGCCCTGCGCCTTCAGCCACTGAAACACCAGGCCAGCCATGTAGATACCGAAGGTCGGTGGCGTGTTGAGCATCGAGCCATTCTCGGCCATGACCGCGTAATCCATCATCGTCGGAATGGAAAGCGGCGCCATGCCGAGGAGGTCGCGATGCATGATGACCAAAGTCAGCCCGGAGGGGCCAATGTTTTTCTGTGCGCCCGCATAGATCAGGCCGAATTTCTCGACATTGACCGGCCGCGACAGGATGTGCGACGACATGTCGGCCACCAGCGGCACGCCGGTGTCGGCGATACGCTCGGCGGGAATCTCGACGCCGTGGATGGTTTCGTTGGTGCACACGTGCAAGTAGGCGGCAAAGGGGTCGAGTTTGATCTCCTCGGCGACCGGCAGACGGGTGAAGCCACTGCTTTCGGTCGTCGCCGCACATCGCACCTGACCACTGCGCTGCGCCTCCTTGAACGCCTTTTTCGACCACGAACCGGTAACGATGTAGTCAGCCGAGCGACCAGCCAGCAGATTCATCGGAATCTGCGCAAACTGCTGCGTCGCCCCCCCTTGCAGGAACAGCACCTTGTACTGCTCGGGAATCCCCATCAACTCGCGCAGATCGGCTTCGGCTTGTTCAATCACCGCGGTGAATTCCTTGCCGCGATGGCTCATTTCCATGATGCTGCAGCCGGCGCCATGCCAGTCGAGCAATTCTTCCTGCGCCTGGCGCAGGACAGCCTCGGGAAGTGCAGCCGGACCGGCGCTGAAATTCCAGATTCGACTCATCAGACCGTGCCTCCCTCGTCCGTTGCACCCTCACCAGCCGACTCGTCTGCTGCCGCCCCATCCTCGCTCGCGGTCGACGGGCCTTCCAAGTCATTTTCCGCGACTTCCACCACCGACTCAGCGACCTTTTCCAGCCCGGCCAGCTTTTCGCCATCATCGAGCGCGATCAGCGTCACGCCCTGCGTTGCCCGACCCATACCGCGGATTTCCGACACCCGCGTCCGGATCAGCACACCGCCGGTCGTAATCAACATCACCTCGTCGTTGTCGTCGACCAGCTTGGCGCCGATCACCACACCGTTGCGCTCGGAATCAGCAATCGCCTTGACGCCCTGCGTCCCGCGGCCGGAATGGCGGAAATCACCCAACACGGTGCGCTTGCCAAAGCCGTTTTCGGTGGCGACCAGAACCGTTTGCTGGTCATCTTCGGCAACCAGCAGCGAAATCACCACCTGGCCTTCCTGCAACTTCATACCGCGCACGCCGCGCGCCCCGCGACCCATCGGCCGGACATCTTCCTCATCGAACCAGACGGCCTTGCCGGCGTCCGAGACCAGCACAATATCGCTCTGACCCGTGGTCAACTCGACGCCGATCAGATAATCGTCATCCAGCAGGTCGACCGCAATAATGCCGGCCTTGCGCGGGTTGGAGAAATCCGACAGCGGCGTCTTCTTGACGGTACCGGCGCGGGTCGCCATGAAGATGAACTTGTCTTCGGAGAATTCCTTGACCGGCAATACGGCATTGATGCGCTCGCCCTCTTCCAGCGGGAAGAGATTGACGATGGGCTTGCCGCGGCTGTTGCGGCTGCCCTGCGGCGCTTCGTACACCTTCAGCCAATAGCATCGGCCGCGATTGGAGAAGCACAGGATGTAGTCGTGGGTATTGGCCACGAACAGGTGGTCGACGAAATCCTCGTCCTTGATCGCCGCCGCCTGCTTGCCACGCCCACCGCGCTTCTGGGCGCGGTAATCGGCGAGCGGCTGTGCCTTGACGTAACCGCCGTGTGACAAGGTAACCACCATGTCCATCGGCGTAATGAAATCTTCAATACCCAGTTCCTGGGTGTGCAGGACGATTTCCGAACGACGCTCATCACCGAACTGGTCACGGATGGCCGTCAGCTCGCCAACGATAATTTCGGTAATGCGCGCCGGCTTGGCCAAGATATCCAGCAGGTCGAGGATCTTGGCCATGACGTCCTTGTACTCGCCGACAATCTTGTCCTGTTCGAGGCCAGTCAGGCGCTGCAGGCGCAGTTCCAGAATCGCCTGAGCCTGGGCATCGGACAGCAGGTAACCCTGTTCGGATAGGCCGAACTCGGGCGCCAAGCCCTCCGGACGCGAAGCGTCGGAAGCCGCCCGGACCAGCATTTCTTCGACCACCGGGCTACGCCACTGGCGTGCCATCAGGCTACGCTTGGCATCTGGCGGGGTCGGCGCCGCCTTGATCAGGGCAATGATTTCATCAACATTGGACAGCGCAACGGCCAGACCTTCGAGGATGTGGCCGCGCTCACGGGCCTTGCGCAGCTCGTAAACGGTGCGCCGCGTCACCACTTCGCGACGATGCGACAGGAAGCACTCGAGCATCTGCTTCAGATTCAGCAGGCGCGGCTGGCCATCGACCAGCGCCACCATGTTCATGCCGAAGGTGTCCTGCAACTGCGTTTGCTTGTACAGGTTGTTGAGGATGACCTCGCCGACCTCGCCACGCTTCAACTCGATGACGATACGCATGCCCGACTTGTCGGACTCGTCGCGGATGTCGGAAATGCCCTCGATCTTCTTCTCATTGACCAGCTCGGCAATTTTTTCGATCAACGACTTCTTGTTCACCTGATAAGGAATCTCGTCGACGATCAGCGCCTGACGGTCATTCTTGCCCATGTCTTCGAAGTGCGTACGGGCCCGCATGATCACTCGGCCACGACCAGTACGATAACCTTCGCGAACCCCCATGACGCCATAGATCAGCGCCGCGGTCGGAAAGTCGGGGGCCGGAATGTAGTCGATCAGGTCGTCGATGCTGATCGCCGGATTCTCGAGCACCGCCAGACAGCCAGCGATGACCTCATTCAAATTGTGTGGCGGGATATTGGTCGCCATGCCTACCGCGATACCGGACGAACCGTTGATCAGCAGATTGGGAATGCGTGCCGGCATGACCAGCGGCTCGTTTTCCGAACCATCGTAGTTCGGCCCGAAATCGACCGTTTCCTTGTCGAGATCTTCGAGCAGTTGATGGCCGATCTTGGCCATCCGTACTTCGGTGTAACGCATGGCTGCCGCGTTATCGCCGTCAACCGAACCGAAGTTACCCTGACCATCGACCAGCATGTAGCGCAGCGAGAAACTCTGCGCCATGCGGACGATGGTGTCATAAACTGCCGTATCGCCGTGCGGATGATACTTACCAATGACGTCACCAACAATACGCGCCGATTTCTTGTAGGCCTTGTTCCAGTCATTGTTTAATTCGTGCATGGCAAACAACACCCGGCGGTGCACTGGCTTCAAGCCATCGCGCGCATCCGGCAGGGCCCGGCCGACAATCACGCTCATCGCGTAATCGAGATAAGAACGCCGCATCTCGTCTTCGAGGCTGATCGGCAGGGTTTCTTTGGCGAATTGGTCCATGTCTCTTGTCCGCGCCAGCCAGGCCAGCGCTTTGTTTGATTAGTTCAAGCGTAATTTGCTATTTTAACATGCACCCCAAGCCCCCATAGCCCCCTTTTCCATCGCAAAGGCCCCTGATGATCGACCTGCTGATCGAAGCCCGCTGGATTGCCACGGTCGACCCCGATGCGCTACTAAAAAACCACGCGCTCGCAGTTGACCGAGGCAGGATCATCGACCTGCTACCCGCTGCCGAAGCACGTAGCCGTTACCCGGCGCAGCAACAGATCAGCCTCGACCAGCACCTGCTGATTCCCGGCCTGATCAATCTGCATAGTCATGCCGCGATGAACCTGATGCGCGGCATCGCGGACGACCTGCCGCTGCTGCGCTGGCTGCAGGAACACATCTGGCCAACCGAAGCACGGCACCTGTCTGAACAATTTGTCCTCGACGGCAGTCGACTGGCCTGCGCCGAAATGCTCCGCGGCGGCATCACCTGCTTTAACGATATGTATTTCTACCCCGCGGCCACGGCCCAGGCCGCCAGCGAATTCGGCATGCGTGCCAGTCTGGGCATCACCACACTGGAATTTCCAACCCCTTACGCCCACGACGCTGACGACTACCTGCGCCAGGGCCTGGCCGTTCATGATCAATGGCGCAACCAGCCCAATCTGCATTTCACCTTGGCACCACACGCCCCCTACACCGTCTCCGACAACATCTTTCGTCGCATCGCCACACTGGCCGAGCAACTCAACCTGCCCGTGCACTGCCATCTCCACGAAACCCGGCAAGAAATCAGCGACAGCCTGCAGCAATTTGGCGAACGTCCGATCGAACGATTACAACGTCTTGGTCTGCTCGACCCCCGCCTGATCGCCGTCCATGCTGTACACCTCAATGCCGAGGATGTCGAGCGCCTGGCCACCGCCGGTTGCCACATTGCCCACTGCCCGGTCTCTAATCTAAAACTAGCCAGCGGCTTCGCGCCGCTGGAGCTGATGCGAGATGCCGGAATCAATATTGGCCTGGGCACCGACGGTGCTGCCAGCAACAATCGCCTCGACCTGCTCAGTGAAATGCGCATTGCATCATTGATCACCAAAGGCCGCACTGAAGATGCGACCGCCCTGCCGGCCGCAGAAGTCTTGCGCATGGCCACCCTCAACGGCGCCCGCGCACTGGGTTTAGCCCATGAAATTGGCTCGATTACCATCGGCAAATTCGCCGACCTCTGCGCGATCGACCTTGGTAGTCTGGAATGCAACCCCTGTTTTGACCCCGTCTCGCACCTCATCCACGTTGCGGGCCGTGAAGCGGTGAGCCACGTCTGGGTCGCTGGGAAATGTTGTGTAAACCGCAAAAAATTGACAAACGCCGAGGAATACCATTTGGAGGCGGCACTAGCCCTATGGCAAAATAAGTTGCAATTCCGTCCCGAGTAATCTGCTGTATGTGGGTCACGGATACGAACCCAACCAATTTCTTCAACGAGGGAATCAATGATCAAGAACATCATCAAGAAGTCGCTGGTTCTGGCCCTGCTGGCCGGTATCGGTTTCTCCGCCACTGCCCAAGAGCGTGTTTACGTCATCGACCAGCGCGACGTCGTCACCAAGAGCGGTTTCGGCCTGTGCTGGCGCACCGGTTACTGGACCCCGGCCGCTGCCGCAGCTGACAAGGC
>Ga0209066_10008193_pt1 | contig 10186 bp, 7 predicted proteins | sample All_14_2_FD_187198 | JGI IMG/M metagenome (GOLD analysis project Ga0209066, IMG submission 187198) | Freshwater microbial communities in response to fracking from Pennsylvania, USA - Allegheny Zone_MetaG_DW_15 (SPAdes) (version 2) ... | reverse complement strand
GCGTGGAAAACATGGATTGGGAAGAATTGTCGACAACTGTAGCGGCGTGTCGCCAGTGCCGACTTTGCGAGGCGCGCAAGCAGGCGGTGCTCGGTGTGGGCGACCGGCAGGCCGACTGGCTGTTCGTCGGCGAAGGCCCGGGTGCCGAAGAAGACGAGCGTGGCGAACCCTTTGTCGGCCAGGCCGGCAAGTTGCTCGACAACATGCTGGCCTCCATCGCCCTCAAGCGTGGCGAGAATGTGTACATCGCCAACGCCGTCAAATGCCGGCCGCCAGTTAACCGCACGCCGGAAGCGGACGAAATCGCCGCCTGCCGGCCCTATCTGCAACGGCAGATTGCCCTGATCCAGCCGAAGCTGATCGTCGCGCTGGGCCGTCCGGCGGCACAGACGCTGTTGCAGGGCGAAGTCAAAATCAGCGCCGTGCGCGGCAGGCTGCATGACTATCAGGGCATTCCGGTCATCGTGACCTACCACCCGGCTTATCTGTTGCGCAATCTGCCTGACAAGGCCAAGGCCTGGGAAGACCTGTGTTTCATGCGGCGCACGATGCGCGATTTGAAATCAGGCGCGTAGTGCACATTAATCAGCGGATTCCGTCACAGGCTCATTTGCCACTGGAACAGATTTTGCCTTGCATCTGTCCATGAGAATCCATTACCCGACATCCTTCTTCAAACTCCTCTCGGCAGGCTTTCTGCTGGCGGTTTTGCCACTGGTGGTTGGCTTGTTGATGAATACCGTCGCCATCCAGCGACTGGCCAGCCAGAGCCAGCGTGCGGTTTATGATGCCTCCCGCGTGGCGCATGCGACGCGCGAATTGAGCGAAACCGCCAGCTCGCTGGAGCGCGCCGCGCAGCAAAGCGTGGTGTTGCGCGATACGGCCATGTGGGATGGTTATCTCGACTTGCATCAGCGTTTTCTCGTAGCGGGCAAGCAGTTGGGCAGACTGCCGCTCGAAGCGCCGATGCGTGCCGCGCTGGATGTTCTGGTGCAGCGTGAGCAGCAACTCAATGCAGCGCTGTTGCAGGCAGGTATCCACGATCAAAAGTCGGCGCTGCTGGCACGGCGCCATGCCGAGATTACCGATGCCGCGCGCCTGTTGCTCAGCCAGTCGAGCGGGGTGATTGACCGCGAAGCCGAGGCCTTGCGTGATCTGGCGGAGCAAACCGAATCGCGCGTCAAAACGCAGTTATTTTTGCTGCTGCCATTTGCCATTTTTGTGGTGGCCGGGTTTACCTATTTGCTGGCCAGGCCGATTGCGCAGATTGAGCAGGGCATCCGCGACCTGGGGGAGCGTCGTCTGGCAAACCCGATCGAGGTCATCGGTCCCAGGGATCTGGAGCAACTGGGTAAGCAGCTCGATTGGCTGCGCCTGCGCCTGGTGCAGCTGGAAGAGCAAAAAAGCCGCTTCCTGCGCCACATTTCACATGAACTGAAGACGCCATTGACGGCGCTGCGCGAAGGCTCCGATCTGCTGGCCGAGGAAGTTGCCGGCCCGCTGACCGGGCGGCAGCGGGAAATTGTGCGCATCTTGCGCCAGCACAGTCTCGACTTGCAGCACCTGATCGAGGCTTTGCTGCGTCATGGCGAGGCTGAATTCCAGCAGGCGCCGTTGAAGTTGCAAGCGGTGAAACCGCGTGAGATCATCGAGCATGTGGTGGATAAGCAGACATTGGCTATCGCCGCGCGCGACCTCCATCTCAAGCTGAATGCCGATGACTTTGTCATGCAGACGGATGCCGAGCGCTTGCGTATCGTGTTTGATAACCTGCTGTCCAATGCCATCAAGTATTCGCCTGCCGGTGGCACGATCACCATCACCGCCGTGAAAAAAAACGGCCATGCGCTGTTTGATGTCATGGATGAAGGCCCTGGTGTCGCCGAGGCGGACAGGGAGTTTTTGTTTGACCCGTTTTATCGTGGACAGGCTGCGGCCGCCGGTGCGCTCAAAGGGACAGGGCTGGGCTTGTCGATTACCCGGGAGCATGTGTTGACGCTGGGAGGACAGATTGAAGTTGGTGTCGGTCAAGGCCATTTCACGGTGCGACTGCCGCTGAATTTATGATGGCAGAGAGAATCTCTATGCATTTTATGCGTCACCTGTACCGACACTTTGTGCTCGTGTTGTCCATCGTTAACCTGGCCGCTTGCGCTGTCCCTGGAACGATGACAGGACACCCATCCAGATCAGAGGTGTTGAATCCTGGTGGTTCGGCGGATTCCCTGCTTGCCTATTTCGATGCCTTGCGCAAGCTGCCGCCGGCCGAGCTCGCCAGGGTGACGGAGCAGGCACGCAAGCGTCATGTCAGCGAAAAGTCGGATGTCCGGCTGATGCAATATGCATTGGCGCTGGCCGTGCCCGGCGCGGACGCGCGCCATGCGCAACAATTGCTGGAACCGCTGGCCAGGGAAAATGCCGGCCATGATCGGGAATTGCGCGCGCTGGCGGTGCTGGTTTATGTTGATCTCACCGAACGGCTGCGCCTGGAGGGCAGCCTGCAGGCACAAACAAAGCGAGCCGATGAATTGGAGGGCCAGTTGGAGGCCTTGAAAAATATTGAAAAAAACATGCTGCAACGCGAGATACCAGTAAAGGAGAAGCCATGAGCAAGCCACTGCCGCACATCCTGCTGGTGGATGACGATGCTGACTTGCTGCGCTTGCTGGCGATCCGTCTGGAGGCAGCCGGCCATACGGTGGTGACCACTGAAAAAGCCGAGCAAGCGCTGGCGCTGATTGCCGCCGGGCGGCCGCAACTGGTGATTACCGATTTGCGCATGCCGGGCATGGATGGCTCGGCCTTGTTCGAGGCCATCAGGATTTCACATCCGGCCCTGCCGGTCATTATCCTGACAGCCCACGGCACGATTCCGGATGCGATTGCCGCCACGAACCGCGGTGTGTTCGGCTACCTGACCAAGCCCTATGACGCCAAGGAGCTGATCGAACAGGTCGAACGTGCCTTGCGACTTTCAGCCAGTCCGACGGAAGGTGCTGACCAGGCATGGCGTACGGACATCATCACCCAGAATGCCGCAATGGCAGACCTCCTTGCACAGGCCCGGCTGGTGGCCGCAAGTGATGCCAGCGTCATGCTGCATGGCGCGTCCGGTACCGGCAAGGAAATGCTGGCCCAGGCCATCCATCGCGCCAGCCCGCGTGCGGATGGCCCTTTTGTCGCGGTAAATTGCGGCGCCATCCCGGAGAACTTGCTGGAAGCGGAATTGTTCGGTTATGTGCGCGGCGCCTTTACCGGCGCGATCAAGGATCATAACGGCCTGGTCCGCGAGGCGGATGGCGGCACGCTGTTCCTGGATGAAATCGGTGACATGCCGCTACCCTTGCAGGTCAAGCTGCTGCGCGTGCTCGAGCAGCGCGAGGTCAGGCCGGTAGGTGCCACGAGATCGCATCTCGTCAATATTCGTGTCATCAGCGCGACGCATCGTGATCTTGACGAGGAGATGGCGGCGGGGCGCTTCCGCAGCGACCTGTTTTATCGCCTCAAGGTTGTTGCGCTGATGATTCCGGCATTGACCGAGCGCCGCGACGATATACCTTTACTCGCCCGGCATTTTCTGCGCAAGCTGGCACGGCGCTATCAGAAGGAAGTCAATGGCTTTGCACCGGAGGCCATGGACTTGTTGGTCCGCGCCAGCTGGCCGGGCAATGTGCGCCAGCTATTGAATGTCGTCGAGCAGGCGGTCGCCCTGGCCACCGGTCCGATCGTGCCGCTGGCGCTGGTGCAGAATGCCATCCGCGAACTGGAGGATATCGTTCCTTTCGATGAAGCACGGCGCCGCTTTGAAGCAGATTATCTGGTTCGGTTGCTGAAGATGACCGGGGGCAATGTCGCCAGCGCCGCCACGCTGGCACAAAGAAATCGCACGGATTTCTACAAGCTCCTGCAGCGCCATGCGCTGGAGCCCGCGCTGTTCAAATAACCCAGCGGCTGCTTGTTGCTGTCACTTGTTGCTGTCTTTGGATGGCGACAGGAAAAAACCATCGTTTTCATTGACTTGTCGAATCCCGACCATCAGTTGTCGGCAGATGGCGACAGCCTCGCCTGGTTTGCAAGTGTCTTGTGGTTTCTAAGGTATTGAAAAACCGGATAAAACTTCTTTGGCACACCCGTTGCGTATGGAGGGTAGGTTGTCAAGCGATACAAGCGATACACGAGGCTGACGAATGTTCATTGACCACCTGCATATTCAATCGGAAAGGAGCCAGAACCATGCAAACCCCACAACCCCAACAAACGACACGTCCAAAATTGCTGTATCCCGCGATGGTCATCGCCGCCATTGCGGTGACACTGTTCAGCCTGCTGGGTATTGCGACCATGACCGGCTTGCTGCCACAAGCACATTCAGCGGCTGACTTGGCGGGTAACACGATGGCAACTCGTCAGGAAACCTTGGCTATGGCGGGTGCGGATGTACCGGCGGGCAGCCATGCCGGAGCGACTGCACCTCCTCCTTGTAGTTCCTGCGGTACCGTAGAGTCAATCAATTTGGTTGAATCAAAAGGCCAGGGCAGCGGGATCGGCGCGGTGGTTGGCGGCGTTGCCGGCGCCTTGCTGGGTAACACCATGGGCCAGGGCAATGGACGCACGGCGATGACCCTGGTCGGCGCAGGCGGTGGTGCCTACGCCGGAAACGAGATCGAAAAGAACACGCATAAAACATCTTCGTACCGCATCCGTGTGCGTCTTGAAAATGGTGGATTGCGCACGGTCTATCAGCGCAATCCGCCGACAGTGGCGGTTGGTGACCGGGTCAAGGTGGTGAATGGCGCAGTCATCCAGCAGTCGTAAGGTTTCATTCCGTTTTTCATCTTCTTACCGCAACACTTGCAAAGGAAAATCTCATGCTGAAAACAACCGATCCCCTGGGCAGATCCGATGGGGCCAACGGCCCGCGTGGCTTGTTTGGCCGCACGTCCCCAAGCGCACTGGCACCAGCCCTCAAGCCTGCTGTTGTTCCCGCTCCTCCTGTGGTGGCATCGGAGGCGCCGCCTGCCGCGATATTCCCACCCGCTTCGGCACAAAAATCGGAGAGTGCGACAGGCAATCGCTTGCTGGTCGGCCCGGACGTCAAGCTCAAGGGCGCCGAGATTCTTGATTGCGATACCCTGGTGGTCGAAGGGCGGGTCGAAGCGACCATGGATAGCCACATCATCCGCATCGCCGAGCAAGGCACGTTCTGTGGCACGGTGAGTATCGATACCGCCGAAATACATGGTTGTTTCGATGGCGAACTCACGGCCCGCAGCCAGTTGATCATTCATGCGACCGGGCGCGTCACGGGCAAGATCCGTTACGGAAAAATCCTGATTGAAGAAGGCGGACAGATTTGCGGCGATATCCAGTCCACCGCCCCGAATCATCCGGAAATCAAGGCGGAAGTCAGGGCCATGGGAGGCACCGCTATCCGGCGTGACGGCTAATCATCCGCGGCGCTTTCCAAATCCAAGGCCCGCAACCGATGTTGCGGGCTTTTTTCTGATCGCATAAGAAGATTGAGCTTACGGGGAGGATTGAGCCTACGGGGAAATATTGTATCTTTACCGGCAGCCATGAATACACCCAGTCCCCCCGCGCCAGATCAGGATGCTATCCAGCGTGTGGTCAAGGTTCGCCGCGATTACAACTCCTGGGTGGCAACTGAAACCATTGAGGATTACGCCCTGCGTTTTACGCCCCGTGGCTTTCGTCGCTGGTCGGAAATGCGCGTGGCGAATACGGCTTTTGGCGCGGCTTCCTTTCTGGTGCTTGAGGCGGTAGGCGCGACCCTGTTGGTGAACTACGGTTTCGCGAATGCGGTATGGGCAATCCTGATCACCGGGCTGATCATTTTTGCGGCCAGCCTGCCCATCTGTTTTTACTCCGCGCGTTACGGGGTGGATATGGACCTGCTGACCCGCGGGGCAGGCTTTGGCTATATTGGTTCGACTATCACTTCGCTGATCTACGCAACGTTTACCTTTATCTTTTTTGCCCTGGAAGCGGCGATCATGGCCTATGCGCTGGATCTGGCTTTCCATATTCCCCCCAGCATTGGGTATTTCATCAGTGCGTTAGCGGTGATACCCCTCGTGACGCATGGGGTCACAACGATTAGCCGTTTCCAGACATGGACCCAGCCGGTCTGGATTGCCCTGCTGGTACTGCCTTATTTTTATGTACTGCAAGCCAATCCCGGCATTCTGGAAGAGATACGCCATTTCAGCGGTGCGGGCAGCGCAGATTTTGATTTCCACCTGTTTGGCGCCGCCCTGACGGTGGGGATTGCCCTGATCACCCAGACGGGTGAACAGGCGGATTATCTGCGCTTCATGCCCGAACGTACGGCCAAAAACAAGTGGCGCTGGACACTGGCCCTGCTGATTGGCGGTCCGGGGTGGATTGTGCCGGGGATCGCCAAGATGCTGGGTGGTGTGTTACTGGCATATCTGGCGATACGTGCCGGGGTATCCGTAGAAAAGGCGGTGGATCCGAATCAAATGTACTTGCTGGCCTATGGCTATATGCTACCTTCCCCTGGTTTGGCAGTCGCCATGACGGTAGTGTTTGTCGTGATCTCGCAACTCAAGATCAACGTCACCAATGCGTATGCAGGTTCTCTGGCCTGGTCCAACTTTTTTTCCCGGCTCACGCATAGCCATCCGGGGCGCATTGTCTGGGTGGTATTCAATGCATTGATTGCGCTGATGTTGATGGAGATGAATGTATTTCAGGCACTCAAGGATGTGCTTGGACTGTATTCCAATATCGCCATTGCCTGGATGACTACCGTGCTGGCTGATCTGATCATCAATAAACCGTTGGGACTTTCTCCTGCGGGGATCGAATTCAAGCGAGCAAACCTGTACGACATCAATCCGGTAGGGGTGGGGGCGATGACTATCGCTTCTATCCTTTCGGTAGTCGCCTATGCCGGCATCTTTGGTCCGGGGGCCGAGGCATTTTCTGCAATCATTGCCCTGGTCGCCGCTTTAGTGACATCGCCACTGATTGCCTGGGCAACCAAGGGGCGCTATTACTTGGTGCGCATGCCCAAGGCAGCACCGGCTTCTGGCGCACTGCAACGTTGTTGTATTTGTGAACGCGAGTACGAAGGGGAGGACATGGCGCGTTGTCCGGCCTATCAGGACACCATTTGTTCTTTGTGCTGCTCGCTGGATGCCCGTTGCAATGACCTGTGCAGGCCGGATGCCCGTCTGACGGAGCAATGGACTGCCTTGATTCGCCGGCTCTTGCCGCGAGTGGCGTCACCTTACCTGGAAAGGGGGCTGGCGCATTATCTGCTGCTCATGGCGGCTATTGCGCCTTTGCTGGCCTTGGTGCTGGGGCTGCTTTACCACTATGAAGTGCGTCGCCTGGCAGGGCCTGAATCCGCGATTGCCATCCTGTTGGGCCAATCCTTTATACGAACGTATGCAGTGTTGTTGTTTTTGTCGGGGATTGCAGCCTGGTGGCTGGTGCTGACACAGAAGAGCCGTCAGGTTGCCCAGGAAGAATCCAATCGCCAGACACACTTGTTGATGCGGGAGATTGTTTCCCACCGCCATACCGACGAGCAATTGCAGAAAGCCAAGGAAATTGCGGAGCAGGCCAACCAGGCAAAGAGCCGTTACATCACGTCCATCAGCCACGAACTGCGTACCCCGCTGAACAGCATTCTGGGCTATGCGCAAATTCTGGATGGCGATCCTGGAGTTCCCCCCAATCGTCGTCAGGCAGTCAATGTCATCCGACGGAGTGGCGACCATTTGCTTTCCCTGATTGAAGGCACGCTGGATATTGCCCGCATCGAGAGCGGCAAGTTCACTCTGGATGTGCGGCCACTGGATTTTCAGGACTTCATCGAACATCTTGTCGGCATGGTGGAACAACAGGCAAGGCAGAAAGGACTGGATTTTTTCTACGATGCCTCTGCGGGATCCCTGCCGCTGGTTGTTCGTGCGGATGAAAAGCGCTTGCGTCAGATACTGCTGAATGTGCTGGGCAACGCGGTCAAGTTTACGGTGCGTGGCCGGGTAACTTTAAGGCTGCGTTACCAGCGCGAGATGGCATTTTTTGCAATCGAGGATACGGGACCGGGAATCGCCGAGTCGGAGCTATCAGCGGTTTTTGAACCTTTCTCTCGCGGCAGCGCCACCTATATCGGTGCTACCGGCGGTGCGGGAATCGGACTGACCATTGCGCGCATGCTGACAGATATGATGGGCGGCGAAATCACCGTGGATAGTGAATTGGGCAAGGGAAGCTGTTTTTCCCTGCGGCTCTATCTGCCAAGCGTGCGTGGAGAGCAAGCGTCCAAAGTAACGCCTCTGGATCGGATCGAGTACCTGGGCGAACGGCGGCGCATCCTGGTCGTGGATAACGAGCAGGTCGACCGGCAACTGCTGGCAAATATGCTCGAACCCCGAGGTTTTCAGGTTGCCCAGGCGGAGAACGGACAAGCGTGCCTGGAGAAGATTGATGGGTTTAAGCCGCACGTGATTTTTATGGATTTGGCGATGCCCGGCATGGATGGATGGGAAACCATACGCCGCATTCGTGAAACAGGGTTGAGTGATGCCAGAATATGCATACTCTCCGCCAATGCATTCGAGAAGAATGTGGATGGTTTGTTTGGTATCTCCGGCGTGGATTTCATTGTCAAGCCGTTCCGGGTGAGCGATGTATTGGACTGGATCGGTACGCAACTGGAACTGGAATGGATGTATTCCGCAATGCCGGCCGCTAGCGTGGCTGCTGATGTGTTGCCACCGGCCATTGTGCCGCCGGGGCCGGAGCATCTGGCAACATTACGGGAAATGATCGGCTTGGGTTACATGCGCGGCATACTCGAGAAAATCGATATGATCGAGCAACTTGATCCCGTGCATGGCGAGTTCGTCCATGTGATGCGGGCTTTGGCTGAGCGGTTCCAGTTTGAGCCCATGAAGGAGATTTTGCGCAAATATGAGCATGACGCCCATTGATAGAACCAGCCAGGACGTCGTCCTGATTGTAGATGACGTGCCGGAAAACCTGTCTTTGTTGTATGACGCGCTGGATGAGGCGGGCTATGCGGTGTTGGTGGCGACGAATGGGGAAAGCGCCTTGCAGCGCGCACGCCAGAGTTTGCCTGATGTCATTTTGCTGGATGCCTTGATGCCCGGCATGGATGGATTCGAGGTGGCCAGAAATTTGCAGGCCGAAGCCGAGACGCAGCGCATCCCCATCATTTTCATGACCGGATTGACGGAAACGGAGCACGTGGTCGCGGCCTTCGCTGCCGGCAGTGTTGACTATGTCACCAAGCCCATCCGGCCATCCGAAGTGCTGGCCCGCATTGCGGCCCATGTACGGAGCGCCCGGCAGACGCAGCAGGCACGCAGCGTGCTAGATGCTTACGGGCAGGCCTGCATGTCCATGCGGCCAACGGATGGCGTGATGCTCTGGCAAACCCCGCTGGCGCGTACCCTGTTGCTGAAATACGGCGGGCAGGATGAGCGCCAGTTCGTCGCACGCATACACGAATGGTTGCAAGTTGCGCTAACCAGGCCCCTCCCGCCTGCACCTTTGGAAACTACCGGTGATGAAGGGCGCATGATATGCGCCCTGCATGGACGTACCGATGAAGGGGAGTGCCTGCTGGTGTTGCGTGAGGAAAGTGATGCCGCCATGACCAGGGCACTGGTGGATTCTTTCGGGCTCACGGTGCGCGAAGCGGAAGTGCTGTACTGGGTGATCTATGGCAAGACCAACCGGGACATTGGGGACATTCTGGGGATCAGCCACCGGACGATCAACAAGCACATGGAAAACCTGTTTGAAAAACTCGGTGTGGAAACCCGCACTTCCGCGGCAGCCTTGGCTATGCGTCGCTTGCAACTACCTAAGCAAGCTGCACCAAAGCCCTGAGAAGCATCCCTGGCGCGAGATTTTATTTTTCGCGCAGGCCGCTCCAGCCTTTTTCTTTCATGCACAGCAAAAAGCCCCGGGTGGCCAGTTTGGTTTGGGTGTTCGGCCGGTGTGCTTCGCCCAATCTGGCCACGCAGGCCTCCGTGTCAGCTTTCAGGCTGTCAGCGCCACTGCCTGTTTTCCACCAGGAACCGACTCTGAACATGTCCAGCATATCGGGGGTTTTTTTCACGGGGGCTGGTGTCCCGGCCTTGTCGGCCAAGGCAGATCC
>Ga0209066_10008192_pt1 | contig 10186 bp, 10 predicted proteins | sample All_14_2_FD_187198 | JGI IMG/M metagenome (GOLD analysis project Ga0209066, IMG submission 187198) | Freshwater microbial communities in response to fracking from Pennsylvania, USA - Allegheny Zone_MetaG_DW_15 (SPAdes) (version 2) ... | reverse complement strand
ACTGAATAAGGCATATTGTGGGCAGCTTTACCCTTGTTTCAGTCTGGTTCTGGTGAATTGGTAGCGTCTGGGGGCAAATGGGTCGCAAGAATCCGGGCTGTGGCTTGGCCATCAGAGAGTTCGAGCGTGACGGACGCGCCGGGATTCAACACCTTGATGTTGCTGACTACCTTGCCATCATAAGCGCGGACAATGGCAAATCCGCGCGCCAGAATGCTGTGCGGGTTAAGGTGGGTAAGTGCGGCAGCCATCTTGTCGAGGCTGTTTTGCCGCTGCTGATGCAAGTTGAGCATCGCCACTTTTAGGCGCTGGGCGAGCAGTGAGATGCGTCCTTGCTGGCCTTCCACATGTGGCAGGTTGCGATTGAGTCGTAGATCCAGCGCGTTGATGCGTGTACGTTGCTGGCGCAGCTGGTTCGCCATGCCTATATGGAGGCGGGCGTCGAGAAAGTTCAGTTGGTCACGTCCATGCCGCAGCCGGGTGGCAGGGTGGATCAGGCGCAGCGAATAATGGTCCAGTCGTTGCTGTTCCTGAGTGATGCGATAGCCCATGGCCATGTGCAACATGCGGGCAAAGGTGGCAACCTTTTCTTGGCTTTCATGCCAGCCTTGCGTTGCCAACTCGGCGGCGGCAGTCGGTGTGGCGGCGCGCATATCTGCCACAAAATCGGCGATCGTGGTGTCCGTTTCGTGGCCTACGCCACTGATGATGGGCAAGCCGCTGCCAGCGATTGCGCGTGCCACGACTTCTTCATTGAAGGCCCACAGGTCTTCAATGCTGCCGCCACCGCGGACAAGCAGCAGTACATCGCACTCGTTGCGTTGCCCTGCCTGCTTTATCGCATTGGCAATTCCGGCGGCAGCCGTTTCACCCTGCACTTGTGTGGGATAGAGAATGACGCCAAGATGCGGTGCGCGTCGTCGCAGGGCAACCAGCGCGTCGTGCAAGGCTGCGGCCTGGGGCGAGCTGATGATGCCGATTTGCCTTGGAAAGCGGGGGATAGGCCGTTTTTTTTCAGGTGCAAAAAGTCCTTCATGCAGGAGTTTTTCCTTGAGGCGGGAAAACTCCTCGAATAAGCGCCCGAGTCCGGCGCGCCGCACGGCTTCGACGGTCAGCTGGAAATCACCCCGCGGTTCATAGAGTGATACCAAGGCACGCGCCTCGACCTGCTGTCCGTTTTCCAGGCGCCAGGGAACCAACTGGGCGCGCATGCGGAACATGACACAGCGCACTTGTGCCGCAACGTCTTTTAACGTGAAGTAGACATGGCCGGAGGCTGCGCGCGTCAGGTTGGAAACTTCACCTGTAACCCAGCACAGAGGAAATTCCCTTTCCAGCGCCTGGCGCGTGAGTCGGTTCAGTTGGCTGATGCTGAGAACGACTTGAGGGTCTGCCATTGAATATGCAAAGATGAATCGAAGGTGGAAATACTACCTGATTACTCTGGGTGACAATGGGTGGCAATGATGTTTCTATTTTGCGCAGCCAGGAAAATTGTCTTTATCGGAGTGTGCTTAGCCGAACCATCGAATGCTTAAGATGCCACTTATCCACAGATTTTGTGGATAATCCACACAGGATTTTGATACGGCTTTGCGCCGGTATGTATTGCTGAAAAAGGTGGCTCGGGCTAAAGTGCAGGCTTTACTGTCATTCAGGAGGTTGCCTACGTGTTTGCCATCATTCAAGCGGCCGGCTGGCCCATATGGCCGCTGTTACTGGCTTCCATTATCGCGGTTGCGTTGATCATCGAGCGTGCCATGGTCTTGCGGTCCGCCAAAATACTTCCGCCAGGTTTGCTGCAACGAGTTATTGCCGAGTATAAACAAAGCGGGGTGACGGATGCGCTGCTGGCACGGATTGATGGCCATTCGCCACTGGGACGTGTATTGGCCGCTGGCATGCGTAATGCAAAAAGTTCACGCGAAGTGATGAAAGAGGCGATCGAAGAGACAGGCCGCGCGGTTGCACATGATCTTGAGCGCTACCTCACCACATTAGGTACGATTGCATCCGTTGCGCCACTCATGGGCCTCTTTGGCACGGTGGTGGGCATGATTGAAATCTTCGGCTCACCCACAACAACCGGCAATAACCCGCAAGCCCTGGCGCATGGTATTTCGGTGGCGCTTTACAACACCGGATTTGGCCTGGTCATAGCGATTCCGAGCATGATCGCTTACCGCCATTTTCGTGCGCTGGTGGATAACTTCCTGATTCTGATGGAGCAGGAAGCGGTGAAGCTGGTCGAAATCATGCATGGCGAGCGCGCCTGACTGAAAGGACGACAATGAATTTCCAGCGCAATCGCCAGCAGGAAATGCCGGAAATCAATTTGATCGCGATGATTGATGTGTTGCTGTGTATTTTGATTTTCCTGATGGTCACCACAACATACTCCAAGTTCTCCGGCCTGGAGATCAACCTGCCGACGGCGGATGCGCAGCAGAACAAGGAACAGCCCGATGAGATCAATGTCATGGTCACGGCAATGGGCGAGGTCCTGATTAACAGGATACCGGTCACCGGGCATGATGCTGCGTCGATTCAGCAAGCCCTGCAGCAGGCCGTTCCTGCCGGCAAGGAAGCCGTGGTGATCATTAACGCCGATGCCAAAACAACACACCAGCGCGTGATTGATGTGATGCAGGCGGCGCAGGCGGCAGGGCTCTCGCATATTTCCTTTGCCACACAGCAAGCCCAGCGCTAACGCGGTGGGCTTTACCAGCATCTGGCAGCGGCGTGGTTTGCCTGCCTGCTTGCTGTATCCGCTGTCCATGGTTTTTTATGTCCTGGCTACGCTGCGCAGGGGGCTTTATCGCACGGGTTTTCTTCCTGTCCGTCATTTGCCGGTGCCGGTGATTGTGGTGGGCAACCTGACGGTCGGCGGCACGGGTAAAACCCCTTTGATTATTCATCTGGCAATGTCATTGCGTGCATCTGGCATGCAGCCAGGGATTGTTAGCCGAGGCTATCGCGGTGCGGCCAAAGCAGTGATTGCCGTGACGTCACAGAGCAGTCCTGCGGCAGTCGGCGATGAACCATTGCTGCTTGCGCGGCGCAGCGGGTGTCCTGTCTATGTGGCCCGTGATCGTGTCGCCGCAGGCGAAGTATTACTTGCCAACCATCCGGCATGTGATGTGATTCTTGCGGATGACGGGTTGCAACACTATCGTTTGGCCAGGGATGTTGAAATCGCCGTATTCGATGAGCGGGGTGTCATGAATGGCTGGCAACTCCCAGCCGGCCCGTTACGTGAGCCGATTTCACGCTTGGCGAGAGTCGATGCCATCGTGCTGAATGGTGTTGGTGCCGTCCCGCCAGCGCCGACTTTTGTACGGCCTGTTTTCAGTATGCAGCTTCTGGGCGGCAGCTTTTATCGCCTCGACAATCCGCAGGTGTTTTGCCATGCCGGAAGTTTTGCCGGACAGGTATTGCATGCGGTTGCCGGTATTGGTTCACCCCAACGGTTTTTCGATCATTTGCAGGCGCTGGGCATGGCGTTTACGGCACATCCATTTGCCGATCATCATGCCTACCAGAAAGAAGAACTTTTGTTTACCGGGGATGCGATCCTGGCAACAGAGAAGGATGCCGTAAAATTAGTCAGTCTGAACTTACCCCTGCCGGTCTGGGTGCTACCGGTGACGGCCAGCGTAGATCCTGATCTGACTGCCTTTATCTTGGAGAAACTCAATGGACGCCCGCCTGCTTGAAATACTTGTTTGCCCGGTGTGCAAGGGGCCGCTGGATTACCGAAAATCCGTACCTGAACTCGTCTGCAAGGGTTGTCGGCTGGGCTTTCCCATCAAGGACGACATTCCGGTGATGCTGGAAGATGAGGCGCGCAAACTGGGTGTGGACGAAACCTGATGGGCTTTCGCGTGGTTATTCCGGCGCGCTGGGCGTCGACTCGCCTGCCGGGCAAACCTCTGGCTGATATCGCCGGCAAGCCGATGGTGGTGCGCGTTGCAGAAGCTGCGGCCAGAAGTGGCGCAGATGAAGTATTGATTGCAACTGACGACCAACGCGTCGTTGAATCAGCCACAGCGCATGGTTTTTCTGCGCTGATGACGCGTGCCGACCATGCATCCGGCACCGACCGCCTTGCCGAAGTTGCCATGCTGCGCGGCTGGCATGATGATGACATCGTGGTCAATGTCCAGGGTGATGAACCGCTGATTGATCCTGCGCTGATTGCCCAGGTCGCCGGCGCGCTGGCCACTGATGCGAATGCAGCCATTGCCACGGCCGCCCATGCGCTGACGGACATTGGGGAGTTTTTTAATCCCAACGTGGTCAAGGTGGTGGTGGGTGAAACCAGCCGTGCGCTGTATTTTTCCCGCGCCCCGATTCCCTGGCCGCGTGATGCGTTTGCAACAACGCGTGATGTGTTGCCGCCCGGTTTGCCGGTGCGCCGCCATATCGGCTTGTATGCCTATCGCGTGAGTTTTCTGCGGCGTTACAGCCAGTTGCCATCGGTAGAGATCGAGCAATGGGAGTCCCTGGAGCAGCTACGCGCCCTGGCGCATGGCTTTGCGATTCATGTTGTTGATTGTGCCCACGCACCGGCGCCGGGCGTCGATACGGCTGAAGATCTGGTGCTCGTGCGGCGCGCGTTTGACCCTGTTGTTGATTGACGGTATCTTGCGCAGGACAAAAAATAACCAAAAATTTCTGAAGTTGTCACGGTTTATCCAAATCTATCCATCGGAGCACATATGCGTTTAATTCTTCTTGGTCCCCCTGGTGCAGGAAAGGGGACCCAGGCGGGCGTCATCTGCAAGCAGTTCGGCATCCCGCAAATTTCCACCGGCGACATGCTGCGGGCTGCGGTCAAGGCTGGTACGCCATTGGGGCAACAAGCCAAGCAGATCATGGATGCGGGCGGACTGGTCTCTGATGACATCATCATCGGCCTGGTCAAGGAGCGCCTGAAGGAAGCGGATTGTGTCAATGGTTACCTGCTGGATGGTTTTCCGCGCACCATCCCGCAGGCCGAAGCGATGAAGACGGGCAGCATCCGGATCGAGCATGTACTGGAAATCGACGTTGCCGACGAAGAAATCATCCAGCGCATGGTCGGACGACGCGTGCACCCCGGTTCAGGTCGCACTTACCACATCAAATTCAATCCGCCCAAGGTTGAAGGCAAGGATGATGTCACTGGCGAAGCCTTGATTCAGCGTGAGGATGATAAGGAAGAGACAGTCAGGAAGCGCCTTGATGTATACCGTGCGCAGACTCTGCCGCTGGTTGATTACTACAAGAAATGGGCCGCTACAGGTGATCCATTGGCCCCGAAGTATGATTATGTCGCTGGCGTTGGCTCGGTTGATGGCATCAGCCAGAAGATATTCACTGTTCTTGGTTGAGGCAGTGCTTCATTCGCCGTGAAGAACGCTTTTTACGTACAGTCAGGAGGGGTGACCTCCGTGATCAATGCCTCGGCTTGCGGCGTGATTGAAATGGCGCGCAGCCATCCGGAGCGTATCGGCAAGGTCTATGCGGCGGAAGATGGGCTATTCGGTTTGTTGCGTGAAGACTTGTTCGATACCAGCCGTGAAGACCCGCTGCAAATTGCCGCGTTGCGCTACACACCGGGTGGCGCGTTCGGCTCCAGCCGCTACACGTTGCCCCGGCCAGAAGTTGCGCCCGCTGTCTGGCAACGGGTTGCAGCGGTCTTGCGGGCATACGACATCGGTTATGTGTTCATCAATGGCGGCAATGGCTCGATGGATGCCTGCCTGTTGCTCAACCGTCTGGGCGAGGTAGCGGGCTGGCCGGTGCTTGCCGTGGGTGTACCGAAAACCATTGATAACGATCTGGCCGGTACTGACTGCTCGCCAGGGTTTGGCTCGGCGGCGAAATATCTGGCTACCTCGATACGGGAAGTCGGTCTGGATGTACGCGCCATGGCCGAAACGACCAAGGTATTCATTCTTGAAGTGATGGGGCGGCACACCGGCTGGCTGACCATGGCTTGCGGTTTGGCGGCGGAGAGCCCCGACGATGCCCCGCATCTGTTGCTATTGCCTGAAGTCCCCTTTGATGAAGCACGATTCCTCGCCCGGGTAAAAGAAACCACCGCGCGTGTCGGGTATTGTGTTGTGGCGGTCTCTGAAGGCTTGCGCACGGCAGAAGGGGGCTTTTATGCCGAGCAGGAAAAGTCAGAGATTTATGGCTTTGAGCAACTCGGTGGCGTCGGACCACGCATTGCTGAATTGGTGCGCCGCAAGCTGGGCCTGAAATGTCATTGTGCCGTGGCGGATTATCTTCAGCGCGCGGCACGGCATATCGCTTCGCGCACCGATGTCGAACAAGCCTACGCGGTGGGCCGTGCGGCTGTAGGCTTGGCCTTGTCAGGGCAGGGCGGGGTGATGCCTGGCATCGTGCGTGTATCTGATGAGCCTTATGTCTGGCGGATTGATGCTGTTCCACTGGATGGGGTGGCGGAAATCGAGAAACATCCTCCCCACGGTTTTATCCGCGAAGATGGTTTTGGCATTTCGGAAGCGGCGCGGCGCTATCTGTCGCCCCTGATCGTCGGCGAAGACTATCCCCCTTTCGCTGCGAATGGGTTGCCACAGTTCGCGCAGCTTGCATATCATCGGGTAGTCAAGCAGCTACCTCCTTTTGAGGCCACTGCCTCGGCCTAGTTTACCGGCTTGTCAGGATTTTTTTTACGCTGTTGCGGCGTAAGCGGTAAGCATCCGGCATACCTGAGCCAAGCAAGGGGCGAAGATAAAGCCGGAAGGCATCGGTGATATCCGTGCCGTTTTCCGCGATGAACTCATCTTCCATCACACGCGTCTTGCCGGCGACTTCGCTGAGCGGCAACAACTCGTAATCCACCGAATAAAAGCCTGTGCGCTTGATGGCGACCGAGCCGTCGCGGTCACCCCACATCGCAAACTGTACCGCCTTCTCGCCGACTTCGCGGGCTTCGCGTTGATCCACGTCGGATACGCAGCCCATGAATGAGCGCTGCAAATAACCCAAGGTGTCTCCGCGTACGCGCTTGATGCCGAGCTTGTTGCGGATTTCGTCGCACAGCAGGTCGGCCAACGCACCCGTGCCTGAAAGTTGCACATTGCCGTGGGCGTCGTGTTCTATTTGCGAGGCCAGCCGGGTGATGATCGGTGTGCCTTGTGCATCGTGGATACCTTCTGAAACAGCGATCACGCAACGACCATGCTGGTCATAGGTTGCCTTGACATCGGCAATGAATTTTTCGGTATCGAATGTGCGTTCGGGTATGTAAATCAGGTGTGGGCCATCCTCGGGAAACTTTTTCCCCAGCGCCGAGGCGGCAGTCAGGAAGCCGGCATGGCGTCCCATGATGACGGCCAGATAGACACCCGGCAAGGCGGCATTATCCAGGTTGGCGCCCATGAAGGCTTGCGCCACGAAACGGGCGGCTGAAGGAAAGCCCGGCGTATGGTCATTGCTCACCAGGTCGTTATCAATTGTTTTGGGGATATGAATACAGCGCAGCGGATAGCCAGCCGCCTGCGCTTCTTCACTGACGATACGCACGGTATCCGATGAATCATTGCCGCCAATGTAGAAAAAATAACCAATGCCATGTGCCTGGAGCACATGGAATATTTCCTTGCAATATTTCAGGTCAGGCTTGTCACGTGTCGAGCCCAGCGCCGAGGATGGGGTGCCAGCCACCAGTTCAAGATTGTGGCTGGTTTCCTGGGTCAGGTCGAGAAACTCTTCATCCACAATGCCGCGCACCCCATGAAAGGCGCCATAGACCAAATCGACATTGCGGAATTTGCGTGCTTCCAGCACGACGCCGACCATGGATTGATTGATGACGGCGGTGGGGCCACCCCCTTGGGCGACCAGGACTTTTCCTTGTGGTATTTGTGGCATGGGAGCGTAATTCCTAATGGGAAGGCTGATATTTCTGTACGATCAGCAGGAAAGCGGGTGAAGGCAATTAATTGTTGAGAAACGGATACGGTAGCTATAATCCACCGCGATTTACAATAAATAAGTAAGTAAGATTAAGCATACGAGTTGCTGCAAAACGCTAGTTCGTAATATAACACTTACATATAAGGGGAAGAGTATGACAGGGCTGATGTTTGCGTTGATCTGTGCCGCAGTGGCGATTGCTTACGGTGCGGTATCCAGCCGGTGGATACTGGCGCAATCTGCAGGTAACGAACGCATGCGTGAAATTGCTGCGGCGATCCAGGAAGGCGCTCAGGCTTATCTGAATCGCCAATACACGACGATCGGCATTGTCGGCGCCATTCTTGCCGTCGTCATCTGGGTTTTCCTGGGCTGGCAGACAGGTGTCGGTTTTATTATTGGTGCTGTGCTTTCAGGTGCGGCGGGCTATATCGGCATGAATGTTTCGGTGCGCGCAAACGTGCGCACGGCCGAGGCCGCGCGCACGGGGCTGAATGAAGCGCTCAATGTCGCCTTCCGTGGCGGTGCTATCACCGGCATGCTGGTGGTTGGCCTGGGGCTGCTGGGTGTGGCGGGCTACTATGCCGTGCTGAAGCACCTGGGCGGTACGACAGCAACAATGGAGAGCATTGTCCATCCGCTGGTTGGTCTGGGCTTTGGCTCTTCGCTGATTTCCATTTTCGCGCGTCTTGGCGGCGGCATTTTCACCAAGGGCGCGGACGTCGGCGCCGACCTGGTAGGCAAGGTCGAAGCCGGTATTCCGGAAGATGACCCGCGTAATCCGGCAGTGATTGCCGACAATGTCGGCGACAACGTCGGTGATTGCGCCGGCATGGCGGCTGACTTGTTCGAGACCTATGCGGTCACCATCGTCGCGACAATGCTGCTCGGCGCACTATTGTTCAAGACATCTGACCTGATGGCGGAAGCGGCAATCGTTTATCCGCTGGTGCTGGGTGGTTTTTCCATCATCGCATCGATTGTCGGCGCGATGTTCGTCAAGACTTCACCCGGCGGGAAAATCATGAATGCGCTCTATAAGGGGCTGATGGTCGCCGGCGGGATGGCGCTGGTAGCGTTCTATCCGATCACGACCTGGATTCTTGGCGATGGTCTGGTCATGGCTGATGGCAAAATGATCAGTTCCCTGTCGATCTATGGTGCGGCCGTCGTTGGGCTGGTACTAACCGGTCTGATGGTTTACATCACCGAGTATTACACCGGCACGGAGTTCAAACCTGTACGGCATATCGCGGAAGCTTCAACGACCGGCCACGGTACCAACATTATTGCCGGCCTGGGTATCTCGATGAAGTCCACGGCCTGGCCTGTGCTTTCTGTGTGTGCCGCAATTTGGGCATCCTATACACTGGGTGGCCTCTATGGTATCGCCATTGCGGCAGTCTCCATGTTGTCAATGGCTGGCATCATCGTCGCGCTCGACGCTTATGGCCCGATTACCGATAATGCCGGTGGCATCGCGGAGATGGCGAATCTGCCGGATTCGGTACGTGGCATTACCGATCCGCTGGACGCCGTAGGCAACACCACCAAGGCGGTGACCAAAGGCTACGCCATCGGTTCAGCCGGCCTGGCGGCGTTGGTGTTGTTCGCTGACTTTACGCATGGCTTGCAGGCTACCGGCAAGAGCTTCGCATTTGATCTTGCCGATCCGGCCGTCATCATTGGCCTTTTCATCGGCGGCTTGATTCCCTACCTGTTCGGCGCCATGGCGATGGAAGCGGTAGGCCGTTCGGCAGGCGCCGTGGTGGTTGAAGTGCGCCGCCAGTTCCGCGACATCAAGGGCATCATGGAAGGCACGGCCAAGCCGGAATACGGCACCTGCGTCGATATGCTGACCAAGGCGGCCATCAAGGAAATGATGATCCCGTCGCTGCTGCCGGTACTAGTGCCGGTAGTTACGGCTTTCGGCATGAATTTCCTGATGGGGCCTGGCGCAGGCGTACGGGCATTGGGCGGCGTGCTGATGGGCACCATCGTTACCGGCATCTTCGTCGCCATTTCAATGACCACCGGCGGCGGCGCCTGGGATAACGCCAAGAAGTACATTGAAGATGGCCATTTTGGCGGCAAGGGTTCGGAAGCGCATAAGGCTGCCGTCACGGGTGATACCGTGGGCGATCCTTATAAGGACACAGCGGGACCGGCGGTCAATCCGCTGATCAAGATCATCAACATTGTGGCGCTGTTGATCGTGCCACTGGTAGCGTGATCAGGCGCAGTTGCCATAAGA
>Ga0209066_10008190_pt1 | contig 10187 bp, 7 predicted proteins | sample All_14_2_FD_187198 | JGI IMG/M metagenome (GOLD analysis project Ga0209066, IMG submission 187198) | Freshwater microbial communities in response to fracking from Pennsylvania, USA - Allegheny Zone_MetaG_DW_15 (SPAdes) (version 2) ... | reverse complement strand
GCCCAGCAGTCTGAATACAGGAACTGGAGCACCCGTGGTGAGCATTGACGGGGCAAGCATTGCGCAACTGACGGCGAGTGATTACCGGCTGCGTTTTGTTGGCGGAAATTATCAATTGACGCGTCTGGCCGATAATCAGGTGCAAACTTTCGCTACGCTTCCACAGACCGTTGATGGCATGACGATTAACGCAGGTGCCTGGTCTCCCAATGCCAACGACAGCATTCTGATTCAGCCTACACGCAATAGTGCCAGCAATATCGCCGTGGCGTTTTCAGATGCGCGCCTGGTGGCTGCTGCCGCACCGATTCGTTCGTCAAGCGCACTGACCAACACCGGCACTGGTGCGATCAGTGCCGGGACGGTCAATGCGCCACCGCCGCCCAATCCGAATTTGCAGCATCAGGTGACGATTACCTTTACCAGCGCGACCACCTTCGATGTGTTCGATGTCACCAGCGCGACGACGCTCGCCACCGGTGTGGCTTATACCGCTGGTGCCAATCTGGCCTATAACGGCTGGACCGCCCAGATTAACGGCAGCCCGGCAGCGGGTGACAAATTTACCGTCGAGACCAATGCCAATGGGGTTGCGGATAGTCGCAATGCCGCCTTGCTGGGTGCATTGCAGACCCGCAACACCCTCATGGGCAGCGCGACTTCGGGGCCTACGGCCTCCTATCAGTCAGCCTATTCACAGATTGTCAGTGCCGTGGGCAGCAAGACCAACGAAGTGGCGGCGATTGGCGCTGCCCAGCAGGGCTTGGCCGATCATGCGACACAGGCGCTACAGTCGCTCTCCGGCGTCAATCTGGACGAGGAGGCTGCCAACTTGATGCGTTATCAGCAGGCTTATCAGGCATCGGCCAAGGTGCTGCAAATTGCCAGCAAGATATTCGATGAAATTCTTGCCCTCGGCCGATGACCTTACTTCACAGCAGGGAGATATCTCATGCGCATCAGTAGTGGAATGATTTTCGATGCCGGTGTGTCCGGCATCAACCGCAATACCGCGTCGCTCCTGCATGTGCAGCAGCAGATTTCTGCCAATCGGCGCATCCTGACGCCCAGCGATGATCCGGTGGCGGCAGCCCGTGCGCTGGAAGTGCAACAAGCCAGCGATGTGGTTGCCCAGTTCAAGCAGAATCAGTCGGCCGCCACCTCGGCGCTGGGGCTTGAAGAAGGTCAGCTGAGCAGCGCCACCGATATCCTGGCACGGGTACGCGAATTGACCATTCAAGCCGGCAATACCAGTCTGACGACGAGTCAGCGGCAGGCTATCACGATTGAATTGCGTGCTCGTTTCAGTGATCTTTTAGGCATCGCCAATGCCACCGGTGGTGACGGTCAGAGCACTTTTTCTGGTTACATGGGCGCGACCACACCGTTTGCCGGCTCGGTCGATAACCTGATTGCCGGCAATGAAATCGTTTATCAGGGCGATGATGGCCAGCGCAAGCTGCAAGTATCACCGAGCCGTTCGATTGCGATCAGTGATTCCGGCAACGATGTATTCATGCGCATCCGTAGCGGCAATGGCACGTTCGTGACGGACTATGTCAGCACCAACACCGGCACTGGGGCCATTACTGTTGGCTCGGTGACCAATCCAGCCGCCTGGAACGCCTCGGCTGTAAAAAATGTAGCCATCAATTTTACGGTGACGGCGGGCGTGACTACCTACGATCTGGTGGACGCAGTGTCCGGCAATTCTTTATTGACCGGCGGCGCAGCGCCTGCGCCAGTGGCAAGCCAGCGTGTATTCCAGAGTGGACAGCCGATTGTGCTCGCTGCCCAAGGCGCAGAGCCTGCCTTTGATCTGGGCGCCAGCCTGGTGATCAATGGCGCGCCGGCCAGTGGCGACAAGTTCTCGGTGGCGCCGAGTTCATCGCAGAGCGTTTTTAAAACCCTGGCGAACTTGATTGGCGCCCTCGAAGCGCCTGCCGGCACGCCGGGTGCCGATGCCAAATACATCAGCGAAATCGGTTTTGCGATAACCAACCTGGACCAGGCCAGCAGCAACATTCTTCGTGTGCGTGCACAGATCGGCTCGAGCATGAATGAAATAGATTCGCTGGGGTCCCTCAACGATAGTCTTGGGCTGCAATATCAGCAGACTTTATCGGGGCTGCAAGATCTGGATTATGCCAAGGCAATTTCCGATCTGACGTACCAGCAAACCATCTTGCAGGCTGCGCAGCAGTCGTTTGTCAAGATTTCCCAGCTCTCACTGTTTAATTTCCTGTGATTCCGCCGTCTTGCCATCCGCTACGGCGAGGATCCATAGCGGCGAGGAGAGCGTACTTTGCTCGACCGCCCTGCTGCGCAGGGGCTTCATCAGAGCGTTTCTTGCTCGACCGCCTTGTAGCGCAGTTGTTTCATCAGCGCCGACTTTTATTGCTCACTGCGCTGGCCGGGGTTGCATTGGCTGGCTGCAGCAGTTTGGATGGTAACAACTATCCTGCAAACACACCTATCGTTCCGGATGCCACGCTGAACATTTCGAAGACCACGCAAATTCCTCTGGAAAGCGTTGTCGTCTGGGGTTTGTATGCAGGTGCCGCCTGGCTGATTCTCGATCCTCTGGCCCCCAATTGGGAAATTGAGCAGGCGAGTTTCCCGAATCGTTACTATCATCTGTCGCTGAAGATGAAGCGCGTCTATTCCGGTGGCGCGGGTGAGGCACGGGTTGTGTTTCAACAGCGCGCCAGGGAACTCATGCGGGAAAATGGTTTTGACGCTTATACCGTGGTTGAGTATACGGAAGGGCTTGATTCCTCGGTACTTGGTTCGCAACGGGTCGCCCAGGGCGTGATTCAATTGACGCGTAGAGAATGACAAAAAATAACGCGCATTTCGTTTACCCATAGCTATGGATAGCCTTCCCCACGGTCCTCTTCTGTTTCGGCGCCCTCTATGACAGGGCTGCGAAGGACAGCGGAACAAAAATCATACCCGTGATAAGGTCTTTAATGATCTATTCCCCTGCCTGCCATACCAATTTAAAGTAGAGCAGTCCGTCAAATTATGGAGAATGACGGATATGAAAAAGAGCAGCTACAGCGAGGAACCGACTTTTTTATGGTTATACTCATCGCGTATTTTTTAATTCGCAGCGGTGGTGTGGCACATGGTTCTTGGAGGTAATTATGCCTGATACAAATCTTAAGTTCCTCGTGGTGGACGATTTTTCTACCATGAGGCGTATTGTCCGCAATCTCCTGAAGGAGCTTGGCTATATCAATGTTGATGAGGCAGAAGATGGTGTTATCGCGCTGCAAAAGCTAAAAAGTCAAAGTTTTGGGTTTGTCATATCAGACTGGAACATGCCTAATATGGATGGGTTGGCGCTGCTTCAGGCTATTCGTACTGATGAGGCGTTGAAGAAAATCCCAGTGCTGATGGTGACAGCCGAGGCGAAGAAGGAAAACATCATTGCGGCCGCGCAAGCAGGTGCCAGCGGCTATGTCGTCAAGCCATTCACTGCGGCAATACTGGGTGAAAAGCTGGAAAAAATATTCCGTACGATGGAAATGGTAAATCCGACCTGACTGCTGATTTAAGTTGCTGGCTTAAGTCAGTGTGGTGTGTTCTAAAAATGATCCAAGGATCATAATCAAGTTAGCCTAGGGGAATTCATGTCAAGCACTTCTGCATCTTCTGACGACCTGGAAGCGCTTTTCGATAGCATCGTGCTATCGAATGCAACGACGACCAGTGAAGTAAAGACCGGTGAAGTAGATTGTCAGCCGTCACAAAGTAGCAGCAGTAAAGAAGAAAGTGCTATGGAAGGGGGGGGATCATCCATAGGGCCTACAGATAGTGCGGGTAGTGCAGAAAAAGTGCTAAGCCGTGTTGGTCAGCTTACACGAACGTTGCACGAGAGTTTGCGCGCGTTGGGTTACGATAAAGCCATTGAAGAAACGGCTTCAGCTATTCCCGATGCTCGGGATCGGTTGGCTTACGTGATTACGATGACCAAGCAGGCAGCGGATCGCACCTTAAATGCCATCGATGTGATGAACCCCATTCAGGAGTCTCTCGCCAATCGTGCTACAGATCTGTCGGTGCAGTGGGACCGCTTGTTTGCAAAGGAACTTGGCATAGAAGAGTTCAAGGCGCTGGTGATGCGAACCCGCGGCTTTCTTGGCGATGTTCCAGTGCAAACTGTTGCAACCAGTGCGCAACTCATGGAAATCATGATGGCCCAGGATTTTCAAGACCTGACTGGACAGGTCATCAAGAAGACCACTGAAATCATCCAGAAACTCGAAGGCGAGTTGTTGCAACTCCTGCTGGATAATATTCCTCAGGAAAAGCGCAAGGATGCATCTTCAGGCTTGATGAACGGCCCGGTTATCAATGCCGATGGTCGCAGTGACGTGGTCACTAGCCAAAATCAGGTGGACGATCTGCTGGAAAGCCTTGGATTCTAGAAAATGTTTCTGGAAGATACGATGCCGTGTTTTGCTTGTGTGGGTTAATTTCCGATGAATAATGATGCGCAACAGGAGAAATCGATCATTCGCGACTGTTGTGCAGAAGTCAAGTGGGACATCGCATGCGCAGGAGTTACTGCAAGAGGGGTGAAATGAGCAAACGAATTCTGGCAGTGGACGACTCGCGATCCATACGCAAGATGATCAGCTTTATTCTATGTGGCGCAGGGTATGAGGTCGTAGAGGCCGAGGATGGTCAGGAGGGACTTGATAAAGCCAGGCTGACACATATGGATTTAGTGCTGACTGACCAGAACATGGGGCAGGTGGATGGCCTGACGCTGGTCAGATCGTTACGGGCGTTACCCGAGTACAAGGCAACTCCGATTCTGATACTCACCACTGAATCGGATAACGAGATCAAGGCACAGGGCAAGGTAGCGGGTGCCACGGGTTGGATGGTCAAGCCATTCGACCCGGCGCGGCTGCTCGAAGTTGTCAGGAAATTCATTGACTAGGAATTAAGACAATGTCTCAACCGCACAGCGGTGATACTGAAAACTCCATGGATCTGAGCGAGTTCACCCAGGAGTTTTTCGCAGAGGCTAGCGAACATTTAGCCACCATGGAACAACTGCTGCTGGCAATGGACATGAGTGCGCCGTCAGATGAAGACCTCAATGCCATATTTCGCGCCGCACATTCCATCAAGGGCGGTGGTGCCATGTTTGGCTTCACCGACCTCACACATCTGACGCATGAGCTCGAATCGCTGCTCGATAAAGTGCGCAAGCATGAAACCGTGCTGACAGCAGAAATGCTGGATGTACTGCTTGAGGCAGGGGATATGACGAGGTTGTTGCTCGCACGGTATAGCGGGGAATCGACGACTGAAGCGCCGCCCATTGAGGCATTGTGCCAGAAGATCAAAGCCTTTGTTGATCAGCAGAGCATGACCGCGATTACTGAATCGGCAACTGTCAAGCCGACTGCTGCCAAGGTTGAGGTAGCTACCACGATCGCAAACGTCAAGCATTCGTGCTATCGAGTAAGTTTTCCTTTTCCTGAGCTTTCATCGCCGCAACTCAGTCTAAAAGATATTTATGCCGAGTTGCGCACTATTGGCACTGTTACCGAGTTACCCGCAACGACACCGGGACGTATTTCCGTGCTGGTCGAAACTGGCGTGGGTGAAGATGAGGTCTTTGGCACGCTGGCTTTCATGCTACCTCCAGAGAAGATTGACGTCGTTTTGGAGAAATATCCGCCGTCTACTGAAGGTCAAACTGATACTGCTTTGGATGACGGGTTTTTCTATGAGTTGATGCAGGCAATCATTCCCTCCGAAATTTCCGCAAAGGAAAGCCCGGATAATCCTGGTCGCCGAGCTACTGATCGTCGCGATGCCGCCGAGAATAAAGGGCGACGCGAGAGTGATAAGGCTGCCACCGGGGCTTCGAGCGAACAACTCTCGATCAGAGTAAATATTGAAAAAGTCGACCAACTTATCAATCAGATGGGTGAACTGGTCATTATCCAGGCTATGCTCGCCCAGTCGGCGTCGCAACTTGACCCACTGCTTTATCAGGGCTTGTTCAAATGCATGGCCGATCTGGAACGCAACACGCGCGATCTTCAGGAATCCGTCATGTCGGTGCGTATGACACCGGTGTCTGCTGTTTTCAATCGTTGCCCACGCTTAGTGCGCGACTTGGCTGGCAAGCTTGGCAAGCGTATCCAGGTAGTGATGGAAGGCGAATCGACTGAACTGGACAAAGGGTTGATTGAAAAAATCTCCGACCCCCTCACACACCTGGTGCGTAATTCGGTGGATCATGGCATTGAACTGCCCGAAAAACGCATCGCTGCGGGAAAACCTGAATTGGGTACGTTGACTTTGCGTGCAGCCCATCAGGGCGGAAACATCGTCATCGAGGTTTGTGATGATGGAGCCGGTCTAAGCCGGGAAAAAATTCTTGCCAAGGCGCGCGAGCGAGGTCTGGTGACAAATGACACCATGAGCGATTCAGAGGTGTGGCAGTTGATTTTTGAAGCTGGATTTTCTACGGCGGATGTGGTCACCGATGTCTCTGGACGCGGTGTCGGTATGGACGTGGTCAAGCGGAATATCCAGGCACTGGGTGGCAGAGTAGAAATTGATTCGACGCTAGGTATCGGCACCCGCATGTCCATTCGTTTGCCGCTGACGCTGGCGATACTTGACGGATTGTCGGTGGCCGTCGGTGATCAGATATTCATTGTGCCGCTCAATAGCATTGTTGAATCGTTGCAACCCAGAGCAGAAGATGTCAAGTCGATAGGCAGCCAAGGTATGGTAGTTCAGGTGCGTGGCGAATATGTGCCTGTCGTCATGCTGCATGAACTCCTTAATATTTTGACCGAAGCCGTCGTTATAGAGCGTGGGATTATGGTGATTCTGGAGTCAGATGGAGTCAAGAAAGCTTTATTTGTAGACCGGCTGCTCGGTCAACATCAGGTAGTTATCAAAAGTTTGGAGGCCAACTATCGCCAGGTGCATGGAATATCCGGGGCAACGATCATGGGCGATGGCAGGGTAGCGCTGATTATTGATGTGGGTACGGTGGTACGGTCAGTAACTGGAGAAAAGCTGGGTGTGGCTATTCTGAATTGATAGCGCGTGGCAGTTACTACACTGATTGCTATATTTAACAAGGGGAACAATTGATGGCAGATGAGCGTAATAGCAGCATGCTTGCCCAATCTAAAGCGGGAGGTGCAAGCGTTTCCAGTGCAAATGAGTTCCTTACGTTCACGCTGGGGGCGGAAGAGTATGGGATCGAAATACTCAAGGTGCAGGAAATTCGTGGCTATGATGCGGTAACCCATATTGCCAATTCGCCCGAGTTTATCAAGGGCGTTGTTAACCTGCGCGGCATCATCGTACCGATTGTTGATCTACGTATTAAATTCAAGCTGGGCAATATCGAATACAACGAGTTTACAGTGGTTATCATTCTCAACCTGGGTGGCCGCGTTATGGGCATCGTGGTGGATGGTGTCTCGGATGTGATCGCCTTGAATGCATCTCAAATACGCCCTGTGCCTGATCTGGTTTCTTCCATTGATACCCAGTTTCTGATCGGGCTGGGCGCCGTGGAAAACCGGATGCTGATTCTGGTGGATATTGAACGCCTGATGACCAGCCAGGAAATGGCGCTTATGGATACTGTGACCGAATAATTAGGGAAAAATTCTAGAACCATGAAAATCAATATGCCAGTGACCAGTCACGAAGTACAGCTTCGTGAAGGAGACATCATACTTACCAGAACGGACATGAGGGGTGTTATTACCCATGCCAATCCTAGCTTTGTCGAAATTAGCGGCTTCAGTGAATCGGAATTGATCGGTCAAAACCATAATATCGTGCGGCATCCTGATATGCCTCCAGAAGCGTTCGCCGACTTATGGGAAAACCTCAAGGCGGGCCGCCCCTGGACTGGTCTTGTTAAAAACCGCTGTAAAAATGGCGATTTTTACTGGGTTGTCGCCAATGTGGCACCCATCGTGGAAGGTGGCCGAATAGCAGGTTACGTATCAGTGCGTAGCAAGCCTACCCGTCAGCAAATCGAAGCAGCAGAAGGCGCCTACCGGATGTTCAAGGAGGGCCGTGCCAAGGGTCTGTGTATCAGTGGGGGCAAGGTTGTTAAAGGTAATCTCTTAGGGAAGGTCAAAAACATGTTCATGAAGCTCAATATTGGCAAGCGCTTGGGTGGCCTTATCAGCTTAGCAGTGCTGATTTCATTTTTACTCGCCATACTGGGCATCGTCGAGTTGTCTGCATCGACAGAAAGTCTGCGCACTGTCTATGAGGATCGCATGGAGTCAGTGAAAGATCTGGAGGAAATATCTATTCGCATGTTGGATAACCGATTGAGCGTGAGGACGGCACTCAGCGAAGTGAACATAGCCATAATCGATAACCAGCCGGGTATAGAAATGGATCAGACACTTGCTAAGGCATCGGCTGAGCGCATTCGTAAAAATATTGCGGATATTGGCGAGCTGTGGAAGGCCTACATGGCAACCAGCTTGACACCGGAAGAAAAGATGCTGGCGGAAAAATTTACCGAAAGTAGTGGCAAGCTTATCAACGAAGCGATGGTGCCGGCGACGGTAGCACTGCTCGCGAATGATTATGCGGCAACAAAAAACATGTTGGCTAAGCAACGAGAACTCGTTGCAGTTGCCGAAAATAATTTGAGCGCATTGGTCAAGCTGCAATTTGATGTTGCAGAGGCTGAATATAAAGGGGCCATCAAGCGCTATGAACAAGCCCGCCTGATCGCTTTTGGTGCGTTGGGCGTATCAGTTGTCCTCCTGCTCTGGCTGGGATTCCTTTTGACTCGCTCTATCACCCGGCCGCTGACGCAAGTGATCGATGTGTTCAAGAAGATATCGGATGGCAAATATGACACAGCTATCGATATTGTCGGCCAGGATGAAATCAGCAAGGTATTGATGGCGTTGAAAGCGATGCAGGTGAAGCTGGGTTTCGATATCATCGAAGCCAAACGTATTGCAGACGAAAATCTACGCATCAAGATTGCGCTGGATAACGTGGCGACCAGTGTCATGATTGCTGATAACGACCGCAACATTATCTATATGAACAAATCTATCGTCACCATGATGAGTCATGCCGAGGCAGAGCTGCGCAAGGCGCTGCCAAGTTTCAGCGCTGCTACCTTGCAAGGTAGCAACATCGATCAGTTCCACAAGAACCCGTCACATCAGAAAAATCTGTTGGCCACTTTTACCAGCAACTACAAGACGCAGATTAACATTGGCTCGCTTACTTTTGCCTTGTCTGCCGACCCGGTGATCAACGAGAAGGGCGAGCGCTTGGGCAGCGCCATGGAATGGATTAACCGAACTGCCGAGGTGGCTGTTGAGAAAGAAGTCGCTGCCCTGGTGGATGCTGCTGTCATGGGTGACTTCACCATCCGTCTTGGTCTTGAAGGCAAAGAAGGTTTCTTGCGTAACCTGACAGAAGGCATGAACAAATTGATGGCAACCAGTGAGAATTCGCTTAGTGAGATTCAGCGCGTGCTTAATGCGCTTGCAAAAGGCGACCTCACGGAAACCATCTCCAACGAGTACTTCGGCACCTTCGGGCAACTCAAGAACGATGCCAACGCGACAGTAGAAAACCTGCGCAGTTTGGTCGAGCAAATTCGCAGTGCAACTGACTCCATCAATACCGGAGCCAAGGAAATTGCTGCGGGTAACATGGATCTCTCGCAGCGTACTGAAGAGCAGGCTTCCTCATTGGAAGAAACCGCTTCCAGCATGGAGGAGTTGGCATCAACAGTGAAACAGAATGCGGAGAATGCCAAACAGGCCAACCAGATGGCCGCGGCAGCCTCTGTCGTTGCGGTCAAGGGGGGGACTGTGGTGGGTGAGGTGGTCACCACCATGTCGGCTATTAATGAGAGCTCGCGCAAGATCGTTGATATTATCAGTGTCATCGATGGCATTGCCTTTCAGACAAACATCCTCGCCTTGAACGCTGCTGTAGAAGCGGCGCGTGCGGGTGAGCAAGGTCGCGGATTCGCAGTGGTCGCAGCAGAGGTGCGTAATCTGGCACAGAGATCAGCTGCCGCCGCCAAGGAAATTCAGCAGTTGATTTCGAACTCGGTAGAAAAAGTTGATGGCGGTACGAAGTTGGTCGAAGAGGCCGGCAAGACAATGGAAGAAATCGTT
>Ga0209066_10008189_pt1 | contig 10187 bp, 11 predicted proteins | sample All_14_2_FD_187198 | JGI IMG/M metagenome (GOLD analysis project Ga0209066, IMG submission 187198) | Freshwater microbial communities in response to fracking from Pennsylvania, USA - Allegheny Zone_MetaG_DW_15 (SPAdes) (version 2) ... | reverse complement strand
GAGTTGATGCTGCTGATGAGAAAAAGCAGCAAGGTGGCGAGGATGAACCATCCGGTATATCGTTGCAAGGCGGCAACCATGGTTGTCAATCAAAAGCTGGAAGTTCAGGTTTGATGCTGATGCCGATAAAAACTGAAATTGGATTTATAAATCTGCTCATGGAAGCAGGCAAGCATGAAAATACAGGTGGTTCCCTTTGTTTGAACTACAGTCAGCAGATTTTCAACTTAACGGCTTGTTCAACTTTTTGGGGCCACTTCTCCTGTCGACGGACCTGCGCCGATAAACTCTGTGGTGTTCTCACGGTATCGTATCCCTTTGTATTGCGATTTTTTCCATTCCGGCATACCATCACCTCGTTGATTTTGTCGAATCCGTAGGTCGAAATTTGTACAACTCCTGTACAATTAGTTTCGGGATAGTGCGTGAAACTCTGTCAAGAGTGGTATCCGATAACCACCTGAAAGTCAGTAAATGGTGATTTTCAGTGAAGATGCAGGAAAGCAGAAAAAAACACATTTCTAATCCGTAGGCCGCAGGCTCGAATCCTGCCAGGCGCGCCAGTTTGCCGGGGTTTAAGTCGATTTGACTTGGCTCTCACGCAACCATCGCCGATCTGCTCACACGTCAGGGAGGCAGCCGGCTCTCCCAGATGTTCACGGCTTTCAGATGCCTGACGGTAAAGAGGAGGTATACATGCTCAAGGATCTCGTACAGGCAAGTCGAAGTTATCGGCGATTTGATCACCACGCCCCGGTTTCGATCAAGATCCTCGAAGAACTGGTGGAACTTGCCAGGCTGTGCCCTTCGGCAGCCAATAGGCAGCCTCTGCGGTTCATTCTGAGTACCGCCCCCGCCGACAATGAGGCGATTTTTGCCTGTCTGAAATGGGCGGCCTATCTTACCGATTGGGACGGTCCCGCCCCGGCGGAGCGGCCCTCGGCCTATATCGTCATGGTCAATACGGCCAAGGAGTGGGAGTTCGCCAGGTTCGACCTGGGCATCATGGCCCAGACCATGCTGCTGGGTGCGGCGGAAAAGGGGTTGGGCGGTTGCATGATCGGGGCGCTGAACCGGGAAAAACTGCGCGCCCATTTTTCTCTGCAACCGGAAATGGATGTCAGCCTGGTTCTGGCTCTGGGCAGACCCGTGGAGGATGTGCGGATCGTCGATGTTCCGGAAGACGGATCGATCCGATATTATCGCGATGATGCGGGGGTTCACTACGTGCCGAAGCGGGGCCTGGCCGAGCTTATCTTGGATAAACGTTGTTAACTCGAGGTCATAAACATCTATCATTGAACGACGTGTGTAATCTTCCGGGGCCGCTTCTCTCATGTGCACAATGATTGTCCTGTCGCCTTGTGATTGAAGATGTGTCAAAAAACTGCAGCAACAACAGGTTGATGAGTATGAAAGCTGAAGATTGTATCGTTATCCAGAAGGTCGATATCACGACACTTGCCGTCGATGCCATCGTCAATGCGGCCAACTCGTCCCTGATGGGGGGCGGCGGTGTCGATGGGGCCATCCATCGGGCAGCTGGTGAGGGTCTGCTGGCTGAATGCGCCGGGCTCGGCGGTTGTGCGACGGGATCGGCCAAGATAACCGGGGGGTATAATCTCCCGGCCAGGTACGTCATCCATACCGTCGGGCCGATCTGGCGGGGAGGCAGGGCGCAGGAGAGTGTATTGCTTGCCTCCTGTTACAGTGAGAGCCTGAAGATTGCCGAGGAAAAAGGTCTGGCGACGATCGCCTTCCCCGCCATCAGTTGCGGGGTGTACGGGTTTCCCATCCCGGCGGCCTGCGCCATCGCGATCGCTACGGTCTGTTCCTATCTTGGCACAGCCCATTCCCTGCAGAAGGTCATCTTCGCCTGCTTCAACGATGAGGTCAAAAACGCATTTGAAAGAGCCCTGCGGGACCGGGTTGCGGCCACGAGCGCGTGAACTGGAGATTTCAGCAAGAGAAAGTTTGATGCCCCCGAAAACCACGCTCGCCGTTCAATTATCTTGAAGATTCTCGGCGTTGCTGGTATCAATACGCGCCAAGCGGAGAAGTGCCGGAGCGGTTGAACGGGACGGTCTCGAAAACCGTTGTGGGGGAGACTCCACCCAGGGTTCGAATCCCTGCTTCTCCGCCAGATTGAAATTCTAAGACGTCCGAAAACATCCATCAAACCCGCATCCGTCAAAGGATTGCGGGTTTTTTGTTTCCAGCAATATCAAAGGCTGTCCCCTGCAACAGACGAGCAGTTGCCAGCATACATGTTGGCAGAAGAGCCCGGCGCTGGTTTTTGTACCAATAAATTCTGCGAGCCTTGATTTGCAGGGTCCTCGCGGTGGATTCAGCTCAACGGATGGTGGCGCTATGGGTGGACCGATCAACAAGTTGACGGATGTCGTTGTGCGCAGGACCAAATATGACCCGGAGAAAACCAGGAAGATGGCCGACGGTGTTGGTCTTTATCTGGAAATCAACAAAAACGGATCTCGTTACTGGCGCCTTGCATATCGTTTCGGTGGGAAGCAGAAGACCCTGGCCCTTGGCTTATATCCTTCGGTTTCCCTTTCCGAAGCCCGGGAGAAAGCAGAAACGGCAAGAAAAGCTGTACGGGATGGGAATGATCCGTCAATCCTCAAAAGAACCTCAAGCGGTAATGGCACGGATGCCGGCAATACTTTTCAATCAGTGGCGTTGGAGTGGCTCGAGCGGTTCAAGCAGGAGTGGACGGAAAGCCATTTTACAAGTATCTCCGGAAGACTTCGGCGGGATATCTATCCGTTTGTTGGTAAAAAGGATATCTCCAGTATTACGGCGCCTGAACTGTTGTCAGTCATCCGCAGGATTGAAACACGCGGACATCTGGAGAACGCCCACCGAGCACTGACCAATGCCGGACAGGTATTCAAATACGGTATATCCACCGGGGTATGTGAGCGAAATCCAGCCGCCGATATCGTTGGGGCTATTCCCCGCCCCTCGGTGAAACACATGTCGGCGATCATCGTCCCGGAGCAGGTCGGTGTACTGATGCAGGCCATCGCCGCCTATCCCGGAGATACCATTACGCGCTGCGCGTTGCAGTTGATCGCCCATGTTCCGTAAAAACATGAAATAAGCAAAATAGTTGGGCGGAATTTTTCCGCCCAACTGACCGCACTGTAACCAGTTGAATTTTCGTTGCTTTATCTTGAGAAGAATTTTCAATTATTCACGACAAAAGCACACAACACGGATCACAACACATTGATTTAACACAATATAAGTGCCAATGTTCCGGCGATTTTCCGGTCTTGTATCGCCCAAATCGCCACCCGAATATGTCTCTCAGATAGTCCAACGATGTTGGATAACCGTTCACACTCATCTGAGAGGTATCACCATGATCAAAACCATCCTTCGCCTTCCCACTGTCAAAGCCGAAACCGGCATCTCCCGTTCGACCGTGTATTTGCGCATCAGCCAGGGGCTGTGGCCCAAACCTGTAAGCCTTGGACCACGGGCGGTGGGCTGGCCTTCCGATGAGGTCGCCGCCATCAATGCTGCCCGCATTGCCGGTAAGACCGATGACGAAATCCGCAACCTGGTACTGAAACTGGAAGCTGCCCGAAAAATGGCTTGATAAGGGGGACTGATGATGAATGCCCCCTCGACACTTTTTGCAAATGACCCGGAAGAAACCGGCAAAACCGATAAAACCGACATCGTCAGCAATAACGACTTTCTGCAGGCGATATTCGGCAGCCTATCAGCGGATGTCTGTCCTGTACTGGTCAGGTTCGTTGGTAACCCACAAGAAGTTCCACGTTCCTCCTGGGGAGGCTTCCCCTGGCATGGGATGATCGCTCCACCGAGCGACCACAACAATTACTTCAGCCTTGCAGTGTTCAGACCCGATGAAGCTGGAAAGTATCGGCGGCAGAAATGTCGATTTCAGGCGCTGCATGCGGTGATGCTCGACGATATCGGCACGAAGGTAGCTGAAGAACGGGTCACTCTGCCGCCGACCTGGGTGCTGGAGACCAGTCCCGGTAATTGCCAGGCCGGGTATCTTCTGACTGAACCCCTTACCGACGGCGGGGCTGCAGATCGATTGATGGATGCCATCGTTGCTGCGCACCTGTGTGATCCAGGAGCCACTGGCCCACCAACACGACTGGCACGTCTGCCCGTGGCGGTGAACGGCAAACATACACCGCCGTTTGCCTGCCGGATGCTCCGTTGGTCGCCTGAGTTGCAGTATACGGTCGAGGAACTGATCGATGGGCTGCAACTGGAGATAGTGGCAGCGGGCCACAAACGCCACCGGAAAGGCGCAAAATCAGGACAACCGACGGACGGCGATCCTGTCTGGATTCCATGCCCTGAAGAGAATGTTGTATTGACTACTTTGCGCAGTCATGGGTGGTACAAGGCGCCGCTCGGTAATGGGAAGCACGATATTACCTGCCCTTGGGTAGCGGAGCATACTGATCAATCAGATGATGGGGCGGCCTATTTCGAGCCCGATGATTCCTGGCCTTTGGGTGGATTCAAATGTCATCATGGCCACTGTGCCCATCGACACATCCGGGATCTGTTGCAGTATCTGGAGATCAGTGAGCAAGAAGCTCGGATGAAACCGGTCATTCGCGTTGTGGCCGGTGAAGTCAATCGGGTAGTCGATGCGGCTGAACGGGAATTAGCCCGCTTTGGACGGCTTTATCAGCGTGGCGGCTTCATTGTCACCGTGGTAACTGACCCGGGCAGCCGGGAGACACGAGTGCAAGAACTTCGTCAACCGGCGCTGATGCGGGCGCTGGGAGCTGTTGCCATTTGGGAACGCTATGATGGCCGCAAGGACGATTGGGTACGGACAGATCCGCCGGCAAAACATACCTCGGTTTTGTTTGATTCGGTGCAATATCCCCATCTCTCAGTCCTCAATGGCTTGACGCGACAACCATATCTTCGACCTGACGGCAGTCTGATGATGACTGCCGGTTATGACACTGTGACCGGCATGTATGGGGTTTTCGATGCTCGTCAGTTTACTGTCCCAGAAACACCGACATTTGAGCAGGCCAGGCAAGCACTGGAACTTTTGCAAAGCCTGCTGGTCGAATTCTGCTTTGCCCGTGCATCCGATCTGGCGGCGGCATTGGCCGCGCTCCTCACCGCTGCGATATGTCTCGGCAGCATTAACCATTGTACGCGCCTGGATTGCTGCCGGAAGACAGAAAACCGAATGCAAGGCATTATCCGGGTATGGCGATTGGTCTGATTTGTGCCGACAACCGCTGCTATGGCTGGGGTGCAATGACCCGACGGTATCTGTGTTCGAGGCGATGAGTGAAGACCCCGACCGGGAAACCCTGGGGCGACTTTTGGTAGCCTGGCAGTCGGTCTTTGGGAAGATGCCGGCGATGATTCGGGAGGCGGTGAGACAGTCGCAACTTTCCTGCGAGGAACATGTGGAACTGCGAGAGGTACTCAATGACATCGCCTCCGAGCGAGGTGAAATCAATCGCCGAAAATTGGGATGGTGGATCCGGCGTCATGCCGGCAGGATCGTCGATGGCCGCCGCTTTATCAAGGCCAGTGGCAATCGTTCCGCCGAGGCCTGGCAGGTGGAAGAGATGGTGAAATCGGTTTCGCCGGTTTTATCGGTTTCTTGACGCTGGTTTCTGAAAACTGTCATCAGCCGAATACACCCAATATTGCAGATTAAATCGTATGGAGAAAAAACATGGATGTTATCGAAATGGACAAACACGATGGGACTGTCACCGTTTCCGAGACCACCACACAAGGCAACTATGCTCCAGTTCGCTACAACGCCATGACACACGGTATTCTCAGCAAACTGGTCGTACTGCCCCATGAAGATAATGATGAGTTTGAGAGAATTCTGGACGCCCTGGTTGTCGAGCATCAACCGTCTGGACCGACGGAAATGCACCTGGTCGAAGATCTGGCTGCGGTCATGTGGCGGAAACGGCGGGTGTTGCTGTCTGAGAACGCCGAAATAAACGATGGTCTGAAACTTGTAGTGGACCGTTCGCGTTCCACCCAATCAGCCGCTCCCTTCATACACGGAATGCCTGATAAGCCCATGGACTGGCAAGATCTGATGCAGGCGACCCCGGAGGAGGTCGAGCAGTCGCAACGGGAAATGGAGGAATACTGGAATCAGCTTCATGAATTCGCCTAATGATTTCGGTAAAAAAACGGAAGAGAATATATGGGCGGACAGGGAAGCGGTCGGCATTGGCGGTATGGCACAAAAACAACGACGGACGATCACAACGCGCTTGATGTTCGAAGATTGCAAAGAAATAGTGTTTTGAATCCTGGGCAATCCTACACCTGGTCATGGTTTCGAAACGGGCAGAAGATAAGTTCGATCGGCATCAGGTCGACATCAGGTTCGATCATTCTTTCCTATCGGAGCAAGACAGGAGAGGGAGAATGGCAGGACATGGAATATCCTGTGACGTTTGAATGGACCAACTGTCATTACGGTGGTCAACGTGCCTGGTTGCGTTGCCCGGTTGTGGGGTGCGGTCGCCGGGTGGCGGTCCTCTATTCGGGCAGAGTATTTGCCTGCCGGCATTGCCACAACCTTGCCTATAAAAGTCAGCGAGAGTGCGAACATGACAGGATTGCGCGAAAAGCGGATAAAATACGAAGCAAGTTGAGATGGCAGCCGGGGATCTTGAATGGAAACGGATGGAAACCCAAAGGGATGCGTTGGCAGACTTTTGAGAAATTGCGAACTGAGCACGATGCTTTGGTCAGCATTGCCTTGCGTGGGATTACCGAGAAATTGGGTTTGTTTAAGCGATAAATCTGTTTCGCAAAATCGATATTTCCTGCTGGCTATCAAAATAGATTCTGTTAGGATTATCAGGAAATATCTTGACTATCACTTTACTACTTCAGAATTGAGCATCAATCAAACGTCAGAGTAGATATTTTGATCGGAGTGGAGAATGCCCAATCCCGACTTCTTTGCATTGTAAAAGACATCGATAATTTTGATACAACTTGTTCATTGGGTTTGATTTATGGGAGATGTTTGGATTGCTTTCGGCCTGACTTTGCTTGCAGGAATGGCCACTGGAGTTGGCAGCATCATCGCCTTCACGGCAAGAAGGACCAATTATCGCTTTCTCTCTGTGGCAACTGGTTTCTCAGCCGGCGTAATGCTCTACGTGTCTTTCGTCGAGATTTTTTTCAAGGGAGTCGAAGCACTCTCCCAACAATACGGCGATTACCTGGCGCACTGGATAAATGCCGCATCCTTTTTTGGTGGAATGCTGTTGATTGGCTTGATTGATTATCTGATTCCAGCTGCCGAAAACCCGCATGAGATTCATTCTGAACTTGAAACCATGCCGCTGCATAATCCAGCCGTATCCTATACCCATTTCAAATCCATAGTAGACACACCGTTAACACCAGTCGGATTCCACAACCACAGTGCCCAATATCATAAACTGATGCGGACCGGACTATTCACCGCATTGGCAATTGGTATTCATAATTTTCCCGAGGGATTGGTCACTTTTCTCACGGCTTTGGAAGATCCGGGTCTGGGAGGGGCCATCGCCGTAGCAATTGCCCTGCATAATATCCCTGAGGGTATCAGTGTATCCGTTCCCATTTTCTATGCCACCGGAAATCGCAAGAAAGCTTTCTTGTACTCGATGCTCAGCGGTTTAGCTGAGCCGATTGGTGCAGGAGTCGCTTACCTTGCGCTTCGATTTTTTGTTGGTGGTAATGGAGGTGTGATTTCACCCCAATTGATGGGGATACTTTTCGGGGGCGTCGCCGGAATCATGGTTTACATCAGTCTTGACGAATTGCTGCCAACCAGCAGAGCCTATGGAAAAGGCCACGACAGCATATTTGGTCTTGTAGCTGGCATGTTCGTGATGGCCTTGAGCCTCTTGCTGATGAAATGACCCCTCAGTCTTGAAATCATTCCAGCATGCTGATCGTCGAAGGCGTTGTCTTGAGCCATCCTCCAGCCTGGTGATACGCTCTTTCTGACCACAAAATTCAGAAGTAGTGGCGGAAAATATAGTCCGGCCACCCCATTGTGTTTTCGATTTATTCGAATAATATTCTTACTATTATCTATTTGTTCCAATTGTGATCTCTTGGTATGCTGTCTTTCGGAAGCTGTATCATGGGCGATCAACAAATGAACAAAAATGGAGATAGAAAAATTTATGACAAGGTTATGGAAGAGATTCACACCGATTTTTTTGATGCTTATCGCGTTCGCCTTCATTGAAGGTGGGCTGACGACGGATTATGCCGACGCCCGCTCCAAATCGGGCGGGAAATCCTTCAGCTCAAGCCCGAGCAAAGCTCCGGCGAGTACTCCGGCAGGTGCTCCTGCAACCGGCGGCGGTTTCGGCCGGGGCCTGATGGGCGGTCTTCTCGGCGGCGCAATTGGTGGCATGTTGTTCGGTTCGATGTTCGGAGGCGGAGGCTCGGGCATGGGAATTCTACCCCTGGTGATTCTCGGCGGAGTAGCGTTCTTCCTCTACAGGAGATTTGCCAAAGCCAGACAGGTCGTCGGAAGTGAGGCACCCAATCTCTATTCCCGACAGGGGGTTCAGCCATCAGGAATCTTTGGCGGAAGTACGGATAATACCCTCGCGCCTCCGCCATCGCCGGTGATTGGCGAGAATTTGGTGGATGATGGCATTCGCCAGATCCAGCAGACCGACAGGGATTTCGATCCAACCTATTTCACCGAGATAGCCTCCGATGTCTTTTTCAAGGTACAGGCGGGATGGATGCGCCGCGACCTCGATTCCTATCGACATCTCCTGGGCGAGCAACTGGCGCGGGAGTATGAGGAACATTTTGTGGAAATGCGAAATAGTGGGCATATCAATAAACTTGAATCGATTGCCATTCGCGGAGTGGATATCATTCAAGCCGGTAGTGATGGTCGCGAGGACTTTGTCACTGTGCTGTTTACCGCCAATCTTCTTGATTATACGGTAGACGAAAAAAGTGGCGAACTGGTTTCCGGCAGCATGACCGAGCCGGTCAAGTTCCGAGAGGAGTGGACCTGGGCCAGACTTGCCGGCACTCAAAACTGGAAGCTTGAAGGCATAAAAGAAAATTGACAGGCACTGCCGGCACAAAACTTTTTACTCTCGTGCCGGCAGAGATTTTTTCTGAGATGGATACGTTTCGCCTATGTGTTGTTTGTAGAAATCTTTTTCAAGGGCCTTGATTCATCGGGATTAATAGTCCACTGCCCCCTGAATTCCCTGGCTCCATTTCTGATTGCCACCACGGCAGGATGTTTAATGATCCTCTCCGCGGAAATGGCATAAAAACGCTCTCTGACTGCATCGGATCTACCGATAATGGCGACATTATGTTGTCGACATACTTCTTGTTCTATGATGGACGGCACAGTGAAGATGCCGTCTCCTGCCTGGCCGAAGACGTTCATTAAGGCATGATCGTCGAATTCACCTGCAATATCAGGTCGTATGCCCAGGGAACTGAACCATTGATCAAGATTTCCGCGCAACGCTGACATTGGAGACGGCAATAACATTCGCATATTGTTAAGCGATTGCGGAAATTCCTGTCGCAATGGTCCGGCCAGAGATTCTACGGCACAAAAAGTCACTCCGCATTCTCCCAACAGATAGCTGTACGCCTTGATACTCAATCCCGATTTTACCGGAGTGTCGGTGAGCACGATATCCAGATTGTGAATGGCCAGTTCAGCCAGGAGTTGCTTTTCTTTCCCCTCATGACAGACAAGACGCAATCCCTCGGGAAGGGTCAGGGCCGGCTCCAGGAATCTTCTGGCCATGAGCTTGGGGAGTACGTCTACAATACCGACTTCAAATCTAATGGGTCCGGAAGCTGACCTTCCTCGAACGGCATCGAGCATTTCAAGTCCCATGGTAAAGATCTCGTCGGCATATCGGAAAACTATCCGTCCCAGTTCCGTCAGCTCCAGATTTCTTCCCACTCGCCGGAAGAGCTTGCCGCCCAGTGAATCTTCAAGTCTGGTGATTTGCATGCTGATCGTCGAGGGTGCCAGCATGAGCCGTTCTCCAGCCCTGGTGATACTCTCTTCCTTGGCCACAACCCAGAAGTAGTGGAGATGATGATAATTAAGCCATTCCATTATATTTTCGATATATTCTAAT
>Ga0209066_10008188_pt1 | contig 10190 bp, 12 predicted proteins | sample All_14_2_FD_187198 | JGI IMG/M metagenome (GOLD analysis project Ga0209066, IMG submission 187198) | Freshwater microbial communities in response to fracking from Pennsylvania, USA - Allegheny Zone_MetaG_DW_15 (SPAdes) (version 2) ... | reverse complement strand
CCCACCCCCCGCCCGCCCGTGGGCGGGAGCGAGGAAGTCCGAGCGAGAGGATCAGTTTTCAGGGCAACCCGGTTCGGGGCCCGGCTGGTCTGTCTTGCAAGGAGATTGGTCATGGCCAACGTTCAAGTCATCCAGCGTCATGCGCACCTGGCAGGCGCCGTCAAGCTCGAATTCGTCAACGGGCCTGAAGGCAAGGTCGCCAAGGCGGTGCTGACCGCCATCAGCAACTCGCGCCGCGGCAGTGGCGAGAGCCGCGAGGAGGAGCCCACCGCGATCCAGTGGACGCTGTGGGGAAAGCAGGCCGAGAACGCCGCCGAGTATCTGGGCAAGGGCTCGCACGTGAACATCGTCGGACGGCTGCGCAACAACCAGTACGAGAAGGACGGCGAGACCATCTATGGCATGGCCTTCACGGTGGAGGAGATCGACTACCTCGATAGCCGCGCCGAGTCTGAAGCCCGCCGCATGCGGGGCGATGACCCCGAAGGCGGGCCGACCACCAACCATCGCACGACCAACAGCGCGACCAACAGCACGACCGCCAGCACGACCGCCAGCACGACCAAGCCGCGCACTGGGCGCCAACCGGCCAACGCCTGAACCTGAGCCGGGCGGGCGTCAGCGCACCGAGCGGCGCCCGCCCTTCGCATCGCTTTGATCGAAGGACACCATCATGCACTCCACTCCGACACTGGCCACCCATTTCGCCCGCAATACGCGCGTGCTGCGCAGCCAGACACCGCTCGACGAGAAGCAGATCCAGCGCGCCGCACCCTCCATCTTCGCCGAGGGCAAGCATGCCAGCCGCTCCGAGCGCTACACCTACATTCCAACCATCGATGTGCTGCGCGGTTTGCGCCGCGAAGGCTTCGAGCCCTTCATGGTGGCCCAGGGCGCCAGCCGCATCGAGGGCAAGGCAGCCTTCACCAAGCACATGATCCGCATGCGCCACGTGGGTGACCAGGCCGGCCAGGTGCAAGCGCGCACCGAGGCGCACGAGATCATTCTCATCAACAGCCATGACGGTGCCAGCAGTTACCAGATGCTGGCCGGCATGTTCCGCCTATTGCCAGCTCAACATAGGCGGAACTATGTCCTGCGCCGATCTATGTCCAGTTGTGTCGCTGGCCAGCAATGAGCGGCGCGCGAGCGTGCAGAACATAGTTCGCCGTGCCTACAACCCGTTGAGGAACGCCAGAAGCGTGTCGTCCGGTCTATAGAGCCCGGGCTTACCTCCGGGTGGCGTGGTCTTCGCGAGCAGCTTCTCCTTCAGTTCGAGGTTGGCGTCCAGGTAAATCTGCGTCGTCTCGATCGACTCGTGCCCGAGCCACAACGCGATGACCGCCTGCTCGACGCCGGCCTGCAGCAAGTCCATCGCCGTCGTGTGCCGCAGCACATGCGGTGAGACGCGCTTGCGCTTCAGCGAGGGGCATTGCACGCAGGCCGTCTTGACGTGCTTGGCCAGCAGGTACTGAATGCCATGCGGGCTCAGCGGGCCGCCGCGTGCGTTGGGGAACACTGGCTGACCGGGCACCCGTGGTGGTTCGCGCAGCCACGCGGCCATCACCGTGCGCGTGGCCTTGCTCAGCGGGGTGCACCGTTCCTTGCGCCCCTTGCCGACCACGCGCACGTGCGAGCCTGTGTGCAGGTTCAGGTCGTCGTGGTGTAGTCCGATCAATTCCGACAACCGCAGACCAGTCTGCACCGCCAGCAGCATCAGCGCGTGGTCGCGGCGCCCCGACCACGTGCGCTGATCCGGCGCGGCCAGGAGCGCATCGACCTCGGCTCTGTCCAAGAAGGGAACCAATGCGCGCGTGAACTTCTTCGCCGGTATTGCCAGCACGCGCCCGATCTGCGCCGCGTGCGTCGGCACTTCATAGGAGGCGTAGCGGAAGAACGAGTGCAGCGCCGTCAGCCGAAGGTTGCGCGTTCGCGCCGCCACGCCTCGCGCGGCTTCCAGGTCGTCGAGGAACGCCGCCACCAGCGGTGCGTCGATGTCCTCCAGGTTGAGTGCCGACGGCGCCTTGCGCAGCCGCTTATGGGCGAACTGCAGTAGCATCCTAAACGGGAGTGGATACGAACTGGGGGAGTGTCCCGATTTGTCGTAGCCTTGCGTCTGAACGGTTAACCAGTGGGGGTTGCGATGCGACACATGCAGTGGACTGTTTCAGTGCAACGATCGGGCGATGCGCATGGCGTTTCCTTGATCACGTTCACGCGTCCCGTTGATGGGGCAACGGTTGCAGACTTCGGACTCTCGCTCGAAGAAGGGCGACAATTGCTTGCTGCCCTGCAGCAAGCAATTGCCCAGAACCAAATTGACGCCTATGACAGCGCGAACCGGCGATGTCGTCACTGCGGCTCTTATCGGCGTATCAAGGAGTGGCGAAGTCGAATTGTCGCGACGACATTGGGCGAAGTGAAGGTGAGGGTGCCCCGAGCTCTAACCTGCCTTTGTCTTCCCGAGCCACTAGATGATGACGATATGCCTATGTTGTGGCAGCGTTTCTCTGAATGCCCAATCCAACGACTGATTCCAGGGCGAAGAACACCTGAGCTCTCGTATCTCTGTGCCAAACATGGGTCATCGCATCCGTACCGTGTAGCCGCAAACATGGTGTCGGAGGTCACTGGGCTACGCCAGCCTTGCCACATGACGGTACGGCGTGACACGATTCGTTGCGGGCAACAGATTGAAGACGCTCAGTTTTTTGCGGGCTGGGATGCGGGCAAGAGACGGCAACGTGACCGAGCTGAGAGATTGCGCGTGGCAATCGACGGCACGTACCTGACGGCTACACCTACAGAAGGGGTTAGCAAGTTTGAAGTTGTTGCTGGGCGTGTCGAAGGAGACGGCGGTTTGGGTAGACGGTTTGCCTGTGCGTTGCCCAGACGTTCAATGACGCGTGTGCTGGTAGCTGCGGCTCTGGATCAGAGCGGTTGGTCGCCACGCACAGAAGTTGAAGTCATGAGCGATGGCGCCAAAGGCATGCGGGCCTTAGTTGAGTCTGTAGCCCCGACACTGAGCCGACCGGCGCTTGATTGGTTTCATCTTGCAATGAAGATCCAGGCGGTCAGAACCTCGCTCGGCGCCCACACTATGGCAACTACTCGTCGCCCGGTCTTCATGAACAGCAGCGCTCGCGTCGCCAACAAGATTCGACGGCTGCTCTGGCGGGGTCATGTGGACGAAGCGATCGGTCTCCTCGACATCTTGACTACTTCGCTCAAAGCGCAGGCGCCCATGCTTTCACCTTTCTATGCGTCAAGCGCCGAAACTGCGCGAGGTGCGGCCGTCAGGCTGAGGGCATACGTCAAGAAGAACCGTACTGACATCATCGACTATCAGCAAGCGCGACGAGCTGGACAGCGGATTTCGACGGCGTCAGCCGAGTCGGTGATGAACCACGTGATCAATCGGAGAATGTCCAAAGGGCAGCAAATGCGTTGGTCAATCAGTGGTGCTCAATGTCTACTGCAGACGCGTGTGGCCCTACTCGACGACCGACTTGTCACACACTTCCATTCGAGATTCCCGCATTTCCGATCACCGGAGGTGAGGCACTCGTAGCAGCCGGTACTCCCCCAGTTCGTATCCACTCCCATTTTATTAGTTATGACGATGTGTTTTATGTGAAATCGTGTCCGGGGATACGCCGCTTTTTCGCCTCGGCCGCCCCTGCGTTTCGTTTCCTCTTTTCGCCACGCAATACCGTTTGATTGCGACTCGTTGTGACCTCGGTGGTCCATCAAACTTGGCGTTATGTGGCGTGTCGCAACTTTGTACTCGATCAGCGTGAGCAGTCGTGATTTGGTTTGCGGCATTGAGTAGATGCTCCGCCTTTTGTCCGATATCCGGACGCGATCCAATCTGCGATAACAACCCTTTTGCTGTGCAATTTGAGGAGTGCCTGTGACCGGCTACGAAGTGCTTTCTGAGCTCGACAGCGAGGCCCTGGCCAAGTTGGTTCAGGACGTGGGAATCCCCCCACGACCCAGCTTGCTCGTCGACATGCAGGCAGAAGTTCAGCGCGATGAGCCCCGGATGCGCGTCATGGCAGACATCGCGGGTTCCGATGTGGCCATGTCTGCTGCCCTCCTGAAAACGGCCAACTCGCCCATGATGGGTCTGCGGCGGCGTGCGGAGACCGTTCAAGAGGCCTTCACGCTTCTGGGCTACAACCAATGCCATGTGGTCCTCACGGAGATCACGTTGAGGGACATGTTTCCACCGGATGGCCTGCTGCTCACGCGGTTCTGGGACGTGTCGACCAAGCGTAAGCAGCCAGGGAACACATGTTGATCTGAAGGCGCCCTGGCAGTGAACATCTGTCCGCTTAGAAGGAGGCGGACACGTGAACACTTATGGGGTCGATCTGATGTGCCGGCGCCGTCGGCGGCGGCACACGGCGGAGTTCAAGGCGGCGGTCATCGAGGAATGCCTCAAGCCCGGCGTATCCATCGCTGCCGTGGCGCTGGCGCACAGCCTGAACGCCAACATGCTGCGCAAGTGGGTCATCGACGCTGAGCACAAGATCATCGCGCCGCCGGTGAGTGCGCCCGCCGAGCCCGAGCTGTCGTCGATGCCGCCGCCGACCTTCATCCCGTTGGCGTTGCCGGCAGCGACGGTCGACGGGGAGATTCGCATCGAACTGCAGCGGGCCGGCACGGTCATCAAGCTCGTCTGGCCCGCCGCGGCAGCTCGGGACTGTGCGGCCTGGCTGAGGGACTGGCTTCGATGATCCGTGTGGACGCGGTCTGGCTGTGCACCCAGCCGCTGGACATGCGCGCCGGCACCGACTCGACGCTGGCTCGGGTGGTGCAGGTCTTCGGCTCGGCCCGCCCGCACCACGCCTATGTCTTCGCCAACAAGCGCTCCACGCGGCTGAAGGTGCTGGTGCACGACGGCATAGGCATCTGGCTGGCCGCTCGCCGACTGCACCAGGGCCGCTTCATCTGGCCCGGCGGCGGCGGCGGTGCGCCGCAGCCCCTGACCCGCGAGCAGCTTGACGCCCTGGTGCTGGGCCTGCCGTGGCAACGCGTCGGCGAGGCCGGTGTGATCAGATTGACCTGAGGTCATGGCAATCGGTGCGTGCGCCGATGGTCAGCGTGCCTGGGGCTGTGCACACTGGCCTCAATGCTTGCAGACCCACCCATCTCTACCGAGGAACTGGCCGCCCTTGAAGCAGCGGGTCTTGGTGAGGTCGGTGCCAAGCTGCTTCGTCGCATCGAGCATGACCGCCAGGAGATCGACCGGCGCGACTTGAAGCTGGAGAAGCTCTCGTTCGAAGTCGCCCAACTGCGGCGCTTGAAGTTCGGCAGGAAGAGCGAGCAGCTTGATGTCGAACAACGCGCGCTGTTCGATGAGGCCCTGGACGCCGACATCGCCGCCGCTGAAGCTCAGCTCCAGGAACTGCTGGGCAAGAAGAAGCCGCCGGCAGCGCCTGGCGAGCGCCCCAAGCGCTCGGCCTTGCCGCCCAACCTGCCACGGGTGGATTGCCACCACGAGCCCGAGAACACCACCTGCGCCTGCGGCTGTGCGCTCAAGCGCATCGGCGAGGACATCAGCGAGAAGCTGGACTACACCCCAGGCGTGTTCACCGTCGAGCGTCACATCCGCGGCAAGTGGGCCTGCGCGCAGTGCCGCACGCTGAGTCAGGCGCCGGTCCCGGCCGAGATCATCGACAAGGGCATCCCCACATCCGGGCTGCTCGCGCAGGTGCTGGTCGCCAAGTACGCCGACCACCTGCCGCTCTACCGGCAGGAAGCCATCTTCGGTCGCGCCGGTGTCGCGCTTCCACGCTCGACCCTAGGCGCCTGGATCGGCGTCTGTGGCCTGCGCCTGCAGCCGCTGGTCGATGCACTGAAGGCGCACATCCTGGCCCGCCCAGTCGTCCATGCGGACGAGACGCCGGTGGCCATGCTGTCACCCGGCAGCGGTAAGACGCATCGCGCCTACCTGTGGGCCTATGCCGCCGGTGCGTTCGAGCCCTTGCGCGCCGTCGTCTACGACTTCACCGAGTCCAGAGCGGGTGAACACGCTCGGGCCTTCCTCGGCGACTGGCGCGGAAGTCTCGTGTGCGACGACTACACCGGCTACAAGGCCAGCTTCGCGCTGGGTGTGACGGAGGCCGGTTGCATGGCCCATGCGCGGCGCAAGTTCGTCGAGCTGCACCAGGCCAACAAGAGCACCATCGCGGCGGCGGCCATCGAGCTCATCGGCCAGTTGTACGGGATCGAGCGCGAGGTGAAGCTGCTCAGTGCGCAGCAGCGGCTGCACGAGCGACGAACACGCGCAGCGCCCATCGCCAAGGCGCTGCACGACTGGCTCCTCGCGCAGCGCGGCAAGATCACGAACGGCACCGCCACGGCCAAGGCGATCGACTACAGCCTCAACCGCTGGTCGGCGCTCACGCGCTACCTGGACGACCCGGCGCTGCCCATCGACAACAACCATGACGAACAGCAAATCCGACCTTGGGCGACGGGGCGCAATTATGCGAACTACGCCCTTATGCGAACTCGCAGCCGGCACCGAGCGGTCCACCGCTCGGCAAAGGCCCTCAACGTCAGGGCCGCCACTTCGCATGATCACAGCGCTTGCAGGAACTGCATCAACCCCTTGGACGGCAGGTAGCGGTCTCGCTTGACTTCAGGCGGCTTTAGCCGGGCAAGTGTTCGCTCCTTCATGGCGAGGTCGGCCTCAACGTACATGTGGGTTGTGGATGGGCTCTCATGCCCAAGCCACAGAGCAATGTCGGTCGCTTGTGCCCCGGCCTGCAGCAACGCCATCGCGGTCGAGTGGCGAACCACGTGAGGCGATGCCGCCAGCTTGCCGAGCTCTGGATGCGATGCCGAGGCGCCCGCAACGGCACGCTTGAGGCGTTGGGTTACATTGGCCCGCGTCATCGGTTCGCCGTCACGGCGCGGTAGCAAAGCGGAGGCTGCCTGGAGTTGCGGGTTCAGCCGAAGCCAATCGCGCACCTCGCGAGCGGTTGTCTTCCAAAGCGGCAGCGAACGCTGCTTGCGCCCCTTGCCGTGCAGCAAAACGCACGATGTCGAGCCGAGGACCACGTCGGCTACCCGCACGCCGATGATCTCTGACACCCTGGCGCCGGTGTTGAACATCAGCGTCAGCAGCAGGTGATCACGTTGACCCAGCCAAGTCGTGGTCGGCACGTCGATCACTGCCTGCATCTGCTCGCGCGTGAGGAAGCCCACCATCTTGCGGTCAAAGCGCTTCATCGGGACCGTCAGCGCTTGCTCGATGATGCGCAGGTTGGCGATATCGCGCCGGGAAGCAAACTTCAGGAACGAGCGCAGGGCGGCCAAGCGAATGTTGCGGCTGCGCGGCGAGTTGCCCCGTTCGCACTCCAAGTGGTCCAGGAACCTCGCGATGAACTCCGGCTGCAAATCTGCGAGCTCCACGGCACAGGACGGTTTGTCCAACGTCTGTTCGGCAAAGCGCAGCAGCAGCACGAAGCTGTCGCGGTACGAGGCAAGCGTTTGCGGGCTGAGCGCACGCTGGCGCGTCATGTAGTCGGTGAAGAACTCCTGCACCAGGGACGCGAAGCTGGGCGAGATCGGCTTACGCATGGCCTGCTCCTTCCAAAACGAAGCGCTCGAACCGTGTGCCGATCAACTCCATCAGCTCCGGGGTGCCGGTGAGATACCAGTACGTGTCCGAGACCTTGGCGTGGCCCATGTAGGTGCACAGCCAGAACATCGCATGGTCGATCGACACGCCATCGGCATGCCATCGCTGAACACGCCGAACCACCATCGTGTGGCGCAGGTCATGAATGCGCGGCCTGGCATGCCCACCGCGAGCACGCCACCCCAGTTGATCACGCAACCGTGCAAACGCGTGCTGGACACCGCTGCGCGACAGCGCGTAGCCCGCCGGTGTGATGAAGACGGACGCGTCGTTAGCGAGGCCGACGAGCCGCTGACGTGCGCTCAGGTAGTCGCGCAACGCTTGCACGACGCTAGTGTGCAGGGGCAGACAGCGCGACTTGTGGAACTTCGTCTCGCGAACCGTGAGCGTCGCGCCAAATAGATCGAGGTCTGCGATCTGCAGCTTGAGGGCCTCGGAGACCCTGAGCCCTGTTGCGGCCATGAGTCCGAAGAGCGTCTTGTAAGTCCATGGTCGCAGACCATCCTGCGGGGCCATGCGAGCGCAAGCATCCAGCAGGCCTGCGATCTCCTCGTCGGTGTAGATGTGAGGTGCTAGCCGTCGATGGCCATGACCGAGGATGAACGGAGGTGGAACTTCGGTGGTCGGCTCGAACTGGCGGTGGTGGGCTGCAAAGGGACGCACGATCTCCAGTCGGCGCGCTGCTGTGACAGGGCCCGTCCTTGCTACGTGTTCGCGCGCCCAGTCCAGTTGCAGATCAAGGGTCAGTGGTCCTTGGTGCCCCCTGGCATCCGCGAAGCGCGCGAACCGCATCAGTTCGGTTCCAGGGCTCCGCAGGACGAAGCCCAGCCGACGGCGTTCCTGCAGATAGCGCTGCACCGCGTCTTGCATCGTCAGGGGGCGGTTCATGCGACGCTCCCTGGCCAAGGCATTGCCACTGCGGCCAGCCGTCCCACATCGACCTTGGCGTAAATCATCGAGGTGTCCAGTGCACGATGACGCAGCGTGTCGGCCACCTCCTTGAGCGTGCCGCCAGTCTCCAGCACGCGACGGGCCAGCGTGTGCCGCAGGATGTGCACGCGTGTGTGAGGTAGTCCGCAGCGCAGATACGCAAGCCGCACCGTGTTGCGGACCACGTCTGGAAGGATCGGCTCGTCCATCGGCGCCACGTGACGAACGAAGACACGCCGGCTGGCGGTGGTGGGCCGCTCCGAACGCAGGTAGGCGGCGATGGCAGCCCCCGTGGTCTGCGGCAAGGGCATCACATCCACGCGGCGCGACTTGCCCTTGACGATCCGCAACGTCCCGGCCTCCCAATCGATGTCTTCCAATTCCAGGTTGACTACTTCGCGCTCGCGCAAGCCGAGATCGACCAAGCAGCGCACCATGGCGTAGCCACGCAGGTGCGACGCAAGCTCCGGTGGGAAGGCGGCCAGCAGTTGGTTAATCTCGCTCGGTGACAGGGTCTGCGGCAGCGGCGCCAACCTCCAATGCGCGGGCGACACGATGACAGGCATCAGGTGATCCACACGGGAACCGCCCACCGCCAGGAAACGTAGGTAGCCACGCAGTGCTCCTGCAAGTGAACTGGCGCTGGCGGGACTGACCCGTGTCAGCTCCTGCGCGATGAACCGTTGCAGTTCATCGGCACTCGGGGGCGCCGTCACGTCGGAGTCGGCATCATCGGCCACGCGCAATTGCAGCAGCGACCGTACGACGCTCAGCCGTCGAATCCGTGTGGTCTCGGCCAGACCTCTGGCCTGTTGCATGTGGGCGTCGAAGTAGGCGAGTTGAACCTCGACCGGGCCGGGCCGGCGACGGCTGGTCAAAGCGCCGGAATCAACCAGGGTGATCAGCAACTGGCGAAGCGCGGCTCGAACCTGGTGCCGGCAGCGCTGCACCGGCGATGGGCAAATGCAGCGCGGCAGATGTTCGTCAACGAAGCGCTGGACCACTTCATCGCCAAGGCCACCGATGTCAATGCGGCATCGGCGTGTCCAGTGTGCGAAGTGCGCCACGCCATACACGTACATGCGAACTGTGTTCGCGGCGTAGTGCCGGTTGAACAACTGCTGCACGTAGGCCGGGACAAACGGCGCAAGGTCGCTGTCTCGCAGCCAGGTGGCAGGCACCGGGTGAAGGGAATCGAGCTCGTCCATGGATATCTCCTGAAGTGGGGTTGCCACCGCAGGAGATACCCACTTTTATGCGAAGTCCAGACGCCGGCCAGACCGCTACAGGCCTTGCCATGCCTGCTCGTGCGCATGTTGTGCAAGGCGAGTTCGCATAAGAGCGTAGTTCGCATAATTGGCGTTATGCAAAGCTTCGCATAACGCCAAGAACTGGCTGTTCGCAGGGACGCTGCTGGCCGGGCAGCGCGCGGCGGCCATCATGAGCCTGATCCAGTCAGCCAAGCTCAACGGGCATCGTAAGCTCACCCTGGAAGTAGACAGATCGAATCTGGAGAATGCGGCCTGAAGCAAGGAGAGGCCGATGAGGAAGAGCAAGTTCAGCGAGAGCCAGATCGTGGCGATCCTGAAGGAAGGTGAAGCCG
>Ga0209066_10008186_pt1 | contig 10192 bp, 8 predicted proteins | sample All_14_2_FD_187198 | JGI IMG/M metagenome (GOLD analysis project Ga0209066, IMG submission 187198) | Freshwater microbial communities in response to fracking from Pennsylvania, USA - Allegheny Zone_MetaG_DW_15 (SPAdes) (version 2) ... | reverse complement strand
TGGTCCCAGGGCAGGCCGGCAAGGGCAGCCTGCCCTGGGACCATCCGCAGGCCCTGGGCTCGATCGGCGTGACCGGGACCAGCGCGGCCAATGACGCTGCCGAGGTCGCCGACCTGATCATTGCGGTCGGCACCCGGCTTCAGGACTTCACCACCGGCTCGCGGACGATGTTTACGGGCAAGCACCTGTTCCAGATCAATGTCGCCGGCTTTGACGCGACCAAGCACGGCGCCCACCCCGTTCAGGGGGACGCGCGCGCGGTGCTGTCCGAACTTTCGGAAGCCCTCGGAGACTGGATGGTCACGGGCGACTGGCGGGGTAGCTGCGCCGATGGTGTGGCGGGCTGGAACAATGCGTGGGAGGCGGCCACCGCCCCCTCTGCTGCCCTGCCCTCTGACGCCCAGGTGATCGGTGCGGTCTGGCGACAGGCGGCCGAGAATGCCGTCGTGGTCTGTGCCGCCGGCGGCCTTCCAGGCGAGTTGCACAAGCTGTGGCGGACGCACCGGCCCGGCGGCTACCACGTCGAATATGGCTTCTCATGCATGGGCTATGAAATTGCCGGCGGCCTCGGCGTGAAGCTGGCCGAACCCGACCGCGACGTCATCGTCATGGTCGGCGACGGCAGCTATCTCATGATGAATTCCGAGCTGGCGACCTCGGTGATGCTGGGACAGAAGCTGACCGTAGTCCTGCTGGACAACCGCGGCTATGGCTGCATCAACCGGCTGCAGCAGGCAACGGGCGGACGGCCCTTCAACAACCTGCTCGACGATGCGCGCCACGCTTCTCCGGCCGACATCGATTTCGCCGCCCACGCCCGCAGTCTGGGCGCCGAGGCCGAAAAGGTCTCGGGCATTGCCGAACTGGAGCAGGCGCTGGCCCGCGCCGCCGCCAGCGACCGCACCCATGTCATCGTCATCGATACCGACCCGGTCGTGACCACCGAGGCCGGCGGCCACTGGTGGGACGTGGCGGTCCCGGAAGTCTCGACCCGCGCCGAGGTTCGCGAGGCGCGACGCATCTATGAAGCCCGGATCAAGGGAGAGGGTGAATGACCATCCGCTGGGGGGTCAGCCCCATTGCCTGGGCGAATGACGACATGCCCGAACTGGGCGGCGACACCACGCTCGACGCCTTGCTGACCGATGTGAAGGAGATCGGGTTCGAGGGCGTCGAACTGGGCAACAAGTTTCCGCGCGACCCCGACGCATTGAAGCCGATCATGGCGCGCTACGGGCTCGACATCGTCGGCGGCTGGTATTCGTCGAACCTGCTGGTGAGGGACGCCGAGGCCGAGATCGCCGCCATGGAAGCGCATATGGCGCTGCTGAAGGCCATGGGCTCCAGCGTCTTTATCCTGGCCGAGACCTCGAACGCTGTTCACAGCGACCGCGAGGGCGGTCGGCTCGACTCGCCGCCGCGCCTGGCATCCGGCGACTGGGCCGAATTTGGTCAAAGGCTGAACCGGGTGGCCGCCTACGCCAATGAACAGGGCATGCGGTTTGCGTATCACCACCATCTGGGCACGGTGGTCGAGACCCGCGAGGACCTGAACCGCTTCTTCGGCGCGACCGGCGATCATGTGGGCCTGGTGCTGGACACCGGCCATGCGGTCTATGGCGGCATTGACCCGGTTACCGTGGCCACCACCCGCCCCGAGCGGATCAGCCACGTCCACTGCAAGGACGTCCGCACCGACCGCTACGCGCAGTTCCGTGCAGCGGGCGACAGCTTCCTGAACGGGGTGGTCGGCGGCATGTTCACCACGCCGGGCGACGGCGACTATGACTATCCAGCCTTCATGGCCGCTCTGAAGGCCATCGACTACTCCGGCTGGATCGTGATCGAGGCCGAACAGGATCCAGCCGTCGCCGATCCGCGTGAGTACGGCCAACTGGGTCTGGATACGTTGAAGCGTCTGGCGGCCGACGTGGGGCTGGCCTGATGTCCCTGCTGGTTCGTCCTCATGCTCCTGATGCAACCGGCGTCGTGCTGGAGGTCACCCCCGAGAGCGCGGGCTGGCGCCATGTCGGCTTTCGCGTGCTGAAGCTGTTGGCAGGACAGAGCCAACAGGGCGGCGAGGCCGGGCGTGAAATCTGTCTGGTCGTGCTGTCGGGGACGGTCACGGTCGCGGCAAACGGCGAGACCCACGCGGGACTGGGCGGACGCGCCGACGTCTTCTCCGGTCCCCCGGCCTCGGTCTATCTGCCGGCGGGCATGGCATATACGATCACGGCCGGCAGCACCGCCGAAGTTGCGGTCTGCTCGGCTCCGGGCACCGGCAAGGGCACCCTGCGCGTGCTGCAGCCGGAAGCGGTCGAGGTGCGCGGCAAGGGCACCAACACCCGCCATGTACGCAACATCCTGTCCGACGCCGACGATGTGGCCGAGAGCCTGCTGGTGGTCGAGGTGATCACCCCGGGCGGCAACTGGTCCAGCTATCCGCCGCACAAGCACGACCGCGATGCCGTGCCGGACGAGACCCTGCTGGAAGAGACCTATTACCACCGGCTGTCGCCCCCGCAGGGCTTTGCCTTCCAGCGCGTCTATACCGAGGACGGCTCGATCGACGAGACGATGGCGGTCCACGATGGCGACGTGGTCATGGTGCCGCGCGGCTACCACCCGGTCGGAGCCCCCCACGGCTACGACCTCTACTACCTGAATGTCATGGCCGGACCGGTGCGCAAATGGGTCTTCCAGAACGACCCGGCGCACGACTGGATCGTGCGGTGACGGAGCCTTCCATGCGACAGATTTCTCACGTCATCGCCGGCACCCCCGGCAGCGCCGGCACGCGCACGGGCGAGGTGTTCGACCCCGGCTCCGGACAGGTGCAGGCCCGGGTCAGCCTGGGTGTCGCCTCCGATCTGGAGCGGGCCGTCGCGGCCGCGCGTGCGGCCCAGCCGGCCTGGGCCCGGGTCAATCCCCAGCGCCGCGCCCGCGTCCTGTTCCGTTTCAAGGAACTGGTCGAGGCAAACATGGACGCCCTGGCCGAGCTGCTGTCCTCGGAGCACGGCAAGGTCGTGGCCGATGCCCGCGGCGACATCCAGCGCGGTCTGGACGTGATCGAGTTTTCCTGCGGTATCCCGCACGCGCTGAAGGGCGAATACACCCAGGGCGCGGGGCCGGGCATCGATGTCTATTCCATGCGTCAGCCGGTCGGCATCGGGGCGGGCATTACGCCGTTCAACTTTCCGGCCATGATCCCGATGTGGATGTTCGGGCCGGCCATCGCCTGCGGCAACGCCTTCATCCTCAAGCCGTCCGAGCGCGATCCCTCGGTACCGAACCGACTGGCGGAACTGATGCTCGAGGCCGGCCTGCCGGAAGGCATCCTGCAGGTCGTGCACGGCGACAAGGAGATGGTCGACGCCATCCTCGACCACCCGGCCATCGGCGCGGTCAGCTTTGTCGGCTCGTCCGACATCGCCCAGTACGTCTATGCCCGCGGGGCTGCGGCCGGAAAGCGGGTGCAGGCCATGGGCGGGGCCAAGAACCACGGCGTGGTCATGCCCGACGCCGATCTGGACCAGGTCATCGCTGACCTGTGCGGCGCGGCCTTCGGCTCGGCGGGTGAGCGCTGCATGGCCCTGCCCGTCGTCGTGCCGGTCGGTGACCGGACGGCCGACGCCCTCCGCGAACGGCTGGTCCCGGCTATCGAGGCGCTGCGCGTCGGCGTGCCTGGCGACCCGGACGCCCACTATGGGCCCGTCGTGACAGCGATCCACAAGAAGCGCATCGAAAACTGGATCCGGATCGGCGTCGAGGAAGGCGCCGAACTGGTCGTCGACGGTCGCGACTTCACCCTGCAGGGCCACGAGAACGGCTTCTTCGTCGGGCCGTCGCTGTTCGACCATGTGACGCCCGCGATGGAGTCCTATCGCGAGGAGATCTTCGGCCCCGTCCTGCAGATGGTGCGGGCGCCCGATTTCGAGAGCGCCCTCGCCCTCGCCGATGCCCACCAGTACGGCAACGGCGTCGCCATCTTCACCCGCAACGGCCACGCCGCGCGAGAATTCGCCAGCCGCGTCCAGGTCGGCATGGTGGGCATCAATGTGCCGATCCCGGTACCGGTCGCCTATCACAGCTTTGGCGGCTGGAAGCGTTCGGGCTTCGGCGACCACAACCAGCACGGCATGGAGGGCGTCCGCTTCTGGACCCGCGTCAAGACCGTGACCCAGCGCTGGCCCGACGGCATGGCCCCGGGCGGTGCCGCCGATGCCTTTCTGATCCCGACCATGGACTGAGCGTGCCGCGCGTCACGCGAGTCTGACGCGCACAAGAACGACTTCCCCGGCAGCGACCGGGGCAGCAGGAGGACAAGCCGTGACCGACCCCATCGCCGCCCGGCCCGCCATGCCGACGCACCCGACCCGTCCGGTGCGCTGGTACAATATGACCGCCTACGGCCTGAACGACGTGCTGGGCGGCGGCTCCATGACCGTCATCGGCACCTGGATCCTGTTCTTCTACACGACGTTCTGCGGGCTCTCGGTGGCCCAGGCGACGCTGATTTTCGGGGTCGCCCGAATTCTGGACGCGGTGGCCAGTCCGATCATCGGCCACCTGTCAGATGGCCTCGGCCGCGGCTGGATCGCCCGCACCTTCGGCCGGCGCCGCTTCTTCATTCTGGCGGCCATTCCGCTGCTGCCGTCCTTTGCCTTCATGTGGCTGCCGGGACAGACCTTCTGGTACTACCTGATCACCTACGTCCTGTTCGAGCTGGTCTATGCGATGGAGATCATCCCGTACGAGACCCTCGCCTCGGAAATGGCCACCGACTACAAGACCAAGGCCCAGATGGCCGGAGCCCGCATCCTGTGCGGACAACTGGCCTCGGCGGGGGCCGCCTTCCTGCCGGGCTGGCTGATCACCCAGCTGGGGCCCGATGATCCCAACACCTATTTCTACATGGGCATCATCTTCGCCGTCCTGTTCATGATCGTGGCCGGCCTGCTGTACGCCTTCAGCTGGGAGCGCCAGCGTCCGCCGGGCCTGGAAGAAGCCGAGCGCAAGGGCCGTCCCACGCTGTGGAGCTCCATGGGCGCGCTCTACCGCAACCTGTTCTCGACCCTGCGCATCCGGGCCTTCCGGCTGCATCTGGGCATGTATCTGGGCGGCTACATCAGTCAGGACATCTACAATGCCGCCTTCACCTATTTCGTGGTGTTCGCCCTGAGCGGGTCGGCCGCGCTCGTGGCCGGGCTGGTGGGTGTCACGTCTCTGGTGCAGCTGGTCTCGGTGATGCTGGCCATCAACTTCGCCATCCGCCTGTCGCCGGCCGCAGCCTATCGTTTCGCGGCGCTGAGCTTCGGTGCCGGGGTGGTGGTCTTCATCGGCATGTATTTCGCCGGTCTGAACGCGGCATCGGTGCTTCTGTGGCTGCCGGTCGTCATCGCGGGTCTGGGCCGGGGCGCTCTCTATTATGTGCCCTGGGCCACCTACAACTACATGGCCGACGTGGACGAGATCGTTACTGGTCGTCGCCGCGAGGGCGCCTTTGCCGGTGTCATGACCTTCGTCCGCAAGATGAGCCAGGCCGCAGCCGTCATGCTGGTCGGACAGGTCATGCAGGCTGCGGGCTTTGTGTCGGGCTCCGACATCCAGAGCCCTCAGGCCATCACCGCCATTGTCGCGGTCCTCGGCATCGGCACCCTGGCCGTGCTGATATGCGGCGTGCTCATTTCCACCCGGTTCAAGCTGAACCCCGCCAGTCACGTCATCCTGCTGGAAGAGATCGAACGCTTCCGGTCGGGCGAGCGCACGCCGTCCGATCCGAAGCATCAGGCGATCGTCGAGGATCTGTCCGGCTGGAAATATGACCGCCTGTGGGGGAACAACCCCGTCGGCAACACGCGCTGATGACCGGACTGTTCAAGGAGTAACCATGGCCGCCCTTACCCATGACGTGCCGCGCGACCAGGTGGTCGAGACAATCGCCCGGCTGATCGACAATCTGGTCAACATCAAGGATGAAACCGGCGAGTTCCTGATGACCCTCGACGACGGCCGGGTCATCGACACCAAGGGCTGGAACGACTGGGAATGGACCCACGGCGTCGGCCTGTTCGGCCTGTGGCGGCTGTACGAACAGACCGGCGACGCCGGGGCGCTGCGCGTCATGACCCAGTGGTTCGAGGACCGGTTCGCCATCGGCACCCCGACCAAGAACATCAACACCATGTCACCCATGCTGGCGTTGGCGTACCTCTATGAAGAGACGGGCGAGCCCCGCTACCGCCCCTATCTGGAGAGCTGGGCCGAGTTTCTGATGGCCGACGACGGCCTGCCCAAGACCGAGGAAGGCGGTTTCCAGCACATCACCTATGACACGGTGAACTATCAGCAGCTGTGGGACGACACCCTGATGATGTCGGTCCTGCCGCTGACCAAGATCGGCCTGTTGCTGGACCGCCCGGCCTATATCGAGGAAGCCAAGCGGCAGTATCTTCTGCACGTCAAATATCTGGCGGATCGCAAGACCGGCCTCTGGTACCACGGCTGGACCTTTGACGGTCGGCACAACTTCGCCGGTGCCCTCTGGGCGCGCGGGAACTGCTGGGTCACCATCGCCATCCCCGAGTTCATCGAGATGCTGGACCTTGCGCCCGGCGATGCCCTGCGAACCTTCCTGACCGATGCCCTGCTCGCCCAGGTCGAGGCGCTGGCCCGGCATCAGCACGAAAGCGGCCTGTGGCACACCCTGATCGACGACCCGACCAGCTACCTCGAGGCCTCGGCCACCGCCGGGTTTGCCTATGGCATTCTGAAAGCCGTGCGGAAGGGGTATCTGCCACGCCGGTTCGAGCCCGTCGGGATCAAGGCCGTACAGGCCGTGCTGGCCAACATCGACGAGGCGGGCGAACTCAAGCAGGTCAGCTTCGGCACGCCGATGGGCCACGACATGCAGTTCTACAAGGACATCCCGCTGACTCCGATGCCCTATGGGCAGAGTCTGGCCATCGTCGCCCTGACCGAGTTCCTGAGAACCTATCTCTAGACCGAAATCGGCTTCTGCCCGTTCAAACAGGACGCTTCATGCCCCATCCCTTCAGTCTCAAGGGCAAGACCGCGCTCGTCACCGGTGGCAACGTCGGTCTGGGCCAGGGTATCGCCCTCGCACTCGCCGAAGCGGGCGCCGACATCGTCTCGGTCGCGCGCCGGGAGTCGAACGACACCGTGTCCCGGGTCGAGGCGCTCGGTCGCCGCAGCCTGTCGATCCAGGCGGACCTCGGTTCAACCGCCTCGATCGAGCCGGCCCTTGAGGAGGCAGCCGCCCTCGGACCGATCGACATCCTGGTCAATAATGCCGGCGTCATCCGCCGCGCCGATGCCGTCGACTTCACCGAGGCCGACTGGGATGCCGTCATGGACGTGAACCTGAAGGTCCTGTTCTTTCTGACCCAGGCCGTCGTCCGGCGCATGATCGCGGAAGGTCGGGGCGGCAAGATCATCAACATCGCCTCGATGTTGAGCTTCCAGGGCGGCATCAGGGTGCCGTCCTATACGGCGTCCAAGAGCGGCGTCGCCGGACTGACGAAATTGATGGCCAATGAGTGGGCGAAGCACGGCATCAACGCCAATGCCATCGCGCCCGGCTACTTCGCCACCGACAATACGCGCGCCCTTCAGGATGACCCGGATCGCAACCGCGAAATTCTGGGGCGTATTCCCGCAGGCAGATGGGGCGATCCTGCCGATCTGGGAGGTGCCGCTGTCTTCCTTGCGAGTTCCGCGGCCGACTATGTCCAGGGCGTGGTCCTGCCCGTCGACGGTGGCTGGCAGGCACGATGAGCATGTCGGACGGCCCGATCCTCTGCTTCGGCGAGATGCTGCTGCGTATGGCTCCGCCGGGTCAGGAACTGCTGCTGCAGTCGCCCGGTCTGTCGGTGCACACAGGTGGAGCCGAGGCCAACGTCGCCGTGTCGCTGGCCCGACTCGGTGCACCGGCTGCGATGCTCAGCATCCTGCCCGACAACCCGCTGGGACGGGCGGCGCGCGATGACCTGCGACGTCATGGCGTCGATGTCTCTCGCCTGGTTTTCGCACCCGGCCGGATGGGTCTGTACTTCCTTACCCCCGGTGCCGTCATGCGCCCCGCGAGCGTCCTGTACGACCGACAGCATTCCGCGTTCGTGGAGCATGTTGAAACCGCCCTCGACTGGGACGCGGCTCTCGCCGGCATCGGCTGGCTGCACCTGTCGGGGATCACCGCCGCTACAGGCGCGCCCGGGTCGGCGGCGACTGCGGCGATCATCGAGGCGGCGAACCGCAACGCGGTCAGCGTGTCGTTCGACGTCAACTTCCGCCGGACCCTGTGGGCGCGGTGGAGCGGCGATCCGGGCCGAATCCTTGGGTCCATTATGGCAGGTTCGGAGGTGGCGTTCGCCGGAGAGCAGGACCTGGGTCTGATCCTCGGCAGGACGTTCGAGGGCGAGACGCCACAGGATCGGCTCCGGGCGAGCGTTGCGGCGGCCTTCGAGGAATATCCGCGCCTGCAGACTGTCGCCTGCACCCACCGGGTCCAACACAGCGCGGACAGTCATTCGCTCTCCGCCACGCTGTTCCGCCGAACGGCCTCAGGCCTGCAAGAGCTGCGCACCGGACCCGTCGACATGACCGGTGTGGTCGATCGCGTCGGTGCCGGCGATGCGTTCGCCGCGGCCTTGCTGGTCGGGCTGAGAAGCGCTTGGGACGATCAGGACGCGCTCGATTTCAGCCTCGCCGCCGCCGCGCTGAAACATACCATCCCGGGCGACTTCAACCTCGTGTCCGAAGCCATGGTGAGATCGGCCATGAACGAGGGCGGATTCGCCATACAGCGCTGAACATCAACAATAAGACAGGGCAACATCCGCCCGGACGGATCGGGCGATCCAGGCTGCGATCGGTTACCCGGTGACGCCCGCGCTGACAGGGCCTCGTGTTCCAATGGCAAAGCGCGCCGTGCCCGGAAGCCGGATTGTCTTGCCGTCACCCCCGGCGTCGATCATGGCCGTCGCGATGACGGCCTCACGCGCGGCGTCGTCCAGCCCGCCCAGCACCGGATTGTTCAGGATCATGGGGTGACGGGTGGCGAACAGGGCCGCGTCGAGCACGAAGTCGTGCGTCCGCTCGTGAATTCCGATGGCGTCGAGACCGACGTCCCGCAGTTCCTCGGCCAGTCGTTCGGGATCCGCCAGCGTCTCCCATGCGGTGATTTCAACCGGCGCCGGCTGGCCGGTGACCCTGGCCCGCGCCCGCGCCAGCAACAGATTGGGGCCAAAGCCATAGGCATTATCGGCAACGGCCACCACGGCGCGGCCGTCCGGCTTCAGGACGCGCGCCATTTCGCGCAGACCGGCGCGCCAGTCGGGAAACAGCGGCACGCCGAACACCGAGCAGGCCCGGTCAAAGCTTGCGTCGGGCAGGTCGAGCGCCTGACCATCCATCCGGTGTGCCTGAACCGGCAGATCGTCGATGCGCTGCGTCAGGCGATCCACCATTGTTTGCGAAAAGTCGATCGCGGTGACCACAGCCCCCGCCCGGGCCGCCGCCAGCGCCAGCGCCCCCGGACCGGTGGCCACGTCCAGCAGCGTCATGCCCGACTCTATCGCGGCAAGGCTCACGGCATCGGCGCAGAACAGACCCGTAAACGGCTCTGCCGAGGCGATATAGCCGTCGGCGCTGGCATCCCAGAAGGCGGCGGTCTGGATGGCGGCGTTCATCGTCTATCCTCAAAAACGGTCAACCAGGCGACACCGATTTTGTTACACTATAACACTTTCTGCAAGACCAATCCGGCCCTGGACACGACATCTGCCTTGTGGCCTGCAGTCCACACCTTTCTTCCCGCCCTGCGTCGCGGCTGTGTCAGGATGCGGGATCGGCAGCGGGGAGGACAAGGACGAGGCGGTCAGGCAGCTTTGACGTGACCCTCAACCCCGTCCCCGTTCAGACGGTTCAGACGGTTCAGACGGTTCAGACGGTTCAGACGGTGTTTGTCGAGAGCACCACATCATCATCGGCAGGAAGACGGCGTGAAACATTTCGAAGAGCTCGACTACTATCCCACGCCCAAGGGGCCGGCCATCCTGCGACGCCGCTGGGTGCCCGCCGTCGAGCGGCACATCACCGAGATCCTGCTCGGGGATGAGCATCTGATGTCGGACCTGTTCATCGAGGGGGAGTCCGAACTGGCGCGGCGCGC
>Ga0209066_10008185_pt1 | contig 10193 bp, 6 predicted proteins | sample All_14_2_FD_187198 | JGI IMG/M metagenome (GOLD analysis project Ga0209066, IMG submission 187198) | Freshwater microbial communities in response to fracking from Pennsylvania, USA - Allegheny Zone_MetaG_DW_15 (SPAdes) (version 2) ... | reverse complement strand
AGGCTGTGTCCGGCGTCGTGGGCCTTGCGCGCCAATTCGCAAACCAGGCGCAGCGGTTCGCTGAGGAAACGCGGCTTGGCAATCAGATAGAAATCGGCGCGTGGCATCGGCGTGCTTACTCGCAGCGATCCATCAGCCACTGCACCAGCAGCGGTACCGGTCGACCGGTGGCGAGACCTTTGCGGCCTTCGTCCCAGGCCGTACCGGCGATGTCGAGATGCGCCCAGCGCTGGCCTTCGGTAAAGCGGGCGAGGAAGCAGCCCGCGGTGATCGCACCGGCCCACTTGCCGCCGATGTTGGCGACATCCGCAAAGCCGGAATCGAGCTGCGACTGGTAGTCGTCCCAGATCGGCAGACGCCAGACGCGGTCATGGACTTTCTCACCCGCGGCAGCGAGTTCGTTGGCGAGGTCGTCGTGCTTGCTCATCAGGCCGTGCGCGTGCTTGCCCAGTGCGACCACGCAGGCACCGGTGAGCGTGGCCACGTCGATCAGCGTTTCCGGGTGGAAGGTCTGCGCGTAGGTCAGCGCGTCACACAGAATCAGGCGACCTTCGGCATCGGTGTTGAGCACTTCGATGGTCTTGCCGGACATGGATGTGAGCACATCGCTGGGGCGGTAAGACTGACCATCCGGCATGTTCTCGACGGCGGGCACGATGCAGATCAGGTTGATCGGTAGGCCGAGCTTGACCACCGCCTGAAAGACCCCAAGCACGGTGCCGGCGCCACACATGTCGAACTTCATCTCTTCCATGCCGGGGCCGGGCTTGATTGAGATGCCGCCGGTGTCGAAGGTGATGCCTTTGCCGACCAGCGCGACGGGCTTCTGCTCTGCCACCGCGCCGGTGTATTTCAGGACGATCAGTTTGGGTGCGTTGGCGCTGCCCGCGCCCACGGCCAGCAGCGAGCCCATGTTGAGGGCTTCCATCTGCTCACGTTCAAGGATTTCGAGCGAAACCGGTTGCGGATACTCGTTGGCAATCCGACGGGCGGTGTCAGCGAGATAGGCCGGATTGCAGATATTCGGGGGCAGGTTGCCGAGTTCGCGGGTCAGCCGCACACCTTCTGCGATGGCCTGTGCCTGCTGCAGTGGCTGGCTGAGCGCCGCATCGCCCGCCAGCGAAACGCGCTCGATACCGCCATCGCTGGGCGCCTTCTTTGTGGCGGTATAGCGATACAGCGTGTGTTCGACGCTGAGCGCGGTCTGGCGCAACACGAATCCCGCGTCACGCGCTTTGACCGACAGCGCGCTGAGGGTGCAGAACACGTGTCGGGCAGGACTGCCGTTCAAGGCCTTCAATGCGTCGGCGGTGGCCTTTTGCAAGCGCGCCAGATCGAAGTCGGCTTCTTTGCCAAGACCGACGGAGACCATGCGCGTCGCCGCGCCGCCGATACCGCGCAACACCGTTGTGCGCCCCAGTTTGCCGCTGATGTCGCCACTGCTCAGCCATTGGCTCAGGCGGCCTTCGCTGTCCAGTTCGCGCGCGGCGGCGCTCAGTCCGGTGTCTTCGAATACCCCGACGATGACACTGTCGGCGTCCTGGGGCTGTGTTGCGGCGAGGCTCAACTGAAGGCTCATGGCTTTCCTGTACAGGTTGATCAGGGGATACTGCTGCACCGCACACCGCAGGTGGCGGGTCATTGCAGAGGGACTTCCGTCCCGCTGCCCGAGTGAAGATCAGCAGAGTTCGACAGTTTACCAGTGCGACGCGTCATTCCCCTCACTTACAGACATGGCTTGCTCACACGGATGCCCGATTCGACCGTTGTTGTTCTGGCGGAGGCCGACGCGTGCGTTTGACCCGGATTGATCGCTATGTCTGGCGGGAGCTGGCCGCCGCCACACTGGCCGCTGCCGCCGTGCTGATGATGGTGATGTTCAGCGGCCTGTTTGCCGACCTGTTCGGCAAGATTTCGCGCGGCAAACTGCCGCCCGGATTGTTGCTATCCCAATTGGGGTTGCGTTCGGTGGACATGTTGCCGCTGGTCCTGCCACTGGCATTGTTCCTGGGCGTTTTGCTCGGGCTTGGCCGCATGTATCGCGACAGTGAAATGTCTGTTCTGGCCTCGGTGGGGCTGGGCGTGTCCGAATTGCGCCGGGCGATTCTGGCCTGGGTCGTTCCGGTGGTCCTGCTGGTGGGTGCCACCTCGCTCTGGCTGTCTCCGGCGGCCCAGAAGTTGTCGGCGGCGATGATCGAGGAAGCCAACCGATCACTGTTGGTGGTGGGTTTGGAGCCAGGCCGGTTTGTCGAACTTCCCGGACGCGACGCCGTGGTGTATCTGTCCGAAATGAGTGAGGACGGCAGTCAGTTCGGGCGTTTGTTCGTGCACAACGAGCGCGATGGACGTATCGACGTGGTGACGGCCAAGGCGGGCGAGTTGTACGCCGAGCAGGGCGATGAGCGCTATTTGAGCCTGCGTGACGGTTTTCGTGTCGAGGGCAGCCTGGATGCGCTGGACTTCCGCCTGATGCGCTTCGCGCGCAACGACATCCGCGTTCCCGACAGCGAGCCGGGTGATCTGGCCAGACCGGAAGCGATGCGCAGCATTGCCGCCTTGCTGGAGGAGCCCAATGCCAGTGCGATGGCGGAACTGCACTGGCGGCTGTCCACGCCGATTACCGCGTTCATCCTGACCTTGCTGGCGTTGCAGCTGGCCCGCACGCCACCTCGCTCGACACGCTACGGACGCCTGCTGGTGGCATTGCTGGCCTACGTGGTCTACGTCAACCTGCTGGCCATTGCTCGCGCATGGATGGCGGACGAAGTCACGCCGGTCTGGCTGGGCATGTGGTGGCCGCATCTGCTGGCGCTGACGGCGGTTTTCGCCCTGAATCATGCTGATCGCCGACCCTTTCTGCGCCGGGTGGCAGCATGAGGTTCGGTATTCGTCGCAGCGACTATCTGATCGCCAGTCAGGTATTGATATCGATTTCGTTGACCTGGGCATTGCTGGTGGCGTTCGATGCGCTGGGGGCATTCATCAACGAACTGGACGAGATTGGCGAAGGCGCCTATTCATTGGCGACCGCGCTGTTGTACGTGGTGCTCACGGTGCCCCGTCGCGCCTATGAGCTGCTGCCATTTGCCGCACTGATCGGTAGCGTGCTGGGGCTTGGCGGGCTGAGCGCGAGCTCCGAGATCACGGCGTTGCGCGCTGCCGGGCTCGCACGTTGGCGGATCGCCATGGCGGCAGCGATGACGGTCTGCGTATTGGTCGTTGTCATGGTGATTTCGGCCGAGTCTTTGGGCCCAGCTGGCGATACGCGTGCGCAGGCACTGGTGGTCGCGGCGAAGTCCGATGATCTGGCGGTATCGACGCGTTCGGGCATCTGGGCACGCGAAGGCGATGTGTTTCTCAACGCCAAGCGCGGCGCGTTGCAGGGCGCGGGGGCGATGGCCAAGCTGGTTCTGGAGGATCTGCGTCTGTACGAGTTCGATCAGGATGGCGCGCTGAAGTCCATCGCGCATGCCGGAACGGCAGAGCATGTCGGCGGAAACTGGGTTCTGCTGGATGTGCGGCGTACCCGCTTCGGCGAGCGCAGCGTGGAAGCCAGCCATCTTGATCGCGAGGTCTGGAAGTCCAAGTTGAACCCGGAGCTGTTGAGTTTCAGCATGATGCGCCCACGCTATCTTGCGTATCGCGATCTGAGCGAGATGTCGGCCTATCTGACGCGCAACGGTCTGGATGCGAGTGCCTTTGAAGGTGCGCGCTGGTCGCGGCTGTTCTATGCGTTCAACATCCTGATCATGTGCGTGGCGGTGATGCCGTTCGCGTTCGGCTCGCTGCGCTCGGGCGGTTTCGGCAAGCGCCTGTTTGTCGGCATCGCGGCGGGATTGTGTTTCTTCACCGTGCAGAACCTGTCGGTCAGCATGGCGTCGGTTTATCACATCCACTTTGCGCTGGCGCATGGCCTGCCGAGCCTGTTGCTGGTTGGCCTGGGCCTGCTGTTCATGCGCGTGCGTCGGCGATTGGCACGGTGATTTCCGATGCACAGGCAACCGCCCTTCTGGTTGAGCGTCCTGATTCCTGCCCACAATGCGGCGGATTGGATCGAGGCGTGTGTGAGATCCGTGCTGGATCAGGCCGAGCCGGGAGTGGAACTGGTGGTGTTCGACGACGCCTCGTCGGATTCCACCCGCACGGTGCTTGATGCGCTGCAGACGCGGCTGCCGACACTGCGAGTGCTCGGCTCGGAAAACAATCTGGGCGTCTCGGGTGCGCGTAACCGATTGTTGGATGCGGCGCGTGGAGACTATGTCTGGTTTCTGGACGCTGACGATGTGATTCGTTCGGATGCGTTGGCACGCCTCAGGCATCTAGTTCTGGTGCAGGGTCCGGACCTGTTGTTGTGCGATTTCGAATACTGGCGGGCGTCGGTCCGGCTGAAACATGTTCTGCGCGGCGAGCGGCATCGGACGAGCTTTCATGGTCCATCCAGGCGACTCCTGACCCATCGCGAAGAGTGGTTGAGCGGCGTGCTGCGCGCTGGCCAGATGCATGTGTGGTCCAAGATCGCGCGGCGCGCGGTGTGGCAGGGCGTACGGTTTCCGCAAGGACGTTTTTTTGAGGACATGTGGCTCATTCCCGACTTGCTTTCTCGGGTCAACAGCGTCTGGCATGAGCCGGAGCCATGGGTGCGCTACCGTCAGCATGCTGACAGCATCATGGGAAGCATGAGTGCGACCAAATTGCGCGATCTGATGTGCGCGGCAGAACGGCTGCATGACGGCTTTGCCACCGAGGCATCGGCGTCGCCGCGCGTTCGTTTTGCGCTGGATGATCGTGTTTTCCAGACCTTCTGTTCCGTGTCAAGGCGGTTGCAGAAGCTTCCGGACGACGAGGCGTGTTCTCTGCGGAACGAATGGAGCACATGCTTGCGTCAACGGTTTCCGGATTCGGGTGCCGGGATTCTTCGGGATTACCGGCGCTCCGGGCGTTGGGTCCGTTGGTGGCGTGCGCAACGCAGTCTGAGGAAAAATTCGTGCTGAGCAGCAATGTCATCGCCACGCCGCATCCTCCTCGGGTGCTGCATTTCGTTACCGGCGGCTTTTCCGGCGGTGCCACGCAGGTCGCCATTGCGTTGGTGCGTGCGGCATTGGTCAGCGCGGATTCGGAGCCATTGCTGGTGTTGCGACGCAAGACGCACACCAACCCCGAGCGCGTGGAGGAACTGCGACGCGAAGGATTGCCCTTGCGCTTGGTGCCCGGCGCGCTGCATCTACTGACGATTATTGCGTTGGTGCGCGTTTGTCGTCAGTTCAAACCCGACATTCTGGTGGCACATGGCTACAGCGAGCATCTGTGGGGACGCTATGCCGCCTTGCTTGCCGGTGTGCCGCATTGTGTGCATGTCGAGCACAACACGCGCGAACGCTACAACGCCTGGCGTTTGATTCAGTCGCGATGGCTGGCGAGGCGTACCGATCGCATCGTCGGCTGCTCCGAAGGTGTGCGTCAGGTGCTGCTGGGGCAGGGCATGCCCGCGTCGCGCACCATAGCCATTGGCAATGGCATCGGACTGGCACCCTTCGCACGAGCCGATGATCATCCCTGGGAAGCACGCAAGCTCGGTGTGGTCATGGTGGCGCGATTGGCGCGCCAGAAGGACCACGCCACGCTGATTCGCGCAACGGCGATGTTGAGGCAGCGCGGAATTGAACTCGACGTGCTGCTGGTCGGTGGCGGCAAGCCGCGTTTCCGTTCACGCCTGCAGGCGTTGGCGATGGACTGTGGTGTGCAGGATCTGGTCGTGTTTGCCGGTGTGCGGCGCGACGTGCCGGACTTGTTGATGCAGCATCGTTTTGCGGTGCTGAGTACGCATTACGAAGGCATGCCGCTGGCAGTGCTGGAAGGCATGGCGGCCGGGTGTGCCGTGATCGCCAGCGCGGTGCCGGGCGTGCAGGAGGTGCTGCGGGACGGGATCGATGGTCGTCTGTTCAAGGCGGGCGATGCCGAATCGCTGTGCGAGACGCTGCAGCAGTTGATTGACGACAGCGCTACCGCGAAGGCGTTCGCAAACGAGGCGCGGCGGCGCGCGCAGAACGAGTTCAGTCGGGAAGTAATGGCATCACGCTATCAGCAACTCTACGAAGACGTGATGGCGGGCCGCTGAGTCGGGTGCCGCAACGGTCACATCCAGGCGACCGTTGCAGCGAGCCGAACGCAGTATTCAGCGAGTCAATCGATTCAGCAGCGGCGTGGCAACAAACATCAATCCACCCGCGATCACGCCGATCCACATCATCTGCGTGAAGAAGGGTGCGTAGACGTCCAGCGCCATCGCTGCACTGATGCTGCCGTCGGCGGCAGGCTCGATGGCAGCGAAGGTGGCAAAGCGCCCGGCGATCATTTCGCCGAAGGCCGAGAACAGGAACCAGGCACCCATCATCAAGCCCACCACGCGCGGCAGCGACAGGGCGGTGACGGCCGCCAGACCGATCGGGCTCAGCACCATTTCGCCCAGCACCAGCACGATGTAGGCCAGAATCAGCCACCACAGGCTGACCAGTCCGGCCTCGTTGGTTTGGGTTGCCGAAAAGGCCAGCACGCCGAATGACAGGCCGCATAGCACGAGCGCCCAGGCGAACTTTGCGGGGTAGCTGGGATTCCAGCCGCGCGCGTCCAGGCGCGGCCATAGCCACGCAAAGATCGGGCTGAAGGCGATCACGCACAGTGCGCCGATGGCGGTAGTTTGACCGGCGGTCCACTCGATGCCGAATGTCGTGCGGTCCATGGCGCGTTCCGCCAGCGTGACCCATGGTCCGTAGGTCTGCTCGTACAAGCCCCAGAACAGCGCGCTGACCGTGGTCAGCGCCAGCAGCATGATCATCTTGCCGCGGGCAACGCGATCGATGCCGGAAAACATCAGCAAGGTGAACCACACATACAGGCCGATGCCCGCGATGACCGCGACCACTTCGGTCAGGGTGACCTGATGCCCGCCTGCCAGCTTGGAGAGCGGTTCAAAATCGATCTTGGTCTGCAGCACCTGCCAGACCACCGCGACCAGCACCATCGCACCGAGATAGATCACCCATTCGCGACTCAGCCCGGCAAGAGCCGGGCGCGACAACTGGACCGGGTCGGCCGGTTCTGCTTGGCCCAGCAAGTGCGCTTTGCCGAGGATGAACTGGATCAGGCCCGCCGCCATCATCACGCCGGCCAGCGCGAAGCCGTAGCCCCAGCCATAGGTCTCGCCGATGTAACCGACAATCAGCGACGACAGGAACGCTCCCACGTTGATCCCCATGTAGAAGATCGAGAACGCGGAATCACGACGTGCGTCGTTCTCGGCGTACAGGCGACCAACGATGGTGGAGATGTTCGGCTTCAGGAAACCGACGCCCACAGCAATCAGTGCGAGTGACGCGTACATGATCTGGATCGCCAATGCGTCCTGGCTGAGCACGCTGCCGTCGACGCCTCGCGCGGCCGCCTCGCCGGTCCAGGCCATCCCCAATTGCCCCAGTACCAGCAGCAAGCCACCGAAGACCACTGCCTTGCGCATGCCCAGATAGCGATCCGCCAGCAGGCCACCGAGCAGTGGGAGCGCGTAAGCCAAGCCCGCATAGGTGCCGAGCAGGATGTAGCCGTCGGCATCATTGAAGGCATGGTGCTTGACCAGATACAGCATCAGCAGCGCTTTCATGCCGTAGAAAGCGAAGCGTTCCCACATCTCTGTGGCGAAGCAGACGAACAGACCCTTGGGATGGCCGAGCCATTCACCGGTGCTGGGCACAGGCGCAGAGGTTGGATTCATGAGTTCGGTGGGTTCTGAAACGTAGGTGCCAATGCTCTCAAGGTATTCAACAGCAAGTCGGGTTCCCTCGACGCATCCTGCGAAATAGGCTTCGGCTTGAGTCGAACCGAGCGAGTATTGATTGCTTATCGGAACGTTGGTTTCGCCCAAGCGGTACTTCAGGGCATCGAGCACGCCCTGCCTGTATTCTTCGCTACGCGGGTCGCGAGCCTCGGAAAACGCGGAATAAAATATTTCGTATGACTTACTCATTTCAGCCCCTTGTGCTTAACTCGTCACTCGACCACTCAAGTGGTAAGCGCTGAAGCGCACCTCTCAAGCTAGCGATATCCCTGATGAGACTTTTCCGCGTCGGCGGGCGAGCGCAGGTGGCGCAGCATATCGTCTCGCTGCGGTGGCAACCAAACCTGCAGCGCGTACGACAAGCCATACCGCACGACCGTATCGCGTTCTTCACGTGGTTTTGCCTTGGCAGACGACTGGGCTCGGCCTAACATCGCGGTTTGTCCGACACGATGCCGTTTGGAGAGTCTGATGCGCGCAGCATGGTATGCCGTACCGTTATTGCTGGTGGCCTTGCCCGGCATGTCCGCCACGCGAGGCTTGGACGTGCGCGACCTGGTCAGCCTGGACCGCGTCTCCGCGCCGGTACTGAATGCGGATGGCTCGATGCTGCTTTACAGCCTGCGTGAAGTCGTCGGTGACGACTACAAGGCGGTCAACAACCTCTATCTGCGTTCCGTCGACGCAGAAGGCAAAGTCAAGCGGCTCAATCCGACCGGTGTCAGCGTCAGTTCGGCGAGTTTCTCGCCGGATGCCAGCACGGTGTTCTTTCTTTCGTCCGCCTCGGGCAGCAACCAGATTTGGGCAGTGCCGAGCAAGGGTGGACGCGCCCGACAAGTGACCGACTACCCCTTGGATGTCGGTTCCTATCGACTCTCGCCAGACGGTCAACGTGTGGCGGTGAGTTTTGCCGTGTTCGCCGAATGCGCAGCGGACCTTGATTGCAGCGCACGGCGTTTTGCCGCACAGCCGGTATCCAGCGGGCGCAAGTTCGACAAGCTGTTCGTCAGGCACTGGGACACCTGGGCCGATGGCAGCCGCAATCAGTTGTTCGTCGATTCGCTGCAGCGTGGCAAGGCCTCGGGCAAACCCGTTCTGGTTTCGCGTGGCATCGATGGCGATGTGCCTTCCAAGCCATTTGGGGGAACCGACGACTACAACTGGACGCCGGACGGTTCGGGTCTGGTGTTCAGTGCGCGCATCGCCGGTCGAAGCGAGCCTTGGTCCACCAATTTCGATCTGTTCCTCGCCAATGTGGATTCGAGCGAGCCCGCACAGAATTTGACCGCCGACAACCCCGCGTGGGATGCGGCGCCCGTGTTGGATGACAAGGGCCGCACGCTGTATTACACCGCGATGCGTCATCCCGGTTTCGAGGCAGACCGCATGGCGATCATGGCCAAGGACATGGTTACCGGGGCAGTGCGCGAGATCGCGCCGGACTGGGATCGCAGCGCGGGTGCGCTGACCCTTTCTGCAGACGGTCAGACGCTGTATACCGCCACCAACGAGTTGGGTGAGCACCCGCTGTTTGCCATCGATGTGAGCACAGGCAGGGCTCGCAAGCTGATCGGTGAGGGCAACGTCAGCAGCTTTGCGGTCGCGGGCAATCGCCTGGTGTTCGTTCGCGACACGCTGACCGAACCCGCGCAGCTATTCCTGTCCGGGTTGGACGGTAGCGCTGCCCGCACCTTGACTGACTTCAACCGCAGCAAGCTGGCCGACGTCGCGCTGGGCGATTTCGAACAATTCAGCTTTGCCGGATGGAACGACGAAACCGTCCATGGCTTTGTCGTCAAGCCCTGGAACTACGAGGCCGGCAAGCGCTATCCCGTGGCCTTCATCATTCACGGTGGGCCGCAGGGCTCGATGGGCAACAGCTTCCACTACCGCTGGAATCCACAAACCTACGCGGGCAGGGGCTTTGCGGTGGTCTTCATCGATTTTCATGGCTCCACGGGCTATGGTCAGGCCTTCACCGATTCGATCTCTGGTGACTGGGGCGGCAAGCCGCTGGAGGACCTGCAAAAGGGCTGGGCGGCGGCACTGCAGCGCTACGATTTTCTTGATGGCGAACGCGCCTGTGCGCTGGGTGCCAGCTATGGCGGATACATGGTCAATTGGATTGCAGGCAACTGGCGCGAGCCGTGGGATTGCCTGGTCAGCCACGCGGGGGTTTTCGACGCGCGGATGATGGGCTACTCCACCGAAGAGCTCTGGTTTTCCGAGTGGGAGAATGGCGGCACGGTGTTCGACAAACCGGCCAGCTACGAAGCCTTCAATCCGGTGAATCATGTCGCCAACTGGTCGGTGCCGATGTTGGTGATACACGGGCAGTTGGACTATCGCATTCCGGTCGAGCAGGGAC
>Ga0209066_10008184_pt1 | contig 10194 bp, 9 predicted proteins | sample All_14_2_FD_187198 | JGI IMG/M metagenome (GOLD analysis project Ga0209066, IMG submission 187198) | Freshwater microbial communities in response to fracking from Pennsylvania, USA - Allegheny Zone_MetaG_DW_15 (SPAdes) (version 2) ... | reverse complement strand
GACCACTGATCCACGGCTGACGCGGCTCGATCACCGAGACGCTCACGAGGGCCCGTCGCGCGATGCGCGGCGGGCCCTCGTCGTCCGCCCCTAGACGAGCATCGACAGCGGCGACTCGATCCGCCGTTGGAACGCCGCGAGCCACTGCGCCGCGAGCGCGCCGTCGACGACGCGGTGGTCGGCCGAGAGCGTCACCGTCATGACCGTGCCGACCGCGAGCGCGCCGTCCTCGACCACCGGCACCGCCCTGGCGGCGCCGACCGCGAGGATCCCCGAGTGCGGCGGGTTGATGATCGCCGAGAACTCCGCGGTGCCGTACATGCCGAGGTTCGAGACCGAGAAGGTCCCGCCCTCGAGCTCGTGCTGCTTGAGCCGACCCTCCCGCGCGCGCGCGGCGAGGTCGGCGACGGCCGCGGCGATCCCCCCGACCGTGAGCCGGTCGACGTCGCGGACGACGGGGGTCACGAGCCCGCCGTCGATCGCGACCGCGACCGCGATGTCGACCGACGCGTACCGGTGGATGACGGTCTCGCCCCACGTCGCGTTCGCCTCGGGCACCTCGCGCATCGCGCCGGCCACGGCCTTGAGCACGAGGTCGTTGACCGAGATCTTCGGCCCGCCGGCCGCGTTGATCTCCGCCCGCAGCGCGAGCAGTCGGTCGACGCGGCAGTCGGCGACGAGGTAGAAGTGCGGCACGGTCGACGTCGACTCGGTGAGCCGCCTCGCGATCGCTCGGCGCATCCCGGTGAGGGGGACGGCCTCGATCGCGGCGGACGCGCTGGCCGGGGCGAGCTGGACCGCCGGGGCGGACGCCGCGGCGGCAGGCGCGGCGGCGGGCGCGGGTGCCGCCGCCAGCGCGTCGAGGTCGCGGCGGACGACGCGGCCGTTCGGCCCCGTGCCCTCGATGCGGTCCAGGTCGATGCCGCGCTCCCGAGCGAGGCGCCGCACGAGCGGGCTCACGAAGCGACGGCCGGCGACCGGCGCGGGTGCCGCGCCCGAGGCGACGGCGTCGGAGGACGACGCCACCACGGTCGTCGCGTCCCCGATCGTCACCGCCGCCTCGGGCGCGGAGTCGGCGGCGCGAGCGGCACCGGATGCCGGCGGGGCGGCCTGCGCCCCGGGAGCCTGGGCCGCGGCCGGGGTCGTCGGGACGATGCCGTCGATCGACTCCCCCGGTGCGCCGATCACCGCGATCGGGTCGCCGATCGGCACCGAGGCGCCCGCGGGGGCGAGCAGCTGGAGCACGGTGCCCTCGATCTCGGCGGCGTACTCGACGACGGCCTTCTCGGTCTCGACCTCCGCGAGCGGGGTGCCGACGACGATCGCCTGACCGGGCTCGACGAGCCAGACCTGGATCGCGGCCTCCGTGATGCCGGTGAGCACCTCGGGCATCCGCACGACGGCGGCCATCACGCACCGCCCATTCCGGCGCGGAGCCGCTCGATCCCGGCGACGACCTCCTCGGTGCGCGCGATCGCCGCGCGCTCGAGGACCTTCGAGATGCTCGGGCTCGCCTCGCTGCCGGTCACCCGCTGCACGGGCTGGTCGAGCCAGTCGAAGCACCGGCGCTGGATCTCGTCGGCGAGCCAGCCGCCATACGAGGTGCCCTGGGCGCCCTGCTCGACGATGAGCACCGCGTTCGTCTTGCGCACGCTCGCCTCGATCGTCGCCCAGTCGATGGAGGCGCGGTCGAGCCAGCGCAGGTCGATGACGTCGGCGTCGAGGCCGGTCTGCTCGACCGCCTCGAGACTGTGCCGCACCATCGAGAGGTAGCTGATGATCGTCGCGTCGCGACCTTCGCGACGCACCCCCGCCGTGCCGAACGGGAGCTGGTAGTCGAGGTCGCCGTCCGGGATCTCGTCCGCGACGCCGTAGAGGTCGACGTGCTCGATGACGAGCACGGGGTCCTCGAGCGCGAGCGCCGCGTTCATGAGCCCGACGTAGTCGGCCGCGGTCGATGGGGCGACGATCCGCCAGCCCGGGCTCGTCGCGAAGATCCCGGCCGGATCCATGAGGTGCTGCGAGCCGTAGCCCGACCCCATCGCGACCTTCGTGCGCAGCACGAGCGGCACCGGGTTGACCCCGCCGAACATGTGCCTCGCCTTGCCGATCTGGTTGAAGACCTGGTCGGCGGCCACCCACATGAAGTCCGGGTACATGAACTCGACCACTGGCAGGAAGCGGCCGTCGAGCGCGAGCCCGCCGCCGAGGCCGACGAACGCGTTCTCGGAGATCGGCGTGCCGAGCACGCGGTCGGGGAACGCCGCGGCGAGGCCCTTCGTCGCGCCGTTCGTGCCGCCGGAGAGCCGGTGCACGTCCTCGCCCATGACGACGATGCGGTCGTCCTCGGCCATCCGCCGGCCCATGACGGCCGCGACCGCGTCGACGAACTTCGTCGGCACCATCGGCACGTCGGCGCCGATCGGCTCGAGCACGCGCGCACCGGCGAGCTCGCTCGTGTCGCCGCGGAGGCCGACGTCGACGAAGGCGGGGTCAGGCCAGAGCGCGGCGATGATGCGGCGCTTGCCGTCCTGCTCGGGGTCGGGCTCGACGAGCTGCGCCGCGGCGAGCCGCATGGCCTCCTGGGCCTGCTCGCGCACGCCGGCGATCTCGGCCTCGCTCGCGATCCCGAGCCGACCGAGCTCCGCCGCCATGCGCAGGAGGGGGTCCCTGGCGCGCCACTGCGCCTCCTCCTCCTTCGTCCGGTAGCCGAAGGCGCTGCCCGGGTACGGGCCGTTCTGGTGGAAGAAGCGGTAGACGTCGGCCTCGATGACCGCGGGACCGTCGCCGCCGCGCATGACCGCCTCGGCCTCGCGCATCGCGAGGTGGACCGCGAGCGGGTCCATCCCGTCGACCTTCCACGCGGGGATGGCGAAGCCCTGGCCGCGCACCGAGAGCCGGGTGTCGGCGGTGATCTCCGAGACGTGCGTCGAGACCCCGTATCGGTTGTTCTCGATGAAGAACGCGACCGGGAGCTTCCACGTCGCGGCGAGGTTCATGCTCTCGAGCACGGAGCCGATCTGGCTCGCGCCGTCGCCGAAGTAGTTCACGGTGATGTCGGTGGTGCCCGAGTGCTTCTGCGCCCAGGCGTTGCCGGCGGCCAGCGGCGCGCCGCCGCCGACGATCGCGTTCGTGCCGAGCGCGCCGGCCTCGAACCACTGCAGGTGCATCGAGCCGCCGCGGCCCGCGCAGTAGCCCTGGGCGAGGCCGAGGATCTCGGCGAGCGTCCGCTGGAGCACCACCTGCACGTCCGGGGTCACGATCGCCGCGAGGTCGTGGCGGCCCCCGGCGACGTGCGTGAGCGCCTTGGCGAGGAACTGGTGGTGGCCGCGGTGGGAGCCGTTGACGGCGTCCGTGCTGCGCATCCCGATGATCGAGCCGACGGCGCCGCCCTCCTGGCCGATGCTCGAGTGCGCGGGGCCGTGGACGAGGCCCTCGCCGGCGAGCTCGAGGACGGTCTCCTCGAAGGCGCGGATGAGGTGCAGCTGCGCGAGCATGCCCGTGAGCAGCCCGGGGTCGGCGGCCTTCCAGTCGGCGGCCGTCGTCGACAGCTCGACCCAGGGGGTCCCGGTCTGCAGGCGCGTGTGTCTCGGCATGATCCCTCTTCTCCGTCGACGGGGGCCAGGGCGCGGGAGCGCCGAGGTCAGCGTATGGGCTATTGCATCCAATCACAACCCCAAGTCGCCAAGGGACTCGACATTTCGCGATCTCTGCGGCAGTCTTGTATCCAATCAAGGAGGATTGCATGCCACTGCCCGGGATGCGCGGCACCGATCACATCGGGATCACGGTGCCCGACCTCGACGAGGCCGACGACTTCTTCACGCGGATCCTCGGCGCCGAGCGCTTCTACGACCTCGGCCCGTTCGTGCGCGACGACGACTGGATGCATGAGCACCTCGCGGTGCACCCGAGGACCGTCATGCGGCGACTGCGCTTCTTCCGCCTCGGCTCCGGCGCGAACCTCGAGGTCTTCGAGTACGACCCGGCCGACGACGCGCGCACCACGCCGCCGCGCAACAGCGACGTCGGCGGCCACCACCTCGCCATCTACGTCGACGACATGGACGACGCGGTCGACTACCTGCGCTCGGAGGGCATCCGGGTGCTCGGCGAGCCGACGGCGAGCCGCAACGCGAGCGAGGGGCAGCGCTGGGTCTACTTCCTCTCCCCGTGGGGCATGCAGTTCGAGCTCGTGAGCTTCCCGCACGGCAAGGCCTACGAGCGCGGGCTCGACCGGCTGCTCTGGCACCCGGCGAGGCCCGCCGAATGAGCGCGCCGGTGGCCGCGACCGAGGCGGCAGAATGACGGTGATGGACACGAGACCCGCGACGAGGGACGGCGACGCCGGCGCCCGCATCGCCGAGCGCATCCGCGAGGGCATCCTCGCCGGCGACTTCCCGCCGGGCACGCGCATCCGGCAGGAGGACGTCGCCGACCGCTTCGGCGCGAGCCGCGTCCCCGTCCGCGAGGCGCTGCGGATCCTCGAGCACGACGGCCTCATCACGCTCGTCGCCAACACCGGGGCCTGGGTCGCCACGCTCACGCTCGCCGAGTGCGAGGAGATCTACCAGATGCGCGAGCGACTCGAGCCGCTCCTGCTGCGCATCTCCGCGTCCGCGATGACCGACCGCGACGTCGACCGGCTCGCCGAGCTCGCCGAGGCGATGGCCGCGACCGACGACGTCGACCGCTTCCTCGAGCTCGACCGCGAGTTCCACCTCGGCAGCTACGCCCACGCGCAGACCGGCCAGCTCGGCGAGCTCGTGGTGAAGCTCTGGAACACGACCCAGCCGTATCGCCGCGCCTACACGCGCGCCACCGACGACGACGCTCGCCGGATCATCCACGACGAGCACCACCTGCTCGTGAGCGCCCTCCGCGACGGCGACCTCGACGACGCCGAGCGCGTGCTCGCCGGGCACATCCGCCGCACCAGGCGCCGACTCGCCCGCCACCCCGAGCTGTTCCAGCCCATCACCCCGGCGCACTGACCCCGCGCACGACCACCGCGCGCACCGACGCGCCGCATCCGAAAGGCACATCATGGCCATCGCCACCGTCAACCCCGCGACCGGCGTCACCGAGCGGGAGTTCGAGGCCCACACCGATGCCGAGGTCGACGCGCGCATCGGCGAGGCCCATGCCGCGTTCCTCGCCCTCAAGGCGACGACGTACGCGCAGCGCGCCGAGTGGATGCGGGCGGCGGCCGACGTGCTCGAGGGCGACCTCGAGACCGCGGCCGCGATGCTCACCACCGAGATGGGCAAGACGATCGTGCAGGCCAGGGCCGAGGTGCGGAAGTCGGCGACGACGATGCGCTTCTACGCCGAGCACGCCGAGACGTTCCTCACCGGTCGTGAGCTCGATGCCGGTGCCGTCAACGCCTCCAGGGCCTACACGCGCTACCAGCCGCTCGGCGTGGTGCTCGCCGTCATGCCGTGGAACTACCCCATCTGGCAGGTGATCCGCTTCGCGGCGCCCGCGCTCATGGCCGGCAACACCGGGGTCCTCAAGCACGCGTCCAACGTGCCGCAGGCGGCGCTCTACCTCGACACGCTCTTCGAGCGCGGCGGGTTCCCGGTCGGGTCGTTCCGTTCGCTGCTCATCGGGGCCGCGAAGGTCGAGCCGGTCATCCGCGACCGCCGGGTCGTCGCCGCGACGCTCACCGGCTCCGAGCCGGCCGGCCGCTCCGTGGCCTCGATCGCGGGCTCCGAGGTCAAGCACGTCGTGCTGGAGCTCGGCGGCTCCGACCCCTTCATCGTCATGCCGAGCGCCGACCTCGACGCGGCCGTCGCGACGGCCGTCACCTCCCGCACGACGAACAACGGCCAGGCGTGCATCAACGCGAAGCGCTTCATCGTCCACGCCGATGTCTACGACGCCTTCGTCGAGCGGTTCACGGCGGCCATGGGCGCGCTCCGCGTGGGCGACCCGATGGACGAGTCGACGGACATCGGCCCCATCGCGACCGCCACCGGCCGCACCGAGCTCGCCGAGCTCGTCGACGACGCGCTCGCGAAGGGCGCCACGGCCACCACGGGCGGCAGCGCCGTGGACGGGCCCGGCTGGTACTACCGGCCCACCGTGCTCACCGGCGTCACGAAGGGCATGCGGATCTACGCCGAGGAGGCCTTCGGCCCCGTCGCGACCGTCACGAGGGTCGCGTCGGCGCAGGAGGCCCTCGCGATCGCGAACGACACGACCTTCGGACTCAGCTCCGCCGTCTGGACCCGCGATGCGGACGAGCAGGAGCGGATCGTCGCCGGGCTCGACGTCGGCGCCGTCTTCGTGAACGGGATGTCGATCTCCTACCCGCAGGTGCCCTTCGGCGGTGTCAAGGACTCCGGCGTCGGGCGGGAGCTCTCGGTCGAGGGCATCCGCGAGTTCGTCAACGCGAAGAGCGTCTGGGTCGGCTGAGCGAGGGGCGCATCGCTGACCGGCCCGACGGGGCCGGTCAGCGCCGGAACATCGCCGCGAAGCGCCCGAGCGCGAGCTCGAGCGCCGCGTCGTAGTCGAGCCCGTCGATCTCGTAGAGGGTCGTGCGGCCGGCCGCCACCGCCGCGGGCTCGCCGCGTCCCGCGGCGTCGAGCCACGCGCCGACGACGGCGTCGAGTGCCTCGGGTGCCGCGACACGGTTGACGAGGCCGAGTTCGGCGGCGCGCTCCGCCGTGAACGGCTCGCCCGCGCCGATGTTCTCCATCGCGGCCCTCGCGCCGATCCGCTTGACGATCGGCACCTGGGCGACCATCGGCCAGATCCCGACGCTCACCTCGAGCGTGCCGACGCGCACCCCGTGCGCCGCGACCGCGTAGTCGCAGGCCGCGACGATGGCCGCGCCCGAGGCGAGCGCGTCGCCGTTGACGCGCGCCACGACCGGGGTGCCGAGCCGCGGCAGCAGTCGGAGCAGGTCCACGAGGGCCGAGGCGAACTCGACCGGGTCGCCCCCGGCCCGGATCGCCTCGACGTCGAGCCCCCCGCAGAAGACGTCGCCGGCACCGGTGATGACGATCCCGCTGACCTGGGGATCGTCGTCGGCGGCGACGAGCTCGGCGGCGAGCCGGGCCATGACCGCGGGGTCGAGCAGGTTCGGGCCGCGGCCCGCGATCTCGATCGTGACGATGCGGCGCTGCATCATGGGGATCCCTCCGGTGGATCGGGGTTCAGACGTGCGGGGTCCCGTCGTCGGCATCGCGCCCTCGGACGAACCAGATGGCGCGCACCTCGCGAGTCGAGTCGTTCCAGAACCGATGCGGCCTCGCGGAGTCGAACACGATGGAGTCGCCGTCGTGCAGGACGGTCGAGCACCCGTCGACCTCGACGGTGAGCTCGCCATCGATGACGATCCCGTACTCGCGGCCGTCGTGCCGGATGACGTCGGACTGGGCGGCCGTGCCCGGCGCGTAGACGACCTCGAGGAACTCGGCGTCCGGCTCGCTCACCGCCGTGAGTCGGCTCCAGCGGGGCCCCGAGCTGAGCTTGATGCTCGGGTGGTCGGCGGCTCGTTGCACGAGTCCGGCCGCCTCGAGGTCGTCCACACCGCCCGACCGCGGCGGCGGTGCCGACGCCGACGCCGCGGATCCCGCCGGATCGAGCAGCTGGTGCATGGCGACGCCGAGCTCGCGCGCGACCGCGTAGAGCGCCGGCACGCTGAACGCCCCGATCCCGCGCTCGACCTGCGAGACGTGGCTGGGTGAGACGCCGATGCGCCTCGCGAGCTCGCGCACCGACATCCCCGCCGCGGTCCTGGCCTCCCGCACCCGCTCGCCGACGAGGTCCCAGGGCGTCTCGGCCTCAGCCATCCCGGCCACCGCCGCGGACGACGATGTCGCGATCGGCGCGTCCCGGCATCCGGCTCATCGCCTCGAGCACGTCGACCGCGGTGCGCATCGAGCCGTGCGGATCCGCCGGCGCCGAGTCCGCGGTGCGGCCGACGACGAACCACACGCCGACCGCGGGCGCGTCGGTGTGATTGACGTAGAGGTGCGGGCGCATCGCGTCGAAGCTGAAGGAGTCGCCGGCGCTGAGCACGTAGCGGTCGAAGTCGAGCTTGAGGGTGAGCTCGCCCTGCGTGATCACGCCGTACTCGATGCCGGCGTGGCGCATGTGGGAGTCGTCGATCGAGCTCGCGGCGCGAGGCGCGTACTCGACGAGGAGCGCGTCGACCCGGTCGCCCGGGTCCATGACCGCGAGCCCGCGCCAGGTGACGCCGTTCTCCATCTCGATGAGCGGGGCGTCCGCGGCGAGCTGGACCGGGTTCCCGAGGCGGGGGCGTCGCCGCGGCGGCTCGACCTCAGGTCGGTGACCGAGGACGGCATCGATCGACAGGCCCAGGCAGCTCACGATCGCGTAGAGCGTGCTCACCGACGGCTGGACCTTCCCCGTCTCCACCTGGGAGAGCAGGCTCGGTGAGATGTCGGCGGCCGCCGCGGTCGCCCGCAGGCTCATCCCCCTGGCCAGCCGGGCCTCGCGGATTCGGCGACCGAGTCCCTCGGTCATCGATACACCTCCGTCCACGACGAGCGCGGCCCGTCGAAGACAAATGTATCGTGTCACTGAACAGCAGGCGCCGACGCGCGCGAGCCGGAATGGAGCAGCCATCGTGATCCGCCATATCGTCCTCTTCCGACTGCACGGCGATGCGACCGAGCGCGCGGACGGCGTCGAACGGCTCAGGGCCGCGCTCGAGCCGCTCGCCGACACGGTGCCCGGGGTGCGATCGCTCCGTGTGGATGGGGACGGCAGCGGCGTCGACTGGCACTGGCACGCCTCGCTCGTGAGCGAGCACGAGTCGTGGGAGGCGCTCGCCGCCTACCAGGTGCACCCGGCGCACGTCGCCGTGCTCGGCACGGTGATCGCGGAGGTCGCCGCCGAGAAGGCGGTCGTCGACCTCACGCTCTGAGCGCACCGGCCGCCGCGCGCGAGGTGCGGCGGCCGGTGGCGGTCAGTACTCGTTCGCGACGAAGAGGTCCTGCGCGGGGAAGCGCGTGAGCACCTCGATGCCGTAGTCGGTCACGACGACCTCCTCCTCGATCCGAGCGGCCGAGATGCCGTCGGACGCCGGGCAGTAGGTCTCCATGGCGAAGACCATGCCCGCGCGGAGCTCGACCGGGTCCTTCATCGAGTTCAGACGCGAGATGATCGGTCGCTCGTGGAGGCCGAGGCCGAGGCCGTGCGCGAACTGCAGACCGAACGCCGCGAGCTCGTTCTCGAAGCCGAAGTCCTGCGCCTTCGGCAGCACCGCGGCCACCTGATCGCTGCCGACGCCGGGCCGGATCGCATCGAGCGCCGTGTCCATCCACTCCCGCGCCTGCTTGTAGGCGTCGCGCTGGCTGTCGGTCGCCCATCCCACACCGAAGGTGCGGTAGTAGCAGGTCCGGTAGCCGTTGTAGGAGTGGATGATGTCGAAGAACGCCTGGTCTCCGGGGCGGATGATCCGGTCCGTGAAGTTGTGCGGATGCGGGTTGCACCGCTCGCCCGAGATCGCGTTGATCGCCTCGACCTGATCGCTGCCGTACTCGTAGAGCCGCTTGTTCGCGAGCGCGACGATCTCGTTCTCGCGCACGCCGGGCTTGAGCGCGTCCGCGATGTCCTGATAGACGCCGTCGACCATCGCCGCCGCCTGGTTCAGGAGCATGATCTCGTCCTGGTTCTTAATGACCCTCGCGTCGAGCATCGCCTGCTGCGCGTCGGCGACCCGGATCCCCTGCCGCTCGAGCTCGAAGAGGAACGGCGGCTCGACGATGTCGATGCCGACGGGCGCGTCGGCGAGGCCGGCCTCGCGCAGGAGCGAGGCGATCTCGGCCACCGCGTCCTTCATGAGGTCGGCGCCGCCGGTCGGGTCGACCGCGCCCCGGAAGCCGAGGAAGCCCGCTCGGTAGTGGTCTTCCGGCACCCAGTCCGAGTAGAGCTTGTGGTGCCGCACGGCCGAGCCGAAGTCCCAGAGGATCGGGTCGCGCCCGCGCATGAGGAGGGCGTAGCGGATCATCTTGTCGCCGAGGGCGCCGCCGATCCACGTCTGGGTCGTGTAGCGGATGTTGTAGAAGTCGAACAGCAGGAACGCCCCGCACTCACTCGCCTCGAGCGCGGCCTTCGCGCGGTCGAGGCGGTAGGCGCGCAGCCGGTCGAAGTCGACGCGGTGCTCGTAGTCGACGGCGTTCTGTCCGGGTGCGCCGAGGGGGCGCGCCCGGACAG
>Ga0209066_10008183_pt1 | contig 10194 bp, 8 predicted proteins | sample All_14_2_FD_187198 | JGI IMG/M metagenome (GOLD analysis project Ga0209066, IMG submission 187198) | Freshwater microbial communities in response to fracking from Pennsylvania, USA - Allegheny Zone_MetaG_DW_15 (SPAdes) (version 2) ... | reverse complement strand
GTCCTGATAGTCGCTAGAGGAGAAGCAGCCGGCCTGCGGATACCAGGGGTAGGCGTCCGAGCCGAGCCGGGTCCAGGCGCCGTCGACGGTCATCAGCCAGACCGGCGCGCCGCAGGCGCCGGCCAGATTGATCGTCGCGTTCGAGAATCCGAGCACCAGGTCGGTTGCGCTGCAGAGCGCGGCGATGTCGTCCAGGTCCTGTTTCAGGTCGATCCCCGGCGGCTGGAAGATCTCGACCCCGAACTCGCGCCGGGCGAACTCCAGCTCGGCGTCGCAGTCGCCGTACTGCAGGTTGATGAAGCTGACGCCGGGCGTCTTCAGGATCGGCGCCCACTGTTCGAACGGCGAGAAGAAGCGGTGACGGGCGCTGTTGATCAGCAGGCTTTTCCACAGCAGGCCGACCCTGAGGCCGGGCAGGGGCGACAGCGTAGAGCGCCAGTGCTCGACCCGCGCCGGGTCCGCGGTCAGGAAGCGGGGGCGTGACGGGAAGGCCTGAACGGTCCGCCGGAACCGGCGCAGCAGCGAGCCGATCGGGGTCCAGAGATCGACCGCTTCCAGGTCGTCGAGGAAGGTCACGCCGCGCACCGAGCGGGCGTCGACCTTGAAGGTCGCGTGCGGCCCGACCAGCGCGTCCGGGAACGACCGCTGGAATAGCGGGACGAGCCGGGGCTCCACGGCGAGGATCAGCCGGCCGTTGGGGCCCAGCGCCTCGACCAGGTCGGGCAGGACGTTGGCGAACATCACCTCGTCGCCTAGGCCCTGTTCGCCGATGACCAGCAGCGTGCGGCCGGCAAGATCGCTCTCGGGCGTCCATTTCGGCCGGTCGATCAGGTAGTGGGTGACGTCGGCGAACGCCGGCTGCAGTCGCGCCTCGTAGGCGTCCCAGCCCTCGCCGACCCTGCCGAGGGCCATGAGAATGGTCGAGCGAGCCAGTTCCATCATCAGCCGCTCGTCCGGCGCCATGGCGGCTTGCATGGCGGTCTCGCAGTCCTCCAGCGCGCCCTGGCGGTCGCCTCGCGACAGCCGGGCGTTGCCGCGGTTGTAGCGGGCCTTGCTGAACAGCGGATCGAGGCGCAGCGCCTCGTCGAAGAAGGTCGTCGAGGTGGCCGGGTCGCCCTCCTCGCCGATCACCGTGCCGAGGGTGTTCCACAGCAGCGCGCTGCCGGGCGTGCGATGGATCGCGGGGCGCAGGATCTCGATGGCCTCGGCGAACCGGCCCTGGTCGCGCACCGCGCAGGCCAGGTTGTTGGCGGCCTCGAACGACTCCGGATGGCTGGCCAGATAGTGGGTGAACAGCTTTTCGGCCGTACCGACCATGCCCATGCGGTAGGCGAGGCGGCCAAGATCATTGGCGACCTCGGCATGATCGGGGATCAGCGCCAGAGCAGACTCGTAGCATTTGACCGACCATGCGAAGTCGCCGGCCCGTTCGCGGGCGATGGCCAGCAGATACCAGCCAAAGCCGTTCCGCTCGTCCATCTCCAGCGCCTTGATGGCCAGGTCGCCGCCGGTCTTGAAGTCGTCGGCCTGGAGCGCCGCCACGGCCTGCTGCAGCAACGGCTGTACGGCGGCGGCCTTGAGCTCCGCCACGGCGGCGTTGAGGCGGTCCAGAGCGGCGCGGGAGCCCGAGTCGCCCGCGATCTGCCCGGACATGCGCGGCGCGGCCGCGGCCACCTGCGCCGGCTCCATGCCCAGCGCGATGGCCGAGGTCTGGGACTTGATCCTGGGCTGCGGCATGCGCGCGCGACTCCGTGACGCGAGGAGGACAATACCCCTTCCGGATGCCCCGATTATGCCTAATGGCGCATTAACCAGCGGCGAGAGGTCGCGGGGTGGGCAATGTCCCGTTAACCGTGCGACCTTAGCGTCCCCTTCATCGGGCGGGTTGGATTCTCCGGAGCAGTGGTTCCGTGGACGAACGCGCCCCCGACTTCGGAGTGAGACGCCGTGCCGCTGAAACTGTCGCTGAAGCCCGGAGAGAAGTTCGTTCTCAACGGCGCCGTCGTGCAGAACGGCGACCGACGCGGGGTCCTGGTGCTTCAGAACAAGGCGTCCGTTCTTCGCGAGAAGGACATCATGCAGCCGGAAGAGGCCGTGACCCCGGCCCGGATGATCTATTTCCCGGTGATGATGATGTACCTCGATGAGGCCGGGGCGCTCCGCTACTACGACGAGTTCGTGCGCAGGCTTTCCGAATTCATGGGCGTGATCCGCAATCCGGACGTCCTGGCCGACTGTGTCACCATCTCCAAACACGCCATGAGCAAAGAGTACTACAAGGCGCTCATGCTGTGCCGGAAGCTGATCGAATACGAAGACGAAAGGTTGGGCAATGTCGCTGCAGGCGTACCAGCAGGCCGCGGCGCGGGCTGAAAATCCGCGCGAGGCGGAGTATCGCCTCTTCGGTCAGGTCACGCGCGCCCTCATGCAGGCCGCTGAACTGCCGGACACGGACATCAAGGGGCGGATCGAGGCCCTCGACTGGAACCGGCGCCTGTGGTCCGCGCTGGCCAGCGACTGCTCCGATCCGGCCAACCAGTTGCCAATTCCGCTGCGCGCCCAGATCATTTCTCTCAGCCTCTGGGTCAGTCGGCACACCAGTTCGGTGATCCGGCGCGAGGAAGAGATTGAGCCGCTGATCGACATCAACCGCATCATGATGAACGGCCTGTCGGGCGGCGCTGAAGCCGCCTGACCGGGCCTGGCGTCCTGACATTCCGGCAAACTCTGCCGCCCGGCCAATCGCGCCGGGCGGTTGGCGTTTAGGGCTGTGCCATCCACACCGCGTCGGAAAAATATCCCAATAAAAACAATGGAATAATTGCTCGCAGAACGTTGGTCGGCTGGCCCGTGCCTTGCGATGCTGGTTGGTGAGCAAGAATGCTCGCCGGCAAAAGCCGGACATCCCCCCGACCAGAATGGAAGGAACGCCGATGAATTCGGTCAACACCAACGTGGGCGCGCTCGTTGCGCTCCAGAACCTCAACGCGACCAACATGGAACTGTCGCAAACGCAGAGCCGCATCAACACCGGCAAGAAGGTTTCCAGCGCGAAGGACAACGGCGCCATCTGGGCTATCGCCCAGTCGCAACGTGGCACTTCGCAGGCCCTGAACGCCGTGAAGGATTCGCTCGACCGGGGTCGCTCCACGATCGACGTGGCGATCGCCGCCGGCGAAAGCGTCTCTGATCTGCTGTTGCAGATGAAGGAAAAGGCCCTGGCGGCGTCGGACACCACCCTCGACTCCACCAGCCGGTCCGCACTGAACGAGGACTTCAAGGCCCTGCGTGACCAGATCAGCAAGGCCGTGTCGAACGCCGATTTTAATGGGACCAATCTCATCAAGACCGGCGCTACCGCCATCGCGGCCCTCGCCAATGCGGACGGATCGTCCAAGATCACCGTGGCTGCTGAAGTCATGGCCCTGGGCGGATCCATCGTGACCGTCGCCGCGGCGGGCTCGATCGGAACGTCGACCCTGGCTGCGGCCATGATCACGACGGTCTCGACCTCCATCACCAACACCGGCGCGGCGCTTGCTCGCCTTGGCACCAAGTCCAAGGCGCTCGATGCGCACGTGACCTTCGTCGGCAAGCTGCAGGACAGCCTCGACGCGGGTATCGGCAATCTGGTCGACGCTGACCTCGCGAAGGAAAGCGCCAAGCTCCAGGCTCTGCAGACCAAGCAGCAGCTCGGCGTCCAGGCGCTCTCGATCGCTAACACGTCGACCCAGTCGCTGACCCGACTGTTCCAGTAGGCCGCGACGCCGGGCGGGGCTCCACAGGCCCCGCCCGGCAGCCTTTTCCTCTGGGGCGCCCGGCAGGAATTGCCAACCATGCCTTGAGCTCGGCAGATTTTGCCGGGCAGCGCCATCCCTAACAGACATATAACGCTGCAATTTCAATCGTTTGAGCCGGTCCGCTCAGTAGGCCAAACTGGCCCGGCGATTGCTTCCCAGTCAGGTGGGCAAAAGGCCCCCGGCAGTCAAAACGACGTCGGACACCTGAAAGGGAATATCGTCATGGCGCTGAACAGCGTTAACACGAACAACGGCGCGCTCGTCGCGCTGCAAAACCTGAACGCCACCAACAACGAACTGGCCAACGTTCAGGGCCGCATCAATACCGGCAAGAAGGTCAGCTCGGCCAAGGACAACGGCGCCGTTTGGGCCATCGCCCAGACCCAGCGCGGCACATCCAACGCCCTGAACGCCGTGAAGGACTCGCTCCAGCGCGGTCAATCCACCATCGACGTCGCGATCGCCGCCGGCGAGTCCGTTTCCGATCTGCTCCTGCAGATGAAGGAAAAGGCCCTGGCCGCGTCGGACACGACGCTCGACACCACCAGCCGCTCGGCTCTGAACGAAGACTTCAAGGCGCTTCGTGACCAGATCACCAAGGCTGTGACCAACGCCGACTTCAACGGCGCCAACATGATCAAGGCTTCGGGCAACACCGTGACGGCTCTGGCCAACGCGGACGGCACCTCCAAGATCACTGTGGCGGCGCAGTCGCTGGCTCTGGGCGGCACCAACGTCACCGTCGCCGCCACGGCCTCGCTCAGCACCGCCACGATCGCGGCGGCGCTGGTCACGACCGTCAGCACCTCGATCTCGAACGTCGGCTCGGCCCTGGCCAAGCTCGGCACCGGCTCGAAGTCGCTGGAATCGCACCTCACCTTCGTCGGCAAGCTGCAAGACAGCCTCGACGCGGGCGTGGGCAACCTGGTCGACGCGGACCTCGCCAAGGAAAGCGCCAAGCTGCAGGCCCTGCAAACCAAGCAACAGCTCGGCGTGCAGGCTCTGTCCATCGCCAACAGCTCGACCTCGTCCCTGCTGGGACTGTTCCGCTAAAGGCAACGCCAGAAGGGGCGGGCGGCCAACGCCGTCCGCCCCGGTCGCGCTGGCGAAGGTCGCGAGACCTTCGCCATGCGCACGTTCAGAGAGACGTCGGTCAGCAGAGGCCGGCGTAAGGAGAGATGAAAGCCATCGCACCATTGTCGCCGGTCGAGTCCATGGGCGCCTTCCAGGCCCCGCAGGTCGCCCGCGTCGACTCGCCCAGACCGCCGAAGGATCCCGCGCCGCAATCCGCGGACCTGCGTCTCGTCATCGAAGAAGACGAGCAGTCCGGCGCCATCGTCTACAAGACTCTCGATCGCCGCACCGGCGAGGTCGTTCGGCAGCTTCCCCGTGAAGAGGTCCTGCGGCTGAAGGACGATCCCACCTACGACCCGGGCGATATCGTCGACGCGAAGTCCTGAGGACGCACCGCTCGCGGCGTCTTGCCGCAGCGCTCCGAACCTTTACCCGACACGGTCCCGGCCGTGGCGGCCATTATGGTTTACGCGCGTTAACCATACGCACACGATCTCCAGCCAGCTTGGGCTGCGAGGGGGCTTGGTGAGTCGCCTCGCCCTGCGAAGCGCCTTGCTAGGAGAAGCCCTATGGCGATCAGCGTCCATACGAACCAGTCAGCCCTGGTCGCGCTACAGAACCTGAACAAGACCAACGACGACATGGCCGGCGTGCAGAATCGCATCAGCACCGGCCTGAAGGTCCAGGGGGCCAAGGATAACGCCTCGGTCTGGGGCATCGCCCAGGCTCAGCGCGCCGACCTCGGCGCCCTCAGCGCCGTCAAGATGAGCCTCGATCGGGCCCAGTCCATCGCCGACGTGGCGATGGCGGCTGGCGAGACCGTCTCCGACCTGATGCTGCAGATGAAGGAAAAGGTCACGGCCGCGATGGATCCGTCGCTGGACAGCGTCGCCCGCACCGCGCTCGACTCCGACTTCAAGGCGCTGCTCCGGCAGATCACTCAGGTGGTGAACGACGCCGAGTTTGACGGCGCCAACCTGCTCGACGGCTCGCTGGGCGCCAGCATCCGCTTCCTGGCCAACGCCGACGCCAACTCCTACATCACGCTGTCGGGCAAGAACATGTCGCTGGGCGGCGCCTTCGTGACCATGGCGGCGACGGCCTCGATCACCACGGCTACCCTCGCCACCAGCATCCAGTCCGCGCTGACCACCTCCATCAGCAACGTCAACCAGGCCCTCGGCGACCTGGGCGCCCAGTCACGGCAGATCGAGGCGCACAATACTTTCGTCTCCAAGCTCTCCGACGTTCTCAACACCGGCATCGGCAATCTCGTCGACGCCGACCTGGCCAAGGAAAGCGCGCGGTTGCAGGCTTTGCAGGTGCAGCAGCAGCTCGGGACCCAGGCCCTGTCGATCGCCAACCAGCAGCCGCAGATGATCCTGTCGCTGTTCAAGAGCTGATGACGGCGGCGCGTCACGGTTCCGCCGCGACGCGCCTCCATCGTAGACCGCTGCGGGGCGGAGCGTCTGCATGATTGAACTGCGTGATCTCGCTCCTGACGACGAGGAGTTGCTCTACCAGTGGCGCGGCGAGCCCGAAGTGGCCCGCTGGATGTCGGACGCCGACGTGTCCGGCCGTGAGGCCCATCGCGCCTGGTTCGCGCAGCTGTCGGGCGATCCCGACCTGCGCGGCTGGATGATCCAGCGCGGCGGGCGGCCCGCCGGCCTTCTCACACTCACCGGCCTGTCCGGACATCACCGCCGGGCGGCCTGGAACTGGTTCGTCGGTGATCGCGAGGCGCGGGGCAGGGGCGTGGGCCGCGCCGCCCAGGTGCTCGGCCTCGACCGCGCTTTCGGCGAATTGGGCCTGCACAAGATCTGGGCCGAGGTGATGGCCGACAACGACGCCGCCATGAAGATCCAGACGGCCGCCGGCTTCCGCCGCGAGGGCTATCTGCGCGGCCACGTGCTCAAGGACGGAACGCCCCGCGACGTGGTGATGCTCGGCATCCTGCGGGAGGAATGGGACGTCCTGGCCCCCTCGGCCCGGGCGCAACTCTCCAAGGCTGGCCTGATCGCCGCCTGACCGCCCCCTTAACGACTCCTCAGCCCTTGTCGGGCAAGCTTTCGGCGCGGAACTCCGTTCAGGGCCCCCATGGTCATCTCGATCGATAGCAGCTCCCTCCTGGGGTACTACCAGGCGCGCACCGGCGGATTTGCTTCCGCGGGCGCGACGGGCGTTGCGTCGACAACCGGCGGAAAGCCGAAATACGCGCCGACGCCGCCCTGGGCCACGACCTCCACCGCCCTGAAATCCAGCGAGCTGGTCAAGCAGGCCCTGGCCGGCCGCCGCTTCATCGATGAGGGGGCTGCGCAGCTCGACCTGCCGGGCGCCAGCAACGACTACAAGAAGCTTTTTGCGCTGTACCAGGGCCTCAACGCGCTGAACGGCCTGGCCGAGCGTGCGAAGACGACCGGGATCACCCAGGCCGAGACCAACCGCCTGGCGTCGGTGTTCACCCGCGGCCTGAACGAGATCACCAGCTACACCGACAAGCTGAAGATGGAGACCATGCGGATCACCCGCGGGGACACCATGATCACCAACAAGTCCGCGGTCGGCGTGCCGCGGGCGGTCTACAGCTACAAGACCGGCAAGGTGCATACGGGCGCCCAGGGCGACGCGGTCGCCGCCTTCCAGGGCGACGTGAAGTTCGACATCACCGTCAAGCGCGGCACGGTCACGCACAACATCGCGCTTGATCTGTCGGAGATCGCCGGAACCCGGACGATGGGGGCGGTCACCGCCTACATCAACGACAAGCTGTCCGCCGCGGGGCTGCAGTCGCGCTTCAGCGTGGAGCGCACGCCGGGCGAGCCGCGCAAGGTCACGACAGGCGGCACCACGGTCACCCTGCCGGCCATCGCCGATGACTATTCGTTCAAGATCAGCGGCGACTCCACCGAGCAGCTGACCTTCTCGGCGGCCGCCACCACGCCCGCGGTCTATGTCACGACCTACGCCGGCAATCCGGACCCGGACAAGGACACCAAGACCGACGACGGCAAGTTCGAGAGCACCTTGGTCAAGCTCGACGGCACGACGGTCGGCGCCGCGGGATCGAAAATCTCCTCCGCGACGCTGGAGGGCACGATCGAAACCGTGCGGGCCAGCAAGGTCGGGGCGGACGGCTCTCTGTATGTGCTGGCCGACGTCGACGGCACGGTGGACAACCAGACGGTCAAGGGCGAGCGCGACGTGGCGCTGCTCAAGTACGACAGCGCCGGCAAGCTGATGTTCGCCCGCACCCTGGGCGCCGCCGACAAGGCCGATGGCCTGGCGCTGAGCGTCGCATCGGACGGACGCGTGGCCATCGCCGGTCGGGTGACGGGCGAACTGAACGGCGTCAGCAACGGACCGATCAACTCCGCCACCTCTTCCGACAAGACAGACAGCTTCGTCACCGTGTTCGACGCCAAGGGCGACGAGATGTGGACCCAGCGCCGGGGGGCGCTGGAGGCCGACGAGGCCACCGAAGTCGGGTTCGGCGACAACGGCGTGGTCTACGTCGCCGGCCGCACCAAGTCTTCGCTGCCCAGCGGCGGTGGCACGATCGGCGGTTGGGACAACTACCTGATGGCCGTCGCCCCCGACGCCAAGGGCGCGCCCAAGACGCTGTTCACCACCCAGTTCGGCTCGGTCGGCGAGGACAGCGTCGGCGGCATGGTCATCAATGGCTCGACAGTGACCGTCGCCGGCGTCGAAAACGGCCGGGGCGTGCTGCGAAGCTTCACGGTGACGCCCAGCGTGACGGACACGGTCCGCACCGACGACAACGGCTTCACCAACATCACCACGACCACCACCACCAACGGCGTACCGACCGTGTCCTCGACCGACTACGGGGCGCACAACGGCGGGACCGACCCGGTGAAGGTGACCTCCACCACCCACACCTCGGCCGCCAGCTTCACCACCGGCGCGACGCGCGACCTGGGTCAGATGGGCGGTGGTACGATCAAGGGCCTGGGCCTGGACGGAGGCTACCTGTGGGTCGCCGGCACGACCTCGAACGGCGCGCTGGACGTCAGCGGCGTCACCCGCGCCTACGCCGGCGCCCAGGACGCCTTCGCCGCGAGGCTGTCGACGGATCTGTCCAGCACCGCGGGCGACAACCTCGCCTATTTCGGCGGGACCGGGAACGACACCGTCACCGCCATGACCGTCGCCGACGGCAAGGTCTGGGTGGCCGGCGGGGCCAGCGCCGATCAGCCCGGCGCCATGCCGATCTCCACGAAAGACGGCTATCTGGCCAAGATCGACGTCACGTCCGGTGCGGTCGAGGCGCAGCGCGTCACCGGCAAGGACGGCATGGCCACCGCCACCTCGATCGCCGTGGACACCACCGGGGCCAGCGCGCTGGACAAGCTGGGCCTGCCCAAGGGCGCGCTGCTCTACGCCGACTCCCAGAAGCTGGTCTCGGCGACCTCGGTGCGGGCCGGCGACAGTTTCCAGATCCGCACGACCCAAGGCGGGCGTCTGTCCGCCGTAACCATCGAGGCCAACGACACGCTCGAGTCCCTGGCCAAGAAGATCCAGCGGGCGGGCGGCTTCAAGGTGAAGGTCGAAGTGGTGTCCGACGGCGAGTACCGCCGCATCAAGGTTAGCCCGCAGCAGAAATCGGCGTCGGTGGAAATCCTGCCCGGCAAGGGCGGCAGCGACGCGCTGGAGGCCATCGGCCTGGCGCAGGGCGTGGTCCGCAACACCGTGATCGACGATGCAGGCAAGAGCGTATCGGCCGACGGCAAGGGGCCGGTGTTCGGCATCGGCCTCGATATCGACCTCAACCTCAATTCCAAGGACGGGATCGCCGCCTCGATCGCCGCGATCGCCAAGTCTCTGACCCGGGTGCGCGACGCCTACCGCACCCTGGAAACGGCGGCCAAGCCGGCGGTGACTGCGTCGCCCGGCGGCGGCGGGGCGGCTCCGGCCTACCTGACCAACCAGATCGCCAACTACCAGGCCGCACTGGACCGCCTGACCGGCGGATACTGACGCGGACTTGAAAGCGCCGTCACCGCAGGCTAGCGGTTCTGGCATGGATTTCTTCAAGGATCGCCGGATCGTCCTGGCCGTCGGCGGCGGCGTCGCGCTGCTGCTCGGCATTCTGATCGCCGTGACGATCATGCGCGGCAGCAAGGCCCCGGCCGCGCCGCCGCCGGCCTCGCAGGGCGGCCTGGTCGTCGAGACCGGTCGTGACGATGACACCAGGCTCGACCCGGCCCGGCCGATCCGCTGCTTTGTCGCCGGGCAGTTCGCCGGCGAGATCACCCTGACCGAATGCGCCAAGCGCAACGGCGTGGCCACCGGCTTGGGC
>Ga0209066_10008182_pt1 | contig 10194 bp, 9 predicted proteins | sample All_14_2_FD_187198 | JGI IMG/M metagenome (GOLD analysis project Ga0209066, IMG submission 187198) | Freshwater microbial communities in response to fracking from Pennsylvania, USA - Allegheny Zone_MetaG_DW_15 (SPAdes) (version 2) ... | reverse complement strand
GAGTTCGACCGCACCGGTCGCCAGCCTGGCATTCACCGTCGAAGCCTCGCGGGCCACCACCTTGCCGGTCACCGTGATCACGCTCTCGGTGCGGACGGCCTCGGCGGCCTTGAAGACGGGGCTGGAGACGTCCACCACCACCTGGGTCACGCCATAATGGTCCCGCAGGTCGATGAACAGCAGATTGCCGTGGTCGCGCTTGCGCTGCACCCAGCCTGAAAGGCGGGCCTGCTGGCCGACATGCTCGGGCCGCAACTGGCCGCACGTATGGGTTCGGTAGACTGAAGACATGACGTATTTTCCGGGTTTGGAGGCCCGGCAAAAGGCACCGAAAGCCGAGGCAAGTCAAGGGAATGGCCGGTTTCCGTTCACGGCAACTTTGCCGGAGGCGCCGCGGGGTCTATAGATCGTCCCCAATGAAGCTCATCACCACGACCGACGAGTTGGCGGCATTCTGCAAGCCCCTCGCCGATACCGAGTTTATTGCCGTCGATACCGAGTTCATGCGTGAGCGGACCTACTGGCCCAAGCTCTGCCTGGCCCAGGTCGCCGGCCCCGAAGACGCGGCCGCGATCGACACGCTGGCCGAGGGCATCGACCTCGCCCCGCTGGACGAGTTGATGCTCAACCCCAAGGTTCTCAAGGTCTTTCACGCGGCCCGGCAGGACCTCGAGATCTTCTACCTGCGCCTCCAGAAGGTGCCTGGACCCCTGTTCGACACGCAAGTCGCCGCGATGGTCTGCGGCCATGGCGAAGCGGCCTCCTACGAATCGCTCGCGACACGTCTTGCCAAAGCCAAGATCGACAAGTCGAGCCGGTTTACCGACTGGAGCCGCCGGCCGCTCAGCGAACGGCAGATCACCTACGCCCTGTCGGACGTCACCCATCTGCGGGTGGTGTACGAGAAGCTCAAGAAGCAACTCGACAAGACCGGCCGCTTCTCCTGGATCGCCGAGGAAATGGCCGTGCTGAGCGACCCCGGCATCTACCGCGCCGATCCGGAGCAGGCCTGGCGCCGTCTCAAGCCCCGCGGTGCCTCGCCGCGCATGATGGCGGTCCTCAAGGAAATCGCGGCGTGGCGCGAGCGGACGGCTCAGCGCATCGACATTCCGCGCCAGCGTCTTGTTCGCGACGAGCAGCTCCTCGAGATCGCGAGCCACGCGCCTAAGTCGATCGAGGAGCTGGCCGCGACGCGCGGCCTGGGCCGCGGCTTCGCCGAGGGCTGGCAGGGCCGCGAGCTCATGGAAGCCATCGAGCGCGCCCGAGCCCTGCCCGACTCCGAACTGCCGGTGCGCGACAAGGCCCCCGAGCAGCTGCGGGCGCCCGGGCGCCATCGTCGACCTGCTGCGAACGCTCCTGCGGCTGAAGGCCGAACAGGCGGGCGTCGCAGGCCGCCTGGTGGCGAGCGCCGACGAACTCGACCGGCTGGCCGCCGGCAAGCGCGACATCGCCGCCCTGAAGGGCTGGCGCAACGAGGTCTTCGGATCGGATGCGGTGGACCTGATCGAGGGCCGCCTGGCGTTGGCGCTCGATGGCGACCAACCCAAGCTCATCCAGCTGCCGCCGGACAAATAAGGGGCTCGTCAGGCGGTCACGATCATCGGCCGGAGGTCGAAGGCCTGGGCCGCCGTCTCGAGCCGGCGCGCGGTGACGTCACCCAGGCTGCGCTTGAGCGCCGTCGGGACCAGCAGCCGCAGCTCCCGCTCCGTCCGGCGCAGCTGCAGCTGCGGCAACAGGCCCGGCGCACCGCCGCTCAGATTGTAGGCCAGGCGCAAACAGGCGCCGAGGCGCCGCGCGAAGCTGCGGCCCTTGCTGTCCGTCAGGCGCAGCGCCGTGTCGATCATCGCCGCCTTGGGATCGCTCTTGTAGCGATAGGTCAACGTCATCGCGAGGACCGCGCGCTCGCGATGGCTCATGCCCGGGGCCGGCAGGTGCAGCACGCGGAAATAAGCCTGGTCGGCCCGATAGTCGGGATGGTCGTCCCACGAAATGTCGCTGAGATGGCAGGCGGCCGTGCGCAGGATCCGCTCGCTCTCGCTCTCGTCCGCGAAGGCCGACGACAACCAGTCGAAGATCTCCTGCGGCGAGAGATCGAAACGGTGCCAGCTCTCGCCCTGCTCCTCGGCGAAGGCGATCAGCGGATGTCGTGCCCGCTCCTGCTCGCTCAGCCGCGAGAAATAAAATCCCTCGCGCAGGCCGAAGGCCGAGAAGACGACGGTCTTCGGCTTCAGGACGGCCAGCAGCCTGTCGAGCGCGAGACAGGCGAGCGGCAGCGTGTCGACGCGGCGGCGCGACACGCCCGGCATCTTCTCCAGCGACTTCGGGCTCTGGACGGCGATCAGCCGGGCCACCGCCCGTGCCTCGTCGGCAGGGATCTCGTACTGATGAATGATGTGCAGCGGATAGCCCGCCTGCTCCATGTGCAGTCGAGCAAAGGCGCGCCACGCGCCGCCCACCGCATAGAAGGCCTTGCCCTGTTCCTCGCGCAGCCAGCGCACGCCGTCGATCGCGTCGACCACGGCCTTGCGGGGATCGCCCTTCCCCGACGACATCAGCCGCAGCGGACCGACCGGCAGCGTGGTGGAAGCGTTGAGACGCCCCTGAGAGAGGGAAGCGAGTTCGAGGCTGCCGCCGCCGAGATCGCCCATCACGCCCTCGGCGCCGGGTGTCCCGCACATCACGCCGTAGGCCGAGAAGCGGGCCTCGTCCTGGCCGCTGACCGTATGGGCGACGATGCCCGGTCGGCTCGCCAGTTCGCGCATGAAATCGGCGCCGTCCGCGGCATCGCGCACGGCGGCGGTCGCCAGCAGGTCGAGCGACGTCACCTTCATGTTGTGGGCGAGAGTTGCGAAACGGTCGATATTGGCCAAGGCCATCTCGACGCCTTCCGGATTGAGGCGTCCGGTTGCGTCCAGCCCGCGCGCCAGACCGCACAGGACCTTCTCGTTGAAGACCGGCAAGGGCGCGCGGCTCGCCCGCTCATAGACCACGAGCCGGATCGAATTCGAGCCGACGTCGATGATGCCAACGCGGCCCTTCCGGAGAGGGGTGCGCGAGGCGGTGGCGCCTGCGGTCGGGTGGCCGTCCATGCGCGCTCCCTCTAGCCGAAACCGGAGCGGATTGCAGCGCCAATTCGGGCGCGACCCGACGCCGCTGGCGCGCTCAGGAGCTCAGCACCAGCCGCGGCACCGCGCCGCTCAACTTCAACGCACTGCCTCGCCCCGACAGCGACGGGTTCGTCATGAAATAGTGGTGAGCGATGAAGGGTTCCTTGCCGGTCGGCGGCCGATGATAGTTACCGTCTTGTGACATCAGCCAGCTCTGGCCGTCGTCCTTCAGATTGGCGACCATGATCTGGTCGAGGACCTGCTCGCGCACGGTCTGGTTCTCGACCGGGCACAGGAGTTCGACGCGGCGGTCGAGGTTTCTCGGCATCCAGTCGGCGGACGACAGGAAGACCTTGGCGTCCATCGACGGCAGCGCGCGACCGTTGCCGAAGCAGATGATGCGCGCATGTTCGAGGAAGCGGCCGACCACGCTCTTCACGCGGATATGCTCGCTCAGTCCGGGCACGCCGGGCCGCAGGCAGCAGATGCCGCGCACCACGAGGTCGATCTGCACGCCGGCGTTCGAGGCCGCATACAGGCGATCGATGAGGGCGCCGTCGACCAGTGAATTGAGCTTGGCCCAGATCGCCGCCGGCTTGCCTGCCTTGGCGTTGGCGATCTCGGCATCGATCAGGCTGTAGAGGGTCGGCCGCAAGGTGACCGGCGCGAAGGCGATCTTCTCCATCTGCTCGGGCCGGGCGTAGCCCGTCATGTAGTTGAACAGCCGCGCCGCGTCGCGGCACATCGCCGGATCGCAGGTGAAGAACGACAGGTCGGTGTAGATGCGCGCCGTGATCGGATGATAGTTGCCGGTCCCGAAATGCACGTAGGTCCGGATCGACTGGGCCTCCCGACGCACAACCATCGAGACCTTGGCGTGGGTCTTGAGGTCGATGAATCCGTACACCACCTGCACGCCGGCCCGCTCGAGATCGCGCGCCCAGCGGATGTTGGCCTCCTCGTCGAAGCGGGCCTTGAGCTCGACCAGCGCCGAGACGGTCTTGCCCGCCTCGGCCGCCGCGATCAGCTCCTTGACGATCGGCGAATCGGCACTGGTGCGATAGAGCGTCTGCTTGATGGCGACGACCGCGGGATCGCGCGCCGCCTGGCGCAGGAACTGCACGACGACGTCGAAGCTCTCGTAGGGATGGTGAACGACGATGTCCTTGGCGCGGATCGCCGCGAAACAGTCGCCGCCGAAATCGCGGATGCGCTCAGGAAAGCGCGCATTGTAAGGCTCGAACTTGAGGTCCGGCCGGTCGTCGACGATCACCGCCTTCACGTCGCCGATGTTGAGCATGCGGTCGAGATGGAAGACATGCACGGTCTGGGTCTGTTCGGGAATCTCGAGTTGGTCGAACAGAAAGTCGCGCAGCTCGGCGGGCATCGCGCTGTTCACGGAAATAGAAATCAGGTCGCCGCGACGACGGCGCTTGAGCGCGCTCTCGTAGAGGAGCACGAGATCCTCGGCTTCCTCGTTGATCTCGACGTCGCTGTCGCGGATCACCCGGAAGAAGGCCCGCTCGATCACCTCGTACCCCGGGAACAGGCGCGGCAGGTAGATGTCGATCAGATCCTCAAGCGGCAGGAAACGAATGTCCGGCCCCGGCAACCGCACGAAACGGTCGACCTGTGGCGGCAGGGGCAGCAGCGCCATCAGCGGCCGGCGGTCGTCACGCCGCTGCAGCTTCAGGATGGCGGAGAAGCCCCCGTTGGGGATGAACGGAAACGGATGTGCCGGATCGATCGCCAGCGGCGTCAGGATCGGGAATACCTGGTCGATGAAATAGGTGTCGAGCCAGGTCCGCTCCGCCTCCGTGAGCTCCTCCGCCTCCAGCACGGCGATGCCGGCCTGGCGCAGATCGTCCTGCAGCGATGCCCAGACGTCCTGCTGGTGCGACATCAGGGTCGAGGCGCGGTCGCGAATCGCCGCGAGCTGTTCGGCGGGCGTCATCCCGTCGTCGCTGAGCAGGGTCGAGCGGGTCTGGAGCATGTCGACGAGACCGGCAACGCGCACCATGTAGAACTCGTCGAGGTTCGCCGCCGAGATCGACAGGAACCGCACGCGCTCCAGCAGCGGATGGCGCGTGTTCGTTGCCTCCTCCAGGACCCGGGTATTGAAGGCGAGCCACGACAATTCGCGATTGATGAAGCGTCGCGGGCTGTCGGGTGCTATTTCGAGCGAAGCCGGATCGGCAGAGTTGAGCGCGTCCATGTGAACCCTGACCGGGCACTCTCCCTGATTTATGCACAGGAACGGTAGCGCCTCCACATGACCCTGTCATGGCATTTAACCAAACCATTGTTTCCATTGGATTTATTGGAATGACGGGTGTGAAGAACATTCTCCTCCTGCGACACGCGAAATCCGCCTGGAACACACCGCACCAGAGCGATCACGACCGTCCGCTCAACGACCGCGGCGAACGCGCGGCCCGGACCATGGCCTGCCACTTCGCGGCCAAGGCCCCCCGCCCCGATCTGATCCTGTGCTCCACGGCCATGCGGACCCGCCAGACGCTGGCCCCGCTGGTCACGGCCCTCGCCAGCCCCGCGCCGCCGATCTCGCTCGAGAAGCAACTCTACCTCGCCTCCGAGAGCGAGCTTCTGGAGAGACTCCAGTCCCTGCCAGAGGATGTCGGAACGGTTCTTCTGATCGGCCACAATGAGGGGATCGGCGAACTGGCGGTCGCCCTGGCGGGTCACGGCCCGCGGGAGGCGCTGGAGCGCCTGCGGGAGAAATATCCCACCGGCGCCCTCGCCATGCTGGCTCCTCCGCGAGCCCCCTGGAACACGCTGGCTCCCGGGAGCTGCGAACTACTTGCCTTCGTGCGGCCGCGCGATCTCGCCCCGGGCTGACGGTTCAGTAAGTGCCGGGATACTGGCCGCCATCCATCAGGATGTTCTGGCCGGTCATGTAGCCGGCATGAACGCTGCACAAGAACGCGCACATCATGCCGAACTCCTCGGCCGTGCCGAAGCGCCCGGCCGGATGTGCCTTGGCCGCGGCCGCATACTCCTCGTCGAAGCTGCGCCCGGCCTTGGCCGCGCGCGCCTTGGTCGTGCCGCGCAGCCGGTCGGTGTCGAAGGGCCCCGGAAGCAGGCCGTTGATCGTCACACCGTGACGGATCGTCGTGCGCGCGACGCCGGCCACGAAGCCCGTGAGGCCGGAGCGCGCGCCGTTGCTGAGGCCGAGGATGTCGATCGGTGCCTTCACCGAGCTCGACGTGATGTTCACGATGCGACCGAACCCGCGCTTCATCATGCCGTCGACGCTCGCCTTGATGAACTCGATCGGCGTCAGCATGTTGGCATCGATTGCCTTGATCCAGTCCTCGCGGTTCCAGTCGCGGAAGTTGCCCGGCGGCGGACCGCCGGCATTGTTCACGATGATGTCGGGCTCCGGACACGCCGCCAGAACCTGGTTGCGGCCTTCGTCGGTGGTGACGTCGACGGCGACCGCCGTGACGTTCACCCCGTACTTCTTGCGAATCTCCTCCGCCGTCGCCTCGAGCTCCGATTTCGTGCGCGCATTGATCACGAGATCGACGCCCTCGCCCGCCAGCGCCTCGGCGCAGCCGCGCCCCAGTCCCTTGCTCGCCGCGCAGACGATGGCCTTGCGGCCCCTGATGCCCATGTCCATTAGCGTTTCCTCTCCTAGTTCACACGTGTCCAGATCTGTGTCTTGCCGACCATCGGCGTGCCCACGAAGCCGCGCAGGCGCAGCTTGCCATCCGGCTGCAGGCTGATGTTGGCGCTGTAGGTCTTGCCATCTTCGCCATTGTAGACCTTGCCGTCCTCATAGGTGTTGGGCTGGGCGGCCTGCTTGAATCCCCAAATCAGGGGCATGCCAATCACCTTGCGCGTGCGCAGCGCCGGGTTCTCGTTGCGATAGTCGGTGGCTGCATCCGGTGCGACTGCCGCGCCGTCCGGGCCCTTGGGATCGATGAGGTTGGCGACATAACCGCAGATCGGGCCACTCGCCGCATCCGGGCACGGTCCGATCTTGATCTGGGCAACGCCCGACTCCGAAAGCCAGGTGCCCATGACCGTACCCTGCTGGGCGGAGGCCGCCGTCGCCAGAAGGCCGAGGGTGCAAGCGACCAGGATCGTCTTCATCGATTTCTCCCTCTCACGCGATACCGCCAAAGTCGGCCAGCACGTCCATCGCCAGGCGGCGGTCGATCTCGCGCCGCTCGACCAGGGCGCGCCGGTCGAGCGCCGCCACGACACGACGGGCCGCATCGGCCGACCGCTCCATGTGTGAGACCAGATACTGCACGACGCCGGCGCCCGCGTGCAATTGCCGGTCCGCCAGCTGTTTCAGAATGATCGAGCCCAGCAGTTCGTCGTCGGGCGGGGCCACTGTGACGGCCGGAGCGGCGCGCAAACGGGAAGCGAGATCGGGCAAGGCGATCGACCAGCGGGCGGGCGGTTCGGCGGAGATCAACAGCAGATGACCACCGTGCTCGCGCACGAGGTTGTAGAGATGGAAGAGCGCGCGCTCCGGAGCACGCTCCGCCTCCTCGATCACGATGGCGCTGAACGCCGTCGCGAGTTCCGTCAGGTCGGCGACGTCGCTGCCTTCGAGATCGGGACCAGCTATCACGGTCGCACCACTGCGCGCGGCCCAGATGCGGCCGAGGTGGGTCTTGCCGCAACCGGTCGGCCCGTTGAGCGACAGCGCCGGCGCCGGCCAGTCCGGCCAGCGGTCGATCCAGGCCAGCGCCTCACGGTTTCCCTCCGCCACCACGAAATCCTCCCGGGCGTAGGTCGGCGGTGGCAGCGCGAGTTCCAGGGTGAGCTGGTTTGCCATTCGCCGGGTCAACTGGGAGCGCCGCCGCGATAGAGATCGCTTTCGCGATACCGGGCGATGAAGTGGCGGGCGACCACGCCGAGGATCGCCGCCACCGGAACGGCGACCAGCACGCCGGTGAAGCCGAACAGCGAGCCGCCGGCCAGCAGGGCGAACATGATCCAGACCGGGTGCAGACCTACTCTGTCGCCGACCAGCTTCGGCGAGAGGAAATTGCCCTCGAGCATCTGTCCCACCACGAACACCGCCGCGACCTTCACCACGCCGATCCAGTCCGGCGGAAACTGCGCCAGCGCCATGCCGAGCGCCATGACCCCGCCCACGAAGGTGCCGACGAACGGGATGAAGGAGATGGCTCCGGCAATCAGCCCGATGACGAGGCCGAACTGCAGCCCTACCAGCGTCAGGCCGATGCCGTAGAAAGTCCCAAGGGCCAGGCAGACCAGGGCCTGACCGCGCACGAAGCCCGCGATGGCGGCATTCGATTGGGAGGTGAGCTTGCGGATGGTGTCGGCATGGTCGAGCGGCAGCGAGTCGTCGATCGCCGCGACGAGCTTCTCCCAGTCGCGCAGCATATAGAAGGTCACCACCGGCGTGATGAACAGCAGGCCGAGCAGGTTGATGATCGCCACGCCACGCTCGGCCAGCGCCCCCGCGATCCCTCCGGCGACAGCCAACCCCTTGCCGGCCCACTGGGTCGCCTCGGATTGCAGGTCGTGCATGCTCATCGGCTCCAGTCCCAGCCGGTCACGCAGCGGTTCGAGCAGGGGCTGGATGCGGCCGAGCGCCTTCACAATGTATTCGGGCGCGCTGGTGATCAGCGACTGGATCTGCCCGAACAACGGCGGCAGGATCGCCATCACGACGCCAACCCCGACCAACACTGCCACGATCGTCACGAGAGTGGTCGCCATCGTGCGGGACATGCGCGCGCGTTGCAGGCGGACGACGACGGGATCGAGGAAGTAGGCGACCACCATGCCGACGACGAACGGCAGCAGGATGTCGTTCAGCACCCACATAAGCAGCAGGAAGATGGCGGCTGCCGCGACCCAGAAGATCCAGCGGCCCGTTGCGGTCTGCCCCATTCGATAATTCCCCCGGCGCGCCCTAGCGCGGCTGCAATTGCCAGCGCCCCATGTCCTGGGACAGGTTCAGCCCTGCCTGCGCCAGCGTGCGCTGCAGTTCTTCAGGGGAACCGAAGAAGTCGAGCCGGAGTTCCGCGCGGTCGGACTCGAGCGTCTTCACCGTCACCGATTTCACCGCCGGAACGGCGCCGAGCCGCTGCCGCACCTGGACCCAGTCGGTGAGGGCACGGATCGGCACTACGACGTCCAGCGAGTCCTGCGAATCGCGGCGGACGGTGCCGATGCTGCGCCAGTCCTGATCGGCCTTGGCGTGGATCGCCTTCACGGCGGCCGGAAGGTCCGCCGCGCTGGCCACCGGGATCGGCGGAATCTCGCTGCGGGCACCGGTCTGTGTGTCGTACCGCAGGCCGCCGACCGTGAGGCCCCCGCTCGCCTTGTCGCCCTCGACGGTGGCCACGATGATCGTGGGGGCTCGGTACCGCTGGTTGAGCCGGGCGAGCGCGGAAACGTCGCCGACATAGGCCTGTTCGCCCGTGAGCGCCCCCTGATCGGTCGGATCGCCGCGAAGCACGGTGACCGGAACGGCGCTGCCGGCGGTGTCGAGCTGCTGCCAGGCCTCGCGCCAGGCGTTGCGGTCGTTCAGCGGTTCCACCCCGGCCGGGCCCTTCCACAGCGGGATAACCAGGGCCGGCCGGGCCACGGTTTCCACAACCTTGGCACCCGCCCCGCTCAGGTAGGACTTTACGGCGTCGGGGGCGAAAACGACGTTCAGCGTCGCGCTGTAGCCGCCAGGCGCCGGACGTTCGCGCACGAACTCGATGCCGCGCACCATGTTCTCCAGCTGGCCATCGTCGATCTGCGGCAACCGTGCACGATCCTCCGCCGGTACCAGCCGGTTCACGAGGAGGCCGAACGCCTTGCGCCGCGCCTCGCGGATTCCCTGGGCGCGGGCCTGCACGGGATCTGCCCCGCTCACGTCCACCTCGACCCCGGTCACGTCGTATCCGGTGCCGCCGGAAGACTGCGCCTGGGCGACATTCGAGGCGAGGACCGCCAGGAGGACGGCAGCTATCGTGGAAAAGACGCGGCCTATCGGCATTGCGGGGGTCCGGTTTTTGGCTATGTTCGCGCACCGTATTAGCATGAATGAGCCCGGCTTGATGTGCTCGACGAGGTCGTCGCC
>Ga0209066_10008181_pt1 | contig 10195 bp, 8 predicted proteins | sample All_14_2_FD_187198 | JGI IMG/M metagenome (GOLD analysis project Ga0209066, IMG submission 187198) | Freshwater microbial communities in response to fracking from Pennsylvania, USA - Allegheny Zone_MetaG_DW_15 (SPAdes) (version 2) ... | reverse complement strand
GGTTTTTGACCAGTTTGACGACATCGACCGTTTCGTCGAGAACGACGATACCGCCGGAGCCGAACATCGTCTTGTGGGCCGCCATTGATTCGTAATCCAGAGTCGCCGTCGCTGCCTCTTCCGGTGTCAGTACCGGGGTTGAACTGCCGCCGGGAATGACGGCCTTCAGTTTTCTGCCCCGCCAGACACCGCCGGCCATTTTCTCGATAACCTCAAGAAGAGGCAGACCGAGAGGCAGTTCATACATGCCGGGTTTTTCGACATGGCCAGAGATTCCGAACAGGTGGGTTCCTGGACTCTTTTCGGTGCCATAGGCCTTATAGGCTGCAGCCCCGTTAGCGAGAATGAAGGGCAAGGAGGCTATCGTCTGGACGTTGTTGATGATTGTCGGACAGCCATACAGTCCGGCAACGGCTGGGAACGGCGGTTTGCTGCGGGGTTGCCCTTTTCGCCCTTCGATCGACTCAAGAAGGGCGGTTTCCTCGCCGCAGACATATGCGCCGGCGCCGCGGTGGACGGTGACGTCGAGTTTGAAATCATGACCGGCGACCTTCTCCCCAAGATAGCCGGCGGCATAGGCCTCATCGATGGCGAACTGCAGGGCCTTGCACTGAGTCGTGTACTCGCCGCGGATGTATATATAGCAGTCATGACAGCCGATGGCGTAACAGCAGATGATGATGCCTTCGATGAGGAGATGGGGGTCGCGGGTGAGTATGTAGCGATCCTTGAATGTCGCCGGTTCCGATTCATCGGAGTTGACGGTGAGGTACACCGGTTTATCCACGCCCTTCGGGAGGAACGACCATTTTAAGCCTGCCGGAAAACCGGCGCCGCCGCGGCCACGCAAGCCACTGTTTTTGACCTCGTCGGTGACATCGGCTGGCGGCATCGCAAAGACCTTGTCGAGCGTGGCATAGGCGCCATGCTGTTTGGCCACTTCCAGAAGATGGGCATCGGCGATGTCGAATTTTCGGCTGAGAATCCTTACTTCCATCGATGCTTCTCCTTTACCGCAGCCCTGAAAGGAGCTGTTTCAGTTTTTCGACATCCATGTTTTCATGGAATTCGCCGTTGATCTGGACAACCGGTGCAGTGCCGCAGTGCCCGAGACATTCAACCTCTTCAAGACTGAACCGGTTGTCTTCACTGATCTCTCCTGGCCGGATGCCGATCTCGTTTGCCAGATAATCGACGATTTCCTGTTTGCCCCGCAGCCAGCAGGACAGGGTCCGGCAAATGCAGATGTGATTTCTACCGACCGGATGCAGATTGTACATGGTGTAAAAGGTCGCCGCCTCATAGACCTGGCTGGCGAAGGTGCCGATCCGGTCGGCGATGTAGGCGATAGCCTCCGCCGGAACCCACCCTTCCTGTTCCTGGGTCAGCCAGAGCGCCGGCAGGATCATCGACTCCCTGGTCGGATAGCGTTTGACGAGGTATTCGAATTCGGCATCGCGCTCGGCGTCGAATTGAAAGGGTTTTCCGGCAAAGATCAGGTGTGAACGATCACTCATCGGTCGAGTTCCCCTCCGATAATGTTGATGCTGCCGAGATTGATGACGACGTCGGCGATCATCGACCCCTCAACCATTTCATGAAACCCACTCATGATATAAAAACATGGTGGGCGTACCTTGACCTTGTACGGTCGGCCAGAACCGTCGGAGACGATGTGGAAGCCGAGTTCGCCGTTGGCCGCCTCGTAGGAGTCGTACCATTCGCCGGCCGGTGCCTTCACTCCATCGAAGATCAGCTTAAAATGATTGGCCAATCCTTCGATATTGTTGTAGACATTTGATTTAGGAGGCAGGCAGACCAAGGGGTTGTCTACGAAGATCGGTCCCCCTGGGATCATCTTGACCGCCTGCCGGATGATCTTGATGCTCTGGAAGATCTCCTCGAAACGGATCATCAGTCGGTCGTACAGATCACCGGTTGATCCGACGGGAACATCGAAATCGAAGAGATCATAGTGGTAGTAAGGGGCATCCTTGCGCAGATCGTAGGGAACGCCGCTTGCCCGCAGGCAGGGTCCGGTATATCCGTAGGAAAGGGCAGTTTCTTTGGGCAGGATGCAGATACCCTGGGTTCTGTCGTGGACGATGCGATTCTTCAGTACGAGTTTGAGGGAATCGTCGACGCCGCGCTCAATGTCCTTGAGCTGTCTCTCCAGGTCATTTTCCCACCCTTCATAAAAATCGCGGTACATCCCGCCGATACGGGTGAATGTGCTGGTAAGGCGAGCGCCGGTGAGGCGGCTGATAAAGTCGTAGGAGGCCTCTTTTTCGTCGTAGAGATAAAAGTAGTTGGTGAGACCACCCATATCGACCAGGTTGGCGGCAATGCAGACGAGATGATCGAGGACGCGGTAGAACTCTGTGAGGATGACCCGCATGAATTTGGTGCGCTCGGTGATCTCCACCCCGAGCCATTTTTCGACCGCCTTGACATACGCGATGTTATTGATCATCGACGAGCAGTAATTGAGGCGGTCGGTGAGCGGGATGATCTGGTTATAGGTCAGGTTCTCGGCGGTCTTCTCGAATCCGCGGTGGAGGTACCCGATCTCGTTGACGTTGGCGAGAACGGTTTCTCCGTCCAGTGCCGTCAAAATGCGGATCGCTCCATGGGTTACAGGGTGAGCGGGACCGATGTTAAGAAACATGATCTCGGTATTGATATCCTTGAGGACGCCGGTATCAATGCCCTTTACCTTCAGCCTGGCTCTGATCTCTTTCTCCAGGCTGTCGTTCTCGTAACAGATATGACCGCGGTCGATCGGATAATCCTTTCGCAACGGATGTCCTTCGAACTGCCAATGGTTGAGAATCCGCCGCAGGTCGGGATGGCCATTGAATTGGATACCATATTGATCGTAGGCCTCGCGCTCTCCCCAGTTGGCAGCTGCCCAGATCCCGGTGGCACTGGGAATTCCCGTCTCGGGATCATTGATTGCAACCCGTACCTGCGCCACCATGTTGTGCGGTATGCTCCGCAGTGTATACACGACAGTAAAGCGCTTGGCTTGGGCGACAGGGTAGTTGAGATAGTCAACGACGGTGACATCGAGCAGGAGATCGAATTGGAGGTCTGGATCATTTCTCATCAATCTCAGGACATCGAGCATTTGTTCCTGGGGCACGTCAAAAACCAGATTGCCGAGTATTTCGGAGCAAGTCGTCCCGGCAAAGGCGGTGCCAATTTTTTCCAGTGCGTGAGCCTTCATTTTAACCGAGTATCCCCTTGAAATCTTTATGGCGATCTTGCAGTATCGTCTCGCTCGCAATTTGCTCCTGAATTTTCATCAGGGCATCGAGTATTGCTTCGGGCCGCGGCGGGCAACCGGAAATATAGACATCGACCGGGATGATGGTGTCGATTCCCTGGACAGTGCAGTAATTATCGTAGATGCCGCCCGATGAGGCGCATGCACCGACAGCGACCACCCATTTCGGTTCAGTCATCTGTTCGTATATCCGTTTCAGCGTCGGGGCTTGTTTGTAACTGACCGTACCGCAGACAAGGAGCAGGTCGGCCTGACGTGGTGAATAACGGATAACCTCGGCACCGAAACGCGAGATGTCGTACTGGGCGGCGGCAGTGCTCATGAACTCGATCGCACAGCAGGCGGTACCAAAGACATATGGCCAGAGTGAGTATTGCCGCCCCCAGTTGATGATCGCATCAAGCTTGGTGGTTATGACAGATTCCCCGAGTTGGGATTCGATTCCTAGCGCCAATTGAGTACCCCCTTCTGGAGAATGTAGATGAGGCCGGTGAAGAGGAACAGCATGAAAACAACCATTTCGATAAAACCGAACCATCCCAGTTCGCGGACACTGACCGCCCACGGATACATGAAGACGGCCTCTATGTCGAAGATCAGAAAAAGGATGGCGAGGAGGTAGAATTTGACGCTGAACTTCTGGTCGACCATACCGATAGTCGCACCGATACCGCTTTCATAGGCCTCGTCTTTTATTTTGCCCCTGGCTCTCGGCCCGAATATGGCAGTAACGAGCATCAGGGCCGGGATGAGAACAGCAAGGCCAATGAGCGCCGCCGCTGAAAGAACAAGTTCTAAATCCATCCTCCCCTCCTCTGTGATCCCGTGTATGGAGTGATCTCGACCTTGGATACTCGTATCAGTCAAGAAATGCTACAAGAATGCCCATCGATAGCAGGTCGAAGAGCTTTGTGTCAAGAAAAGAATTCTATCGGTCGCGACAGGTATTTTTTACAATTGAAAAAGGATACTTGATAAATGTACGTGTGCGTAGTGTGCTAGTGGGGGGATGCTTGTTGCGGCTATTTGCAATGAATTATTTTCAATACGCTGGATCGGCGAGAATCGGCTAATGCCCTAAAATTATGCGCAGAGGAGATGGAATGAGGACTGATTCATTCCTCAGAAAACAGGAAAGTTCAATGTAGCATTAAGGAGGTGGTATGCATGGTATGCACAACATGAACTTCATTGTTATCAAATCAAGAGGTGAAGCTTACGTAAGATGGTGATTTGAGAAATTATCCCAAACTGTAAAAAAATGACGGAGTATCGATAAAATATTACAAACAGGTACTTTTAATTCATTCGCCTGAATAGGACAATCAGAGTTAATTATGGATGATGTTTGAGAAAAATTGAATAATACCCAGAGAGAAGCAGTCCCTAAATCTAATCTTCTGATTATGTTAGCAATAACCGCAACATGGGGCTAGTCTCGGCTGGGTGTCCCCTGAAAACCCCAATGGAGTTTGGTGCGCAGGATGGAGAAATAATCGCGTCTGGCGGAGGTGACGAGCCGGAGAGGAAGAGAGGCGGATTTGATTTCGAGGATATCGCCCTGGTGCATATCCCAGGTCTGCTGCCCATCAACGATAATTTTGGCCCTGGCGCTGTCTGAGCGGCTGTCGAAACTGGTGGTGATGATACGGTCGGCAGGCAGGATGATCGGCCGGCTGCCGAGCATGAAGGGACAGATGGGGGTGACGAGGATTGCTGCCAAGCCTGGATGAACGAGTGGCCCGCCGGCAGAGAGGTTGTAGGCCGTCGAGCCGGTCGGGGTGGAAAAGATCAGGCCGTCGGCCTTGTAGGTCGTAATAGTGTTGTTGTTGGCCCTGGAGGCCAGATTGAGGAGACGATCCTCAGCTTTCTTGTTGATGACGACTTCATTGAGGGCATACCGTTTGCCGCTGCTGACGCCACCTGACAACAGTCGGACCCGCAACATCTGCCGGTTTTCGATGGTTACAGGCCCGACAAGAAGTGACTGCAGAACGTTTTCCGTTTCCGTAGCCGTAAATTCTGTAAGGAAACCGAGGTAGCCAAGGTTGATGCCGACCACCGGAATTGCATGGAGAGCGGCATTTTCAGCGATGTGGAGCAAGGTTCCGTCACCGCCGAGGACGATCAGAACGTCGAGATCGGGGGTGATGCAGTCGATCGTCGTCTTGATATGCCGTCTGCCGAACCAGTCACGGAGACGTCCGGCATAGTCGGCCGATTCCTGGTCGTCGGGTTTGGTAATGATCCCGGCCCGGCGGATGGTTAGCGACGGCAGGATGCGAACAGGGGGATAAAAGCCGCTCATTTTTTGCCGCCCAATTCCAGCGACCGCCGGGTTGCGGCCTCGACCGCATCGATGATGATTCCTGCAAACCCGGCTCGTTCCAGGACATGCAATCCGGCAATGGTCGTACCTCCCGGCGAGGTCACCCTGGAGCGCTGGACCGCCGGGTGTTCACCGCTCTCTCGCATCAGTTTGACGGAGCCGAGGATCGTTTGAACCGTGAGGGTTTCGGCGACGTTGCGGGGCAGGCCGCACTTGATCCCGGCGTCGATCATCGCCTCGATGAAGGTAAAGACATAGGCAGGTCCCGAGCCGCTGAGGCCCGTCACAGCGTCAAGATATTCCTCGGCGACGACGATCGCCTTGCCGACGGAGTTGAAGATCCCAATTGCCTGTTGCAGATCGGTTGCTGTGACGTTTTCGTTACCGCTGAGGGCCGATGCCCCTTCGAGAACGAGGGCAGGGGTATTCGGCATAACCCTGATAATCCGGTATGCCCGTGAGTTGAGACAATCATTGTAGAAAGACAGGGGCAGACCGGCGGCGATCGTGATGATCAGATGCCTGTCGCTCACTTGGTCCCTGTCCCGGCGGAGCATACGGTCCATGACCTGGGGCTTGACGGCAAGAATGACGGTATCGCTTGTCAACCAGACGTCAGTACTGTTGCCGCTAGTCGCCACGGAGTAGGTTTGCTCCAAAAACTGCCTCCGCTCGCCGTCGGGGTCGGCGACGACGATCTGTTCCTTCGCATAGAGACCTGATTGGAGGATGCCCTTGATCAGGGCCTCTCCCATCTGGCCTCCGCCGATACAGCCGAGCTTGTTCGTCATTGGATGATTTCCGTCAATTTTATCGGCAGCAAGTCCGATGCAAATGCAGCATTGTCTCGATCTTCCCACCAGCGAAGGATGATCAAATTCAATTGATTAATGCACTGTACCATGTATCTTTGACGCAGTCCATACACTCAACTGCAGGCAAATCGATGATGGAAGAACAAGGTGCACGACATGGATATGAAGGAACTTGCCGAGATTCTTGCCTGCCCCCAGTGCAAGGGGCCGGTGAAACTTGTGAACGAAGAAAAGGGGCTGCTCTGTGAAAAGTGCAGTCTGCTCTATGAGATCAGGGACGGCATTCCGGTGATGCTGGTCAGCGAGGCCGAGAAAATAGCGCCGTAGATCCGGACAGGCGGGGACAGATTGATTGTGCCGGCCGTCCCCGCCTGATGGTCATGGAGTGATGCCGAGTTCCTGTTCCTTCTTCAGAACCCGTAGTCTGGTCTTGACCGCCGAATCCGGAATCAGGCTGATTGAATCGATGCCGCATTCGACGAGAAAGGTGGCGAATTCCGGGAAATCGGAGGGGGCCTGGCCGCAGATCCCGATTTTGCGGCCCCGCCGTATGGCGGTGTCGATGGCCATCTTGACCAGGGTCTTGACCGCCGGATTGCGTTCATCGAAGATATGGGCGACCAGATCGGAGTCGCGGTCAAGGCCGAGGGTCAGCTGGGTCAGGTCGTTGGAACCGATCGAGAAGCCGTCGAAGATGTCGCAGAAGGAGTCGGCGGAGATGACGTTTGACGGGATTTCGCACATAACGTAGATCTCGAGACCGTTCTCGCCCTGGACAAGGCCGAATTCCTTCATCGTTTCGATAACTTTTTTCCCTTCCTCAGGAGTCCGGCAGAATGGGACCATCAGCTTGATGTTGGTGAGCCCCATGTCGTTGCGGGCCTTGAGCAGGCCCTTGCATTCTAGTTCGAAGGCCGCCTTGTACTTCGGGTCATAGTAGCGTGAGGCACCGCGCCAGCCGATCATCGGGTTCGATTCCACCGGCTCGTAGAGTCTGCCGCCGACCAGGTTGGCGTACTCGTTCGACTTGAAATCGGAGAGGCGGACGATAACGTCCTTGGGGTAAAAGCCGGCGGCGATGCGGCCTACCCCCTCCGCCAGCTTGTCGATGAAAAACTGCCGCTTGTCGTGCGGATAGGCGGTGGTCCGTTTGTCGATCTCGGCAATGATCTCGCCGAGATCGCCATCACCGTCATCGGCTTTTTTCCGCAGATCATCATAGTTATAAATGGCAAGTGGATGGATGCCGATATGGGCATTGATGATGAACTCCTCACGGGCCAGTCCGACGCCGTCATTGGGGACCTGGCATTCGAAGAAGGCCTTCTCCGGGATGCCGACGTTGAGCATGATTTTGGTCCTGGTCTCCGGGACCTCGTCGAGATTGAGTCGCTCTATCGTGTATTCGATTCTGCCGGCAAAGACATAACCGGTCTCGCCCTCGGCACAGGAGACGGTGACCTCCATCCCCGGGGTGATGCGCTCGGTCCCGTCGACAGTGCCGATCAGGCAGGGGATGCCGAGCTCGCGGGAGATGATCGCCGCATGGCAGGTCCGGCCGCCGCGGTTGGTGACGATCGCCCCGGCCCTCTTCATGATCGGTTCCCAGTCCGGGTCGGTCATATCGGTGACCAGGACCTCGCCGGGCTGGAATTCATGGATGCCGCTGACCGACTTGATGACCCGGGCCGGCCCCTGGCCGATCTTGGCGCCGACGGCCTGCCCCTTGACCAGGACCTCGCCATGATTCTTGAGCAGGTAGGTCTCGGTGATATTCTTCGACGTCTGGGAATGGACGGTCTCCGGTCGGGCCTGGACGATATAGAGCTGGCCGTTGCCCTTCGTGACCCCGTCGCCGTCCTTGGCCCATTCCACGTCCATGTTGCAACCGTAGTGCTCCTCGATGATCATCGCCCAGCGGGCGAGTTGCAGCAGTTCGTCGTCGTTGAGAATATAGGAGTTGCGCTCACTTTCCGTCGTCGGGATATTGATCACCGGATGCCTGGCGTCGGGGCGGTTGTCATATATCATTTTGATCTCCTTGCTGCCGAGGCGCTTGGAGACAATAGGCCGCTTGCCTTCTTTCAGGGTCGGCTTGAAGACGTAGTACTCGTCGGGGGTGACGGCTCCCTGGACGATATTCTCCCCGAGCCCCCACGAGCCGGTGATATACACCGCGTTCTGGAAACCCGATTCGGTGTCGAGGGTGAAGAGCACCCCGGAGCAGGCGCTGTCGGAGCGGACCATTTTCTGCACCACGATCGACAGGTAAACGTCGAACTGGCCGAAGCCCTTGTCGTGACGGTAGGAGATCGCCCGGTCGGTGAACAGGCTGGCGAAACACTGGCTGCAGTAATCGATCACCGCCTCCGCCCCCCGGACATTGAGGTAGGTGTCCTGCTGACCGGCGAAGGAGGCGTCCGGCAGGTCTTCGGCGGTGGCCGAGGACCGGATGGCGACATCGACATTGGCCCCGTATTCGTCCTCCATCTTATTGTAGGCGGTGACGATGGCCTCCCGCAGATCGGCTGGAATAGGGGCGTTCCTGATAAGAGTACGGACTTTTTTGCCACGTTCCTGCAGATTCCTGAGGTTGTGGGTGTCGAGCCCGGCCAGCGCCTCGATGACCGTGTTCTCCACCCCGCTGGTCTCGATGAGGTGGCGATAGGCGGTAGCGGTGATCGCAAAACCGTGCGGCACCTGGACGCCACGGGAAGTCAGGTGCTGGTACATCTCACCGAGTGAGGCATTTTTGCCACCGACCAGGGCGACATCATCGATGCCGATGTCGTCGAACCACAGGATCAGCTCCTTTTCGTGTTTATGGGCCATGTATTGCTCCTGGCTGTTGGATGAGGTGGGATTGGGGAAAATGTTGACGTGTCGATAACGGGCCTGGAAGGTCCTGCAGTTCACCTTGCGCTGCGGCCGTTTGAGAGTGGCATTCCGATCAGTATTGCTGTTAGAATATAGAAGAGGCATTGATATCTGTCAAGCACCCGAAGGACCGGAAAAGGTTGGCAACGAAACGAAAATCAAGGAAAAAGTCTGTACAACTGGATGTTTCTGCCGTTAAAATACACGACTGAGAGCGGCTGGCCGGCTGGGCTTGAGGCCCGGTGTGCCCCCGCGGCAACGTCAATTCAACGGAGGATCGAAGATGACGGTGATGGATACGGCCGGGCAATTGTTCGCCCGATACCTGGTTGCAGGAGATCATGGCGCCAGCGACTACTTCGCACTGCTGAAGGAACTGGTCGCCCGACGCAACAGCGAAGGTCTTTCCTGGCAGCAGGAGATCGACAGGGTCTATGCCCTGCTGCACCAGGAGATCCTCGAGAACCAGGGAAATCCGACCGAACCGGTGAACTTTGGAACCTCCGGCTGGCGCGGCCGTCTCGGCAAGGACATCTTTGTCCGGTCGGTGATGGTGGTGACCTCGGCGATCGTTGAACTTTATCGGGATCTCGAACGCGGCAGCGAACTTAATCGCTATCTCGGCGTCGCCAGTTTTGGTGAGGCTCAACAACGAGGCTGCGTCCTCGGTTTCGACAACCGGTTCGATGGCGGGGTCCTGGCGGCGGCAGCCGCCAACGTCCTGCTGACGGCCGGGTTTACGATTCACTACGCCGGGGAATCGACCACCGGTGTCCTGTCGGCGGCGGTCCTCGAACTCCATGCCGCCTTCTCGATCAATCTGACCCCTTCGCACAATCCCCTCGAGTACGGCGGATACAAATACAACGCTGCCGATGCCGGACC
>Ga0209066_10008179_pt1 | contig 10196 bp, 7 predicted proteins | sample All_14_2_FD_187198 | JGI IMG/M metagenome (GOLD analysis project Ga0209066, IMG submission 187198) | Freshwater microbial communities in response to fracking from Pennsylvania, USA - Allegheny Zone_MetaG_DW_15 (SPAdes) (version 2) ... | reverse complement strand
CGTTGTCGGCTGCGCCGGTGTACCAGGTGTCGATGGTGCGGATGGCGTTGCCCAGCTTTTGCGAGTGCATGCCCGCCACGCCGTTGACGGTGTACAGGGTTTTGCTTTTGCCGGCCTTGTCTTTGTCAAGAATCAGCTCTTGCGAGGGGTACACCTCCTGCCCGGCACCCACGCGCACAAAGGCGGTGACTTGCAGCAACACATGGCCCTGGCCCGCCAGCCCCAGCGCCAGCACATCGGCCAGCGGCTTGAGGCCAGGCGCTGCGGATTCTGGAGCATCAAAGTCCCGCAGGGAAAGCGCCAGGGCATCGAACGTCCAGGTGGTTTCGGGCTGACCCTCGACGAGGCGGGCCACCTGCACTTCAATCTGCTCGGCCCCCAGGCGGTTGCGCCACAGGAAGCGGCCATTGGCCAGGTTGGCGGCGTAGCGGCGGGCCAGCTCGGCAAAACCGTGGGCGGCGACGTAGCCTTGCACGGTATCGGTCAGGGCACGCTGGTAGTCGGCGTTGTTGCAGGCCGACGGGGTGCCGGTGCCGCCCAGCACGCGCAGGGTAAAGCTGACTTTGAGGGTGTCGGCCTCGGCGGGCAGCATGGCCACGTCCACGGTTTGCAGGTTGGGGTTTTCGATGGCGGCATCGAGCTTGGCCGGGTCTTGGTCTTTGGTTTTGAGGCGGTTACTGATGGTGCCGCGCACCGACTTGGCCCGCACCGCCACAGGCGCCCAGGTGGCGCTGCTGGCACGGCTGGCCCAGGTGCCTGCGGCAAACAGGGCATCGGAGGGGTCGAGCTTGCGCTCGAAGGCGAGCACGGAGGCGGTTTTGAGGGCGGTGGCGGTTGGGGTGTTTTTGGTGGCCATGGGGGTTGCTCCTTGGGGGTGAATCTTCAATCTGGAATCGACAGGGGGACGTAGGTTTCAGCTGGGGTTGCCGCTGCGGCATGTTCGGCATAGGGGTTGGTGCAGCGGTACAGGCCGGTGTCGGGCGCGTAGGTGGGCTGCCACATCAGGTGGGTGCAGTCGCTCAGCCGGTGGGGGCTGATCCACTGGCCGATGGAGTACACGCTTTCCACAAACCGGAAGGGCACGCGGGTATCGCGTGTGCCGCTCACCGTGCCCGCTGCGTACAGCTGAGACAGGGCGGCAAAGCCCACGGGCATGGGCACCAGCCAGCCGGGCCGGGCATCGGGCTTCCATTCCACGGCCTGGGTGTCTGGGTGGAGGCTGGCGCGGATGTTCAGGCGCGCCACGTCCAGCCAGGCATCGAGCAGGGTGGGTGCGGGTGTGCCGGGCGCGGCGCTGTTTTGCATGTCGGCCAGGCGGGCGTGCAGCACGTCGTCGCGTGACACCAAGGCAAAACCCGGCAGCCACTGGCGGCTCAGGCGCTTGAACTGTTTTTCTCGCTGCTCAAGACCGCTTTCCTGGCGCACCAGCTTGGCTTTGGGGCTGCGCCGGCGTGCCTGGGTCATGGATGGCATGACGCTGCCCCCGGCCAGGCGCATGCCCGCCACCTGTTGGGCAATGGCGTTGGCACAGGTTTGGCGCTGGGCATCGTCCAGCAGCGCATCGCTGATGGACGCTTGCAACACCAGGGTGATGTCGAGGTGAACGCGCCCTTCTTCCACAATGGCCGCGGTGCCGCCGTCTTGCAGCACGGGGTTGCGCGTGAGCGCAAAGCTGTGGGTATAAACCCCTTGCCGTGTGGGCGTGACTTGCGCCTCAAAGCCGTGGCAAACGATGCCAATGGCCGAGAAGCGAATGCCAGCGTCCGGCCCCAGCCTACGTTCCAGCGCGGTCATGAAGCCGGTGAAGGAGGTGACGGACGGAAACCCCCAGGTCATGGGGCTGGAAATGGCGTTGGCGTTTTGCACGCGCAGGCGCGGCAAGATGAGCCAGGCAGCATGGGGGGTTGCGGTGGTGTTGGCACCACCTGTGGTGGCCTCAATCGGCATGGCTGCTCTCCCGTTCAAAGGCGTCAATTTCGTCGGTCATGCGCCTGCGCCAGGCCACAAACTCGGGGTCGCCCACGGGCAGCGCAGCGTGCAACTGGGCGTTGAGCCACCCGGCAAAGTCCCGGCTGATGGTTTCAACCAGATCCAAGGGCGCGGGGGGTGCAGCACCCACTGGGTCCAGCCAATGCGCTTGCGCCATGCTCAGGTCGCAATCGGCGTGCTGGCTCCAGCCGGGCTCCAGCTCACGCAGCTCGGCGGTGAACTGGAAAAATTCGTCCAGCAGGCTGTCCACGTAACCCGCCCGCTGGTTGCGGGTGGCCAGGTTGGGGTTGGGGTCGGTTTTGAGAAAGTCCAGCAGGGCTTTCACATGCTGGCGCACCAGCGGGCGGCGGCTGTAGCGGTGAAACAGGGAGGCCGTGTTGAGCAAAGGCTTGACCGCCACCGATTGCCACACCGGCGGCAGCGAGGCCAGCAGGCTGTTGTTGCCCCGGCGCTCGCTGTTGAGCTGGCTGATGTTTTGCGGTTTGGTGCCGCCCAGTTGCTGCACAGCCATGTGCCGGTATTCGCGCACCGGTCGCTCGCTGAAGGTGTCGGCCCGTTTGGCCTCCCGCGCAGCCTTGGCTTCGTCGCTGAAACGGTCGTCCTGCAACTGCCCGTACACCTTGTGCGCCAGTGAGCTGGCGTAGAGCGGGCTGAGCACATGGAAGCCGTCATCGTTGTGCGGGTTGTCGGTAACGGGCCAATACAGTTGTTTGGCTAGGGTGTGCGATGCCAGTTGTCCGCGCGGTGCGGTCAGGGAGGCAAAAGCGGTCATCCATGCCTGCGCCGTGGCTTCGTCATCGCTCAACGCAGCGGCAAAATCGGCATCGTTTTGAATACACAGCGCCAGCAGGGACTGCGACGAATGCTCCAGTTTCAGGAACTTGTACACATCCAGCGCGGCGGCATTGCCTACCACATCGCCCGCAAAGTCCGCCCCCAAACAGTGGCTGCCCACCACCGGCAAGCTGGCCAACCCAGCAGGGGGGCAATACAGGCTGGTGCCTTTGGCATCGGGGTGAACAGGCTTGAGCGAATGCGTGACGGCCTGAATCTGGCTGGCCCGCCGGGCGGCATCTTCCAGCCAGGTGGTGGGAATGAATTGCTGGAGCAGCTCTTGCCGCTTGGGATCATCGGGGTCAAGTTTGTCGAGCTTGCTGCTCAGACGCTCAGCCAGAAAGGCAGAAATGAGCGAATGCAACGCAGCTTGACGATCAGTTTGAATCGTTGGCATGGGGTAAACATTCTTGAGATGGCCAAGCGGCCACCGATAAAATGCCCCTCGGAAACGTCCAAGGGGCGCGAAATGGGGCAAGCAACACTTGCCGGGAAACTATCTTCTTGTCATGGTTTGCTGCGTCACATTCGTACCCTCCTTCGAGAAACCAACCGTTCTCGTCGGTCGCCTTGCCTGCTACAGCCATTGGCGTTGCCATCGAATACCGGATGAGGGTCCAAGCTCATCCGGTATTTTTCTTGCCGCGATTGTCTCACCTATCAATCAAGTTTGTAAATAAATTTAATTAGGAGCCCAATTATCGCGCCCGAATCCCCCAGCTCCTACACTTCACACAACTGCCGCATAGGTAGCTCAGAAATATCAATCGAGGTTGTACATCCTTCACTGCCGCGTAGGCAGCCTAAAAGGGCCGACATGAAGTCGGCCTTTTTTTTGTTGCGAAAACTATTTTCTTCTTGATATATAGATAGTTTTTGCAACAAAATTCATCCATGCGCATTTCACAACCGTCAAGCCCACAGCAAGCCGTTCTGGCCCTTGTCAGCCAGCGCCCTCTGCTGCGAGCGAGTGATGTGGCTGCGTTGAACGTGCCCACGGTCACCCTCACGCGGCTGGTGGCGGCGGGCAAGCTGCAACGGGTGGCGCGGGGGCTGTACAGCTTGCCCGGCCAGCCGATGCACGAACACCGTTCGCTGGCCGAGGTGGCGCTGCGGGTGCCGCGTGGGGTGGTGTGCCTGCTGTCGGCCCTGCGGGTGCATGGCATGGGCACCCAGGCCCCGTTCGAGGTGTGGCTGGCCATGCCGCACCACATTCCCGTGCCGCGCCTGGGCCAGCCTGCCCTACGGGTGGTGCGCATGTCGGATGCCACACGCAGCGAAGGCGTGGAGCACATCGCCATCGACGGGGTGGATGTGCCCGTGTTCAGCGCCGCCAAAACCGTGGCCGACTGTTTCAAGTACCGCCACAAAATTGGCTTGGATGTGACGCTGGAAGCCCTGCGCGATGGCTGGACCAAGCAACGGTTCACCATGGACGACCTGTGGCACCACGCCACACTCAACCGCGTGGCCCAGGTGATGCGCCCTTACCTTGAAAGCCTGACCGCCGCCACTGCGCCAGGGACGCACGTTCGCATGGGCGACGCGCTTGCCGCATTGGGCCGGGACATTGGACTGACGAATGAAGACTTCGAATCTATGAAAGCCGCACCACATCCCATCCCTTGGTCTGGCTGAACGTGCGGGCCGCCACCATTTGGAACGGGCCTTTGCCCGAAGAAGCCAGTTGCTTGCTTACTACGACCAGTCTAATATCTGGTCTACACCAACCACAAGGAGCCCATCGTGAACATCGAAGTCGGGTCTTACGAAGCCAAAACGAAACTGCCGGAGTTGCTGCGAGGCATACAGGCGGGTAGCCGTTACACCATCACGTTGCGGGGCGAGGCGGTGGCCGATCTGGTGCCAGCGCAGGGCAACAAACAATCCGCAGCGACAGCCGCTGTAGATGAGATGCACGCCTTCATGCTGTCCCGCAAACCGGTCGGTGCCCTGGACCTCAAAGCCCTCATCGATGAAGGCAGGGCATGAGGTTTGTTCTGGACGCCTCGGTGGCCTTGCTCTGGCTGGTGCCTGGGACAAACCCTTCGGGCGTGGATTACGCTGAAGCCACCCTGACGGCACTGAAGGAATCACAAGCGGTGGTGCCCTCGCTGTGGGCACTTGAAGTGGCCAACGTGGTGGCCAAAGTGGAAGCCAAGGGGATCGTGACCGAGGCCGAATCACAGCGGTACGTTGCCCTGCTGGGCCAGCTCAACATCGTGACCGATCCGGCCACGGCCACACACGCCCTGGGAGACACATTGAACCTGGCCCGGCGCTACCGGTTGTCTGCTTACGATGCAGCGTACTTGGAGCTTGCACTGCGCACAGGTTTGCCGCTGGCCACGCTGGATGCCGGTCTGGCCAAAGCGGCAGCGACTGCGGGTGTTCAGATGTTGGGCACCCATTGACCGTGCTCGGTCAGGCAGTGCGGCTGTAGCCGCTCACGACGGCACCTTGCTGAACCCCAAAGCCGGGTGAAACCGCCAGGGCCTGGCTTCACCCGGGGCGTACACCGGTAAGGTGACCGTGCCGAAGCGAGCGGCGCATTTGGTCAAGTCCATGGCATCCATGTCAGACGCCAATTGCGACAAGGCTTGCATGTAGTCGGTTTCTGCCCAAGGGCTGATGCGTTCGCGTTGCACTTGGCGGTCGGGAATGCGGACAACCCTTTGCTCTGCCGGAACCAGCAGTTCTTCGCCCCGGCGGCCCTGGGGGTTGTCGCGGCGCTCCATCACGCGGAAATCGTCTTCGTTGTCCTCGTCGGGCAATAGCACGAGTTCGATGTCGTCGTGGCTGTCTTGGCGAAAAGCTTGCTGGCGCGGAATCACGCCGGTCAACAGCGCCACGTCGGGCGGCAGGCTCCACCAGCTGGCGGCGTTGAGTTCGGCCGCCGGGTGCGCCAGCATGGTGTGTTGCATGCGGGCGTGTTCCAGATCGACCAGCGATTGGCGGGCGTTCAGGCTGGGGCGGGCCAGCAGGCGCGGGATCGCGGTGATGGGCATGCTCTGGGTTTTGGCATCCAGCTCCTGAGCCAGCAAATGTTCCATGGCGTGCGTGCTCAGCGGGAACTGCCTGCTCTCGAAGCCGGGCTGGCAAAAAGCGATGTTTTCAGCGCCCTTGTTTTTGAAGTGCCGCAGGTTGCTTTGGAACACCCGCACATTGGGCGCGGTGACGGCACCCTTGCGGTGGCGGCGCACGCGCCCGGCCAGTTGGATGAGCGAGCGCATGGACGAGGGCTCCACCACCGCCCAGTCGTAATCGTGGTCGCGGCCCACTTCGGTCACGGGGGAACCCAGCACGATGAACACATGGTCGGGCTCGGGGTGTGCATCCAGGCGCTGGCGGATGTCGGGCAGGCTGAACACGGGGTCGCTGCCGTCGGGTCCCTGGCGGCGGTTGAGGGCTTGATCGAGCCGCTTTTCGATGTCGGAGCGGATGAACAACGGGTATTGCGAGTGGTACACGCACAAATGCACGCGCAACCCGGCGGGCCATTCGGTGGCGGCGTACAGCGCCAGCGCCACGCTGACCAGCGGCTCGATGTTGGCCATGCGCACCAGCCCAAAACTGACGCGCTTGCCGCTGACGTGGTCGGGGTTGTGGTGCCTGCCGTGCAGCGCCGCCGCCAGGGAGATGATCCGCGCGGCAAACTGGCTGGCGTGGGTGGGGTGGGCTTGGGCCTTGCCGGTGAGTTTCAAACTGGCGAGTTGGGCGATGCGCCGCACTTCTGCGCCCTTCAATCGGCTTGCACGGCTTTGTGCAAAAGCGGTGTGTGCTGCTGAAAACGCTTCGCCATCGGCGCAGTCGCTGTGTTCGCGGTTGAATTCGTCCACCCACAGGCAGCACACCTGGGGTGCCGCGCCGGGCACATTCCCCCGGTTGCGCTGGTGGTGCGCACGGCCATGGCGGTAGGCATCAAACAGGCCGCACACCAGATCTGGCGGCAAGGTGGCCGATGACAGCAGCACCCGCGCACCCAGCAGCCCGGCCCAATGCACCAGCCGGGTGAGGGCAGGCAGGTCGGCCATGTCGAAGTCGTCGGGCTCGTCCAGCACCAGGTCCCCGCTCATGAGGCGCAGCATGGGGGCGATCTGGCGGCCGCCGCGCTGGCTTTCGGTGGCCGGGGTCAGGTGGTCGATGGTACAGACCAACAATGGCGCGGCCAGCAGTTTGCTGATGGCGGGATCGTGCTGGATTTTCTTCAGCAACACATGGCCTTCGATGTTGCCTTCAAACACCACGTGGCCGTCTTCGTCGAACAGCCTTTGCGCGGATGCCGAGCCGGTTTTTTCGGCTTCTCGTTCGTGGTGCTCGAACAGCGCCCGGCTGGCGCTGCCGCCCACGCGGATGGCCAGTTCGTCGTCCTCCAGGCCCAGCAGGTTTTTGAACGAACGCCCGGTTTGCAGCGTGAGGGTGCGCAAGCCCATGGCAAAGGCACAGCGCATGCCCTGTGCGGGGTCGGCCAAGGCGTACATGATGCGGGCGTTGGCCAAGGTTTTGCCGCAGCCGGTGGACGCCAGGTTGACGATGAAGGCGCCCTGGGTTTGTGCCCTCTCGCGCACGCTGGCAGCCAGGTCGGCGGCTTTGTCTTGCCACCGAAAGTGTTCGTGTGTGGCCCGTTTTTTGAGAGCCTTGCAATCGCCCAGGCTGGGCAAGTGGCGCTCAAAGCCGGGCAAGGCGTAGGCAATTTCGCTGCTGTGGCGGGCCACGCCCAGCAGGTGTTCATCCAGCTGCTGGTTGGGTTTGCCCGAGGGTCTGAGGGTGTTGGCATACACGCCAAAACCTTGTTGCCCTTGCACACGCCCGGCTGCGGGCTGGCCTTTGCCGTCCAGCCCCAGGCTGGAATAGTGGTGGTCGGCCAGCATCAGGCACAGGCGCGACACATGCATCACGTAGGGGTTCGACAGCCACGCGCCTTTGTCAGGTTGCTGGCACAGGGTCAGCATGCGCTGGGCCAGGCGGGCGGCACGTTTGCGCCACAGCGCGGTGGTGGTGGGCAAATGGGCCGGTTCAATGTCCCAATACAGGGAAAGGTGGTCAGGATGGGCGGCTGTGTCGCTGCCAGAGCCACTCTCGTTCCAGTCGGCACGGATGCGATGCAGCACCTGGCGCAAGGTGGCCGCCGTCTCGTCTCGCGCCTGGTCTGGGTCTGTACCCCGGCGGGGTGGAACGGGCAAGCGGTGGTGTGTGACGACCAGCCAGCCCACGGCCTGGGCCAGTGGCGCATGGGCCAGGCTGGCAAAGGGGGCTGGAACAGGGTCGTCCATGCCATCGCGGTGCAAGCGTCCGCCTTGCCAGTCCAGCCATGCCGCATCGTCTTCGGCCGTGGGGTTGGCCAGCCGGCCCAGCCAGGTGGCATCGTCGTCGTGGCCCACAAAAGCTTCAAACAGCCGCAGCGACACCCATTCGTGCCGGTATTGGTTGCGCTCGGTCAAGTCGCCACGCAGCCGCATCTGAAAAGCGCGGCTGGCTTTGCCCAGGTCGTGCAGCAGCGCGGCCAGCCCGGCCAGCAGGTGGATGTCCTGGCCGGTGTGCCAGTCGTTTTCATCGTTGCCGCGCAGGATGCTGCGCTGCGTGGTGTTGGTGGGCACCGCGCCTTGCGCGTTGAAGCGCTTGCGGTCGCCCACTACCCAGACCAGTTCGGAATAGTCCAGGCCGCGTATCCAGTGGCAGGCCACGGCGGTGTTCTTGCGCGCGGTCTTGCGCAGCAGGCGGCGCAGTGTGTCCAGGCCGTCTTGCGTGATCGCGGTTTGCCAGGTGCGGTCGCCGCGCCGCTCGGCAAACTGGTCCAGGATGCGCCGGGTTTCCGTCAGCGCGCGTTTGTCGCATTGCGAAATGATCAGCACGTTCACAGCGGCGCGCCTTCTGTGGGTTTGGATGCTTGTTGCGCCTGGCGCCCCATCGCGAGCGCTGTCGCTTTGATGGTGTCGATCATGAAGTCGAGCGCTTCGGTGCGGGTCAGCGCCTCGATGCAGGCTTGGCGGAATTCCTGTTCGCTGTGGCCCTTCATGGCCGAGATGAACGCCTGCGGCAAGATGAGCGCGTCTTTGATCAGGTCCGCCACATCAAACACCAACCCGCCGCGCCGGGTTTTGCCGTGCAACACCGCCAGGCCATGGGGAATGCCCAGCACCCAGGTGGCGGTGGCGCCCAATCCATAGGCCAGGTAGTTGCCGTGGTCCAGAAACTGGTTGGCCGCGTCGGTGCTGTCGCCGCGTTTGGAGCGGGTGAACTCGCCGTAAGACGTGGCCCGACACGCCAGTTTGTAAAGCTGTTTGGTCAGGCGCGCTTCTTCGGTCATGAGGTTGACGTGATCGACCGCGCGGTCCATGTTGGCGGCGGTAGAAACCAACAGAGCGTCCAAGGCGTCGGCATCCACATGGAAGCCCTGTTCTTTCAAGACACGGCTGCTGCCCCAGTGCTGGCGCAAGCGGTTCAGCCGCGCCTGCTGAAAAGACTTGGCAGCGGCCAACCTCAGCGCATCGTCAAACCAGAAGCGCACCCAGTGCTGCAGGTATTCGGTGGGTCGGTATTCGCTTTGTGGCGGTATCCAGGCCACCTCAAGCACCTGTTCCATACCCGCAAACAGGGGCGTGCCACCACCGCCGCAAAAACCCAGCATCACGCCGGCCTTGGCCAGCTCGCGCACCGCGGCTTGGGTGATGGAAGTGCCGGTGCCCAGCAGCACCGTTGTGGTGTTGGCGATGGGAATGTTCCAGTACAGCGACTGCTTCCCTTCTTCGGTGACGTATTCGACGCGGCCACCGTTGACCAGCACTCTGCAGTGTTCCAGGTAATAGAGGTTGGCCCGTTTTGAGTGCAGGATGGTTTTGAGATCACCCGCGGGTATGGCGTCCAAATGCAGGCTCCTTGGTTGAAGTTCGATTTTTTAGCCTGCCGCAGCCGCTCGCAAGGCTTGAATTCTCAGGAAAACAGGTTTTCGGTTCCCGCTTCCTATCTCTCTACAAGTTCTATTACAAATTAGTAGCAGTAGTAGAGGGCACCTTTTTGTGTGGACAAGCGGGTTTTCTTCAACGCTGACAAACACTTGGGCCACGCAAAAGCCTGTGCAGACAGCCCTGCTGCCCAGCGACAGAAACGGGGACAACTGGCCAGGCCCTCGCTATTCTGTGGATAACCTGTAGGTTGTTAAAAAGTTATTCACAACGTTGTGATCAACTGTGGTGGGGTGGAGTTGCTGCGTGTTCACTGCACACGTGCCCGCAGCAAAAAACATTCAATGCAGCTGGGTCAACAGTAAAAAGCCCGCCGCCAAGCCCAAGCCGTGCAGCAACACCGCTGCCACGCTGAGCACCAGCGCCGGTTTCAGTTGCGTCGGTTGGTGCACATGCCAGGCCAGCCAGCCC
>Ga0209066_10008178_pt1 | contig 10197 bp, 7 predicted proteins | sample All_14_2_FD_187198 | JGI IMG/M metagenome (GOLD analysis project Ga0209066, IMG submission 187198) | Freshwater microbial communities in response to fracking from Pennsylvania, USA - Allegheny Zone_MetaG_DW_15 (SPAdes) (version 2) ... | reverse complement strand
CGCCGAGCGCCAAAGTCGCGACGGCCGAAAACAAGAAGACCCGAGGGTTCATGATCTGACGCTCACCAAGTTTCATCACAAAAGAAGGCCCTCGGCTGGCAGGTCCGCCGAGGGCCTAGTGGTTGGGAGGCTAGAAGGTCACGCCAAGGCGCAGGCCGTAGGTGCGCGGGGGCGCATAGAACTCGCCAGTGCCATTGGTCGAAACACCGGTGGTGGCATTGGGCGAGGAGGCGGTGCGGACGGCTTCATCCTCGATGTTGCGCACATAGCCCTGCAGCGACCAGCGATCATCACTGCTGGCATAGGTCAGGCTGACATCGCTCTTGGTGAACGCGCCTTCCTTGTTCTGGGCGAAGCCGTGATATTCGAGGTTCTTGGATGTTTCGTAGTGGGTCTGGATCCGGCCGGTCAGACGGGCGCCGGACTCCAGGGTCCAGACGTGCTGGTAGCCCAGATTGATCGTCCACTCCGGTGTGCGGGCCATGCGACAGCCCGAGAAGTCGGTCGAGCGCGGCGCGGCGGCGGCATAGTTGGCCTTGTAGCAGGCCGCGATCGACGCATTGGCGTTGTTGTTGGCGAAGGCGTCGCCCAGCGGCAGCATGAAATCGGTATATTCGGCGTGCAACCAGCTGAGCGAGGCATCCAGACGGTCGTTCTCGGTGAGGACGAGGTTGGTTTCGAACTCCACGCCATAAACCTCGGCCTCATCAGCGTTCAGCGTCACGGTGGCGTTCTGGCCAGCGATGTTGCCGATCGCGGAAACCTGGAAGTCGCGATAGGCGTAAAGGAATGCCGAGGCGTTCAACTACAGGCGATTGTCGAAGAAGCGGTTCTTCACCCCGGCTTCGTAGGAGGTGATCTCCTCGGGCTCGTAGGTGTTGGCCCCGACGCCGTCGTAGTAACCGCCTGCCTTATAGCCGGTGGCGATGTTGGCGTAGAACATCGAGTCGGGGGTGAGATCGAAGTCGACGCCGACCTTCCAGTTCAGGGCGTCCCACTTGGCGTCGGCCAGGTTGCGCACAACCGTGGTGGTGATCGCCCCGGCGCTGTTGGTCAGATAGGTGCCGCCGTCACGCGCCTTTTGGTCCTCAGTGTAGCGCAGGCCCCCGGTAACGCGTAGCCGGTCGGTGACCGCATAGGTCCCCTGCCCGAATGCCGCCCAGGACTCGGCGGTCACCTCGGGCTGGATGAAGGACAGGTAGGAGTTGGTCGCCAGGAACACCCGGAAGTCGACATTGTTGTCTTCGGTGAAGCGATAGAGGCCGACCACCCAATCCAGAGAGCCGGTCTTCCCGCCCAGGCGCAGTTCGTGCGACCAGGTGTAGTCCTTGCCCTTGAAGAAATTGGGGGCGCCTGTGGCGGCGTTCTCTCCGCTGCGGTCCAGACGCGAGAAGTTGTAGCCGCCCAGATAGGTCAGGGTTCCGAAGTTCAGATCCAGATTGGCCTCGGCCTGGGCGCCGAAGAACTCGTTGTTGCGGTACAGGTTGGTGGAGCAGTTGCAGGTCCAGGGATCGCCCGTCTGACGGGCCGAGCCATAGGCCTGGTCGCCGCCGCCGGCGCCGCCCTGATGCAGGTAATCGGTTCCCAGCTTGAGTGAGAAGGTGTCGCTGGGCTTCCACAACACCTGCACCCGGGCCGACTTGTCATCCTGGTCGTAGCGGTCGTTGCCGCCCGTGCCGGGGCCCTTGTTCAGGGCCACGACATAGCCGTCGTGGCGGCTCTGCTGGAAGGCGGCGCGCACAGCGATAGTCTCGCTGACCGGAATATTGACCATGCCCGAGGTGGTCAGGGCGCCGTAGTTTCCGACCTCGATGGCGCCATTGGCCTCATAGTCGAACCGGGGCGAGCGGGTGATGACATTGATAGCGCCGGCCGTGGCGTTCCGCCCGTACAGCGTGCCCTGCGGGCCGCGCAGCACTTCCACGCGGTCAACGTCATAGAACAGCGCGCCCACCGAGGTTGAGCGGGCGATGTAGATACCGTCGATATGATAGGCCACGGCCGGATCGCCGACCTCAGTGGTGTTGGTGCTGCCAATGCCGCGCAGGAAGATCTGGGCCGAACCGGCGCCAGAGCTGGTGATCTGCAGCGAAGGCACCTGGTTGGCGATGTCGACCACGGTCTTCACGCCCTGGGATTCAAGCTTCTCGCCTGTTACCGCCGACAGGGTCAGTGGCGTCTTCTGGAGGTTCTCACTGCGACGCTGGGCGGTGACCACCACCTCGTCCAGTTGGGCTGGAGAGGCCTCTTGGGCCAGAGCCATCGAGGTCTGACACCCGAGCGCCGCTATGGCGGTCGAAACGAAAAGCAAAGTGCGCATGATTTCCCCTTCCTCTATGGGCCGGGTTCATCAGACACGGCGAGCGGGCTCGCCGGGGTGCGACCCGGTTCCAGTTCTGGCGTCGCGAGCGACGTCGGCGGTTCCTCCAACCCCTTGTGCCGGGGCTTTCAGTTAGCGTTGCCATGCCTCAAGGGCGTTACGACAACGTTGTCGTCTCAAGACATCACGCTACGACAACGTTGTCTATAGATTTCAGAATGACAACGCTGTCTCTACGGCGGAGCCGAATTTATCGCTTTAATATCAGTGAGATATCAGAATGCCGTTGGCGGCGGACCGGCGGATGCGCGCTCAACGATGTGAAAATCGAGCTGTCGGGCCCGGGTCCGACCGCGAAAGCGAGGATCGCCAAACCCCTCGATCAGCATCTGGGCGGCGGCTTCGGCCATCTCGGCGGTGGGCTGGTGCACGGTGGTCAGGGGTGGCCATGACGCGGCCGAGGCCGGGCTGTCGTCGAAGCCCACCACCGACAGGTCTCGAGGCACGGAGAGGCCATGCTTGGCGGCGGCGGCCAGTACGCCCAGCGCCATCTCGTCATTGGCCGCGAAGATCGCGGTGGGACGATCGGCCAGAGCCAGTAGCGCATCGGCCGCATCAAAACCCGACAGACTCATGTAGTCCCCCGGCGCGATCCACTCGGGACGCACCGCCCCTCCCCTGGCCAGGAGGGCGGCCAGATAGCCCTCGCGCCGCCGTCGCGCCGAGCCGTGATCAGGCGGACCGTCGATGAAGGCGATCTTGCGGTGACCCATGTCCCAGAGCCGCCCCGTCATCTCCCGGGCGGCGCCATGGTCATCCGTGAATACATAGGGCGAACGACTAAAGTCTTGGTCGGGCGCGATGCGCACAAACGACAGGTCATTGGCCTCGATCACCGCCAGCACTTCAGGGTCATCGCATGTGGGCGGGGTAAGTATTACGCCATCAAATCGCGCCGCTTTCAGGGCCTCGGCAAAGGCGCAGCGGCCCAAGGCGTCGGGCGACGAGACCTGCTCGACCACCAGGTGATATCCAGCTCGCCGACACGCACGCATGGCGCCCACCTGCACCTCACCCACATAATGATAGGCGCCCACGCGCATAAAGATGACGCCAATCAGGTAGCTGCGGCGACTGGACAGCGACCTAGCCGAGACATTGGGCCGGTACCCCAGTTGCTCGACCAGGGCCTCGACCCGCAACCGGGTATCCGCGCCGACCCCCTCCTCGCGATTGATCACGCGCGAGACGGTCTTGATCGAGACACCAGCCTCACGGGCGATGTCGACAATGGTGACGTCTTTGGGTCCGTCGATCCGGGAACGCATCGGCATGACCAAAGGCTGTATCGAACTTGAAGCGCTGAGGCGAGAGCACCGTGGCAGAACGCCGATTGCGCCAGACGGACCAGCTCAAAAGCGGATACCCAAGCTGGCCGACGACGTGGCCGATCGGATCGTCGCCCTGACCCTGAGCGAGCCGCCCGGCGAGACCACCCATTGGACCGGCCAGATCATGGCGAAGGTCGCCGGCGTCCGCCTGACCTCGGTGCAGCGGATCTGGCTACCACCAGGGACAGTCAGGGTTGCATGCCAGAAATCGCGAGCGCCCGGCATATGAAGCCGGGCGCTCCCTTTTTTCAGGTCAGCAGTTTCGCCTTGAGCTGGGCCAGATCGGTCGGAGATAGGCCGAGATCCTCTTCAACATAGCGCTTCCAGCCGCCCTCGCGCGCCTCGATGGCCGCAAAGACCGCGTCCAGGTATCGCGCATCCACGCCCATCAGGGCCTGGAGAACATCTGGATGGAGACGACGGAGCATGCCTGTAGCGGGGTCCTCGGCGCCGGGATTGGCCAGCGGTCGATAATAGGTATTCGACAGCAGATAATCCTGGGTCACTGTCTCGCGCGGCACCCCAACCAAGGTCAGAATCAGGGCCGCAGCAACGCCGGTGCGATCCTTGCCGGCCGAGCAGTTAAAGACCACGGGCGCGCCATCATCGAGCACCTGGCGCACCAGGGTGGCGTACTGGGGGGCAAAGCTGAAGGGCACATCCCTGTAGAAGCTGGTCATCAGGGCCCGGGTTTCCTCAGCGGTCGCGGTTCCTTTGCTGAACAGGGCCATGAAGGGCGCCATGTCCATCGGGTAGTCGGTCTGATGGACCGTCACGCCCATGGCGGCCGGCCACTGGATCGGCTGGGCCTGGCGCTCGTCGGTCGAGCGCAGGTCGACGTTGGAGCGGATGCCCAGGGACTTGAGCTGCTCAAATCCCTCCGGGGTGATGTGGCTAAGCTCGGCCGACCGATAGACGACGCCCGACTTGACGGTGCGACCATCGGTGGTGCGATAGCCGCCCAGGTCGCGAAAGTTCATGCCGCCATCGATCAGCAGCACATGGCCGTTCTCTACCCGCTCGATGGCCGGGGCGGTCTGGGCCAGAACCGGCGTGGCGACCGGGAAGATCGCGGCGGCCAGGACGGCCGAGAATGCGACGCTTTGTAGAAGCTTTTTCACCGTGGATCTCCAGGTCAGAAGTTGAAGCGCAGGCCGGCCATGAAGCGGCGACCGATCTGTTCCACTTCCGAGGGGTGATTGGTGTCGCCCTCGTAAGCGATATAGGTTTCATCAGTCAGGTTGGAGGCGTCGGCGAACAGGGTCAGGTTCGACGTCAGCGCATAGCGCAGGGTGAGATCCAGGTTGCCGTAGGCCTTGCGGAACTCGTCGCCGCCCGAGCCGAGGCCAAAGCCGCCCAGGGTATCGGCCCAGTCGTCCCGCCACTGATAGCTCAGGCGCGCGGACAGGCCGTATTTTTCATACGAGACGGACGTATTCACCACGGTCTTCGACGTGCCCGGGAATGGCGCACCCTTGCGAGCCGGCGTGTCGAACTCGCCATCCAGCAGGGCCAGGTTGCCGCTGACGCCCAGGCCGTCGAAGGGGGACGGCAGATCGCGGAAGCTCTGCTGGTAATTCAGCTCGACACCGTAGAGCTTGCCATTGCTGCCGTTCAGGGTCGAAACGAAGTCATAGCCGGTGCGGTCAATGCCGCCAGAGTCATAGGTGTCGTCGGCCACCTTGGTCCGCGCGTCATAGAGCACGTTGTCGACATCGCGATAGAAGCCGCCGACCGAAAGCACACTGTCGCTGGACAAGTAGTATTCGAACGAGACGTCCGCGCCCCAGGTATATTCGGGCTTCAGACGGGGATTGCCGCCCGAAACAGTTCCAGGCACGCTGGTGTCGTTGATCGAAGCGCCCGTGCGGATTGCGCCGAACGAGGGTCGAGCGACGCCACGCTGCACGGCGCCGCGCAGTACCATGTCCTCGCCCAGATCGAACCTGGCGTTCACGCTGGGGAAGATGTCGGTGTAGTCGTTTTCGACCACCAGTGGCGTCACGGTGGTTCCAGCCTGGGTGAAGCCTGAGATCGTCTGCTTCATGGTCTCGACGCGAGCCCCGAACACGACCTGGCCGCCATCGAAGCCCAGCTTGGCCATCCCGTACCCGGCGGTGAGCTTTTCGCTGATGTCATAAAGAGACGTCGGCGCGATGATCGAGGCGGGATTATATCGCCCGGCAGCCGCAAGGGCCTGGAGCTTGGTCTCCAGGTCATCCCGCAGGCGACGATTGTCGAGGTAGTTCAGGGTCACGCCAAGAGGGAAGCTCGTGTCCCAGGCCTGGCTGGTTACGTAGTCGGAGGCCTTAAGGTCGGCCTGGCCGATCGCCGGCAGCAACGCCGAGAGCAGCACCGTAGGCTGGGCCAACGTGTTGCCCTCGATCTCCCGCTGATCGTGCTGATAGCCCGCCTTGAACGTCCAGCGACCGGTCTCGCGGCTGATGTCGCCTTTGGTGGTCCAGCTGTCGCCTTCGATCTCGGAGATGATCGGCAGGCCGATATTGAAGTCGAACGCACCCTGGTCAAGCGCGCCCATGGCGTCGCCGCGGGCATAGGTCCCGGCAGTGGGACCGTTGACTGTCTTGAAGAGGGTGACAGTAGGGAAGTTGGGATCATCCAGGCGATAGCTTAGCGACGGCCGTAGCAGGCGGTTGAACTGCTGGTTTTGCAGCAACAGCGGCAGATAGGTATCGTTGTTCATCTTGGCGTTGTTCAGGCGCCAGCTGAACGTCCAACCGTCGTTGAAGCCATGCTCGCCACCCAGGGTGGTGAGGGCGTTCTTGGTGCGGTACTCGCCAAACTGCGCCGCCGAGCGCATCGGCACGCCGACCAGATCGCCGCTGGTAGCGCCGCGCGTGCCTGACAGAGCCGAGCCCAGCTGGAAGGTGTAGTGGTTGCGCTCCTCATCGTCGTTGAACTCCGAATAGACCCACTTCAGGAACACCTCGTGGCCTTCCGCCGGCCTCCAGGCCGCGCCCAGAGACGCGCCGTTGTTCTCGCGCTCGAGACGATAGTTGCGAGCGTCGAATGACGAGATGATCCGGTTGGTGTCGTAGGCGAACTCGCGGTTGTCGGTGACCTGCTCGCGGCGATAGTGCGAGACGGCCGCCATGACGCCGAAAGTGTCATTGGACCAGGCGCCGCGCAGCGAGCCCTGACGCTGCTGGCCGCCGCCCAGCTCCATCTTGCCAAGACCAAGTTCGCCCTGCAGGTCGGTTCCGCGACGGTCAAACGGCGAATAGGTACGCAGGTCGATCTGGGCGACCACAGCCTCGGCAGGCAAGTCCGGGGTCAGCGACTTGTTTACCGCCAACGAGCGCAGGATAACGGCGGGCACCGCGTCGAAGCGGAAGGCGCGGCCGGCGCCGCCCTCATCGACGCCGATTACCGGCACGCCATCGAAGGAGACGCTGGTCCAGCGGTTCGGCGCGCCGCGCACCTGGATATAGCGCTCCTGGCCCTGGTCGCGCTGAACCGCGACGGCGGGCAGACGCGATAGGGCCGCGGCCGAGTTCTGGTCGGGGAAACGGCCGACGGTGTCCGAGGCGATCACATTGACCAGATTGTCCGCCTGACGTTGTTCACGCAGAGCTGCGGTCTGGGAATCGCGCAAAGGGGCGAAAACCACGACCTCGCTGGCCTGTTGCGCAGCCTCAGGATCCTCGCTCGGACCTGAGCCCTGAACTTGCGCGCTGGCGGCCCCCGCCGACAAGGCGAGAAGAGACAGGCCGGCCAGTGCGGCGCGGCGCAGATCGGTTCGACGGCTCATGAACATGCTTGCCCCAAAGCTTAAAATTTTGGATTGATGAGGCTCAAATTTAGAACGCTTGTGCTGCCAATTTTGAACACTTCTATGACCGTTCAATCACAGCCGCTGGGACGATCACCCCTTGGCTGCGGACAGGCGATCACGCTACAGCTGCCTGCCAAGTTGAGAAGCACGACCGACAACCTCGAGGCGCGTAGAACTTATGAATCAGCCAGATGCTGACAATATTTCTCGCGCTGCGGCAGACCGACTTTTAGCGGCGGCGGCGGGGATGTGGCGCACCCATGGTCGAGCGGAGATGAGCGCGCGCCTGGTGAGTCATGCCGCGAACGCCCAAGCGTCTCAGATCAACTACTATTTTGGCGGATTTGAACGTTTGTTATTCTCCAGCCAAAGCGTCGCGATTTCGGCGGCGAGCGCTTGGTGCGCGCAGATGCTCACGGGCTTGCAGGGCCTTGAGCTATCGACTGGCAATGCGGAGTCTGCCGGACAGATAATCGCTTCGTTGATCGACGCCTGGTGTCACGATCAGCCCGATCTCGCCTTCGCCTGGACGGAATGCCAGATGTTGGCCCCCCGCCATCCGGACTACGCTCAGGCGGCGGCGCAATGGCGCGACGTCTGGCGCGCATTCTGGGAACAGGCCTGCGAGCGGCTTGGCCTGGGGGCACACGCCGAGCTGACCCTGGCGTTCTTCACGGGCGAAGCCTTCCTCCATCGCATTGCCTGGCGCGCGCCTTTCGATCGCGCCTGTTTGTCGGAGACCTGCGCGACGTGGACGAACCTGCTGATGCGTGGCCACTGCGGCCCGGGCCCGCTGCGGGATTTCGCCAGGGAAGAGACGCGTCGCTTCGCGGCGCCGCTCCAGATCGCCGGATCAGCCGCCGCGCGCCTGTCCGAAGCGGCCGCCAATCTCGTGGGCCAGGCGGGGCCGTCGGCGGTCACGCACCGCGCGGTCGCGCAGACAGCCGGCCTGAACCTGGGCGCAGCCACCTATCATTTTCCGACCCGGGCCGCACTGATGAGTGCGGCTTGGGAACATATCTATCTGCGACTGACCAGCCCGCATAGGGCGACGGAGACGGGGCCCATTGATCGTCACACCTATATCGAGAGCCTCGTCACTCATGGCGGCGGCGAGGCCCAGCGGCCCGACATACTAGCCATGGACGCCCTGTTGTCACAGGCTGCGCGGGTCCCTGCCCTCGGAAACATGGGCGCAATGATCCGCTATAGCCGCGGCCAGGGCAGCCACCTTCGCTTGGCCCGCCTTCCATGCTCTCGCGGCGCGCTGACACTGCAGACCGCAGCGCTCTTCTCGACAGTGGCCCAAGGCCTGGGGCGGGACCTCGCGACCAAGCCTGTGGAGCAACGCCCCGATCACGCGCGCCGGGTCTTCGCGCGCCTGCTGGACGTCGCAGGCGTCAATTGACAACGCACTGGCGGAAGCACGTCCCTGGACCAGGCGCGTAGCTCCTGAGTGTAGTGGGGCATCATCACGCCTCACCCATCATGAGGATGGATGACCTTCCGGCCTTGGATCGCCTGTCGCTGCCCTGCCGCAAGAGCGCGATAGCCGCGGTCAAAGTCGATCCATGACGTAAAGCCGAATGCGCCGGCGGAGGAGATGACCGGCGCACGATCGAGATAACAGCTGCACCTTGATCAAGATCCTTCGGGTCTGAACAGCCCAGACGGAACATTGAGCCGCTCACGGGGCTCGGCAGCGCCCCCTCACAATCCCGCTCGAACTGCCCACGCAACTCATCATAGCGGCAAGGCTTGACATGTCTCCGACTGGTGACTTACAAGTCACCTATCAGTGACAAACAGGAGCCGTCATGATCGCCAAGGCGCAAAGCTCGATATCCAAGACGCTGCTTGTCGCGGCGGTGCTGACAATGGGCCTGTCGGCCTGCGCCACCCAGAAGCCGACCCGTTCTGGCTTTCTGACGACACCGCCCCCGGTCGCTTCGCCCCAAGGGCGCTATCGCGCGGCCATCATCGAACCCGTGGTCTACCGCCCCAGCGGCAAGGTTCCGGAAAGGGCCAGCGACGCGGACATCGCGATGCTGCAGTCGGCCTATCAGTCGGCGCTGGCCGAAGCGTTCGCTGCACGAATGACGCTCACCGAAGAGCCAGGCCCTGACGTCCTGCGGGTCAGGGCTGCTGTCACCGGCTACGGCCTCGCCAATCCAGCGTGGAACGTCGCCGCGCTCTTCGCTCCAATCGGCACGCGAAACGGTGGCGTTGCGACAGAAGCCGAGATCGTCGATTCATTGACCGGGGTACCGGTTGTCCAACAATCCCTGGCTTTCAACGCCGGGTTTTTCAACAGCAAGCCGAGCGCCATGTTCAAGCGCGCGGCTCATGCGAAGGCGGGCTTTCAGCGTCACGCTCGCGAACTCGCCGCCAAGGCGCCTGCCCTTGCGAAGGCGAATTAGGTCCTGTGATGCGCGCCGCCATCACCTTTCTTACGGCGCTCTTTGCAGTGACCCTGGGATCCGCCATCCCGGCCCATGCACGCATTGAGACCCCAGAGCCCAGACGCACCAAGGTCGCCTTGGTGCTATCAGGCGGCGGCGCTTTGGGCCTGGCCCATGTTGGCGTGATCCAGGCGCTGGAGGAGGCCGGAATCCGTCCCGACCTCATTGTCGGAACATCGATGGGCGCAGTCGTCGGCGGCGCCTATGCGTCGGGCTATTCCGCCAAAG
>Ga0209066_10008177_pt1 | contig 10198 bp, 13 predicted proteins | sample All_14_2_FD_187198 | JGI IMG/M metagenome (GOLD analysis project Ga0209066, IMG submission 187198) | Freshwater microbial communities in response to fracking from Pennsylvania, USA - Allegheny Zone_MetaG_DW_15 (SPAdes) (version 2) ... | reverse complement strand
GGCGGCAGATCGCCGGGCGTGCCGCTCGGCATTGCTCCGGCGGGCAAGCCCTTGGACGGCGGCGGCGCGGGTGGCAGGCTCGCCGCCGGTGGCATGGTCGGGACTGGCGTGGGTGGCTGGGGTGTTGCTGCTGCCTGCTGGGTCGACGTAAGACGTTGTTCCAGTTCGGCAAAGCGCTGCATCGTTTTCGCTTCGAAGGTTTGGCGATCCTTGTTGAGTCGTCCCTGTTCTTCGCGTTCGTTCTCGTACTGGGCAAGCTTGCGCCCGGCTGTGCCGACCCACTGATCCACCGGATTGACCTGAGCGCCGGGCGACATGACGCCGATGTTGGTGACCGAACTGGCCGGCCCGGCGGCGGGTTGCGTGGTGCTCGCGGGCGGACTGCTCGCGGTAAATGCGAAAATCGACCAGAGCAGCCCGACGCCGCCGGCCATCAGGGCGCCGAGCATGGCGTACTGGCGCTGCCGTGGGGACAAACGCTGCAGCAATTGCTGCGGCAAGCCCCGCAGCGTCTGCATCCACTGACGCGGCGTGGTCATGGCGTCTCTCCGCGGCGGATCACATAGACGCTGGTGCTCTCGCCGGGGCGAAGGTTGTGGTACTCGACGGCGATACCGACCACATTGCCCTGCGCGCGGTCGAATTCCGGTTCGGCCAGCACCATGGGGAGATCGCTGATGTTCTGTAGCAGGTATTTCTCGCCGACCAGGCCGCGCCCGTCGTACTGGCGCACCCGGGAAAACCGCGCCTCGTTCCACAACGGAAGCGTGCCGTGGGTCTCTTCGACCCGGATATCCGGCGGCACCCGATCCGAAGCCATCGCCACCAACAGCGCCTTCATGGCCCGTACCTGGTTGGGTGACGGACCGCCTGGAGTCTGAGCCGATGTCGCATGCTTCAATGCCTTTGGCGTCCTGTCGCGGATGACGATCGTGTCGGCCGGCGTATCCGAACGGCGCAGCAGCAAGGTGTAGGTGGCGTTGGCCGATGCGACGAAGAGGTTGATGGGCTTGGCGGAATCGCCCACCGGACGGACATAGATTTCGCCCTTGTCGCGATCGCAGGTCAGCGCGATCTCGCCGGCTGGGTTGATCGGTGATGAGCCGGTACCGGCCGGCGCCATGCCCGGGCTGGCAGGAAGCGCAGCCGCCATGCCGCATTGGCTCGAATGGATATTGCCGAAGACATCGGTGATCGATGCCCCTTCGATGCGGATGCGGGTCGGTTCCCGGATCGACAGGATGGCTTCGACCGCAGCGCCGTCGCTGGTTTCGACGAGTTGCAGTGCCTGGGCGGGCAGCGCCGTCATGGTGGCGATGCAAGCGATGACTTGAACAGCGCTCATCGTCCATTCGCGCCGAGGCATTGGAACCAGTCGGGATTGGGCCTGGCAGGTATCAGTTGCCGACATTGGGTACCTCCTTGAAACTTTTCAGATGCATGCGCGCGCCGGCGTAGCTGAACTCGACGCGATAGGCCTTGAGGTCGTTGGCCGTCTCGAAACCGTTGACCAGGGTGCGCAGGCGGCCGCGAATGACGACGCTCTGGCCTTCTTCACTGGGAACCAGTTGCTGGGGTGCGAAGACGGTGGCGGCGTTGATGCGCTTCAGTCGTTCGGCTTCGACTTCCAGTCGGGTCTTCAGCGGGCCGTACTGTTCCGGTTCGACGTAGCCGAGCAGAATTTCCTTCTTCCAGTCGATCGAGGCCGGCGTCACATCGAGGACCAGCCAGGCGATGAAACTGCCCATCTGCTCAAGGTATTCGCTGCTCGCCTTGTCGCGGGTGACCCAGAAGGTCTTGTCGATCGAAGGCGGTACGACGACGGTGCGTACCGTGCCGAGCAGGTTGAGGATGACTACCAGGGCTAGGATCTGGCCGGCGGCCAGGACGCCGACGGCGAGACCTAGCCCCCGGTTGCGGCGGCGCATTTCCTTGATGTCGCCGTTGAGTCGTTCGAAGTCCATGGATTCTTCTCCTGGGCTCAGCCGACCATGCGGCGGATGTGCGATGGCGGCGTGGCGCGCATCGTGGTTAAGGGACTGGCTGGCAGGTGCCAGTACAGCCAGTGGATGGCGAAGGCCGGGTGCTTGTCCGCCTTGATGCGCGATATCCAGCGCGAGACGAAGATGCCCGCCGCCATGCAGACGGCGAACGAGGTCTTGCTGCCGGACATATAGCCAACGAAAAACATGAACAGGATCGGCGCGGCGACATCAACATCCCAGAAGCCGATCTTCCACTGGTCGTCGAGACGCCGCGGGATATAGGTATCTGCTTGCATATCGGGCTCCTGGGGTTGATACCAGCGTTTCAGATCGCCGCGCCCATGATCGCGCCAGCGATCACCAGGCCCACGGCGGCGAAGATGGCGAGGCCGATGTAGAACAGGACCGGGCCGAAATTGCGCAGAGCCGATAGCGAGATGAGGGCGACGACGAAGCCGACGAAACCGACCAGCGCCTTGATTCCGGGGCCGAGCGCGGCGATCTGGGTCAGGGCTGAAGTGAGCGGCCCGGTGATGCCGGTGAAGGCGACCAGGTCCAGGGCGTAGCCGGGAACGGCGGTGCAAAGGCCGGCGACGATCGTCGCCAGCAGCAGCGCGACGGTCATTGGTTTGTGTGTGGCAACGCGGGGGGAAGAAACAAGCACTGCAGTGTTCATGAAAACCTCCGGGCATGGGTGGATCGTTGAAAGGGGGATAGCGGTGGGAAGGCGGGTGGGCGGACGGACGCGCCTGCGGGTGGGAGCGCGAGCGCTCGACGGGTGAAGGACTGGGATGTGAGCGGGCGACCGGTGCGGCGTCATGGCAGGTTCTCGCTCATCTGGAAAACCACCTCGGCCCGCCGGTTCTGTGTGCGGCCGGCCTCGGTGTCGTTCGGGGCGATGAAGCAGCACGCCCCTCGCGCCTGCAGCGTCAGCGTGGCGGCCAGCATCGGATAGGTCTTGCGCAGGTGGTCGCGAACCGCGAGGGCGCGGGCGAAGGCCAGCGATTCATTGAAGGCCAGCGGCCCGGTACTGTCGGTGCGGCCGACGATCTTGATGCGGCGCACGTGGAGCGGGTCGCCCATGGCTCGGTTCAGTTGGGAGCGCGCGGCGAGGCTCAGCTTGGTGCTGCCCAGGCCGAACTGCACGATGACCATGCGCGAGCTTTCCGCCTGCGTCGCAGAGTCTTGCGCCAAAGGAGCGGGGGTGACGGATTCGGCGGGGGGGACTGCGGCTTCGCGCGCGATTGGCTGGCTGGCCGTCTCCGGCGCGAGTGTCTTGGGTGTGCGCGTGGGGCATGCCGGGGGCACGCACTGCGCGAACCTGGCCCGGTGGCCGTAGTCGAGTTGGGCCAACCGAGCAGGCGTTCCGGCATGCATCCCCAATGTAGCCTCGACCGGCACCGATGTGCGGAACAGGCTGCACGACGCGATGGCCGCACAACTGGCAACGAGGCCGAGCGTAGCGACGCGGCGCAGGCTGCGGGCCGTCATGGTGAGACCTTCACCGACATCAGGGCGGGAATCGTGGTCGCCGCCGCTACCTGGTGTTCGCCCAAGTGCGCGCTGCGTTGCGCGGGTAACTGGCGGTACACCCGCCAGGCGTATCGGGCGCGGGCCTCGAGGCAGTCCTTACCCTTGAGTTGCGAGCAGGCGGCGTTGTAGGCGCGGACGGCATCCCACGTCGCCCCCCGCCGAGAAAAGCTGTCGGCCAGCAGCCAGGCGCCGACTTGGATGTTGGTGCACGGATCATAGAGATCGGCTTCCTGGATGCCGTGACGGGACAGGGCCCGCAGGTGGCCGCTGTTGATCTGCATGAGGCCGATGTCGTAGGACCCAGTGCGCTGGCGGTGGGAGCGGTTGACGGCCTGGGGGTTCAGGTTCGACTCGACCCGGGCAACGGCATAGAGCAGGTCGGCCGAAATGCCGTAACGCTGGGCCGCCTCCTCCCAGCAGGCCTGTGCCCAGGTGGACGCGGTCGCCAAGACAGCCAAGGCAGCCAAATCAGCAAAATGCAGCAACAGACGCATGAGCACCTCTCCAACGAAACCGGAACGACCCGCCGGGGCGCGGGCAGCGAAGGTTTGGGCCGTCAGCTGTGCGCGGACGGTCAGGGTCGGGTTCGGGTTGGTCCGGCGTCTAGCCGGGCGAGGTGATAGTGAGCGAGCAGGTTGGGAGCGGGTGGATGCCAGTCAGGGGCACTAGTTAAGGCGTCGTAAGCCTCAGCCAGGCGGCGCATCCCGCCCGGGATGGGAACGTTCGGCCATGTTGCGGCGTGCCTGCCGCAGGATCCCGGCGCCCGAGCCATCCTCCGCACGGCAAAGGGCGACGCAGGCTGTGGTCAATTGGTCGAGTTGGAATTTTGGGTTGGGGTGCCGATTGGCGGGCGAACGCTGCAGGTCCAACAACAACTGGTACTGCTGCCGCCACATCGATTCGCGGCGGCGCGGTGTCTCGGGCGGGCGGAGAACAAGCACGGTCCCGAGAAACCGGAAGATCCGAAAGGGGGCATCCTGGTGCCTGAAGACCAGAGAGACGCTGGCGCTGATGAGATCGGGAAAGCGGAAGGTCGGGGAGACATTGTCTTCGCTGTGCAGGAGGCGATAGAGCCAGTCGTGCTCCTCAAGCCAAAGGCGCGTCTCGATAACATGGTGAGCTACGTTCTCCTCCCTGGGAGGTGAGAAGCGATGCTGGGGCATTGCTGAGGTGGCAGTGAACATGCTGATTTCCCCTGTGCTGCAGCGGTCTGATGCTCTATTGAGCACATGACTGGAGGATAGGCAGCGGAAGTTGTGGTGTCTCGTGGGAAAGATAGGCTTGAGAGGGGGATTTCGCTATCAGGAACGATAGCTAAAGAAGCATTCGATTTCCTCTAAACGATGCTTGCGATTATTTGTGCGCTCTCACTATTTGTTTGTGAATGATTCGGCACTGAACGCGAATTTCAAAATGCCTTCCCGGTGATATTCACGCAAGCTACTTGCGCTCACACGTGGTAATTATCAATATAGTATGCAAGAATACGAGTCTTGTTGAAGACATGGTGACATTCTCGTTCAGTGCCTGTCTTATTGCAGAAATTTGACACGGATGCCGAAGTAAAAACATCGGCTTGACCCGAGATACCAAAGGAGTAACGGTGTGCAGTCAATTGTTATTGCGGTAGGTAAAGAGCTTTTGTCGGGCGAAAACCGCACGGCACTCGTTCCCGAGACAGCCAAGAAATTCGCCGCCCTCGGCGCCCGCCTGCGCATGGAGCAGAGCGCCGGCATCAACAGTCACTTCCTCGACCCGGATTACAACGGCGTCGACTTCGTGAACGGCCGGGCCGAAGCCTACGCTGGCGCCGAGGTCGTCCTGCGCGTGACTCCGCCGTCACCGGAGGAAATTGCCGCGTTACCGGAAGGTTCGATATTGATCGGCCTGCTCAAGCCCTACGACAGCCGCGAACGTCTGGCGGCGCTGAATGCACGCAAGATCACCGCCTTCTCGCTCGAACTGCTGCCGCGCATCTCGCGCGCCCAGAGCATGGATGCGCTGTCCTCGCAGGGTTCCTGCGCCGGCTACCAGTGCGGCCTGATCGCCGCTGCCCGCTGCACCAAGTTCTTCCCGATGCTGACCACCGCTGCCGGCACCATCCGCCCGGCGCGGGTGCTGGTCATCGGCGCCGGCGTCGCCGGCCTGCAGGCGATCGCCACCTGCAAGCGCCTCGGCGCCATGGTCGAGGCCTACGACGTGCGCGCCGCGGCCAAGGAACAGATCGAATCACTCGGCGCCAAGTTCGTCGACACCGGCGTCTCGGCCGACGGTGCCGGCGGCTACGCCCGCGAGCTGACCGCCGAGGAGAAGGCCGCCCAGGCCGAGAAGCTGGCCAAGGCCGTCGCCGCCGCTGACGTCGTCATCAGCACGGCGGCGATTCCCGGCAAGAAGGCGCCGGTGATCATCACCCGCGACATGGTCGCGCGCATGAAATACGGCGCCATCATCGTCGACATGGCCGCCGAATCCGGCGGCAACTGCGAGCTGACCCAGCCGGGCGAGCACGTCATCGCCAACGACGTGAACATCCACGGCCCGCTGAACCTGCCGTCGCGGATGCCGACGCACGCCTCGGAGCTCTACGCCAAGAACATCTACAACTTCCTGTCGCCGTGGATCAAGGACGGCCAGCTGCAGTTCGACTGGAGCGATGAAGTCGTCGCCGGCACGCTGCTGTGCAAGGACGGCGCCACCGTTCACCCCACTGTCAAACAAGTTCTGGGAGAAGCCTGATGGACGGCCTGCTCGCGTTGTACATCTTCATGCTCGCCGCCTTCACCGGCTACGAGATCATCGCCAAGGTGCCGGTCATCCTGCACACACCGCTGATGTCCGGTTCCAACTTCATCCACGGCGTCGTCGTCGTCGGCGCCATGATCGTCCTCGGCATGGCCGAGACGGTGCTGCAACAGGCCATCGGCTTCTTCGCCGTGGCGCTGGGCGCCGCCAATGCCGCCGGTGGTTACGTCGTCACCGAGCGCATGCTGGCCATGTTCAAGAAGAAGGAGGGCGGACAATGAGCGCCCCCTTCTACGTTCAGGGTGCCTGGTTCGTAGGCGCCCTGCTCTTCATCTTCGGTTTGAAGGGCATGAGTTCGCCGGCCAGCGCCCGCAAGGGCATCGTCATCGCCGGCTACGGCATGCTGCTGGCCATTGCTGCCACCTTCCTCATTCCCGGCCTGCAGAACATCGGCCTGATCGCCCTGGCCCTGGTGCTTGGCGGCGGTGGCGCCTGGATCTCGGCACAGAAGGTCAAGATGACCGACATGCCGCAGATGGTCGCCATCTATAACGGCATGGGCGGTGGCGCAGCCGCCGCCATCGCCGCTGTCGAATTTGCCAAAGGCGAGATGCACGGCCTGGTTGCCGCGACGCTGGCCACGCTCGGGGCGCTGATCGGCGCCGTCTCCTTCACCGGCTCCTGTGTCGCCTGGGCGAAGCTGCAAGGTGTGCTCAAAAAAGCCTACCGGCTGCCGGCGCAGAATGCGGTCAACGTGCTACTCGCTGTCGTCGCCATCGGCCTCGGACTCGCTGTCATCGTCCTGGCCCCGCAGCACCCGGAACTGGTCATCGCCTTCTTCCTCGTCGCCCTGGTGCTCGGCCTGATCGTCACCCTGCCCATCGGCGGCGCCGACATGCCGGTGGTGATCTCGCTGTTCAACGCCTTCACCGGCCTGGCTGTCGGTTTCGAGGGCTACGTCCTCGGCAATCCGGCACTGATCATTGCCGGCATCGTCGTCGGCGCCGCCGGCACACTGCTGACGCAACTGATGGCCAAGGCAATGAACCGGCCGATCTCCAACATCCTGTTCACGCCGCTGGCGGCCAGCGGTCCCGGCGAAGCGATCAGCGGCACGATGAAGGAAGTCGGCCCGATCGACGCGGCAGCCATGATGCGCTATGCCTCCAAGGTCATCATCGTCCCCGGCTATGGCATGGCCGTCGCCCACGCCCAGCACAAGGTCTGGGAAATGACCTCCATTCTTGAAGAGGCTGGTGTCGAGGTGAAATTCGCCATCCATCCCGTCGCCGGGCGCATGCCGGGGCACATGAACGTGCTGCTGGCTGAAGCCGGCGTGCCCTACGACAAGATCTTCGACCTGGAAGAGATCAACGGCGAGTTCGGCCAGGCCGACGTGGCGCTGATCATCGGTGCCAACGACGTGGTCAATCCCAGCGCACGCACCGACAAGACCAGCCCGATCTACGGCATGCCGATCCTCAACGCCGACATGGCGCAGAACGTCATCGTCATCAAGCGCGGCAAGGGTACCGGCTATTCCGGGGTGGAGAATGCCCTGTTCTACACCGACAACTGCCGCATGCTCTACGGCGACGCCCAGCCGATGGCCGGTGAGATCATTCAGCAACTGAAAGCGATGGGCTGACGTTTTAAGCGGAAGCGATTTAAACATATCGCGTGTTAAAAAACTGGTATGCACAAATACAATATTGTGAAATAATATGTGGGCTTGATTGGCTCTTTTTTACTCCTGTGAGTAGGAGCTTGTGAAGCTGCTTTGACTCTCTCCTCTGCTGGCATGTTGTTACTCTTGCGCACTTGCTGGTGGCTTAGCCGATTCGGGTTGAGGAGTTCCCGGATCGGCCATTTTTTCTTTGATTGGCCTTCTTTCGCCAGGTATCGGTGGCTATCGTCAATGCATCAGTGAAGGGGAGATTGCCTCGATAGTCTTGGTAAAATCGCGGCATTGCCCATATTGATGCAGGTGCGACAAATGCTGTCAGCTAAGCCCAAGCGCAGAACTCAAGCCGAGAGGAGTTCCGAAACTCAGGAGCGCGTCATCAGCGCCGCTGTTGAGATACTCCGGAGCAAGGGATACGCGGGTTTTCGCGTCGCGGACGTGACGGAAGAGGCTGGCGTGTCGCGTGGGGCCCAGACTCACCACTTCCCCACAAAGGTCGATCTGGTTCTAAGTGCTGTCGCCCGTGTTTTCGATCAGGCGACCGAAGCCAGTCGTCTGCGGATTGCGGCAGTCAAGCCGGAAGACGACGTAATTGCCGAAATGATTGCCGATGCCTCGGACTTCTTTCTCGGGCAGAACTTTTCCATCGGTCTGGATATTCTGGGGGCGGCCGGACGCGACCCGGAATTGCGTGATGCGGTGCAGAAAGTTGCCCGCTCGAATCGCCATCTCGTCGAAGACATGTGGATTGGCCTGCTGCTGACTCGTGGTTTGTCCAGAGAGGATGCTGAAGATGTGCTGTGGCTGGTCTTCAGTTCGATTCGGGGCCTTTCCGTGCGGCTCCTGTGGCAGTTTGACAAGGAGCGCTTCGAGCGGGTCAAGCTGATTACCTATCAGGCCGCGTCCGAGTTGTTTGACCGCAAAAAGAAAGTTTTGTCCAAGCGCTAATAGCGCTTGCTGCCGGGCTTTGATGAATCGGCCTGGTCGGATTGTCGATAAAATACAAGCCGTATGTTCGGTTTATATGTTGTGCCAAGGAGTATCGAATGAACGGAACTGACTCGCCGGAGCAGGATGGCTTTGTTTGGAATGATCGCTATCTGCTCGGTTATGCGCCGATGGATGCAACCCATCGCGAATTCGTCAGACTGGTCGATGCCTTGCTGACGGTCGATGATATGGAACTGATGGATGCGCTTCAGGCCTTCGCTGTGCACGCAGTGACGCATTTTGCCGAAGAGAGCTGCTGGATGGCAGAGAATGACTTTCCCGCCAAGGATTGCCATGTTGCCGAGCACGACAAGGTGCTGGCTTCTGTTCATGAGGTCAGGGAGATGTTGGCCGGGGGCAATGTCGAGGTCGTCAGGCAGTTGGCTGTCGCCCTGATGGAGTGGTTTCCCGCCCACGCCGATTACATGGATTCGGCGCTGGCGACATGGATGACCAAGCGCAGTCACGCTGGCGTACCGTTGGTGTTCAAACGCCAAAAACCGCTGGAGTGAGTGACTCTCGCCGGCCAAGAGTTTGGCCGGAGATCTCAATACGATTCAGTCAAGCTCGAACCTGCAACGTTTAAACATCGATACTTACGGTGCCGTCTTCGACACGGGTCTTGTAGGTCTTCTGGGGCTCAACGGCCGGAAAGGTCAGTGCCTTGCCGGTCTTGATACAGAACTTGGCGTTATGCCAAGGGCACTCAACTTCGCCATCCTCGATTTCGCCATCGCAGAGCGACGCATCGCCGTGGCTGCAGGTGTCGTTGATGACGAAGAACTCGCCGGCGACGTTGAAGACAGCGAGAGGCGGGCAGTCGTCCAGTTCGACGAGCAACGATTCGCCGGGAGCAACGTCCTCGACTTTGCAAAGATTCAGAATTGCCAATTGATTTTCCTCCGCAGGGTCTGTCTTAAAAGAATCGATCGAAGTGAATCTGCGTCGTCGGCACCTTGTGCTCGGCGACCAGCAGGCGCACGGCCGCTTCGATCATCGGTGGCGGTCCGGCTAGGTAATATTCGTAACCGGGTAGCGGCGCAGCCAGTTTTTTCGCGATGAATTCGTGGACGAAGCCGATGTCGCCACGCCATGCCACGCTCGCGCCGTTTAGCGGTGCCGAGATAACCGGATGGAAGTCGACTTCAATGCCGGCCTCGCTGGCCATTCGCCGAATATCCGGAATGTCGGCCGGCGTTCTCCCACCGTAGAGCATGGCCGGGCGGCTGCCGTTGGCACATCGGTTGCGCGCGGCCCCCTGCAG
>Ga0209066_10008176_pt1 | contig 10199 bp, 9 predicted proteins | sample All_14_2_FD_187198 | JGI IMG/M metagenome (GOLD analysis project Ga0209066, IMG submission 187198) | Freshwater microbial communities in response to fracking from Pennsylvania, USA - Allegheny Zone_MetaG_DW_15 (SPAdes) (version 2) ... | reverse complement strand
GGCGATATGCTTTGTTATTATTAATATGTAATATGTGGCCACATATTGCCCTATTTATTTGTTACATTCACGTAATATATATCGTGTAACCCAACCATTTTACTCCGGTAGGAGTCTTAATGATGGGTAAGTATTAATAACCAAACTTCTTGTCGATAGCTTTGGCATATACTGTAACTGGCCAGGCCAGCGAGTTAGAACAACTAATTCAAGGGTGCATCCGCAATGAGCGGAGCGCGCAGGAGAAGTTGTATCGGCTGTTTTATCCCAAAATGATGGCTCTGGTGAAGCGCTATATAGACCACGATGAGCAGGCAGAGGAAGTATTGAATAACGGATTTCTCAGAGCATTTCAAAAAATCAGGCAATACAATTTTCAGGGGTCTTTTGAAGGATGGGTGAGAAAAATTGTATTTCATGCAGTAGCTGACTATGTGAAGCAGAATGCGCGGTATTCCAATCAGATATTGCTGGTAGAGAAAGATGAACTGGTCCATAAAGACCTTGCAGACAGGATGTATTATGAGCAACTGCTGCAATTGGTTCAGAGTTTACCCGATGCCACACGTACTGTGTTCAACATGTATGTGATGGAAGGAATGACACACAAGGAAATAGGAAATCTGGTAGGAATCAGTGAAGGAACATCCAAATGGCATTTGTCAGAAGGAAGACGAATATTGAAGGAAAAAATTGAAAAAATGGAGTTGCACATTAAGCATTAAGCTCCATTACCATGGAAACGAATTTATAAAAAATTAAATTTATCCAAATGGATAAAAATTTCATCAGAATAGACGACCTAGTCAGGCAGCACCTCGGGGGAGCCGAAGAAAACGAGCGGGCCGGAGCATGGTTGAACATGCGTGATTTGCTTGATAAGGAAATGCCTCAGAAAAAGCGCATAGCCGTCTTTTACTGGCGCCGTTTGTTCGGGCTGGTAGCAGCGGCATCACTGCTGGGCACTGTAGCTGTAGGTGGGTATGAACTCACTTCCGCATACCGTGGTAGTGGTACTAATGCCGACTTTATGGCGATTAATGCCAATAATGGGGTTTCTCATGAGCATGGTAGCACAGTAGATGCAAATGGTATTGTGACTGGCATGGAGGAAGAGCCTGCTACTGCTGGCAATATCACCATAAGGCGCAATGTAGATATGCATAAAGATGCTGAGGAATCGGGTGCTGCCGATGCCGGAGTAATAGCAGACGCTTCTGATGACGTCTCTGCCGGAAATGCATCTGCCGCAGGAAATGCGACATCATCTCATAGTGCGGCGACAGTGCAGGATGTTGCCGGTGCAAAAATAGCACATACTACCACTGCTGGTAATAGTCATGTAAACACAGGTACAATGGCAGGTAGTACTGCCGCCACTCATGGCAGAGTAGATGCTAATAATGATGTTACCACTCTTCATAACACTTCCGGAAAAGCACTGCACACTACAACATCTCAAAAGACACAACAGAGAAATGTGGCTACATATGGCAGTAATGCAGTGAAAGCTTCCGGTAAAGAAATGGGTGGTGGAGTAACCGCACGCCGGCCTGCAGCAATAGCCGCAAAAGGAACAACTGTGCCGGATAAACCTGTTACTGATATGGATAACAGGCCTCATGTTGCCACGGATGGTAAAAACGGCAGCTCCGGAAATAGCGCTACACGTACAATAACAGGTCAGACTGCTGCAACAGCAACAAATAAAACAGCTGGTACTACAGGTAATAATGCTACCGCCCATGCTGCTGATGGAGCTTTCGCTGCCGATGGCGCAGAAGTAGGTATTGCTGCCCGTCGTCGTAAAGATGGCATAAATGCTGGTAGCAGTAAAGCCGGGAAAACTACTGCTGCCGCTGAAAAGAATAATACCGGAACCGTACCAGCAGGCATAACGACTACCGGGGCTGCGATAGCTAAGCAGGAAACGGTAAATACAAGTCCCGCAAAAGATGATGCAATATCTGTGCTCAATACTTCAGGACCTGTAACTATGAATGTAAATGGGGCTGGGCCTGCAGTGGCTCATGAAGTGGCAACATCAATAAAGGGAAACAAAAGTGAAGATGCAGGTGCAACTACAAAAACTGCTGCTGCAGAAAAAACTATCGGTAATGCTCCTGCGACATCAGGTAATGTTGCCGGGAAAGATGTTATCAACGCTGTAGCCGCTGCTGCTGTAAAAGAATCTGCAGTAGATAAAAGAGCAGCTGCTGTGAATGAAACTTCTGTAGCCGGTACCAGAGGTGTTGGTACGCAAACCGGCAGTCGTGCGGCTATAGGCAGTACTCAGAAAACGAATGATACGCACAATACAAATGAAGCAAAAACCTCGGTTGCTGTTTCATCGTCTATGCAAAGTGGTAGTGCTAAGGGTGAAACTACTACAGCAGCAGATGGTGAGGATGGAAGCGCACCCGGCAAGAGGGTTGTAACAAGGATGGTAGTACGTGAGCGTGAGGTGAAGACTGGTGATAACGAGTTCATGACGAAGGTAGATACCATCTCAATGGAAAAGATGAACCGCGGTGGTAATGGTGAAGAAGAAGCAGGAGAGGATACTGAAGAGACTACACTAGCTGCGAAAACAGCAGCAAAGGGTGCCAGCAACAACACTGCTGTAGCAGGAGAGCCTGCTGCCACGGGCATGGAGGGTTCCGGCTCAGGAAGTGTTACTGCCAAACGCAGGCGTGGTCGTCGTCATAATGCGACAGATGAGTCACCAGCAGCATTATCAGCAGGCACCAGTGCAGGCAATGCCGCAGAAGAAACAGCTATTGCCAGTGAAACTGCAAACGCTGCCGAGGTAGCAGCTACATCAGAAGAAACTGCAAGCGGATCACCGGCAGCTGCTGAAGAAGCAAAAACAAGCAAAAAGACTAAAGCACGTTCAGGCGTATCTCTCCTGCAGAAGTTAAGTGCTGCGTTTAATGATGTGAAGCAGAACGCTGCTGGTGCACATTTAATGGGGGGTCTTACAGCCGGTATCAATAATAACTTCTTTGGCCCCAGCAATATGCGTGGATTCCAGTTCGGTTTATTTGGAACACTTGTGCTTAATGACAGCTGGAATATGATGGCTGAGCTTAAATACTTCAATCGCGTGAATAACAATACGATTGATGATAACTATTACAGCTATACAAATGTAGGTACACAATACCGCAGAAATCTGGTGTTAAACACTTATGACTTTGCGGCGCTGCATACTTTGGAGATGCCTGTCAGTATCCGTTATACAAAGGGCAATTTCAATTTCTATGCGGGTGGTAACTTTATGTATTCTTTCTCCATAAATACAGCCCCTACGACCATCACCGACCCCAATACTCCTCCCACTTATGTGAACACACCTGGTACTGACAATACGCCTCAGTACAACAAAGATGACTTCCGTAGCCGTTTCGGACTCGGATACCTCTTTGGCTTCTCTTACCAGGTGGGACGTAACACGTCGCTCGATTTGCGTAGTGTGCAGACCGTGTGGGACAATGCTGCCAGTACGGGCGCACGCTCCATATCAGGTCAGCTGATGAGAACCCCTTCTCTGCAGCTATCTGTTATGTATCGTCTGGGTGGTAACAGGAATAAGGAGTAGCAAACCTTAAAAACCTATTGTTATACTGGCCGCATGTACCACATGCGGCCATTTTTCTTCTCTATTATGCTTAATTTGAGGGCTCCGTTTCAGGATAGCATATGGCAATGTCTTCCAGCTCTGAGAGAGGTTATACACGGTATAATGAGGTAACCGTACTACGGGGCGGTGCCCGGTACTTTAAATGTATTGAGGATATTGCTGCACGGGCAAAACACTCATTACATTTTCAGACGTATATATTTGATGATGACGATACCGGCAGGCTTGTTGCAGCGGCATTGATGGCTGCAGCAAGGCGTGGTGTTCATGTATACCTGCTTGTAGACGGATATGCTTCACAGAAACTGTCTGATGTTTTTATTAACCAGCTGAGACAGGCAGGTGTGCATTTCCGATTTTTTGAGCCGCTTTTCTTCACTTACCGCTATTATTTCGGGAGAAGGATGCATCATAAAATACTCGTAGCAGATGCTGTAGAAGCACTGGTAGGGGGGCTAAATGTTAGTGACAGATATAATGATAAGCCGGGGGTTCCGGCATGGCTGGACTGGGCACTGCATGTACGTGGCGAGGTAGGGCTACAGCTACATAAAGTATGTGTGCGTATGTGGCGCAGATTACTGGCACCTAAATGCCTGCCCCACCGTTTACCGATAGTTGATGACCACCCTGTTATATGCAGGGTACGTATGAGTCGTAATGACTGGGTATACCGGAAGACAGATATATCCCGGTCATACAGGGATATGTTTACTGCCGCCAGGAGTAATGCTACCGTAATGACGAGCTATTTCTGGCCGCCGTCCCGGTTACTGAGCCGAATGGAAATAGCTGCCCGAAGGGGTGTAAAGGTAAGAGTAGTGCTTACCGGGCATGCCGATGTGCCACTGGCAAAATATGCCGAGCGGTATTTGTACCGAAGGCTTTTCAGGAGTGGGATAGAGGTGTTTGAGTACCTGCCCAATGTACTGCATGGTAAAATCGCGTTCAGAGATGATGAGTGGTTGACGGTAGGGTCTTACAATGTCAATAATATCAGTGCATTTGCCAGTGTAGAGCTAAATCTGGATGTGCATGATAGTGCGGTTGCTTTGGTTATGCGTCATGCGGTAGATGATATTATAGCGCAGGATTGCAGAAAGGTGAGTCCGCACGATTATGAGTTGTCTTCACATCCGGTGCGGATGCTGCTCTATTATCTGTCTTATCGTATAGTACACCTGCTTTTTTTTCTGTTTACTTTTTACTTTGAGCAGTTGCCGGGGGTAGGGAAGCGCAGGCATGGCTAGCTGAGCAGCAGGTGCTTGTGCAATACTTCCAGCCCTGCAAAAAACACCAGTAATGCAGTAACACGGCGCACCAGTTGCGGACTGAGTCGGGTAATACCCATACGCGACCCCAGCTGGCCACCCGCCAGCACCGCGAGTACGAGTAGGGTGAGTTGAGTGGTATTTACGGCACCGGGCAGATGCATGAGCTGCCCTGTGATACCGGAAACAGAGTTGATGAGAATGAAAAAGCTGGCTGTAGCCGCTATGCGCCGGGGAGTATCCCATCGCAGCAGGTTCAGCACCGGGGCTAGAAAAATACCACCACCTATACCTACCATGCCTGAGAGCATGCCTATGGCACCGCCCAGAGCGGCATCGCGTATATAGTTTCTTTTTTCAGCTATAGCATCAGGGTTTTCTTTTTGTGTTGCAGGTTGCAACCATAGCAGAATACCCGCTATAAGTAATGATATACCCAGTAGCAGAAAGAAGGTGGCTTCGCTGATGCGCATCAGTGCTCCTATAAACGCCATTGGTACACTGGCAGCCACCAGCGGTATTACCTTTTGAAATGGGAGTTCCTTTTTTTTGATGAACAGATATGTGCCGCCTGTTACTACCACAATGTTACACACCAATGCGGTGAGCCGCATCTCATGTGGTGCTAATGCGTAGAATGCCAGTATGGCCAGATAGCCGGAACCCCCACCAAATCCTACAGAAGAGTAGATGAATGCAATGGTAAAAAAGAGAAATAATATTTCCGGATGTTGCATCTGTCAGAAACTTAGGGCAGCAGCCGGGCACATTCACTCATCAGTTTTGATTTATCAATGGCTACTACACCTGCACTCTCACATACAATGCCGCCGGCAATATTAGATATGCCGGCCATCAGAGCTACATCGTGCGTAGCACTATACACCAGTGCCGCAGTAGCTACTACCGTATCGCCCGCTCCCGATACATCGGCAATGTTGCGTCTGTGAGAAGGGATGATGGCAGCAGTAGCTCCGCTGTTGTAATACACTCCCTTCTCAGATAGCGTAATGAAGGTAATCTGGTGGCTCAGCGTTTGCCGCAGGGTATTGTCTGCCTCCTGTAGTTCTGCTTCATTTACCTCTTCTATATCCTGATGCAGGCCCTCTCTTATTTCTTTAAGGTTGGGTTTGAATATTGTTACATCCTTATAGGCAAGGAAGTTTTTCTTTTTAGGGTCTACAACGGTTGTAATGCCTATTTCACGGCAGTGAGCTGTTATATGCCTTATGACATTTTCTTTCAGAACCCCTTTATTATAATCTTCAAAAATAAGTATATCAGGTTTTACCCGCTGCAGGTAGCGCAGTACATTGTCTATAAACGGATGCTCTTCTTCGGTAAAGAGCTCTTCCGTTATTTCATCATCTATACGCATCATCTGCTGGTTGCGGCTTAGTATGCGCACCTTTGTTGTTGTAGGGCGCAGGCTGCTTTTCATTACCAGTTCTGTGTCTATACCGGCATCGGCTGCCAGTTGTATCAGGTTATCTCCGTCCAGGTCTGCGCCTACTACACTGGCCAGGGTTACTCTGGCGCCTAGTGCTATACAGTTCAGCGCCACATTAGCAGCGCCTCCCAGCCGGCTTTCCCGGTTTGTAATAGCTACTACCGGTACCGGCGCCTCGGGCGATATTCTGTCTACATGGCCCCACCAGTAGTTATCCAGCATTACATCGCCTACCACCACTACGTGCAGGCTGTTCATAGATTCAAATATTTCTTTCAGCTTATCGTTTGTCATTTCCGCTTCGTCTGATGAGCATGTAGTAAATAGGCAGACCCAGTATTACGATAATGAGTCCGGGCCATGTGTACATGGGTTTGTATTTAAGAAGTACAATGCAAATAAAAGATGCCAGAGCAATATATAGAGCTGGTATTACCGGATAGCCAAATGCTTTGTATGGCCTTGGGTGATCGGGCATTGTGCGCCTGAGCTTAAATATTCCTCCTATAGTGAGGATATAAAAAAGCAGTACGGTAAATATGATGAAATCCAGCAGATTGCCATACTGCCCACTGAGGCAGAGCAGGGAAGCCCATATACATTGCATCCACAGTGCTGTTGCTGGTACATCTCTGTTATTTAGGCGGCCGGCTGCCGGTAGGAAAAGTTTGTCATGTGCCATTGTGTAATACACACGTGCGCCCGACAATATGAGTCCGTTATTGCATCCGAATGTAGATATCATGATTAGCAGCGCAATGATTTTAGCGCCATCACTGCCAAATATTTTGAGGGCTGCTGCGGTAGCTACACGGTCGGCAGGGGCATTGGCTATTTCTGATACCGTCATTACGTTCAGGTACATAAGGTTCATGCATACGTAAATAAGGGTTACCACCAGTGTGCCTATGAACAGACTGAGGCCAATGTTCCGCTCAGGCCGTTTCATTTCCCCGGCTATGAATGTGACACTATTCCATGCATCGCTGGAGAACAGAGACCCTACCATTGCAGTGCATACTGCTATAGCAATAGCACCCTGCGAAAGGCTGTGGTGCATAATGGCGCCTACATCTTTACTGATACTGCGGGCAAACCATGCATCTGTCCAGTTCGTTTTCCATGCGATTTTTCCTGCCAGCATAAATCCGAAAAAGATAAGTCCACCCATTGCTATCAGCTTGGCCAGGGTAAAGAACAGTTGTATCCATTTCCCGCTTTTTACTCCGCGTGTATTTATCCAGGTAAGTAGTATGATGGTAGCAATACCGGTTATCTGTGCAGCAGAGATATGAAACCCGTCAGCGGCACCTGCCAGAAGGTGCTCATCACCCAGTGATGGTATCAGGTAGCCTGCAAACTTGCCGAATGCAACTCCTACGGCTGCAATGGTGCCTGTCTGTATTACGGCAAAGAATGACCACCCATAAAGAAATCCGTAGAGTTTACCGAAGGCTTCTCTGAGATATACATACTGGCCACCTGCCCGGGGAAACATGCCACTTAGTTCGCCATAGCTAAGTGCAGCAGTAAGGGTAATGAAACCTGATAGCAACCATACTACAATCAGCCAGCCGGCACTACCCACATCCCTGGCTATACCAGCACTTACTATAAAGATACCGGAGCCTATCATTGACCCTATTACCAGCAGGGTGCCATCAAGCAGGGATAAAGACCGCCTGAACCCGGTGTCTTGGTTTGCTTCGTTGTTGCTTTGCAAAGGCTGTTGTTTTCAGAAATATACTATATTATTTCTTTCCGGTATCCTTTGTCTCTTTCACGGCCGCGTCATTGAGGCCTTTTACTACTTCATTGGTGATGTTGCGTGCCTTGCCGGCATATAAAATAGCAGAGCCACTGCCGGAATATGAAAGTATAAAGTCGTAGTTGTGCGATTTGTTATACTCTGAAAGAAAGTTGTTGAGTCTTTTTTTCAGGTCTGTATTAAACTCATCCTGCTCTTTCATTAGCTGTTCTGTCAGCGATTGCTTACGTGACTCCAGGGTTTGCTGCATCTGCATCAGGCGTTTGTTGGCAGCTTCATATTCAGCCTGGGTCAGTGAGTTGCTCTGAGCTTTTTTTTGTATTTCGTACGCATCGTTCTGCAGCTGGGTGTAGGAGCGCTGCAGTTCATTCTCCATCTGCGTCTGGCGTTTTTTGAAATCTTCACCTCTTGTCTTCAGCAGTTCATAGTTAGCCTCCAGTGTATCAATGTCCACATAGGCTATATTGGAGCCGTTACTTACAGGCTTTTCAGGTTCTTTTACCTTATTCTTGTCAGACATATACATGCCAGCCAGTGCCAGTACACCAGCCAGTGATAACAGACTTAGTATAGTGCTCAGATTTTTCATTGCTATTATGCGGGGATTGATGAGTGTTTCCGGTGTCAAATATAATAGTACAGGCCTACCTGCACCCGGCAGTGACTCCTAAATTTGTCATAATAATATCTGTAACGTAGCTACAGTGCAGCGTGTACTAGTAGATGGTACAGTTCCATACCTCTCCTGTTACGGTAGTATCATAGCTGCTGCATATTTCCTGCGCTTTACTCTCACTTTGCGCGCCCAGGTCTTTTGATAGCATTACTTTATTATTAAAGGAGCAGTTACAACGGTATACCTTCTTGCAGGATGTTGTTCCCATTATAAGGCCGGTACATGCCACTGCAGCAATAAGCAGGATCTTTTTCATTCCCAGATTTTGATTAAAATGTTAAGCGAATTTAGTTTATTTATCTTTGAAGCGGAAATCCGATTTCATAAATTTCAAGTACGTTTTTTCAGCGCCCAAACTATTTCCTGTTGAAGATCATTACTGCATCACCGGAGCATATCCCCTACATACAAGATATTACTGCCGAAGTGTGGCCTGCTACGTATGAGCATATAATTGGGAAACAGCAGATAGCATACATGATTGACCTCTTTTATGCTCCTGCTCAGTTGATAAAACAAATGGCCGATGGGCACAGATTTCTTATGGGATATGATGAGGCTGTACCTGTAGCATTTGCATCCTATTCATCGGTTGCACCCAATACGTATAAACTGCATAAACTCTATATAAGACTATCAATGCAGGGAGAAGGTGCCGGTAAGGCAATGCTGCAACATATTATCAATGACATAAAGCAAAATGTTGCTACCGTTCGTTTGTTACTGAATGTAAACCGCTATAATACACCAGCTATTGCATTTTATAGGAAAATGGGATTCTCTGTACTACACGATGAGGATATTGATATAGGTAGCGGATACTTTATGAACGACCATGTAATGTATTATGACATTGTTCCTCATTAGTTCCATCTTACCATAAAATAGAAAAGACCGCAATTGCGGTCTTTTCTATTTTGATATCTGTATTTTCTGTTACTCGAGGTTGAACATGATAGGCAGATTGTAGTAAACTTTTACTGGTTTACCGTTCTGCTTACCCGGCTTCCATGCAGGCATAGAGCTTACTACACGCTTAGCTTCCTCATCACAGCCTCCGCCTATACCACGTAGTACAGTTACTTCACTTACTTTACCATCCTCATTTACCACAAAGCGTACTACTACACGGCCCTGAATGTTTGCATCACGTGCAGCATCAGGATAGCGGAGTTTATTGCCAAGGTATTTCTGAATGTCGCCGTCAAAAGAAGGCATCTGCTCCACATATGTAAATATCTGTGGTGGTGGTGGTGCTTCTACCACACCAGTACCTGCATCCGGCTCTTCAATACCTGGATCCAGCGCATCAGGGTCACCCTTTACGTCCTTAGGACCAGAGTGCGTGATTTCTTTCTGCGGTGGCGGTACTTCTTCTTCTTTTACTTCCT
>Ga0209066_10008175_pt1 | contig 10200 bp, 10 predicted proteins | sample All_14_2_FD_187198 | JGI IMG/M metagenome (GOLD analysis project Ga0209066, IMG submission 187198) | Freshwater microbial communities in response to fracking from Pennsylvania, USA - Allegheny Zone_MetaG_DW_15 (SPAdes) (version 2) ... | reverse complement strand
GTGGCCACGCACGCCGAGCAGCACATCCAGTACCGCTTCCTGCGGGTGCTGCCCGACGCAGAATCCCCCGACGCCCAAGGACCCGCCGAGCGCCGCATCATCGAATGCCGCCGCCTGCGCGCGCCGGCCGAGGTGGCCCGACAGCTGGCACTGCGCACCGGCGACCCGCTGCTGCTGGTCAAGCGGGTGCTGGCCTTCTCGGGCACACCCACCATCCTCGAAGACATCTGGCTGCCCGGCGGCCCCTTCAAAGGCCTGACACAGGAAACCCTGGCCGGCGACAAAGGGCCGATGTACGCCCTGTTCGAGGCCGAGTTCGGCGTGCGCATGGTGCGCGCGGTCGAACGCATCAAGGCCGTGGGAGCCGATGCCGACGCCGCCGCCCTGCTGGGCGTCGAGATCGGTCACCCCCTGCTGAGCGTGGAACGCCTGGCTTACACCTACAACGACGTGCCCATGGAACTGCGCCGCGGCCTCTACCGCACCGACACCCGGCATTACCACAACGAACTGAGCTGACCGAGGCGCCCAATGTCACTGGTCGATAGTCTGCTGTCAGCCTCGGGTATGTTGCGTTGCAATAGAATTTGCCGGCCTGTGGCTTGAGTTACCAACAGGTTACAAGCCACTCTCCGATCTCCGTTCTCCCCCTTCACAAGAACCCCAGCTCCCCAACGGAAGAAAGCCCCACCATGACCGAATTGAGTAAAAAGCGGCCCGAGTTCCGCAACATCAATGCGTTCAAGGACCTGACCACCTACCGGCTGCCCCTCGCCGGGTGGGTGTCGATCCTGCACCGCGCCAGCGGTGGCCTGATGTTCATTCTCCTGCCCCTGATCGTCTGGCTGTTCGATACCTCGGTGTCGTCGGAGATTTCCTACGACGTCTTCCAGTCGGCCTTCAGTGCGGGCCTGGGCTTTGTGCCGGGCTGGTTCATGAAGCTGGTGGCACTGGCCCTGATCTGGGCCTACCTGCACCACCTCATCGCCGGCCTGCGCCATCTGTACATGGACGTCTGCCACGCCGTGACCAAGGAGTTCGGCAAGAGCTCGGCCCTCTTCACCCTGGCCCTGTCCATTGGTCTGACGCTGATCCTGGGCGCCAAGCTGTTCGGTCTGTACTGATTTCTGGAAGGCACACACATGTCTTATGGTTCCAAGCGCGTCGTCACCGGCGCCCACTACGGCCTGCGCGACTGGCTGGCACAACGCATCACGGGCGCCCTGGTGGCCCTGTTCACCCTCATCGTGCTGGTGCAGGTCCTGTTCACCAGCGGCCCGATCGGCTACGAAGCCTGGTCCGGCATCTTCTCCGCCCAGTGGATGAAGACCCTGACTTTCGCCGTGTTTGTGGCCCTGGCCTGGCACGTCTGGTTCGGCATGCGCGACATCTGGATGGACTATGTCAAGCCCGTGGGCATCCGTCTGGCCCTGCACGTTTTCACCATCGTCTGGCTCGTCGCCTGCCTGGGCTGGGCTGTTCAAGTTCTCTGGAGACTCTGATCCATGTCCACCACCGCATCCCTTTCCAAGCGCAAGTTCGACGTGGTCATCGTCGGAGCCGGCGGCTCCGGCATGCGCGCCTCGCTGCAGCTGGCCCGTGCCGGCCTCAAGGTCGCCGTGCTCTCCAAGGTCTTCCCCACCCGCTCGCACACCGTCGCGGCGCAGGGCGGCGTATCCGCCTCGCTGGGCAACATGAGCGAAGACAGCTGGGAATACCACTTCTACGACACCGTCAAGGGTTCCGACTGGCTCGGTGACCAAGACGCCATCGAGTTCATGTGCCGCGAAGCACCGAAGGTCGTGTACGAGCTCGAACACTTCGGCATGCCGTTCGACCGCAACCCCGACGGCACCATTTACCAGCGCCCGTTCGGCGGCCACACCGCCAACTACGGCGAAAAGCCGGTGCAGCGCGCCTGCGCCGCGGCCGACCGCACCGGCCACGCGATGCTGCACACGCTGTACCAGGCCAACGTGTCCGCCCGGACCACCTTCTTCGTGGAGTGGATGGCGCTGGATCTGATCCGCGATGCCTCCGGCGACTGCGTGGGCGTGACCGCCCTCGAAATGGAAACCGGCGACACCTACGTGCTCGAAGCCAAGACCGTGCTGCTGGCCACCGGCGGTGCGGGCCGCATCTTCCAGTCCTCGACCAACGCCTTCATCAACACCGGCGACGGCCTGGGCATGGCCGCCCGCGCCGGCATCGCGCTGCAGGACATGGAGTTCTGGCAGTTCCACCCCACCGGCGTGGCCGGTGCGGGCGTGCTGCTGACCGAAGGCTGCCGCGGCGAAGGCGCGATCCTGCTCAACAGCAACGGTGAACGCTTCATGGAGCGCTACGCGCCCACGCTGAAGGACCTGGCACCGCGCGACTTCGTGTCCCGCTGCATGGGCCAGGAAATCCTGGAAGGCCGTGGTTGTGGTCCCAACAAAGACTACATCCACATGAAGCTGGACCACCTGGGTGCCGACACCATCCACAAGCGCCTGCCCTCGGTGTATGAGATCGGCGTGAACTTCGCCAACGTGGACGTGACGCGCGAGCCGATCCCGGTCGTGCCCACCATTCACTACCAGATGGGCGGCATCCCGACCAACATCCACGGCCAGGTCGTGGAGCGCTTCAACGGCGAAGACCGTCCGGTCAATGGCCTGTACGCGGTGGGCGAATGCTCCTGCGTGTCGGTGCACGGCGCCAACCGCCTGGGCACCAACTCGCTGCTGGACCTGCTGGTGTTCGGCAAGGCCGCCGGCAACCACATCATCGCCAACGTCAACCCCAAGCAGGAACACAAGGACCTGCCCAAGGACGCGGCCGACAAGACCCTGGCCCGCCTGGCCCGTCTGGACAGTGCCCAGAACGGCGAATACGCCCAGGACGTGGCCAACGACATGCGCGCCATCATGCAGACGCACGCCGGCGTGTTCCGCAGCCAGGAATCGATGGATGCGGGTGTGCAGAAGATCAACGCCCTGCGCGACCGCGTCGCCGCCATCGGCCTGAAGGACAACTCCAAGGTGTTCAACACCGCGCGCATCGAGGCGCTGGAAGTCGAGAACCTGATGGAAGCCGCCCAGGCCACCATGACCAGCGCCGCCGCCCGCAAGGAATGCCGCGGCGCCCACCTGGTGCGCGACTACGAACACGACGTCAACCACCCGACCTGCCCGCTGGGCCGCAACGACGCCGAGTGGATGAAGCACACCCTGTGGTACCAGGAAGGCAACAGCCTGGACTACAAGCCGGTGCGCATGAAGCCACTGACCGCCGAGACGGTTCCACCCAAGCCCCGCACCTTCTGATCCGGCATCAGCGAACACAAGGACACTGAAAAATGGCACAACGCACTTTCAAGATCTACCGCTACGACCCGGACAAGGACGCCAAGCCGTACATGCAGACCCTCCAGGTCGAACTGGACGGTACCGAGCGCATGCTGCTGGACGCGCTGGTCAAGCTCAAGGCCGTGGACCCCACACTGTCGTTCCGCCGCTCCTGCCGCGAAGGCGTGTGCGGCTCGGACGCCATGAACATCAACGGCAAGAACGGCCTGGCCTGCCTGACCAACCTGAACACGCTCAAGGGCGACATCGTCCTCAAGCCACTGCCCGGCCTGCCGGTGGTGCGCGACCTGATCGTGGACATGACGCTGTTCTTCAAGCAGTACCACTCGATCAAGCCCTACCTGATCAACGAAACCCCGGCACCCCAGCGCGAGCGCCTGCAGAGCCCCGAAGAGCGCGAAGAGCTCAACGGCCTGTACGAGTGCATCCTGTGCGCCAGTTGCTCGACCAGCTGCCCCAGCTTCTGGTGGAACCCGGACAAGTTCGTCGGCCCCGCCGGTCTGCTGCAGGCCTACCGCTTCATCGCCGACAGCCGCGACCAGGCCACCAGCGAGCGTCTGGACAACCTGGAAGACCCGTACCGCCTGTTCCGCTGCCACACCATCATGAACTGCGTGGACGTCTGCCCCAAGAGCCTGAACCCGACCAAGGCGATCGGCAAGATCAAGGAGCTGATGGTCAAGCGCGCCGTCTGAGGCCGCCTGCACATCGACAACCCATGGACACCAGCAGCCCCGGCGACACCCTGCTCGATCCGCGTGCCCTGAGCAAGCTGCGCTGGCGTTGCCGCCGCGGCTTGCTGGAAAACGACCTGTTCGTCGAACAGTTCTTCGCCCGGCACGCATCTGGCTTGACCGTCAGCCAGGCTGAAGCTCTCGGCGTTCTAATGGACCTCTCCGACAACGACCTGCTCGATCTGTTGCTGGTCCGCAAGACGCCCGAAGGCGATCTGGCCCATCCCGACGTCACGCAAGTGCTGGGCATGCTGATCGCCGCCCGGCGACCCGTTTGAAGCTTCTCTAACAAGGAAACCGCATGAAACTCGTAGACAACAAAGCCACCTTGTCGTTCTCCAACGGCAGCCCCAGCGTCGAGATGCCGGTGTACGGCGGCAGCATCGGTCCGGATGTGATCGACATCCGCAAGCTGTACGCACAGACCGGCATGTTCACCTACGACCCCGGCTTCCTGTCCACCGCTTCGTGCCAGTCGGCCATCACCTACATCGACGGCGACAAGGGTGAGTTGCTGTACCGCGGCTACCCCATCGAGCAGCTGGCCACACAGGCCGACTACCTCGACACCTGCTTCCTGCTGCTCAACGGCGAACTGCCCAACGACAAGGAGCGCAGCGATTTCCACAAGCTCGTGATCAACCACACCATGGTCAACGAGCAGATGCAGTTCTTCCTGCGCGGCTTCCGCCGTGATGCTCACCCCATGGCCGTGCTGACCGGCCTGATCGGCGCTCTGTCGGCCTTCTACCACGACAGCACCGACATCAACAATCCGGAACACCGCCGCATCGCAGCGATCCGCCTGATCGCCAAGATGCCGACCCTGGTGGCCATGTCGTACAAATACGGCGTGGGCCAGCCCTACATGTACCCGCGCAACGACCTGAGCTATTCGGGCAACTTCCTGCGCATGATGTTCGGCACGCCGTGCGAAGACTACAAGGTCAACCCGGTGCTGGAAAAGGCCCTGGACCGCATCTTCATCCTGCACGCCGACCACGAACAGAACGCGTCCACCTCCACTGTGCGCCTGTGCGGCTCGTCGGGCACCAACCCGTTCGCTGCGATCGCAGCCGGCGTGGCCTGTCTGTGGGGCCCGGCACACGGCGGCGCCAACGAAGCCTGCCTGAACATGCTGGAAGACATCCAGCGCCAGGGTGGCGTGGCCAAGGTCGGCGAGTTCATGGAGAAGGTCAAGGACAAGAACAGTGGCGTCAAGCTGATGGGCTTTGGTCACCGCGTCTACAAAAACTACGACCCGCGCGCCAAGCTGATGCAGGAAACCTGCAACGAGGTGCTGGCCGAGCTGGGCCTGGAAAACGACCCGCTGTTCAAGCTGGCCAAGGAACTGGAGAAGATCGCCCTGGAAGACGACTACTTCGTGCAGCGCAAGCTCTACCCGAACGTGGACTTCTACTCGGGCATCGTGCAGCGCGCGATCGGCATCCCGGTCAGCCTGTTCACCGGCATCTTCGCGCTGGCCCGCACGGTGGGATGGATCGCCCAGCTCAACGAAATGCTGGCCGACCCCGAGTACAAGATCGGCCGTCCGCGCCAGCTGTTCACCGGCGCGGCCCGCCGCGACGTGCCAGCCGGCTTCAAGCGCTGAACGACAAAACCTGACAGGCTGCGGCCTGCCTCAGGCGCAACGCCCGCACGCCACCGCGCTGCGGGCGTTGTCTTTTTGAACGAATAAAATCGTGGGTTCCACAGACCCCACAGGACACTCCATGGGACGCACGCTCTACGACAAGATCTGGGACGAACACGTCGTCCACACCGAAGAGGACGGCACCGCCGTTCTGTACATCGATCGTCACCTCGTCCATGAAGTGACCAGCCCACAGGCGTTCGAAGGCCTGCGCCAGGCCGGCCGCAAGGTCTGGCGTGTGAGCTCGGTGGTGGCCACGGCCGACCACAACACCCCCACCACGGGTTGGGAACGGGGCTACGACGGGATCACAGACCCGATCAGCAAAGAGCAGATCACCACGCTGGACAGCAACATTGCCGAGTTCGGTGCGGCCGCCTTCTTCCCCTTCATGTCCAAGCGCCAGGGCATCGTACACGTGATCGGCCCCGAGAACGGCGCCACCCTGCCCGGCATGACCGTGGTCTGCGGCGACAGCCACACCAGCACGCACGGCGCCTTCGGCGCACTGGCCCACGGCATCGGCACCAGCGAGGTCGAGCACGTCATGGCCACGCAGACCCTGCTGGCCAAGAAAGCCAAGAACATGCTGGTCAAGGTCGACGGCCAGTTGGTCAAGGGCGTAACCGCCAAGGACATCGTGCTGGCCATCATCGGCAAGATCGGCACCGCCGGGGGCACCGGCTACACCATCGAGTTCGGCGGCTCGGCCATCCGCTCGCTGAGCATGGAAGGCCGCATGACGGTCTGCAACATGGCCATCGAAGGCGGTGCGCGCGCCGGCCTGGTGGCGGTGGACGAGAAGACCATCGAGTACGTCAAGGGCCGTCCGCTCTCGCCCACCGGTGTGGAATGGGACCAGGCCGTGGCCTACTGGAAGACGCTGCATTCGGACGCCGATGCGGTGTTCGACACCGTGGTCGAGCTCGACGCCTCGCAGATCCTGCCGCAGGTCACCTGGGGCACCTCGCCTGAAATGGTCCTGGGCATCGACGCCCGCGTGCCAGACCCCGACAAGGAAAAGGACCCGAACAAGCGGGGCGCCATCGAACGCGCCCTGACCTACATGGCACTCGAGCCGGGCAAGGCACTGAACGACATCTTCGTGGACAAGGTGTTCATCGGCTCCTGCACCAACAGCCGCATCGAAGACATGCGCGAAGCCGCTGCCGTGGTCAAGAAGCTGGGCCAGAAAGTCGCCAAGAACATCAAACTGGCCATGGTGGTGCCCGGCTCCGGCCTGGTGAAAGAACAGGCCGAGCGCGAAGGCCTGCACGAAATCTTCAAGGCTGCGGGCTTTGAATGGCGCGAGCCCGGCTGCTCGATGTGCCTGGCCATGAACGCCGACCGCCTGGAACCCGGCGAGCGCTGCGCGTCCACCAGCAACCGCAATTTCGAAGGCCGCCAGGGCGCCGGTGGTCGCACCCACCTGGTCTCGCCCGCCATGGCCGCCGCCGCGGCGGTGCACGGTCATTTTGTCGATGTTCGTCAATTCGCCTGAAAGGACTCCTTCCATGAAAACCATTGCTGCCCTGTTGTCGATGTGCTGCCTGCTGGCGCTGGCCGCTTGCAACACGGTCCAAGGTGTGGGCCAGGACGTGCAAAAAGCCGGTCAGGTGCTGGAAGACGCCGCCAAGAAGAAATAAATGAACAAGTTCACCGTGCACAAGGGCCTGGTGGCCCCGATGGACCGCGAGAACGTCGACACCGACGCGATCATCCCCAAGCAGTTCCTCAAGTCGATCCGCAAGACCGGTTTCGGCCCCAACCTGTTTGACGAGTGGCGCTACACGGACCAACCGGGCCAGCCCGGCGTGCCCGAGAGCCAGCGCAAGCCCAACCCGGATTTCGTGCTCAACCAGCCGCGATACCAGGGCGCCTCGGTGCTGCTGGCGCGCAAGAACTTCGGCTGCGGCTCCAGCCGCGAACACGCGCCCTGGGCCATCGACCAATATGGCTTTCGCGCGTTGATCGCGCCCAGCTACGCCGACATCTTCTTCAACAACTGCTTCAAGAACGGCCTGCTGCCCATCGTGCTGTCCGAGGCGGTGGTGGACCAGCTGTTCAATGAAGTGGCGGCCTTTCCCGGCTACGAGCTGACCATCGACCTGGAGCGCCAGGTGATCGTCAAGCCGCAGGGCGAGGAGATCCCGTTTGACGTGCAGGCCTTCCGCAAGTACTGCCTGCTCAACGGTTTCGACGACATCGGCCTGACGCTGCGCCACAAGGACAAGATCGCCGCGTTCGAGAAAGAGCGCCTGGCCACCAAGCCGTGGCTCGCCCACACGATGTGACCCCCTTCCACCACGAAACACATTCATGAAAATCGCAGTTCTCCCGGGTGACGGCATCGGCACCGAAATCGTGGCCGAAGCGGTCAAGGTCCTGAACGCACTCGATCTGAAGTTCGAGATGGAGTCCGCACTGGTTGGTGGTGCCGCCTACGACGCGCACGGCCACCCGCTGCCCGAGTCCACGCTCCAACTGGCCAAGGCAGCCGACGCCATCCTGTTCGGTGCCGTGGGCGACTGGAAGTACGACAAGCTCGACCGCCCGCTGCGCCCCGAGCAGGCCATCCTGGGCCTGCGCAAGAACCTGGGTCTGTTCGCCAACTTCCGCCCCGCCATCTGCTACGAACAGCTGGTCGGCGCGTCCAGCCTCAAGCCGGAGCTGGTGTCGGGCCTGGACATCCTGATCATCCGCGAGCTCACCGGTGACATCTACTTCGGCCAGCCGCGGGGCCGCCGCGAGGCGCCGGACGGTGAGTTCAAGGGCGCCCCCGAAGCCTTCGACACCATGCGCTACACCAAGCCGGAAATCGAGCGCATCGCCCACGTGGCCTTCCAGGCCGCGCGCAAGCGCAACAAGAAGGTGACCTCGGTCGACAAGGCCAACGTGCTGGAAACCTTCCAATTCTGGAAGGACACCGTGATCGAGGTGCACGCCCAGTATCCCGATGTGGCGCTGGAACACATGTATGTCGACAACGCGGCCATGCAGCTGGTCAAGAACCCCAAGGCCTTCGACGTGGTGTTCACTGGCAACATGTTCGGTGACATCCTGTCCGACGAGGCCTCGATGCTGACGGGCTCGATCGGCATGCTGCCCTCGGCTTCGCTGAACGCGAAGAACCAGGGCCTGTACGAGCCCAGCCACGGCAGCGCGCCCGACATCGCCGGCAAGGGCATCGCCAACCCGCTGGCCACCATCCTGTCGGCTGCAATGATGCTGCGCTTCTCGCTCAACCAGGAAGAAGCCGCCCAGCGCATCGAAGCCGCTGTACAGAAGGTGCTGGCCCAGGGCCTGCGCACGGGCGACATCTGGAGTGAAGGCACCACCCGGGTGGGCACCGCACAAATGGGCGACGCGGTGGTCAAGGCCCTGGCCTGACAGCAGCTGCGCGCTCGCATCAGGGCAGCCTTGGCTGCCTTTTTTACGGTCGCTGTTGGGCGGCGGGCACTGTCAGCTGGCGACAAGCCTCGCTCGGCTACAATCGCGGGCTATGTTTGCCACCAGCCCGTTCGCCCTGAACAACGCATTCGCCGCCCTGGCGGGTGTGGCTGCGCGCGCAACCACCATCAAAACCACGACCATTAAGGGCTGATCCAGCCTGGTTCGTCGTGCGCCCTCCCCGGCCAGACGAGCCGGGCAAGTCGGTCTGGTCTGGACCTGTTTTATTCACTTGAAAGGGCATTCTCAATGAGCAAGTTGGTTGGTCTGGTCGGCTGGCGTGGCATGGTCGGCTCCGTGTTGATGGATCGCATGGTCGAGGAAAAAGACTTCGACCTGATCGAGCCGTTGTTCTTCTCCACCTCCAACGCCGGTGGCAAAGCCCCGGCGATGGCGAAGAACGAAACCACGCTGCAGGACGCGTACAACATCGACGCGCTCCAGCGCTGCGACATCATCCTGACCGCCCAGGGTGGCGACTACACCAATGAGGTCTATCCCAAGCTGCGCGCCGCCGGCTGGAACGGCCACTGGATCGACGCCGCATCGGCCCTGCGCATGGAAAAGAACGCGGTCATCGTGCTCGACCCGGTCAACATGCCGGTGATCAAGAACGCCCTGGCCCACGGCGGCAAGGACTGGATCGGCGGCAACTGCACCGTCAGCTGCATGCTGATGGGCGTGGGCGCGCTGTACAAGGCCGGACTTGTCGAGTGGATGAGCACCCAGACCTACCAGGCCGCTTCCGGTGGCGGTGCGCAGCACATGCGCGAACTGCTGACGCAGTACGGCACGCTGAACGCCGAAGTGAAGGCCCTGCTGGACGACCCCAAGAGCGCCATCCTGGAAATCGACCGCAAGGTCATTGCCAAGCAGCGCGCCCTGACCGGCGCCGAAACGGCCAACTTCGGCGTGCCGCTGGGCGGCAGCCTGATCCCCTGGATCGACAAGGACCTGGGCAACGGCCAGTCCAAGGAAGAGTGGAAGGGGATGGCCGAGACCAACAAAATCC
>Ga0209066_10008174_pt1 | contig 10201 bp, 8 predicted proteins | sample All_14_2_FD_187198 | JGI IMG/M metagenome (GOLD analysis project Ga0209066, IMG submission 187198) | Freshwater microbial communities in response to fracking from Pennsylvania, USA - Allegheny Zone_MetaG_DW_15 (SPAdes) (version 2) ... | reverse complement strand
GTAACTTTCTAGTGCCTTGTTTTGAAACCAATCGAAAAACCACAACACCCCTAAAATTTCCGTAAAAGACACCACAGTGTTGCTGGATCAGGTGCACTGCCGCATTCGTATCCGGCATTACCGCCTTTGGCTCTTGTCAGCCTGTCTCGCTTGGATTAAATGATACATCTGTCATTTTAACAAGCACGCCCCACGCCATTGCCGCCGTATCATCAACGCCAGCGCTTTGCGTCCCTATGGGAGCTTTTTGCGTCACCTCGTGTATTGCGGCCTTATCGCGGCAACAGCTTATGATCAAGCGCGGCGAGTTGCTGCCGGGTATGTTCATAACCGATCTCGATGATTTCTTCGGCGCGGCCGAATTCGAGGAAGCGGATGTGGCCGAGCGGCGGCTGGATGATGAGGTCCGGCTGGTCGATATGCAAGCGGGTTTGGGTGATGCTTGTTTCCATGATGTTGATCGAGGCCAGCAGGACTTCAAAAATGCTCGGCAGCGGCTCTTCTCGTGCGAGCCAGCGTAACAACTGGGTGCGGCCCGGGGCGTCGCTGGCGAGCAGTTTTTGCTTGAGGCTTTGCATCGTCTGCGAGTAAACATCCTTCCAGCCTGGCCTCAGTTGCGGGTCACTGGTTGCACTGGCCGCTGTGGGCAGCAGCGGCTTGAGGTTTTTGCCATTCACGATCTGATGATTGAGATCGACGGCGATGACAAACCCGGCGCCCATGGCGCGGGCGGCGCTGGCGGGTACCGGGTTGATCAGCCCGCCATCCACCAGAATCTGCCCGTTGCGGCGCACGGGGGTGAAAATGCCGGGCACCGAAATGCTGGCGCGCACGGCTTCGATGATGTCGCCCGTGCGGAGCACCACTTCTTCGCCGCTCACCAGATCGCTGGCCACGGCGGCAAAGGCGATGGGCAGCGCTTCAATGTCATCCGCATGAATGTGGCTGCGCACGAGTGCGCTGACTTTCGCGCCGTCGAGCAGGCCGGATCGGGGCAGCACGACATCGAAGAAAGAGGCGGTCTTTTTCCAGTCGAAATCGAGGAAAAAAGTTTCCAGCTCGTCCAGTTTTCCGGCAGCATGGACTGCGCCGATCAGCGCACCCATGCTGGTTCCTGCGATACAGTCGATTTGAATACCGGCGTCGGCGATGGCGCGGATCACGCCGACATGCGCCAGGCCGCGCGCCGAACCGCTGCCCAGCGCGAGGCCGATTTTGGGGCGTTGCAGGGTCTTGCTCACTCCAAATCCATTTTGCCGCTTTTGCGGATAGACAGCAAAAGCCACAGGCCGCCAACCGTCGCACCAACAAAACCCAGCAGACCAAAGAAGGGCAGGCCAAACAAACTCGGCCCGCCGGGCACGGTCATGACGATGGATGAGCCGATGATCAGCGCCGCCACAACAATGCCCACGATCAAGCGGCTGATCGCGCGGTCTAGCTGGTTGCCGACACGCTTCAGATGCGTCACATCAATATGCACTTCCAGCCGTCCACGGCGCGCAGCGCGCAGCAGACGGGAAATATCTTGCGGCAAGTCCGCCACCAGAGCCAGCGTTTCGCTAACGGATTGCCAGCCCCGCTTAACGACGGCACGCGGCGAATAACGCTTGCGCATGGCTTTTTCGAGCATGGGCATGGCCTCACCGGCCATATCAAAATACGGATCGAGCTCTCGACCCATGCCTTCCAATGTAATAAAAGCCTTGATGAGCAAAGCCAGATCGGCGGGCAACGCCAGCCGGTGCTGACGCAACATGGCGGCAACCTCACCCAGCATTTGGTCGAGCCGCAACTGCTTGAGTGGCACGCCATGATATTGATCAACAAAGGTATCAATTTCCAGCAACAGCGCTTCTTCATCCAGCGCGCTATTGCCTGTCCAATCAAGCAGCACATCGGAAACACGCCGCGCATCATGCTGCACCAGCCCCAATAAGAGACGGATGAGTTGATCACGCCGCTCTTCGGTCAGCCTGCCAACCATGCCAAAGTCGATAAAAGCGATACGATTGCCGGGTAGATAAAACACATTGCCCGGGTGCGGATCTGCATGAAAGAAACCATCTTCGACAATCATCTTGAGGACTGCATGCGCGCCACGCCGGGCAAGCACTTTGCGGTCAAGACCGGCGCGGTCGACAGCGGCAAGATCGCGCCCCGGAATGCCGTCAATGAATTCCTGCACGCACACCCGTTCGCCGGTCCATTGCCAGTAGACGCGGGGGATGACAATCAGTGGCGGGGGCATGATTTGCGCGTCATTGCCATTACTCGCCGTATCACCAGCGCCGACTTTTATGGCTGTTGATTGCGCATCCGTGAAATCGACGAAATTTTCCGCGATGCGTTCCGCGCTGCGACACTCACTGGCAAAATCGAGCTCTCGCCGCAATGACTGCGTGAGCTGACGCACGACCTCTCTTGGCCGAAACGCCCGCAACTCCGACATATCATTTTCTACAAGATCAGCCAGCCGCATGAGCCAGCGCAAATCAGCCTCTATGGCTGGACGAATGCCGGGACGACGTACTTTAACAATGATCTCCGTTCCATCTTCCAGACGCGCTTGATGCACTTGTGCAATGGATGCTGCGGCCAATGGCTGCGAATTTATCCAGGCAAATATTTCCTCGGGCGCTGCGCCTAAATCTGCTGTCAGCTGGGCATGTATTTCTTCCCATGGCACAGTTGGCGCGTCATCCTGCAAGCGACTGAACTCGGCAATCCAGGCAGCATCAAATAAATCAACCCTTGTCGCCAATACCTGGCCGAGCTTGATGAAAGTTGGCCCCATGTCTTCAAGCGCCCGACGAACACGCGCCGGAACTTCAAGATGCGCCAGCGACTCTGCTTCATGCCAATGCAACGCATGGCCCGCTTTTTCAAGCGTATTCGCCATGCCCAGCCGACGCACCATATCGCCAAACCCATAGCGAATCAATATTCCTGCAACATGCTGTAGCCGTCCGAGATCTCGGACTAACGAAATAGCTTGCAACAACCTTAACTCTCTTTGCCGCTCGGCTTTTTGGATGACGCAACGTGTTGCTGTATGCGGTCTGCCATTCCGGTAAGCATACCAACAGCGGCGTTGCGCATCATGTCGGCTGTCGTTTGTGCCAGACGCATGCCTGCCTCAACCTGAGTTTTACTCATGGCAGTCATTTGATGGGTCAATGTTTCCAGTGTCGATTTAATTTGCTCTCCTACGGCAGTACCCGTACGCCGCGTATGAGCCACCATATCTGACAACATGTCCGAAGCCAACCCTCGCGTTGCATTTGCGGATGTTTTCATGGTTTCAAGAAATAACTCTTCCAAGCTCTCAAGATCAGCACGCGTGCTCATCATGTCTTGACTAGAGAATTTTTGCGCTTTGCCGGCCGCTTCTTCCAGTGCAAGCTTAGTGGTTGCTGCAAATTTTGTGAGCGCTGCATCAAGCCCTGAAATAGCATCTTTCATTTTCGCCTGTGCGGCTTGTGTTTGAGTTTTAGTTTTGTCAATTTCATCTTGCACTCCGTCGTGCGTGCCTTTGACTACCGCTTGCATGATGCGGCCAATAGACTCAAGACCTAAAGCGTGATTGCTCATGGCATCCAGCGTAATTTTATAGACGGCCGCCTGCACATCCGTACCCTCAGTCACCACCTGCTTGACACGATGCTCCAACGCGTCACTTGATTCAACTTTTTTAGTCGCCATGATGCACTCCTTTAAGTATGGAAATTAAGAAATCAAAACTTCACCCGCTACAAGAAATTAACAATCATCATGCTAAAAACTACCTACATACACTTAGAAACCACCAACAATTACACGGACACGCACTAACTTTACAACTCAAAAGCCTCACCTAATTTCGGCATCACGATCTGTGTGTTTTTTAGCCTGGTTGCAAATGATTGCATTACTTCTATTTCACCATGAACCAGGAATGTCCTTCCTGCACAGCTATGCTGCTGCCAGGCAAGCAACTCATCACAATCAGCATGCGCAGAAAAGCCATTGATGGTGTAAAGATGCGCGCGCACACTCACTTCTTCGCCGAATAAAGTAACCGTTTTTGCGCCATCTATAATTCGCCGCGCCAGTGTGCCATATGCGGCATAACCAACAAATACGACACTCGAATTTTCGCGCCATAGGTGCTGTTTTAAGTGATGCCGCACCCGGCCACCAGTGGCCATGCCTGACCCAGCAAGGATTACCGCACCGCCGGTAATATTATTTAACGCGATGGAGTCCGCCGTCTCGGCGGTAAAATGCAATCCAGGCCAGCTCATAGGGTCACGCCCTGCATCAAACAAAGTGCGTGTTTCTTCATCAAAACATTCCGGATGCCGACGAAAAATTTCGGTTGCAGAGATCGCCATCGGAGAATCCAGAAACACTTGCAGATTGCGTGATAAGCGGCCGCTATCCATGCCCGCGCGCAAATAAAACAAGATTTCTTGCGCGCGCTCTAGCGCAAAGGTAGGAATAATCACATTTCCACCCCGCCGAAAAGTATCTTCAACCGCCTGATAAAGTTCTTCAACTGAAGGCGCTAATGCCTTATGCAACCGGTTGCCATAGGTCGTTTCCATCACAATAATGTCACTCACCGGCGGCGGTGTTGGATCACGCAATATAGGACGTTTTGAATTACCAATATCGCCAGAAAAAACCATGCTGCGTTCTGCGCCACTCTCCTCCCAGCACAATCGAATACTGGCCGAACCCAGAATATGACCCGCATCAATGAACATCACCGTCAGACCCGGCACCAAGGTGATTGGTTGGTTGTACTGCGCAACGCGACCAAAATAATCAAGACTTTCCAACGCATCCAGCCGTGTGTATAGCGGCTCAGGTATCTCCTGATTTTTTTTGCTGCGTCGCGCGAGCTTGCGTGCACGCCAGCGGGCGTCTTCCTCTTGCAGATGCGCTGAATCCAGCATCACAATGCGCGCTAATGCTCGGCTCGCTGCGGTGGTAATAATTTCTCCACGAAATCCGCGTTTGACTAATAACGGTACTCTTCCGCAATGGTCCAGATGCGCATGGGTAAGTAATAAAAAATCAATATTGGCCGCATCAAACCCAAATGGCTCTGCGTTATCTTCATCAATCTCGTGCCCCCCTTGAAAGAGGCCGCAGTCAATAAGCACGCGCACACCTGCATGCTCTATCAAGTAACAAGAACCAGTAACCCCTTGCGATGCACCATGAAACGAAAGCTTCATTGAAACTCCTTTTCAACAGCTAACTTGGACATGACTTCAAAGTGACTCCAGCAGCAGCTTCAATACTTACCTATCCTGTCATCTTACGCGCTTCAATTTCTGCTTTTCGCATCACTGCCGCTGGCATCCGCGAATACCTCAGAGAACAAGAACAGCGTCAGTTTTGGTCACCCTGCTTTCATCATATGTGCTGCTTATACTTTACTCTCATGGCAAACCACGGCGACGCCCTGCATCCAGCATGATTGATGCACCCGCCATGGCATCTGCCTCAGGTGCTAGCAACAGACAAATGCCCCACGCCACTTGTTCTGGTGAAGTAAACGCATGAATGGCAGACTCTTCCAGCAACTCGTTCAGCACGGTTTCTGCCGTCACACCCCGTTTTGCTGCGCTTGCGGCAGCAATTGCATGCAACCGTTCCGTCTCTGCCGGCCCGGGGGCGACCAAATGTGCGGTAATACCTCGCTCACCCACGGCCCAGCTTAACTGACGCATCAAATTCGTTAGCGCTGCGTTTGCAACACCTGCCGTGGCGGCATAGGCTGTCGGTTCAAACCCATAATGACCACCAACAGCAACCAGGCGAGAATGCTTCACCAGATGTTTTTCTACCGCGTGGAATAGACGCATCATGCCACCGGCTTTGATATTCACGGCTTGCGCTAAAACATCCGGCGGCGCTTCCAGCACACCACCTGCCACCGGCACGCCGGGTGCGTGAATCGCTATGCGCACAGGCGCATCAATCGACTGCGCAATGGTTTGAATCGAGGCATTGTCGCTGATATCCGCCACGCAATAACGCATATGTGGCGAACCAGCCGTCAATGATTCAAGTGCTGCCTCAGACCGCCCGACTGCCAGCAAGTCAAGACCGGATACCACCAGCCGATTTGCAATGACTTTGCCCAAAGAACCGGTTGCACCAACCATGACAGCCAATTCACGGGGTTTGTTTTTATCTATCATGCGCGCTTCTCTCCTAGGTTTTATATCTATCACCTACTGCTGTTGCGTTGAACCGTATGCTCAACGTATTTTCAACTATCCTCGCCGTATTGCCAGCGCCGACTTTTAAGCTGATATCGCTAGATCACATTCGGGAAAGCCATTTGGCAACCATGATCGTGTTTTTCAAATTCAATCTGCAATGTGGGGTGCGTAATGGCAAACTCATGCGCCAGCACATGCGCTATCGCCTCCATCGCCGCATCACCTGGATGACCTGCGGGCATCACCAGGTGCGCCGTCAGTGCAGTTTCAGTTGTGCTCATCGCCCAAACGTGTAAATCATGCACCTCGGTCACTCCCGTTTGGCTACGCAAGCATGCAGCCACGGCAACCAAGTCGATTCCCTCCGGCACGCCGTCGAACAGCAGGTGTACCGATTCACGAAATAAACCCCAGGTACCAAAGATAATCACCATGGCAATCACCAAACTTACCACCGCATCTAACCATAGCCAGCCTTGCCACATATAAATCAAGCCTGCGCATAACACGCCCATCGAGACCACTGCATCGGCAGCCATATGCAGATACGCGCCACGGATATTGATGTCATGCCGACGGCCAGACATGAATAACGCAGCAGTCATGCTGTTAATCACCACACCAATCGCTGCGACGATCATTACCACGCCCCCCTCAATGGGAACCGGAGACTGCAGTCTGTGAGCCGCTTCCCATATCAATAAACCCATAGCGATCAATAGAACCATCGCGTTAACAAACGCGGCCAGAATAGACGCCCGTCGCCATCCGTAGGTGTAGTGCTGATCAGGAATGCGACGTCCCATAAGCACGGCGCCCCAGGCTAAGAGCAAACCCGCAACATCCGATAAATTGTGGCCTGCATCAGCCAGCAACGCTAAAGAATCAGCATGCCAGCCGGCGATGAGCTCGACAATCACGAATGTGACATTGAGCACTATGCCAATCAAGAAGGCACGATCAAATGAAGCCGGTGCATGACTATGTGCGCCATGCCCACTGGCAAGGGGATTGTGATGTTCATCAGTCATAAAACTCTCACTGTTTGCTTTTGCTACTTGCTACGGTTATCGATTCTTACATTTAATATGCAAGAATAGAAAAAAATTCTTACAACAAAATGAATGGAGGCAGCTTGAATGCAATACGAAGATATTCTCTACGAAGTACGTAATGGTGCTGCATGGATCACGATCAATCGACCGGAAAAAATGAATGCGTTTCGCGGCCAGACGTGTGAAGAGTTGATTCATGCCTTTAACAAAGCAGGTTTTAATCGCGATATTGGCGTCATTGTCTTGGCCGGTGCAGGGGAAAAAGCATTTTGCACAGGAGGAGATCAATCAGCTCATGAAGGACAATATGACGGCCGGGGCACGATTGGTCTGCCAATTGAAGAACTGCATAACCTCATTCGCGACGTCCCCAAACCTGTCATTGCTCGCGTGCAAGGCTATGCCGTTGGTGGAGGCAACGTGCTATGCACCATTTGCGACTTCACCATTGCCTCAGAAAAAGCCACCTTTGCCCAAGTCGGCCCAAAAGTCGGCTCGGTAGACCCAGGCTACGGCACAGCATTTCTCGCCCGCGTCGTGGGTGAAAAAAGGGCACGCGAGATTTGGTATCTCTGCCGCCGCTATTCTGCGTCAGAAGCCTTGGCCATGGGCTTGATCAATTCGGCGGTGCCACACGATCAGCTGGATGCGGAAGTCGACAAGTGGTGTGCAGAAATCATGGAAAAAAGTCCCACGGCGATTGCCATTGCCAAGCGTTCATTCAATATGGATACCGCACATCAAGCGGGCATTGCGGGCATGGGTATGTATGCGTTAAAGCTGTATTACGACACAGAAGAATCCCGTGAAGGGGTACGCTCCTTTCTGGAAAAGCGCAAACCCGATTTTCGCAAATACGCCAAATAAATATCGCCAGCCCACGCCACGAGTCTTAGCAGATAGCATAGGCTAGTGCAGGAAACATAAGGAGCACAATGAATCCATATCTTGATGCAGACCTTGTCATGTTGGGCGAACAAGCACGTCGCTTTGCGACAGCGCGAATAGCACCCGGCTTTTTAGAGCGCGACCAAACCCGTGTGCTTGACCGCACGCTCATGCGCGAGATGGGTAGCTTAGGTTTTATCGCCCCGGAATTACCTGAGCGGTTTGGTGGTCAAGGCATGGGATGTCTCGCTGCTGGCGTAATTCATGAGGAAATTGCACGTGCTGATTTGAGCATGTCGTATATCAATTTACTGGCTTCATTAAATAGCCAGATTTTGGCGCAGCATGGTCAGCCGGAGATTGTCAAACCCTGGCTCACTCAATTGACCCAAGGTGAAATACTGCTATCTGTCGCACTCACCGAACCAGGGGGCGGATCCGACGCCGCAAACTTGAAACTAAAAATGGAGCGAGTCGGCGATCACTATGTAATCAACGGTGAAAAAACCTCTATTTCAGCGGCCGACCAAGCCGATGCCTGCGTAGTATTCGCACGTACCGGAACAGTCGAGTCTGGTGCGCGTGGTGTCTCAGCTATCTTGGTGCCGATGGCGCTGCCCGGCATAACGCGCACGCGATTTAATTGCCATGGTCAGCGCGCTATAGGTCGCGGCTCTTTGTTTTTTGAAAATGTCAAAGTACCAACGAACCATCTGTTGGGGGAAGAAGGCAAAGGCTTTGTGCAAGTCATGCACGGCTTTGATTTCTCGCGCGCATTGATCGGTTTGCAGGTGTTGGCGGTCGCTCAGATAGCACTGGAAGAAGCATGGCATTACGCCAAAACCCGTGAAGCATTTGGCCAGCCTATTTCTGCTTTTCAGGGCGTCTCGCACCCGCTCGCTGACTTTGACACCCAGGTAACAGCAGCACGCCTGCTTTGTCTCCAGACGCTGTGGCTAAAAGACCAGGGAGCATCACACACTGCAGAGGCAGCGATGTGTAAATGGTGGGGTCCCAAGCTCGCTTACGATGTCGTCCATCAGTGCTTGCTCACCATGGGACATGGTGGCTTTGATCGCGGAGTAATGGAGCAGCGATTGCGCGACGTGCTTGGATTTCAGCTGGGTGACGGAACAGCGCAAATCATGAAAACAATTATTGCCCGTGCTCGCGTCGGTCGAGGAGCCGTGCCAACATAAATGGTTTAAGCAATAAAACAATAAAAATCTGACAGGAGAGAGCCCGTGGAGTTTGATGCCATCATGATTTCCCCGCGTCGTGCCGCTTGCATTGCTAGAGGCCTATGGCATGACAAAACCATTAACGATTATCTGGATGAAAACGCAGAAAAATTTCCGGACAAAATTGCCTTGACGGCATTGCAAACCGAAAGCAACACCACCACACAGTTCACTTACCGCGAATTAGTTACCATGACGAACCGCATTGCGGTGGGCTTATCGCGCCTGGGTGTTGGCCATAATGATGTGGTGGCCTGCCAATTGCCCAATTGGTGGCAGTTCACGCTCACTTACCTCGCCTGCTGCCGTATTGGTGCTGTCATCAATCCACTGATGCATATCTTTCGCGAGCGCGAATTAGGCTTGATGCTAAAACACGGTGAAGCAAAAGTCCTCATCGTGCCAAAAACTTTCCGTGGTTTTGATTATGAAACCATGGCCAACCAGTTGCAGCCCAGCCTCCCGCATTTAAAACATCTGGTTATCGTCAATGGTGAGCAGGGCAACAGTTTCGAGGCTCTTCTGAGCGGCCCTGCATGGGAAAGGTCTGCCGATGCACATGACATTTTGCACGCACATCGTCCGCTGCCGGATAACATCACTCAATTGTTGTACACCTCAGGCACAACAGGCGAACCCAAGGGGGTAATGCATACCGCTAACACCACCATCGCCAATATCATTCCGTATGCCGAGCGCCTTGAGCTTGATGCAACAGATGTTATTTTGGCCGCCACGCCCATGGCACACCAAACGGGATTTTTATATGGCTTGATGATGCCCGTCATCTTGT
>Ga0209066_10008173_pt1 | contig 10201 bp, 10 predicted proteins | sample All_14_2_FD_187198 | JGI IMG/M metagenome (GOLD analysis project Ga0209066, IMG submission 187198) | Freshwater microbial communities in response to fracking from Pennsylvania, USA - Allegheny Zone_MetaG_DW_15 (SPAdes) (version 2) ... | reverse complement strand
GTTTTTCTACATGTGCACTGAGCGCTCCCGCCCGCGCTCAACCTTCGTCCTCGCCCTGAAAATCGAGAAGTGTCGCTTCGAGCGCGTCGATCTCGATCATCGATCGCCCCGCGATCCCCTGCAGATCCCCGTAAAGCCCCGCGGTCGAGTCGAGCACAGCGTGCAGCTGTTGCTCCCGCTTCGCCCACCGCTTCACCGTCGCTTTGCGCTCACTCGCGAGATCCTCCTGCATCTCAGAAAAGCGATCGACCACCGCCTCAATGCGATGCCTGAACCGCGCCCCGGTCAAATACTCGTACATCAGCGCAGACTTGGTCTGCTGCCCTTCCCCTGCGGCCTTCACGCTCGCCATGAGGATGAGGCTTTCCCTCAGCGCAGAGGCGACTGGCAGCGCGCAACGCGGACCGGTCACCCACACCCCGTCAATGCTGTCGAACGACTCCACCCCCTTCGGTAGCGCCTGAGTGACGATCAGCGCCAAGTCCGCCTTTGCCGCCCGCTGGTCCCCCTTCAGCTTGCCGAGCCAACCATCGCTCCACGCGCGCGTGCGCTTGCTCTCCCATAGGATCGAGCCGCAGACCTGACCCGCCGGGTTGACCACGCGCTGCAGCACGTCACCCCCGTATTCCCCCTTGCCGACCGGTTCGAGCTGATCGAATGGGAACTTCATTCGCAGCATGTCTTCGAGCACGAGCTCCTGAGCCTCCCCCTGCAGCTGTTGCGACCCTTGATCCGCCTTCTGCCGAAGTTGCTCGATGGTCTGCTGCATCGAGGCGATGCGCGTCTCGCCTTCCTTGACCTTCAACGCCAGGTGCTCTTCCGCCTCCTGCTTCGCCTTCGCGCGCACCGTTTCTAGTCCCTCGTTGACCTGCTTCTGCACCGAGAGCGCGAGCTCGCGCTTCTCGTCATCGAGCGCGCGCTTTTGCTTCAGCAGCTCAGCCTCCTGCGCCTGCGCGTCAGCTAGCTTTTGCTCGCGTGACTTCAGCAGTTCGGTGAGCTCGGCCAGCTGTCGATCCTTGCCCTGAACATCGAGCTCGACCTGTCGCTTCGCGCGCGCAGCTTCCTCCATCGCGATCTGCTGACGCTCTGCGTCGAGACGCTTCGCGACCGTCGTTTCGATCGCCAGCCGCTCATGGTCGAGCCGCTGTTTCTCAGCAACTAGCTGCTCTTGAGCCAGCGCCACGAGTTGATCCTTTGCCGCCAGCTGCTCAGTGAACTGACGACGCGTCTGTTCCACAAGCGGTCCGGCCAGTGACTCAGTCAGTTTGATCTCGGTCTGGCAGCTTGGGCATTTGATGGTCGGTTCGCTCATAGTAGTCCCTCCCTGTCGAGCGCCCACCCGCCGCACGCGCGTCAACGGTTCGAATGAACGCTCTAATGCGAAGCTACGCCAATGTCGGTCGTATCAGCGTTGAGCCGTCCCGCATAAAACCTCGCACGGTTCACCGTCGCCATTGCCGTCGAGTGACCCAACCCCGCATTGACGCAGGTAGAAGTGCGCTTCAGCGCACGAGCTCATCTCACGACAGACGCGCTTCCCAGCGCAGGTGAATGCCGCCCCAAGAGCCGGATCAACCACCGCCGGCGTCTGCGACAGCAAACCTTGCGGCCGAGCCCCGGTCGATGCTCCCTCCCCTTCGCCGACGCGCACGCCCCGCCTCCACTCCCAAGGCGCAACGGTCTGCACCGCGCTCATCGACCACAGACCGACGCGCGCATCTCGTGCACGAGCTTCAACACCGATCAGCGTATCGTCTGTGAGGTATTGGCGGTATGCCCAAGCCGGCCCTCGTTCGATCATCGCTAGGTTGACGTCCACCCCCTCGGCGAAGACGCGACCGACCACGCGCTCGTACCGATCGGTGTCGGTCTGCCGCACCGTCACGGTCTTGCCGAACACGAGCGCAGACAGCGTCTCTTTTGAACGATTGCCCCAAGGTTGCCCACGTTCCGGCGCGTCGATCTCGGCAAGTCTGATCGTGTGCTGCACGTTCTGAGCATCAAGCAGCGTGAGCGTGTCACCGTCGGTCACACCGACCACACGACCGGTGAAGACGGCCTGGATCGGCGCGGAGCCAGGCCCAGACCCAGACTCCATAGATGACGATTGCGCATCAAAGTTTGCGGTCGCGTTCGCGGTGCGCTCGCACGCTGCAAGCGTCGTCAGCGCGAGCGACAGCAGCAAGATCGAGAGCGCCTTGCGCATGCTGCTCAGTGTCATTTTGGTGATCTGCATTGAGACACTCCCAACTGGTGCGTTCCTGCGAGGCCTCGACCGGCGAACAGCTAGATTTCGCCTAGGACCCCGCTCGCGCCCCGCAAGCCTATCCCGCACACTTGCTAATCAGGAAGATGATCACACCGAGTGCGATCATCGGCCAAAACCACCCGTAGTCGGAACTCGATTTCGTGGGCGGTGTAGCGGGGCCAGTAGCGACTGGCGTTTTTGCCCCGGAGCTATTCGGCCTCTTCAACGTCGCAAGAAGCTGCTGATTGGAAGTCGCCGGTGGTGCGGTCGGTGCGGTGCTTGCCAAGCCGCGCAAACCCGCCCGAGCAGACCGCTTAGTCGTACCATTCAGCTGGCTAATCAGGTCTTTGTTGGACGAGGAGATTCTCGTAGCCCCAACCTTTGCACCAACCGCCCCTAGACGGAATTTCGCTTCGGCAGCGGTGAGCTGGACGATCTGACCGTCTGAGGTAACGGTCACCCCGACGCTCACATACGACCGGCCACGGAAGCTCCCTTGGTATGGCGGCTCGACAAGGCCGGTCACGCTAATCCAGCGTCCCACCCACGCTTCAGTAGGTTTTGTGCTCAGTTGACCCAGACCTTCCGACCAGAGCGTGACCTTAACGCTTTGCTCGTTCCACTTGCCGAAGTTGACGAAGACGTATGGAAGTCCGCGCCCTCGTCCGCGGCGCCCGACACCTTCCTTGACCGAGGTGATCTGTCCGACGATCTCAACACGCTCCCCTACAGCGCCTTCGACCGCTACGTAGTCGCCCCCCTGAAGAACGGGGTAGGGGCCAATATAGCCGATGGCAGCTTTCGCGGCCGGACGTGCCACCTGGATCGGAGGGGCCGCGGGAATGTTATGGCCGGCGAGAAAGTCGGCGAGGGTCGGGGTTTGAGACACTGGAGCCAAGCAGATTGCCGCGAGACGATCTGCGGCGGCTTTCAGTTCCGGGATTGCCCTCAGCTCCGCAAAGACCGGTGAGCCTTGCGGATCTGCGTAGTCGTTGGCGCGAAAGATGATGCTCTCGCCACCATTGTTGTAGCGCTGCTGGAGATCGGGCTTCCGGCTGACGGCGTCCAAACTAAGGTCGACCACGATGAATGAGAACCGATCCATCTCTGGACCAAAATCACTCGTCGACCGCTTTGGATGCTGGAACGCTTTGTGGCCCACTTCGGAGCCTTGCCCTGGTGTCATTCCAGGCACGTACATACCGTCATAATCGATGAGCCGGAGCTCATCGTTCTGCACCATCACGTTTAGATTCTGCAGGTCGCCGTGAGCAATACCCCGACGCCTCAACTCGGCTTCAAGGCGTGAGAAGCGCTCTCGCAGCGCCACAACTCGCGGAGCGCTTCGAGCGTTGGCTGCCAAGTAGAGATCGAGCGTGTCGCCGTCCACCCAGTCCATCTTGACGATGGGATGGCGCGCGCCGCGCACCATGATTCCAGTTGGCTGGTAGTCGAACTTTACAAAGTAATCGGCCGGGAGATTTTTCAGGGCCGATGAGATCGCAGCATATCGATCGCCGATGCCAGGAGCCTCTCTATGAAAGCACCTCACTGCGTAGCGGCGTGAACCCGTCGTGACTTGATAAGTCACCGCAAGTCCCCCGCCGGCCATAGCCGGGAGTCCGAGCGCGTTAGTTTTCAGGACTCCTGTCGCAAGCTCATGGTCGCTGAACGCGCGATCGGGTGCTTGAACGGCATCGTGGTACTCAGTGACTGATGGGAGAGACATCGCAGTCCATTATGAGCAAAGTAGTGTCGTCGCGACGGAGGCGACCGGCTTGGCGTTCAGAAACCACGAACTCTTCGAATTCGTGGTCTGACAGCTTCGTCGTCAACTCATGAGCGCGATCTGGATAGCTGACCAGCCAATGGCCAAGTGCGTCGGTCACCAAGAGCAGGCACGGGCAGGCATACGGAGTCAGGTCGATAACTTGAGCTTGGATTCCCTCGACCTCTCGAAATATCGGTTCGTTCTCGGCAGCTGAGGTGCTGATAAGTTGGGGGCTTGCGTCAAACTGCTCGGGACGGCTGTACGGCATCGTGTGCTGGAGCTCGCCGGCATCGATGATGGCGAGCACGGAGTCGCCCACCAAGACAACTTCTATCGAGCCTGGAATCTGAGCCGGTCGAACCCCGAGAAGCGAGGCGAAGCTTCCGCGGTCGAGCGCACCCTGCTGCATCCAGTCCAGTGCATCCCGATCGTACGCAGCCTGATAAGTGATTGCCGCGCTCTTGATCCAGGCGGCGGTAAACGGCGCCCCGTTCACAAAGCCTTGCGCCAGCAACTCAGCCCACGGCCCTGAGTCAAACGAAACGCTTGCACCATCACTGATCGCACAGGCCCGCCCGTCCAGCGACACCGCATGACGGTCCTCATTGGGCGCATCGTCTCGCTTAGGCGCGGTGAACGCGCGTACCAACGAGATCATGTCACCGATCGGCCGTCAGCCTCGGCCTGGTCCCTATGTCGAAGAAATCCGCGATGTGCCGCGGATCGGCGTTGAACATAAAGCCACGCGAGCCGTCACCCACAGTGTAGCCCTTCTCTCCGGCCAGGCGGCGGATGTGATCGGGCATCGGACTCGACATGCGGTAGAGTGTTCGAGCGTAGGCGTTGGGTAAGCCAGCCTCTGAACTCGGAAACGTGGTTGGCTCGGAATTGTCCCCGGACACATGGATGTTGAACAGTAAACACTCACCGTCACTCGTCGAAAGCTGACGAAGGATATCGCCGACATTCGATGCGTCGCCGTCGGTCGACTCACCGTCTGTCACGTGAATGATCGTAGGTGGGTATGAGTTCGGGTGAGCATCGCACCAATCACCGATTGCCTCAGCTGCCGTCGTCAGACCCGCGCACATAGGGGTGCCGCCAGAGGCGGTCGGATCGAACCAAACCGGAAACTTCACGCGGCGCTCGAAAACGCCCCCCGCCCCATCGTCCTCGTGTCGAGTACGATCTTCGACCCGAGTTGGGTTATTCGCCAAATCGACGATCGAACTAATCGCCTTGCCCCCGGAAAGGCCGGCCCGGGTCCCACCTCCTCCGTAAGTCACAATGCCTACGTCGAAGTAATTCCGAACACCGTCAGATTTCGTGCAGTTCGTGACAAGCGTGTAGATCGTCTTGTTCATGACATCGGCTACGAAGTCGGCTTTCGATTTCCCAGTGGCCATCGCATCAGCCATCGATCCAGACTGGTCGACCACAAATAGAATGCACGTCGGGTGATCTCGGCTGATCTCGGCTGAATACGTCAAAATGGCCCCCAGAAGTCTGCACCATATCGGGCGGCGCAATTGTTCAGCGCACATGCGCCGGTTCGCTCATAGCACCACCATTGAAACGTGCATGGCAGAGCTGCGCAACCTCGCACATCGATTGCGCCCCAAAAGGCATTAAGTGGGGCCAGTCTAATGGAGATTCAGGCACGCCACCCGAGCCTCAGTGCATTTGTGCTGATCTGCCCTGAATGCAGGTTCATCCGGTTGTCGGGAGATCGACTGTTATAACTAAAAGGAGCCATCCGACAGTTCAGTTCTTGGCTGGCATGCCATTGCCTGGCTTGAGCACGGCCCTGATCAGGGGAATGGCAGCACTGCGTCGAACGCTTGTCACGGCTATCGCTCCTTAGGATGGCCGACGGGCGTCTCGGGCCCGATCTAGCTCGGCGAGCCAGTCGGCTACGGCTTCCGGTAGTCCGAGACGCTTGGCGGCGGCTTGGCCACGCTCCACCTCATGGGTGAAGTGGGTAACCGGTATCGCTCGTCGCGCCATTTCCTGCATTAGATCGCCAAACATGCGCACGCTTTGGGTACGGGTTTCCGGTGCAACTTTCACCGGCGAGCCGTACACTCCCCAGAGCATCACCATCACGTTCACCTCGTCGAACCGATCGCGAAGCTGTTCCTTCGTGAGTCCCGAGAGATGGGGACGGCGGCGATATTCGAGGTTCCAAGCCTCGTACCGCTTCATCGACTCCGGAACGTGTTCGATCGTAGAGAAGTCGCTCACGGTGGCTTCGTCTCGGTGGAGTGGAACCCCACTCCATCGTGCCCAACGTTCGACGACGAGGCTGCCAAACTCGCTTTTCCACGGCGCATCGCCAATCGGCTTCCCTTCGACGATCAGCGTGGGGAAGGCGACCCGGCCATCCACGATTTGGGCGTGCCGCTCGGTGAAATAGAAGATCAGGTCAATGTGCTCATAAAGCAGCCGGTCGTCCTTCATGCGACGAACAGCGTGCCACAGGATGAACGACACCGTATGGGGATCGAAGGCCTCGTGGTCTTCATTGACCAGTACTAGCGCGCGAACGGTGTTGCGACGCGGGAAAGACGCGCAGTGGGCTTCTAGCTGCCGGTTGGCCTTCTTCAGGTGATTGACGACGCCGCGACCGATCCGTTCAAGCGTCTTCTTGCGAAGCCCGTCCGGGTCCGCCGTGTTTTCGATGAACGCTTGAATTGGTGCGGACCCCAAGAATACCGGCCAGTCGTCGCGCTCACGCAGCTCCGCGAACAGATTATCCATCCGTTCGGACCCGTCGTTCTCCAAGGTCTTGAGCTCGACGGCCAGCAAGCCACGGAGACATGCGAAATCCGCACGGAGTTCGTCAGGCGCTTGAATCTCGTCCAACGATTTTCCGCCAAGAGCTTCTTTCAGGAACGCTTCAATGCGTGGCGTGAGTGGCTCCACTGGGCCGGTTCGTTCAATCCGCATCTCCGGAACATGCCCTCAGCGCACCCGAGATTGAAGAGCATACTGAACGGCTAACGGTCAGGCGGGCGCTGACGTGAACTGTCGCTACTGGCGTAAGCCGCTCCCTCCAGTCAGTGCGTTCGTCTTCATGTGCACTGACACTCCAGCGCATTCAGGGAGCATGCCTCAGAACCCAGCGCCGATTTGTCCGACTGACAAACCGCGTGCCCCTCAATCAGGCCGGGATCGAGGACGTAGAGAGCTTCCTCCCGACCTAAAATCCAAAGCGGTGTCGGTCACGAAAGAAGACAGTATCGAGCCTGGTCCGGCGGAGTATTCAAAACTTCCGAGGCCCTCGCTCGTGTGGGTCAGGGCGTCGGCTACGTTGAATGTTGTCTAACATCGCAAGCTGCCGTTGAGCGGCCTTCGCTGCCTCGCCAGCGATAGCTTCGCGCTGCGCGGCGGCGGCGTCCGCGTTGGCTCGGGAGGTTTCTGTCATGGCTTCCTTCCAATCAGATAACTCAGCGTGCCGGCGACTTTGCCCGTCCTCAAGCGAGACCAAAAGTTGAGACATCGACCCTAGCGAATCCGTGAGCCGATCACCCAGTCCCGCGATAGCATCACCCAGGTTGGTGAATCCGGCTATCAGGATCTGATTAGTCTTGCGCTGCTCATAGATGGTCGCGAAATGGAAGTTTTTCTGCGCTTGGCGGACGATACCGGCCATCCTTTGGCTGGTCGAAAGAGCGAGCCCGCGAAGCCGCTCGACTTCTGCATTGGCAACGGGAAAACCGTCGGTTGGCTGCCCTACTAGTTGGCACGTCTCTGCATAGACAGACCCGTCTCGCGAAATATTGCGGAAGAGCTGATCGGCTAACCCCAAACTTTCGACAGCTCGCCCCACCGCATCCCAAAATGGTGCGAACGCTCCATCTTCGAACTCCACCTCCGCCTGGTCCAGCTGTTCCTCCGCGGCCAGAAGAGAGGAAGGTACACGCCCGAACGAGGCCGTAGCGTTCGCTCTAATGTCCACAAGTTGCGTGACGCGGGACTCTTTGAGCGCCCTTTCTGCACGTCTTGCTTCATTGGCTCTCTGGTTTTCTTCGGCGTGCTGGGCAGCCCTCTTAAGCGCTTGTCGCTTGTTGTCGGCGTCCGACTTCAGATATTTCTTGAGCCCGTAGAAGGCAGCTATCGCCAACAACGCCAAGAGGACGCCGTTTTCCCCAAACGACATGTAGATGACCAGCAATAGCGCGAGTGGGGCGCCAATAATGAATGCGATATTGGCCATGCTGCTTCCTCCACCCGAAACTCTGGGTAGCATGGTTTTGCGAGTTTTCTAGAGCGCGAGCCGGCAAGAAACGACTAACTGGAAGGCGGTTCAAGCGGCCCATTGCGCAGCAGGCATCGCCACGCCTGGCGCACGCGACCGCTCGCGCTGCCTAACGGCATTCAGCTTAGTGCACTTTTGGTATTCTGCACTGAAGACGGGTGCCGCGATCGATCGTTGAGGATTTTTGCGTGAAAGCGGTCGCTCCTAAAGTCCGCTATGGGGGGAAAGCGGACATCCGGAATGCCGGGCGCTGGCCTTATTCGAGGGTCCGCCCTGCCGCAAATCGTTCAATGAAGTCGGCACCTTTCGGAGTCACTAGGTAAACAAACTGCGACCGGAACGACTTTGCGATTTTGCCGTCACTGCTGGTTACGTTGAGGCTCATTCCCTCGACATTGGTGTCGACAAGAAGTCCGTCTTTTATTGCATTGGTGAGAAGGACATCGCCACCCGCGCCGACGCTTATCAGCGGCTCTTTCGTTTCCGCGAGGATCGCAAACACCCGCCGCTCAAACTCGCCATAGCGATTGTTCAGGATGGCTAGGTTTTCCTTATACATTCCCATCGACTTGCGGTCGATTTCGCCCTTGTCAAAGCGAGTATGGCAGTTCGGGCAAAGAGCGATGAGATTGTCGAAGGTGTGCTCTTGGACCTTCGCCCAAGGCTCGATGTGTGCGAGCTCCAGAGTTGTAGCGCGGCACGTGGGGATAGCGCATCGATGGCCTGCCTCGACGAGGACCGCGCGCCTTAACTCAGCGGGTAATGAGGGCCGTTCCTGAGCAGCCATCGCTACCCCCTTATAGGTCGTGTCGTTTCTCGGCTTTACGCTAGCCGGTCGCGATATCGCGGAATAGGCCCCCCACGCAGGCTGGCAGTCCGCAATGGGTCGGGAGCGGACCTTACTTGTCAGGCGATGCCGGGCTCAAAGACACGCGGGCCAATGTGTGCCTTCGATACTCGTGATGCGTCTCTGACTGTCAGTGCGCCAGTGCGCTTCCAACGAATGATCACAAGCCTGTTTGGACCATTTGAACTTGGCGGTTTGTAAATGCTCGTCAACGCTGAAGCCTTGCGCTTGCAGTGTGCTGACCACCTCTGCTTCGTCAGTGCCGGGAGGAAATCGTTGAGATAGCCGAGCAGGCCACCTGTCGCTCGTCGCGATATTTAAATCCAAATCCTTGGCAATCGGAGGCGGCTCGCCACACGACAACAATAAGATAGTCGGAACTGCCCACAACCATTTCATAGTCTAACAGTCTCAGCTTCACGTTACGTCCGCAATGGGTCGATAGCAGACATTAGGTGTTCCGCAGAAAACGGACATCAAAACCTGTGGTAGCTATCCGAGATGGGCGTGACCTATCTCCACCTACCAGCCGGACGTGAACCCCCTGTTCTGGGCGGTGTTGGTCGCTTTAGGGCGGTGCTTGTTCTCAGACAGACGGTGACAGACGAATGGCAGACGCTGATCAGCGACTGGCTGGTTCGCAGCGGCTGCCTTTACATGATGGCTTGGGGCGTAGGGTGCAGCTCGTGGGACGACAGCGTGGACTGGGCCAACCGCTCCGTCAGTGAAGTCGGCGAAGTGCCCGACGATCAGTTTGTGATGACCACTTGGCATGACAGCGAACCACTGTCTGAGACGCTCTGGTTTGCCGCTCACACTGCCCATCATCCGACGATGATGCTCAAGGACCTCGTCATAATCGACATCGGTCCTGAAGCACGGGAACGAGAACTTCTCGATGCGTATGCCGTCGCCTTGGCCGACGCGGATTAACGTCTGCTAGGGGTCGAGGCCGTGTAAGAACGCGCGGAGCTGTCTGGGATCCCCTCGGGTGTCGAGGCGCGAGGCATCATCCTTTCAGGCCCTGATCGCCTCTATAAGCGGCGCGGTTCCCAGCACCGCCATGACCCGTTT
>Ga0209066_10008170_pt1 | contig 10204 bp, 8 predicted proteins | sample All_14_2_FD_187198 | JGI IMG/M metagenome (GOLD analysis project Ga0209066, IMG submission 187198) | Freshwater microbial communities in response to fracking from Pennsylvania, USA - Allegheny Zone_MetaG_DW_15 (SPAdes) (version 2) ... | reverse complement strand
GAAATAACCTCTGTAAGGAAGCGATATGGATATCGAAGGATTCATGTCCTGTTGCTGCGTGAAGGGTGGAAAATTAACCATAAGCGGGTCTACAGGCTCTACAAGCAGGAAGGATTGAACCTGAGAAAACATCATGCCGAAAGAAAATCAGTGTTTCAAGGGCTCCTGAGAAGGGAGTGGCATCTGCGGTGAACGAATGCTGGTGTATGGACTTCGTATCCGATCAATTGTACAATGGGAAGCGGTTTAGGGCGCTGACGGTACTGGACACGTTTAGCCGAGAAAGCTTAGCCATCTACGTGGACAAATCGATCAAGGGCGAATAGGTCTGCGAGGAACTGGAAAAAATCAAGGTAGCCCGCGGGCTACCGAATCGGATCAAGGTGGAAAACGGGCCGGAGTTCATTTCACGGGTGCTGGACGCCTGGGCGTACTTCAACAAGGTCAAACTGGACTATTCCCGACCCGGCACGCCGACGGACAATCCGCATATCGAATCGTTCAACGGAAGCTTCCGGGACGAATGTTTGAATATGAACTGGTTTATGTCTCTGGAGGACGCCAGAGACAAAGTAGAGCGCTGGCGAAGGGACTACAACGAGTTCCGTCCGCACAGCGCACTAACATACCTGACACCGGCTGAATTTGCCCTGAAAACGGGCTCAGAAGCCGTTTGAACAACGATTTTTTCTCACTCAAAGTGGACTACTCTTTGGGGGACACCTAGTATTCTGAAAATATATTGTGAGGACTGAGAAAAGAGTGCTAGGTAAAACAAATACGGCGCAGGATTATAATTCTTGTGAACTATTTGCCGTGAATTCGGGCAGCAAAAACTTCTATGGTATAATATATTAGAAAATTATTAAAGGTTGCAGATAAAAAGGAAATGTCGGAGACCAGCTCCAAAACAAAGAAACGATAACAGTAAAGTTCCTGAAAATCAGGTGTATCCGGTACAGCAATAACGTTCCAAATACTGCATTTAGTGGAAGACCTTGGAATTAAAGAATCCTTGAAATATCATTTGGTCTATCAAAGGTACAAATCCCGAGGAATGCTTGACGAGGGTGAGGGTTTAGAAAGGCCATGAAGTGTTGTGAATCGGAAAAGAGGTTAACAAAGCGAAAAGCTTTGCCGACGATGTTCATGAGGCATGCCTTGTAAAATGATTTTATTCTTGCCTATTACTATGCGGTCTTACGGGCTGCAAACTGCTCCGAAATACGGGAAGGTGTTTCACTTTTAGCGGCGGACAGAAATCGCAATAAGCGTTTAGGAAACCGCTGTCCGAATGTGATGATTTTATCAATGCTCCGAATAGCTTGACATCCAAATCTGACTGTCACGTATTTGAAAAAAGCAAGTTAATTATATTAGGAGGACCTAATTCATGGCAAACCGAAGAAGGAGATTATCCGGCGCGCGCAAGTTGCTCGTGATTGTGCTACTTGCCGTCAGCGCGGTTGCGCTCATTCTTTATTTAACAAAGGGCGGCGAAAAGATTGAAGACCAGAACCTCGGACAGATTCAGATCAACGAGGTGATGACGAGCAACAAGGGTTCTGTGCCGGATGAGACGGGCGATTTCCCGGATTGGATCGAGGTGTACAACAACACCGACAATCCCCTGGACATCTCCGGTTTCGGCTTGACCGATGAACTGATCTCTGCCGCGAAGTGGACGTTCCCTGAGGGTTCTGTGATCCAGCCCCGCGGGTATCTTGTCGTGTTCTGCAGCGGAGACCCCACGCGCGGCAAACTCCACATGCCGTTTAAACTCTCCGCGTCCGACGACGTGATCCTCTCCAACGTCTCCGGCAAGGTTGTGGACAGCATCACCCTTAAGCCCGTCACCAGCGGATATTCCCTCGGGCGTAGCGCGGCGGACAACACCGCCTGGACTGAGATGCTGGCGAGTCCCGGCTACGCGAACACGCAGGAGGGAGCCGCGGAATATCTCGCGACGCTTTCCGCCTCCGCCGAGGAGACCAACGGCGTATACCTCAACGAGTTTATGCCGAGCAACGCCTCCACGCTGGTCGGCCCCGACGGCGCATACTGCGACTGGATGGAGCTCTACAACACCACCGGCGCGGAAGTCGATCTCAGCGGATTCGGCGTTTCGGATACCCCGACCCAGCCGCTGAAATACACGCTGCCCGCGGGCACGAAGATTCCCGCAAACGGCGTGCTGCTCATCTACCTCACCGGCAGAGAGACGCCGGATGGCGCGGACAAGATTGAAGCCCCGTTCGGGCTTTCCGCCTATTCCGAGAGCGTGGTGTTCGCAACACCCGCAGGCCGCATCCTCGATCAATATGACTACTCCCGCGCAAACACGGACATGAGCTTTGCGCGCAATCCCGACGGCACAGGAGAATGGACGACCACCGCCCAGCCCACGCCGGGGTATACAAACAACAACGCGGGGCTCGATGCGTTCATGCGGACGCTCTCCTACGGAAAGGGCGACATCGTCATCTCCGAGGTGCTCAACGCGAACGTCTCCACCCTCAAGCAACCCGATGGTGAGTATTACGACTGGATCGAAATCCACAACACCACGGGTGCACCAATCCAACTAGCGGGCTACGCGCTGAGCAACAACGCGAAGAACCCCGCCAAGTGGGTGTTTCCCGACGTAACGCTCGATGCGGGCGAATATCTAACGGTTCAGGCGTCGGGGAAGAACGTTTCCGACGCGCAAAAAAAGAATAATCTAGAGACGAACTTCGGCCTCTCTGCGGACGGCGACGTCGTTTTTCTCTTTCAGCCCGATGGCACGGTGCTCGATAAACTGCTCGTGCCGAAAGGCCACGCGGACATGAGCTACGGCAGAACGGACGCAAGTCTTCTGTTTTATTCCGTGCCAACGCCGAACGCCGCCAACAGCGGCGGCATGACGGGCTATGCCACAGAGCCCAAGATCACAACACCCGGCGGCTCCTTTGACAGCGCGCAGAGCGTCAGCGTCGAAGTGCCGGACGGCTACACCGTCACCTATACTTTGGATGGAACGGTGCCGCAGGAAGGATCTTCCCGCTACAACAGCCCGATCTCGATCAGCAAGACCACGGTGCTGCGCGTCCGCGCGTTCAAGGGCGGCTACAGCGGCAGCGACACGGTCAGCCAGACCTATATCATCAATACCGGCGAAAGCACGGTGGAAAACCATAAATATACCCTTCCTGTGGTGAGCATTGTAACTGATCCAAAAAACCTTTGGGATCCGGAAATTGGTATATATGTTGCAGGCAGCGATTATGCTGAAGCAACTTGCGTTGGAACGGATGCACTGCAGACTAAGATTCCAAACACCGATCCAAACTGGAATTTGTTGAATTTCTGGGCGCAACCCAAATCGCATCCAGATCCGGTTGGTAGAACGTGGGAACGGGATGTACATTTTGACTATCTCGATCTTGACGGAAAGACAGTTTATAGTGGAGATGGTGTCATCCAGATTCAAGGTCAGTTTTCACGGTTCAACGAGCAGAAGGGTCTTGCGCTCATTGCGCGCGGGGCGTATGGGGACTCGATGTTCAATTATCCCTTCTTCGAGAACCGTACGGCAACGAGCTATAAATCCCTGATACTCCGCGCAAGCGCACAGGACGCGACCTACAGCCGCATTCGCGACAATCTCATTACCACGCTCTTTGAAGAGGGCAACACAGAGTTGCCACCGGAGCGCGCGGTCGTCGTGCAGGCGCACAAGCAGGTCGTGGTACTGCTCAACGGCAGGTACTGGGGCGTGTACGACTTCATGGAGAAGATCACGGAGCATTTCGTGGCGCAGAGATTCGGTCTGGCCAACCCGAAATCGGTCGACCTGCTCTTTGGTAACGGCAACCAGTTTTGCGTGCTCGCGGGCAACGGCTGGGAAGACTATACCGATATGGTCGAGTGGGCGGGCAGCCACGATTTAGGCGATCCGTCGAACTATGAATACATCAATACGCTTATGGATACGGAGAACTATGCGACGTATGTCGCGGCGGAGATCATTGTCGGCAACACGGATTCGGCGAATATCAAGTATTGGAGAAGCGCGGAATACGACAACAAGTGGCGCTGGATCTTCTACGATTTCGACTGGGCGATGAACCGCGATGACGATCGGGAAGATGCGTATACCAGTGGCTACCGCAGAGATTTCTTCAGCCGTTACTTTGACCCGGAGGGACACGGTAATTCAAAAGCCGCTTCCACGGTGCTGATTCGTGCGTTGCTTGCGAACTCGACCTTCCGGCAGATGTTCCTCGAGAAGGTCGCGCTGATGATCAACGACGTATTTACGCCGGAGAAGATTAACGCCATGGTGGATCGCCTGCAGGGCAACATTGCGGACGAGATGAAGTACGATGTCGACCTTTGGGACGGCATCAACTATTCCTCCTGGCAGCAGCATTGCGATCACATCCGCGCCTATGCGGACAACTATCAGGAATACGCGCTGAAGTACGTTCAGAACTATTTCAGCCTCAGCGATTCGGAGATGAACACCATCTTCGGTCGCACATCAACATTGGAAGACACGGTAAATGGCGGCTAAACAAGCGCTTCCTGGCAAGCAGTACCGGCACGAACTGAAATACGTGATCTCCGAGGGAGAGCATAAACTCCTGAGTACGCGCATCATATCTTATCAAAACAGCAGGAAGATTAAGCTGATAAAAATGGAAGTGTCTACTTTTTTCTCAGCCGACTACATAGAGTGATCTTTGATCATCCCAGTTGGCCTTATGATGGATGCGTTTGACGTGGGATAAATATGCTAAAGCGATATCATAAACGATGTATAGTGCGTGAGAAATCATCCGAAGGGTTGCTGATTTCTAAACAGTAGAAAATATGAAAAGATTATGCATTAAAATCAAATTACTATTTATTTCAGAATATGTTACATAAAACATCTTGATAAGAATATAGATTATTAGAAGATTATTTATACATCGAAAGACGGAGGCACAGGAAGTGAAGAATAAGACATTTAGGTATACTTGTTATAAAGCAAGCATAGTTCCTGAGACTTCTGCTGACAGGCTTAATTTTTCCATGGAAATGCTGCAGATGTGAAGGGAACCCAGCTGAATTGACACAAATATATTTTTTTCTGGAACGTTCAAGAAAAAATGGATACAAAGATAAGGAAAGATTAGGGCTTGAAGTATTTTGAGCTTCAAACCGCATAGGATATAACCAACCAAGGGCGGAATAAACGCGCTTTGTGTTGTAATAGCGTTAATTATATTGAAGTATCTCCTAGCGAGCTTATTCTAGGTTGTCATAATCGGCATCCTGAACAAGCTCGTTTTTTATATTTTGGCAGAAAGACTCCACGATGACATTTGCCTTTGCGACTCATGCTCTGCCGAAAACCATATCGTATCTGTAAGGATTGAAATCACTGCGAGGTAGATAGAGCACTTCGATCCGTATGAAACAGTAGTCCCGCTGCTGGACACTTACGCCTAATTGCCTGATTCAATGCGGTGAGCACAAGCGCGTCCCGCATTCGGTTATCCATCGCCCTCCCAGTCACCTTTCGTGAGTAAATGTCAATAAGCACTGCCAAGTATAGAAAACCGTACTTCGTGGGTATATAGATTATTTTCACCCCAGACTTTATTGCGTACGTCAACTGAAAATACTCGATTCAATACATTTTCTTTTTCATCGTAAACTTTCCCTTTTCTAGGGCTGCAATAGTCTTTTCTCGTTCCTTTCGCTACCAGACCATGCTCCCTCATCAATCTGTAAACTCTCTTGCTACTCGCTTGAATGCCTTGAATTTCAGTGATTAGGGGAAGTCACCTCGCTTCGTATCGACCGCGATATTCGCGAAAGATGGCCCCAATCATTTCGGTCAATGCCTCGTTTTCAATTGCTCGTTTGTTTTTCTTGGGCTGCAGAAATTGAAAGTAACGCGAGCGTGAATTTTCGGTATCCTGCAGGCTTCTTTATAAATATTTCTTTCGGCTCACTTTGAGAAATTGGAATCTCACGCATTCTTTCGCTTCAAGAAGAAATGGGGCTTTTTTAGTATTTCGTTCTCCATCTTAAATTCTTCAACTTGATGCAAATTCTTCATCTCGCAAGTGGAATTGAAAAATGCGTTTCCGAGACGTGGGAGCGCACTTTCTCCATATTCTTCATATTCGTTGACTCAGCGACGAAGAGTTGTCCTGCTGATGCATGGCTCTCGCGCTATGTCTTTTACAGGCTGAGAAAGACTTTGAGAGTTCTTCAATGCATACATTTTGAACTGCTTGTCTTGGTCTGCTCTCTTCTTTGTAATCTGACACGCGTCTTTTTATTCATATCTTGGTGTCCAGATTGTCTTATTACGTACAAAGATAATTTTCTTTCAATGTCTATTTTTCGGAGGTTCGTTCAAATGCAAGTTATTCATTTATGGGAATTTGCGACGGATTCATGCTTGAAAATCTAGCAGAAATGAAAAGCGAAAAATGAGTTCGCCATAAAATATATTATTTCAGATTTACCGCATATCTTCCCGCTTTTTGATTATTCGAACACTTGGTTGTATATATGGGCGGTTTAGGACTGTTTATAATCCTCCGTGGAAGTTACGGAGGACGATGTTTGAGAGTTCGCGCCCGTGCAATGGTTGAACATGAATTCGCCAGTTTTTCAGAAAAAAACGCGCAAAAAGACCTCGAAATAATATATTTTCGCAAAAATGGACGTTTTCTTTCCGGTTTTGGAAAGCTGAATTGTTTTGGTTATATAGGGGAGGAATATAGAACCTTTCAAAATTGCATATTGCGGAGGATCAAGCATGCTTTCTGAGCGGGAAAAGGCAGCCAGATGTGCGCAGTTTGACAGCTATTGCCATACCATCCTCCGTAATGCGATTCGCAACTATAACAAGCACAATGCCTACAAAGAGAAACTCGAAATTTTGACGGATGATCCAGAATCGTTGCTGGAGATCGAGCAGTTTTCGGAAGATGACCATCCTAGCAACCATCTCTACATCAGCTACTGCGGGAATCAGTACCAGCTTGACTACGAGCCGCTTTACCTTGCAATGAAAACGCTGCAGGAGCGCGAACTTGGTGTTCTGATTCTCGACTTCTGGTTGGAATGGAAGGATGCCCGGATCGCTCAGGCACTCGGGGTTACGGATCGGACGGTTCGGAATACCCGGAGCCGCGCGCTCGAGAAAATACGGAGCTGGTTTTCTATGATTCGCGGAATGCCGTAAGTGATATCTGCTGGAAAGGAAAGTAAAGTTTCAAATCAACATAAAAATGTAAGGAGTGTATATGAGTCTCATGTATGAAACGATCGAAGCCGCCGCACTCGGTGATGAAAGTGCGATCAAAGAAGTAATTAATGAATACGAGCCATTCATGCTGTTTTTATCAATTGTTGTCCGCCGTGATGCAAATGGTAAGCAAGAAAAGGTTTTTTCCGAGAACGCTTTCCAGATGCTGCGACAGAAGCTCATAGAAGAACTACCTAAATGGAAGGAGCAATGCAAATGATACTTTTACCCGACCTCTTCGAATTCGCTTATGTGCCCAACTGGTTTGAGCATCTGATCGTGCTGGCTGAAATGGCAGTGCCGGAATCATGGCGTTTTACAAATCCAATATTACCACCGAGGAACACTGATACTCCGATCCTAGAGAAATATATCAATTACGTTTTCAGGAAACAAATCATCGACTTCAACAACTTCAATTATGTGTCCAATCCAGAATATGGCGACAGAATTTTCTACATCAGAAATGAAAACGCATGTTTTAACACAGGCCTCTACACAAAGAACTATAAGAGCATCTATGGATGCTTCACTCGCAATAAGCGCAATGGCGCGAAGCAAGACTGGCTTTTTCGAGGGTTTTTTGACGATACTGCGCTCGATTTGAAGTTTGTGCAGCCATTGCCGGATAAACCGGGACTGCTTGTGCCGATCATGGGCATGACTTACTTCCCCGTGTGGGACATACGCGTCAATGTGAACCACATTCTATGTGATCCCGAGAATTTTGCGCGGCTGCCGCTGGAAGTGCAACGCGCGAAGAACCTGACGCTTCTGCTTGAAACCGCCGTCGAACTGGCGCGGCGCAAGGCGTCGTTTGAACCCGGCATCGTAGTGCCGCAGGGATATCAGGGCAAGGTGCAGTTCTTGCTTCCTTTGTGCTTGCTGGATTCTGAGCGCACAGACCTTGCCATGACGCTGACGCCCATGGACGGCTATTATCTCGGCCATACCTGCCTGACGCTGGAGATGGCTTATATGAACGCGCGGCTGATCGGAAGACCGGTCGCTCCCTGGCTTCTGGAACTCGTGACCTGATCTTCCGGCTGCCGCCCTCAGGGGTTAAGGATATAGCTCAGTACAACTAAATAGGGCCCGACGAGCGGCGCTTTTTGTGCCGCGCCGCCGGGTCCTTTTTTTCGTGCGCTCAAAAATGCGCCAATCGTCTGGCTCTGAACGAAAGGAGCCGGACAAATGGATCTGGTCAAAATTACGTATCGCTTTGCGGATGGACATGCCGAGGAATTGGAGGTGGAAAACGAGGTCGCGGAGGCACTAAAAGAACTAGATCGGCAGGAGTACAACAACACACAGAAGGAGAGCCGCCGGCATGTACTTTTTGGTGGCATGGAGTATGAGGGCGAAAATCTGGTCGATCCGTGTTTGGATACTGAACAGATTGCAATCGGTAAGATCGGCGCGGACAAATTCTGGATGGCCTTTCGCAAACTGAAATCGCAGCAACAAGAGTTGCTATTTGAACTTTATCTTTCGGACCGCCCAATTTCCTCTGCGGAATTCGCCAAACGAAATGGCTTGCGGGAAGCAAGTGTTTGGCAGAGTGTTTGGCGTGCGAAAAATTCTTTAAGAAAACTTCTTGAAAAACTGTAGAGGTTGACCCCTTCCCGTGACCTAACAGTGAAGGGGTTATTTCTGAACCTTGAAAACTACATATCCGGTGGTCATGAGTAGCCTGTGCAGTCGAGGATAACGTCCCAGAGTGCGGCCCGGCGGGATGCGGGGAGCGAAGAGTTGCGCGGCGAAGAGCCGATCATGGGCACCGCCCATTCTCCGGGATAGATGCGTCAAATGGGAGAACCATTTCACCTGTTACCCCTTCAGAAAGGGATCATGGAAAACAAGCAACTACAAATGCCCATCAAAGCGCGTCCATATGAACACCAGCGGTGCGCTTTTGCGTTCGTCTGCCGGTTGTTCGGGCTGGAAACGGAGGTGGACAGACTTGAAGATCGCGGTCAAATGCGAGTGGTGCGGGAAACCGTTTCTGAGGGACAAAGGTCAGATTCGTGATCATGTGTTCTGTTGCAGAAGTCACGCGTACGCATGGAACGCGAATCGCATTGCGGTTTACAACAGAACTCAGAATCCCATGAACCGCGCTGGCGGTGTTCTCGATTCCCGCATCCGCAGCAGTATGGCGCGCTCGGGAGGCGGACAAGGAAAAGCTTATCGAAAGTACCTCGGCAGACATCTGCATCGGCAAATCGCGGAGCAGATTATCGGTAGACCGCTTCATGTTGGTGAGGTTGTTCATCACATCGACGGAAACAAACTAAACAACGATCCCAGCAACATTGCAATTCTCCCATCTCAGGCGGAACATGCGCGTTTGCACTGTCTGCGTAAGAAAGGTGGTGATGCCATATGACACCCATCAATACCGGCTACGGCTGCGCTTTATTGATGGAGATGCCAGCTTAGCCCAATTGGTACTGGCAAATCTCTTGTAACGATCGCGGTCGCCGGGCGACTGTTTCTCGGGAGTAAGGTCGAGAGAATGCTGATCGTCGCGCCGTTGTCCATCCTAGGTGTCTGGCAGGAGGAATTTCGTAAGTTCGCGGACTTCGAGTATTCGCTTGTTGTTCTGAACGGCAGCGAATCCAGGAAAATCGAGAAACTACGACAAATGCCGACATCGGGGTTGCGGGTCGCGGTCATCAACTACGAGTCTGCGTGGCGAATGGAAAAAGAGCTCGCCGCCTGGGACGCCGATCTCATCGTCTGCGACGAAGGGCACAAGATCAAAACCCATAATATCTCTGCAAGCAAGTGTATGCACCGGCTTGGCGCGAGAGCGCGGTACCGGATGCTGCTGACGGGGACGATCATCACGAACAAGGCGATCGACGTGTTCAGCCCATACAGATTCCTGAATCCGGCGGT
>Ga0209066_10008169_pt1 | contig 10204 bp, 4 predicted proteins | sample All_14_2_FD_187198 | JGI IMG/M metagenome (GOLD analysis project Ga0209066, IMG submission 187198) | Freshwater microbial communities in response to fracking from Pennsylvania, USA - Allegheny Zone_MetaG_DW_15 (SPAdes) (version 2) ... | reverse complement strand
GTCTTTATGTTTTGGGGACAGTTGGAATGACGCTTACCTCCTTCAGTGGAGATGGGCGCATTCTGTTGTTTGCCTTCGTGATTTTTTCAGCAATCTTTTGCGAGTTTCGTACCAGCCTGATCGCTTTTTTGATCACTTTACTGACATTGACAGTGATCGGTTATCTGCAAGTTTCGGGAAGATTGGTCGTGCCGATGGAATGGCAGGTCAATGCTGCATTGCCGGGTGCATGGATCAGCGGCGGGATGGTCTTGATCTTCCTGAGTATTGCGACCTTGGTTTCGATCAACTATTTGTTGCAGGCACTTGAAAGCAGCTTGGTAGATGCTCGACAGGCGCTTCAACGTGAACAACGCCTCAGTCATATCCTGCGCACGGTCAGCGGAGTGAATCAATTGACCACCCGTGCCAAAGAAAAACAAAGCCTTCTTCAAGATGCGTGCCACCTCTTGATCTCCGACCGCGGCTATGCCTTTGCGTGGATCGGTTTAATGGATGCGAATGACTCTTTGCGGTTAAGAGCGTATGCCGGAGATTATGTCGACGAGGATAGATTTAATTTTGGTGTTGGACAGACCGTTCCAGCTTGCATCGAAATTGCGATTCGTACGAGAAGATTTTTTCATGTGATCGCCCCCAAAGGAAGCGAAGGGGATGACCCGTGCCTTGAATGTCCACGCAGGCTAATTCACCCGAACCGTTCTGCAGTTGCTTTACCGCTTCTTCATCATGACCATGTTCTTGGCGCCCTCGTCGTGGACTACGATGACCCTTCTTTTGTGTTTGATGATCAAGAGATCGTTCTGCTGCAGGAGTTGGCAGATAACCTAGCCTATGCTTTGGAAAATATTGACGCCTCTCAAAAATTGAATGTATATGCCAGCCATCAAAGATTCTTGAACGAGGTCAATCAAATGGCATTGACTGCCACTGATCTGGAATCGATGATGGAAGGAGTTGTCTATAAACTGAAGGAAGAGCTTAATGCAGATGATTATTATTTCATCTTGTGGGATGATGCTCAGAAAGGTCCTGCAAAGTTTATCGGCACTGAAAGTGCAAAAGAAGCCATAAAGAATTATCCGTCCTTGCAACCAAAGGATAGATCCTTTAGTCGTTCGATCCTCGATGAAGGGCGTGTTCTGGCAATTGCCGACATTATGAACACTCCCTATATCAGTCCGCATCTGGCTGAAGTGTTTGAAGCGAAATCCGCAATTGGTCTGCCTCTAATTGCGGCTGAACGAAAATTGGGCGTATTGGTTTTTGGGTATCGAGAATCCCACACATTTACCCCAGAAGAACTGGAATTGGCGGAACAAGCGTCCTATCAGTTTGCACTTGCAATACTTAAAGTGATCCTCAATGAAGAAACCCGGCTTAAAGCTGCCGAATTGGAACAGCTCTATTCATCGGCAAAGGATATGGCATCCAGCCTGTCTGACTCGTCTGCTTTGTTGGTAAAACTTGCACGACATTTGACAGAAGCCTTGAAGGTCACAAGCACGAACATCACATCCTTTAATCATGTAACAAATCGCATGAAAGTTATGGCAGAGTACTGGAGTGATGCAGCATCTCCCAGCGAACGCCATTCGGATCTGGGATGTGAATATACCTATGAGGATTATGCAACCGTCATGCAAGCCTTGATGGAGGGAAAAGAGATCGTTCTTCATGAAACTGACACGAATCTCACACATGCTGAGCGCACGCAATTTTTAGACTATCAGATAAAAAGCATGATGTTCGTGCCCATCATGGCTCGCGGACAGCTTTTGGGAACCGTTGAAATTTGGGAGAGCCGCGCACATCGTAATTTTTCTCAGGCAGATATTCGTTTGGCGTTGGCAATGGCAAGTCATACCGCCAGTGTGCTTGAAAATGCGCAACTGTATGAAAAAATGGAACGGCATGACTCGTTCATCCGCGCTTTGTTCGAAAATTCTGCTGAAGGTGTGGCTGTCTTAAGTGTCGACGGAAAGTTCAACTACGTTTCCCCAACCGAAGAGCGGATTCTGGGGTACGACCCGCAGACGACAAAAGTTCAAAGTTATCTTGATGTGGTCCATCCAGCGGATGTATCCATTGCTCGTTCTGCATTTCAGACCTGCCTTCGCAACCCCGGCGAATTGATCCTTGCTGAGTATCGTGCAAAGCATCAGGATGGTAGCTGGCGTTACTTGGAAGTTTCCCTAAAAAATCTTGCCAACGATCCCAATGTGGGCGGGGTGGTCGCTAATTTCAGAGATATCACGGAACGCAGACAAACCGCCATGGCATTGGAACAGCGGGAGGCACATTTCCGCGCACTGATCGAAAATTCAGCAGAAGGTGTCGCCATCCTGAATCGTCAAGGTGAATTAACATATCTAGCCCCGGCGGAAGAGTATCTTACCGGATATGCTCCTGAAGAACTGATAGGAACAAAAGTGTTCAATAAAATGCATCCAGAAGATGCAGAACGTTTACAGGCATTGTTTGCAGAGACTTTGAACATGCCCGGCAGGGCAGTTTCATTTGAGTATCGCTCGCAACATAAGAATGGTGAATGGCAGTACTTTGAAGCCACAGGGAACAATCTGTTGCATGACCCCAGTGTGCAGGGAATCGTTGTCAATTACCGCAATATCACAACGCGTAAACAGACAGAACAAGCTTTGAAGGAAAGCCAGGATAGACTTTTCAGCATCATTACCACCGCTCCAAACGGCATCATTGTGATCGATGCATTCTCGCGGATCGTTTTGATGAACCCCGCAGCCGAACGGATCTTTGTCTGCTCGGCTGCGAAAATGCTCGGTAATGACCTGAGTGTTCTCATGCCGGAACGATATAGGAATAGTCATCATCAGCTTGTGGAAGCGTTTGGTGATCATGGCGTTACGAACCGACGAATTGGCAGGTATGAAACGCTATATGGGCAGCGCCTTACCGGAGAAGAATTTCCCATGGAGGCGTTCATCTCCAAGTATGAGATGAATGGGGACAAGTTCTATACCGTCACCCTGCAGGATATTACCGAACGAAAACGAGACGAAGACAATCTGCGCCGCAGGGCAGAAGAACTTCAGCAACTGGCAAGTGTCTCTTCTGGCTTGCGCATTGCCATGAATGTCAGCGAGATCATTCCTTTGGTAGTGCGGCATGCGGTGGATATCGTCTCCGGGCAATTTGGTACGATCTATTTACTTGAAGAGGCATCGGGCAACCTTGCCTCTCCCGGTTGGTATTCGGTCGAAAAAGGGGAGGATATCAATGCTGAGGGTGAACCATTGCTGAGGCATGCTATGGGCAAGGGCATTACTGGACACGTTGCAAAGACCGGCGAGATCTACATCACAGAAGATATCCATCGCGACCCGATTGCTTATCTTCTTCCAGATGAGAAAGAGATCCTTCACGATGCTCGTAGCGGAATCTCGCTTCCGCTTCTATCTCGCGAAAAAGTGGTCGGTGTTCTGCACATTCGGTTGACCACCGCACATGTCTTTACCGATACGGAGATCCGTTTGCTCACAGCCATTGCAGAAATGGCAGGGAATGCCTTGCATCGCGCCACCCTCTATGAACAGACTCTCCTTCAAGCAAAAGAATTGTCTCAGGCGTACGATAGCACCCTTTCAGGTTGGGCACGCGCACTTGAACTGCGCGACGAATTAACAGAAGGTCATACCCGCCGCGTGACCGAACTCACCCTTGATCTGGCACGTGCCATGAAAGTACCTGAAAATGAAATCGTGCAAATTCGGCGCGGTGCCATTTTGCACGACATCGGAAAAATGGGCATCCCTGATTCGATCCTCAACAAGCCGGGTCCGCTGGCTGCACATGAACAACGCATCATGCGTATGCATCCGCAATATGCATATGAAATGCTTTCCTTCATTCCATTCTTGCAATCTGCATTAGACATTCCCTACTGTCACCATGAATGGTGGAACGGCGAAGGATACCCGCGCGGTTTGAAAGGCGAAGAAATTCCGCTCTCTGCCCGCATCTTTTCAGTAGTAGATGTTTGGGATGCGTTGACTTCAGACCGACCATACCGCGCAGCATGGTCGCCCGAACGTACCTTGAAATATTTGCAAGATGGTTCCGGAAAGCAATTCGAACCGCGGGTTGTGGACGCGTTTCTAGCCCTTATACAGAGTCGCCAGCCCTAGGTCTGTATCCAAAAGATCGTTCACCGTTTCGCGTTGTTTGATAACCTGTGCAAATCCATTCTCCAACCACAGCACCGCTGGTCTGCGCGCACCATTGTAATTGGATGACATGCTCAAGTGATACGCTCCCGCCACCGGAATCGCGATCAAATCTCCTGCCTGGACTTTGGGCATGGGCAGGTCTTCGATGACGATGTCCCCAGACTCGCAATATGGTCCTGCGATCGAAACACGTTCGCTTCTTTCCCCGCCGACGCCTGATACCGTTAAACAAGAATATTTCGCCCCGTAAAGCGCGAACCGAGGGTTATCTGCCATGCCGCCATCGGTGAGCAGCCAAGCCTTATGTCCGCGCCTTTTCACAGCACCAACTTGATAGATAGCAACTCCTGCCCGCGCTACAAGACTTCGCCCCGGTTCAAGATGCAAATGGGGGAGGTCTAACCCGCGAGAAGCGCAGCCTTCGATGACTGCCTGAGCAATTCCTCCCACATAACTTTCTACATATGGATTCGGCAATTCATCTTCGTGATATGCCACCCCCCAACCGCCACCGGGGCAGAAATGCCACTCGCCAGCAAAACCGATTTCTTTTGCCAGATTCAAAGCCATCTCAATGGCAGGAAGCAACGGCTCGGGGTCACGGAAGTTCGACCCTTGATGGAAGTGAATGCCTTTCAACGGTAAATCGTTTTGCTTGCAGAATGTAGCCGCTTCAAGCAGTTCTTCGCGGGTCATGCCGAACTTGCTTTCGTGATGTCCTGTTTGGGTATGCGCGTGGTGCGTGCTGACAGAAACTCCCGGCAAGAGGCGAAGCCAGAGAGTTGGCAGATCGGAGCTTTGTAAATTGACAATTCGGTGTAATTCATCAAGATTATCTACAACGATTGTGCCAGCATGTTTGATTGCGGCCTTTAGATCGCTATTCGATTTATTCACTCCATGAACGAGAGTATTCTCTCGTTGTACTTCTGCTTTCGCGGCAATGGCGATCTCGCCTTCACCTGTGCAATCGACCGTTAAGCCATGCAGTTGAGTCCATTGCGCGAGGGCGAGGCATAGGAATGCCTTCCCGGCATAGGTCACAGAGGCAGGCCCGGGGTAGTATGAAGCGAGCGCGGACTTGTATTCCATGACCGCTGAGTCAAGAGTCGCGCGGTCATATACATAGAGCGGAGTTCCATATTGTTCTGCGAGTTGAGTGAGGTCATGCCCGGCGATGGTCAAGCGGTCGTTTGCGATCTTGGTTGTGATGGGGAAGAGGTCAAGTCGATTCATTTTCGTTGGCAAGTTTGATCTGATTTCGTCCTTGTTGTTTTGCACGCATGGCGGCGTTATCTGCGGCGATCAAAAGGTCCGAGGGGAGGATGGCATCTTGAGGATAAGTGGCAATGCCGATACTGAGAGTGTAGCCTGGTAAGCCTTTTCCGGTTTGAGGCGCTTGTGGCGCGCCTGCCATTGTGCCTTGACGTAAACGTTCAGCAAAGGTCAATGCATGTTGCTGATTGCAATCAGCCAGAATGATGGCAAACTCATCACCGCCGTAACGTGCGGCAATATCATATTTGCGCAAATTGATTTTGATAATATCTGCCACGGCTTTGAGACGGGCATCTCCTGCGGGGTGACCGAACACATCGTTATATTGTTTGAAAAAATCAATGTCAAAAATGATCAGCGACATGGGCGATTGATTTCGTTCAGCACGTTCCACTTCGGCATGGATCGCCTGTTCGAACACATGTCGGTTTGAAAGCCCAGTGACGGCATCGGTTGTTGCCATTCTTTTGAGTTCGGCATGGAGACGGGCATTATCCACCGCAACCGCGATCGGACCGGCGATCGTGGATAATACATTCACGTCGTTATGGGTTAGCTTGTTGGCTTGTCCGGCTTCCACGTTGAGCACACCCAGAACCACATCTTCCTTGAGCAACGGAATACAGATCTCACTGGTGATGTGATTATCTGCCTTGATGTAGACCTTTTCTCGGGTGATGTCTTCAACGAACTGAATGGATCGTGTGCGATAGGTCTTTCCGATCACTCCCTGGCTGAAATGGAATTTATGGATGACCATCTCTTTGGGGTAGCCTACTTCCGCAGCGAGGTGCAGGAACTCACCATCTGAAAAATAGATACTGACGTGAGTGTATCCAAAAATTTCCTTCAAGCTATTGACCACCGTTTGGCTGATGGTTTCAAGATCAAGCGAGCTGGTGATGATCCTTGAAATATCTTGAATGGTCCTCAAGGTGCGCAGGTCGTTCTGGTTTTGAACGTACAACTCCGCTCGTTGCAGGGCTTCAGACATCTGACTTGCAAGGGTTTCTAATGTGACAATATCCAGTTCGTCGAAGGCATTGAGTTCAAAACTTTCGACATACAAGACGCCGTACAGTTCTCCTCGTTTGAAGATCGGTATACAGATCGCGGAGCCAGATTTTGTGCTGGTGGAGAAGTAATGCGGATCTTGGGATACATTCCCCGTCACATAGGTTTTCTTGAGGCTGGCGGTGTAACCAATAATGCCTGCGCCGAGTTCCTGGCGGTAGCCCGGTTTGTAACCGAAATCGTCTGTGCCGAAAAATACAGCGATCTCCAGCATATTATCTGGGGTCAATTTGGAAATAGCGGTTTCAGGATAGCCCAGTTGTTGAATAATGGCATCCACGGCGCGTTGGAGGATCTCTTGTTCATCGAAACTATCTGCAATATGCCTGCCTGCTTGCTCCAAAAGGAAAAGTTGTTGAGAGCGTCGTTTTTCAGCGCGCAATAAAGCCTGCTCGGTCGTAATGTCGTGCAGGACGATCGCCCGTCCAAGCAGGTTTTTTCCTTGATCGGTGATCGGGAGCACCCGTGTTTCGAACCATTTGGTTGATGCCCCAATGTTGATCTCCAACTTGACGGTTTTCTTTGGATCATCCCAAATTTGTTTGATCTGTTCAAACTGGGGATACACCGAAAAGAAAGGAGTTCCAACTTTTTCAGCGCGGACATCAAGGGTTTCGGATGCGGCTCGGTTTATGTCAGCGATCTCATTATCACGATTGACGACAATGATCGCATCTTGTAAATTTTCCACCACCAGTGAAGCCGCCAAAGGAAGCAGGTTGGATATTCCAAAGCGAAAGAAACCCCACGCAATAAGCGGCGCGGATAATGCAAAGGTTAATGGAGTTGGGTCCACTTGCAGGTTGTTTTCGAATAGCAAGAAAAAGGCATTTGCAACACTGGTCAGAATCACACCTGCCAGAACGATCCCCGTTTTGGGGCGAAACACTTTCCCGCTCCTGATGTGTGCAATCACATAGACCACAACCCCTGTGACGATCAGAATGTAGGCGATTGCGGTACTAACCCAGAAACCGGGTCCATATTGAATGAGTAGTGGTGCAGGGTTGGTGGAGGAGAGGGCAAGCGATTCCCAGATCAGCCCATGATATTCGTTGGTTGCGCCAAGGATGATGGCAATTGCCCCGGGAATGCCAAGTAAAGCTACCCTTCCACGTTGTGACCACCAGACACCCAGCCCGGTGTATCGAAAGGCAAACCCAAGCCAGAATGGTGGCGATAACGCCATTCCAATATACAGAGCTTTTTGTGCAAATATCTTTGTTTCTAATGAAGGATGCAGGATCTCAACGAAGTAAAATGCCACCCAAATTATTAATGCCAGCATCAATGCCCCCAACGTGCGCGCACCAGGCGTCTTCCAATGGATGAAGGCGCGAATGGCAATACCCGTTAATATAACGACTAAGAAGGCAAGACAGACCAGGTATGCCAATAAAGGTGAATCCATATAAGAAATTTTGTAGTTAGCGATCGAAGAAAAGGGTCCACCAGATTTCCCAGTTTTGCATTGGCGTTGGGGCAGGCACAGGAGTTTCTACAATCACGGGAGCGCTTCCCGGTTGTTCCACCGGAATGACGGGTTGGTCGCCTTCCTGCAAATAGTGCCCGTCTGTTCGTGCCCATTCTTCCACAGCTTCTGTAGAAGCGGCATACGCCACTTGTGTTTGCAACGCGATCTGCGTTTGCACAGCTTGTGTGGCAAGTGCTCTCATTTCATCGCGCTGCTCGTTCAAACGATTCAGTTCTTCCAGGCGTGAGTTGAATTCGATAACAAAAAGAACAAGAATAAAAATACCTGCAAAAACTGCTACACGTCTGAACTTGATGGGGAACTGGTTCATGGGGTTATCTTAACCTTAATCCCTTGCATTGGCAAACCCTTCAATTGTGGTAAAATCCTGCCCCGCGGGATCGTTATCTCGCATAGCAGGGCGTTGTACCCTTCGTCCTGACTTCACAATTTGCCAGAAAGGGCTTAAACATGAAAGTATTACTCATCAAAGACGTTTACAAACTCGGACGTGCCGGAGACATCAAGAAAGTTGCCGATGGTTACGGACGCAACTTCCTCCTCCCGCAGGGACTTGCTGTTCTCGCGACTGAAGGCGCAATGAAGCAGGTTCAGAAGATCAAGGCGCAGGCTGAGATCCGCCGCAACACCCAGAACGACGAACTCAAGGGCGTTGCTGACCTCATCAAAGATGTGACCCTCGTCTTCCCAGCCAAGGCTGGTGAAACCGGCAAACTCTACGGCTCCATCACCACCGGTGATATCGCCACTGCCCTCACTGAAAAGATCCGCCACGAGATCAAACGCCAGCAGGTGGATACCCAGCCCATCCGCACCCTCGGTGAATTCACTGCTCACGTCCGCCTCACCATGGACCTCGTACCTGAGATCAAGATCATTGTCCACCGCGAAGGTGAGAGCATTGAAACGGTAACAGGTCACCACGAAGAACCTGCCAAGGCTGAAAAGAAAGAAGAAGCCGCAGCAGAAGCAAAAGCGGAATAACAAAAATGACAAAACATCACCGGCGCAAGTCGGTGATGTTTGTAATACAATACTTCCATGCAAGAAACCATTGGTCAGCGATTAAGGCGCGAGCGAGAGGCACGCTATCTCACGCTTGAGAAAGCAGCAGAAGAAACCCGCATTCGGCGCGTCTTCCTTCAAGCCCTCGAGTCAGATGATTATTCCGTCATGCCATCGGCTGCGCAGGGGCGTGGTTTTTTGCGCAACTATGCTGAGTATCTCGACATCAATATCGACGAACTCATCGCAGAAATTCAACGCAACCCCATTCCACCCGCTGAAGTCAGCGGACCGCTTCCACAAGTCAATCTCGCAGAGACGGAGATCCCTCCATTAACCGAAGCAGAGGATGAAAAATCCGCGCCTCGTTTCTGGACCCGACTCTTGAAACGCAAACCCAAAGCTGAGTCTACGCCGGAAGCGCCTCAAGAACTGCCCGCACAGATCGAGCAGATCATCGAAGAATCCCCAATTGTGGTTGAAGAGGAAAAGCCAAAGACTCGCGGCAGGAAGAAAAAGGTCGTTGTTGAAGAGCCGACCGTTGAACTTTTGGTAGAAGAAGCCAAAGTGGACGTGCTGGATGCCCAACCATCGGTGGAGATTCTGCCAGATGCGGTGGAGCAGGTTGAGGTCCAGGAAGAGCCGAAGCAACCTTGGTGGGGCAGAGTCGCTTCGTTGTTCAAGATAAAACTTCAAAAGCGAGAAGAGGCTTCGGCGGTTGTTCTTCCAGATGAAGAGCAAAAAGATATTCCGCAGCCTGTTGAACCTGCCAAACCAGAAAAACCTGCCGACGTTATTATGGCGGAGATCGGTGCGATATTGCGTGAGCGGCGCGAACTCATCAGCTTGACGATTGATGAGGTGGAACGTCATACGCATTTGCGTGCGGTGTTCGTGAAGGCGTTGGAAGAAGGCGCGTTCGATAAATTGCCATCCACCGTGCAGACGCGCGGCATGCTTTCGAATTACGCCAGCTTCCTCGACCTTGATGTGGATGCAGTGTTGTTGCGTTATGCCGATGCCTTGCAAGCGCGACGTCGTGAAAAATATGCTGAAACTCCGCGTGAGCAGATCCAAACGCAGGTTAAACCGTCTATGCCTGTGTTGCGGTCATTCATTGCAGGTGATTTGCTCTTTGGTGTGA
>Ga0209066_10008166_pt1 | contig 10207 bp, 7 predicted proteins | sample All_14_2_FD_187198 | JGI IMG/M metagenome (GOLD analysis project Ga0209066, IMG submission 187198) | Freshwater microbial communities in response to fracking from Pennsylvania, USA - Allegheny Zone_MetaG_DW_15 (SPAdes) (version 2) ... | reverse complement strand
TAGGGCTCCTTTTGACCGGCGTTGGGCGAGTTTTTGTTACCTGGCTGCCAGCGCACGTTGTCGCCCTTTGGATTTTTAGGGTCAGACCATTTCCAGCCACCCTTAGAAGCGGATCCCTCGCCCCAGGATGATGGAATTTCATCCTTCACCTCTTGAGGTGGTTCAGCACCCTTCGCCTTATCGTTGAAGTGGATGGCGTCTCCGATTGTGTCGCCGATAGCCCTACCAATGTCCGCCACCGCTCCCCGACAGCCCTCGCTAGCCGCACACACCACTCCGCCGGCCACAACGGCTCCAACGCCGCAAGCGACTAGCTGGGGGCCAGCACATAGTGCCGGCGCAGCAGCAGCGAACGCGACATTCCCCGTCGGATCGGTCTTATTGAGCGGATCGTTGCCGACATAGGCATACCAGTTGAGCCCGTCGTCGTACCCGATGGGGTCGGTTTGGAGAAACCGGCCCAGGCTCGGATTATACATCCGCGCCTTGAATGAGTAGAAGCCGAGCGACGCGCCCCAGGCTTGGCCGGTATACTGGTAGCGGCCCTGGTTGCCTGAGCGTGGGACGCCATATTCGTCATAGGCATTGATCGCGTAGGCATTGCCGCTGTTGTCGGCCAGACCGATCACCGAACTGACCTGATCCTGCAGATAGAACCGCCGGTCGGTCGTGCCCGATCCGTTGTACCAGACCCAGTGCTCGTCGGGGTTTGGCCCGGGCACGTAGCGCCTAAACAAGGCCCCGGCATTGTCGAACTCCGAGACGATATCGACCCCGGAATAGGCCAGGCTGGTAGTGCCGCCGCCTTGCGTTATCGACCGAAGCCGGCCCGCCGGATCATAGACAACGCCTGTGCCGCCGCCGGCCGTCGAGGTCACCAGATTATTGGCAATGTCGTAGGTGAACCCGTTGACGCCGTCGTTGCTGAGATTGCCCCGAGCATCGTAGGCGGGAACACGCGCCCCGGCGCCAGTGATCTGGTTGAGGCCATTGGCGGTGTAGGTCCCCGTTACCTGAGCGCCCGTCCAGTCATAGAGGCTGTTAGAGCCGACCTTGGTGCGGATCTGACTGGCCGGCGTATAGGCCATGGTGATGGTCTGGTCGTTGGCCGTCCCCGTCAGGTTATGGAAGATCGAGGTCAGCCGTGAGGCGGCGTCGTAGCCGTAAGAGGTCGTCACACCGTTCAGACGCGTCAGATCCATCCGGCGCTGGAGGTTGTCGTAGGCGACCCCGACCAGGGTGGAAGACCCGGATTCCTTAGCCGCCGTGGTCCGATAGAGGTTGTCGTATTCGTAGGTGACATAGACGCCGTCTGGCCAGGTGATCCGCGTGCGGTTGCCGGCCAGGTCGTACTGGTAGGCCATGGCGTAGCCGTAGGCGGTCTCGCCCAGCACACGGCCTAGGGCGTCATAGCCCATGACCACAGAGGCGCCCGACAAGCTTGCGGACGTTCGACGATCCAGGTTGTCATAGGCGTAGGCCTCGCCGCGCAGGCCGCTGGTCTGGCGGTTGAGCGTATCGAAGGTGAAAGTCGTCGGCGAGGCCTGTCCCCGCCGCTGCCAGCTGGTGCGATTGTCATTGGCGTCATAGCCATAGAGATCAAAGTCACCGGTCGAACTGCCGCCCCCCGAACTGTTGGGATAGCGGACCTTCTGCAGGCGATCGAACAGGTCGTATTCGTAGGTGGTGAGGTTGCCCTTGCCATCGGCAACGGTGTTTTCCTTACCGTTGTCGGTATAGGTCGTGGCCCGCTCAGTGCGGGACGTGCCGGAGGCATAGCCGCTAGTCACCAGGATCGGCCGATTGACGGCGTCATAGTCGGTGCGCGTCGCCCGATCCTTGCCGTCTGTGCCTTGGGCTCCAAGGACGCAGGCGTCGGCCGGCAGAGAGCCGAACACCGCAGGATTCATTCGCACCGTCGAGCAGGTCAGCCGGTTGGCGGCGTCATAGCTAAACTGCGTCAGGGTCTGGGTTGCGCCGCTGGCATAGAAGCTCGACTTGGTCTTGCGGCCCAGATTGTCATAGTCGTTCTGCGCCTGCTCCAGAACGCTGAACGAATTCATGTCGGCCTGGCTTGTGGTCGTGCCGGTCTGTAGCTGGGTGACCTGGCCAGTCGCGTTGTAGACGGTGCGCGTGGCTGGATAGAGCAGCGGCCCGCCGCCATCGGGATCGGCGAGGATCTCGCTTTCCTTCTGGCGCATGCTATCGAAGAAGCTGCGGGTGGTGTCGGCTGCGCCAGGGATGGGCCCGTCGACAGTGATCACATCGCCCCGGGCGTTGTAGGTCATCGCCGTGGTCGCCGACAGCGTGCCGGTTCCATTGCCGCTGGTGGTCGAGAGCGCCAGGAGGTTGCTGGCAAGGCTGGCCGAGCCCGCCTGATAGCTTGTCGTCGTTTTGACCTCGTCGACCCCGCCGATGCAGGACGCAACGGTCGCGCAGGCTGACGTTCCTGCCGGAAGATAAATCGGCCCCGCACCCTGGATGATCGTCCCGCCGCTATTTTTGTACCAGGCGTAGTGCGGCTCGTAGCTGTAGCGGGTCTGCGGTCGCACCGCTCCCGGCGTCGGAGCCGGCGCAGTCATGGTCAGAAGGCCGCCGTGGGTCGCGTCGTAGGAAAAGTCGGTGGTGTTACCGCGCCCGTCAGTGATCGTGAGTGGCTTATTGCAGGTCTTCTCGCTGCCGGCGGGACAGGTCGCCGGATAGGTCGCCGCAGTTTGATAGCTCTGCGTCTGGTCCTTGTTGTATCGCGTCGCGAAATGGATATTGCCCCGCGCGTCGTATTCATAGGCGACCCGGTTCTGCTCGGGCTGCGTAACAACGCTAAGCCGCCAATTGGGATCATAGCCATAGGTCGTGGTCTTGCCGGCCCCATTGGTGTCACTGGTGACACGTGTGGTCCGCCACTGAGTTGCCGGATCGGTTTCGACCGACGTGAAGGTCAGCGACTTGGTGTGGCTTAGAAAGTCGGTCACCGTATTGGTGAACTGATAGTCGCTCGGAATGGTTGGCCCGGGAGGCAAGTTTCCATAGGCATAGGTCCAGGTCCCGCCGCCGGCATAGACGACCGACGAGACCTGCTGCCCGACGGTGACCGGGCTCCAGTTGATCGTGATGTCCTGCCCGCTGCTGCTGGTGGGCAGCCGGACGCCAACGGTGCTGGACGTAAAGAACAGCCGCGTTACACGGCTTAAGGCGTCGGTGATGGTCTCCTCGCCCGACGCTATACCAAAGGCCAGGTTGGGCCAGGTCCGCGAATAGGTGCAGCTGAAGGCTGAAGGTGCGCCGGCGTCAAAGGCGTTGTTGAGGGCGGTGACCTTCGCAAGGCGCTGCCACTCCGACGACCAGGCGCCGTCCGCCCCATATTGGAACTGCAGCTGGTAGCCGAAATTGTTGGTCACCGATTGCAGGCGCCGGGCAGTGAACCCGCTTGGCAAGGTGGCCGAGGAGTAGGCGTAGCTACGCATCTCGCCGTTGGGCCGGGTCAGAGACGTGACCTGCCCCTCGTTGGCGATATAGGGCGAGAGGGTCGATAGGGACTTGTCGAATATCGCCTTAGTGCCGTCGGCCAGGGTGTAGGTGTAGATTGAGCCGTTCCGCACGAGGGTGGCGGTCGACCCCTCCGCCGGCACGAAAACCCCTTGATCCAGAAAGAAGACGTCGGCCCGTCCGTCCAGCGTCACCGTGTAAACCGGCGACTGAAACTGCGGCGGCACGATAGGCGTTCGCGCAATCGTGCCGATCGCGTTGTCGCGCCAGCCGTTGGCGTTGAGGTCCCAGCTGCGTGAATAACTAAGACCGCCTGCGCCCGCAGGACCGATAGAGATCGGCGTCGCCGTGAAGGTGTAATTGCCGTGGGTCAGGTCCACGCCGTTGGCGTCGACGACTTGATAGCTCGCCGGCGCGTGGAATCTGACTTTGAGCCCGGGCAAGGGCCGGAACGGCCAGCGCCACGGCAATCACCGCTGCAAGGCGCTTAAGCGGGATCGGCAGGCGGGAAGGAGCCACGTCGTCGATCTCCTGATCTTCAGCGGGCAAGCGCTGCCATTCAGTTGAATTGTGGGAGTTCACAACCTAAGGGGCAAGCTTGATCCCGACCCAAGGTAGTGTCAACGTGTGACCTCGCGTCGCCGACGCGAGAAGCTCAAAGGCGTGTCCGCATGACGTTCCAGCACAAGCCATCGAGGCGTCTGGCGCTGGGCCTAGCGGCCCTGGCTGTGGCCCTTTGCGGCGCCTCAACTGCTTTCGCCGCAGAGACAATCACCTACACCTACGACGTCCATGGTCAGGTTACCGTCGTCAGCCGCTTGACTGGCACGTCCAGCACCTATGACTACGACCTCACCGCCAATCGTAGTTCGGTCGCCAACGCTTCGGGCGCTCGGGCCGCACCGGCCAAGAGCTCGCCGGCGACAACACGGCCAACATGGTCGGATTTCAGGGAAGAGGCCGCGACGGCTCCCGCGGCGAGCAAAGCGTCGTCAGAGAGCCCGGTCGGGAAATAGGTCCAAGTCGTCCTTGAACCCGGCAGTCTCAACGACGCGACGCATCTGACGGCAAGATGATGGTGCAACGCTGAGAGCGACCATTTTTTCGGCCGGCCTTGCGGCAATTCTCCAAGGCGGCCCTGTTCTCCCGTTCAAGCTCTGAGCCTACGACGAGCTGAGCCCAATCTTGCGGGCTGGCATTAGCCATCAGCCGCGCGCCAGCCTCCCAACGGTCCAGCCTGAGCGTCGCGGCCGCCATCCGTTCCGGCAGGCTCCAGCTTGCGGGAAGGGCACGCGCGATCGGCCCGGAGAAGCACACCCACACGATGATGCCGGTGACAGCGCCCACGGCGGTCATGATCGCGACCTGGCGGACCTGTTTTCGGCCATTGCGCTGCCGATTGGCCAGGCGCTCCAGGTCCGCCCCGGCTGCGGTCACCCGCTGCACGGCGTCGGCCATCTCCCGCCGGCCCTGCTGCATAGCGGTCTCCGACACTTGTCGAATCTGCGAAGCAAAGGCTTCTGGCGTCAGCCGCAAAGCAGGGTGCGCTTCTATAGCGGCGAGGCTTTTGGCGATAGCCGCGAGGGTAGGAGAATAATCTGGCGCCGTGGTCGGCAAACCTTCCAGCGCCCTGCAGAGCTGAGCGACCTCGGCCCTAAGCGCCTCAAACGCCTCAGCCGCTTCATCCAAGGGCTCAACCCCGTGGGCCTTGTCCGGCGCCATCGTTCCTCCTATCGATCAAGATCCCGGCCCAAGCCGCGACCCAGGCTGAGGGAACGCGTGAGATCCTGCGCTAGGTCGCGGTCACGGATCGCGCCCGGCGCCAGACCCAACTCGCGCCGGCGGCCGACAAGCACGGACTCCACCTGCGGATCGCGGGCGAGGCCTCCGACCAGATCCTTCATCCGGGCTTCTACCTTCCGGCGGGCATCGGCGTCCTGCCATCCGGACAGTTCCGCGTGCTGCGTCTTCAACCGCGTCCAGCTGTCCACGAAACGCTCCGCCCGGAGCAGAGGATCTCGCCGAACCTGACCCTCGTGCGCCATGGCCTTGCCGATCATCTCCATACCGCCCGGCCGATCGATACGGCCGGCAAGTCCGCCCTGCCGCGACAGGGCGGAGCGGAGATCCACGGCGGCCTCCGGACTGACGCCCGAGAGCGCCTGCTCGGCGCGTTTAAACGCCACCTCCTGGTGTGGCAGGACCGGCAGGCCGCCCTGCCGCATTCGCTCCATGTCGGCGAAGGCCCGTGCATAGCCACGCACGCCCTCGGTCAACTCCTGACGCTGCAGAGCTGCGGCAGGGGCGGGGGCCCGCTCCCCGGCGAACCGTTCCATCGCTGGCTTGGGCTTGAACCCCGCGAACCGCGATAGGGTCGGCGCGGTCCGCTCGGTTGTCTTCGCCATTTCCGGCGACACCCGGATCTCCGACCGAACAAGGCCCCGGCGCTCGGCGAAGATGTCCCCATAGTCCATGGTCGTGTCCTTGGCTCGCTCACGGCCGAGCGTGCGGTCGAGCTGGGCGCGGTCCTTGAAGTCATCGGCGCCGTAGTGGACGGCCAGCGTTTCGCGGTGGCGGCTCATCCCAACATAGGCGGCATGACGGTCCAGGCCGTCGCTGGCCAAAAGATGGCTGTGGTCCACGGTGACGCCCTGGCTCTTGTGGATGGTGGACGCATAGCCGTGGTCGATCTGGGCGTAATCCTTCAGATCGAACTGCACCTGGCGGCGATCGGCGCCGTCGAGGCGCACGGTGAGGCTCGCGCCCCCGCCACCGTGTGGCTCTATACGTTCCACCGTCGCCAGCGTGCCGTTTTTCACGCCCATCGACCGCTCGTTGCGCAGGAACATCACCCGATCGCCGACCGCGAAGGCGCGCTCGCCGCGCTCTGTCTGCACCACATGGTCGACGCCCAGCCCTCCAACGAATTGGTCCCCGGCGTCACGCATCCGGCCACGCGCGAGCTGGTTCAGATCGGCCACGTCGGCCCGGGTGTGGGCGAGCATGATCTGGCTAGCCTCTGGCCTCGCCCGTCGCATGGCATCCCATCCGTCTACGAGGGCGCTACGCGCGGACTCCCGCGTCTCGTGGCCCAGCACCATCCCAGCCGCCTCGTAACGGTCGAGCGCGTCGCTGGTGCGGCCCGTGGCCAACTCGCGCGTCGCTTCGCGCTGCCAATCTTGGCGTTGACGGCGGATTTCGGTGATCTCGGCCGCGCCGTGGCGCTCGGTGAGCGCTCGGAACGCCGCCCCGGCCTCGATAGCCTGAAGCTGCTCTGCGTCCCCGACCAACACCACCTTGGCGCCTGCCGCGTCGGCCGCCGATAGCACCCGCTCCATCTGACGAGACCCGATCATCCCGGCCTCGTCGATTACCAGCACGTCGCGCGCGGTCAGCAAGTCTCTGCCCTGCACCCACCCGTGCTCGAGACTGGCGATCGTCCGCGAGCCGATGCCCGAACCGCCCTCCAAGCTTTCCGCGGCAATTCCGGACAAGGCGGCACCGCGAACCTGGTAGCCCTGCGCCTCCCACGCCTCGCGCGCGACGCCCAGCATGGCGCTCTTGCCGGTGCCGGCATAGCCTACGACGAGGGCAAGCCCCTCAGCATGGGTGATCCGCTCCAAGGCGCCCCGCTGCTCGTCGCCCAGGAAAAGCCCCCGCCGCTGGCCAGCGGCGATCGCCCGATCCAGAGAAGACGGGGCGACGCCATGCGATCTGCGCGCCACAATGTGGCCGGCGGCCAGCTCCAGCCGTTGCTCGGTGGCCAGCATCTCGCGGGTGCTGAACCGTTCGCGGCCAGCCCTGTCTTTGCCCAGCGCCACCAACTCCGGCGAAGCCCTCACCGCGCTCATCGCTTGGTTGAATTGATCAGCGTTATCGGTGTGTCGATGAACAAACCGCGCCAGGTCGTGATCAGTAAACGTGCTCTGCTGATGGGTGATGGCGTCCAGGGCCATCCCCGGATCAGCGATGATCTTCTCGCCGTTGCGCCGAGCGATCTGGCGGTGATCGAAAGCCCGCTCTGCGTCCTCGGGTCTGAGACCCTCGCCCCGGTCCAGGCGCCGCGCGCCGGCCGGGCCGATCTTGTGCTGCGGCTCCAGGTCGATCCCCTGGGCCTCCAGTGTCCGATGATCGATCCGCACATCGATGTCGAGTTCGGCCAGACGTGTGTTCACATGCTCTGCCCATGCCTCCCGCCACCCGGTCAGAAGCTCGGTCGAATTCCACTCACGGACCTTCTTCCCAAATCCGTCCGGCCCGGCTTCGCGCATCGACAACATCACGTGAGCGTGCGGCTTGGCCAAGCCATCCGGCCCGATGTCCCAATGCACATTGAGATCGGCGACCATCCCGCGATTGACAAACTCCTGCTGCACGAAGTCTCGCGCCAGCTTGACGCCCTGCGCCTGGCTCATCTCCCGGGGTATCGAGAATTCGATCTCGCGGGCCAACTGAGCATCCCTGCGGACCTCACCGGCCTCAACCTCGTTCCACAGCGCAGCACGGTCCTGCCAGCGTTCAGGTGAGGCCTCCGGGGCCATGATCTCGGAATGAACCACACCGGTCTTGTTGGTGAAGTTGTGCGAGCGGCTTAGCCGCTCGTCATGCAGCTGCGAGGCCGAACGATAGGCGGCAGACGCTACGGCGCTAGAGCCGTTGGCCCGAGAGATAACCTTGGCGCTGAAATGATAGATAGCCACGTCAAACCATGGCGTGAAAACTTACTCGTTTCAAGGGCACGTCGGCACGACGTATAAGCGCGCACTCAAACCTTTCGGCTTTCGTGATGGACCCTGCATGTCTAAAATGATCCATTGGGTTGCGGGGCCAGTATGTCGACAAGGAACCACACATGCGCAAACCGCGTGATATCGATGCTGAGTTGAAGGCGCTGTCGGACAAAGCCAAAGGGCTCAAAGCCAAGCGAGTTCTGCAGCTTGGAGAACTGGTCACCGTCACTGGAGCCGACACACTCGATCTTGAGACGCTGACCGGGGCATTGCTGGCGGCAGTCAACGGCGCGAAATCAGCCGATCAAAAGGAGGCGTGGCGCTCCGAGGGCGCGGCCTTCTTTCAACGCCGGGGACGCAAGGGGCGCTCGGGCGTTGAAGCTTCGGCTCCTGGCGACGTGGGCGGCGCTGGGTCGAGCAGCGGCGGCGATCCGGCGCTCTGAATCCACCCGCGCCCGCACTGATACGAGAACTTGGGTTATGCAACGCCGCGACCGCACCCGCCACCTGATCGAACTGGGCGGCCTTGTCCAAAAGGCCGGCCTGGTCGATCTCACCGACGACGATCGCGCCACGATCCTAGGCGGGCTGCTCGGCCTCGCCGATCTGCTCCAGGGCGAGGAGCGCACGAGCGTTCTGGAAATCTGGCGGCTGGCGTGGCCAGCGCGTATTCAAGGCTGATGCAGCCGCCATCGAATGAGCGGCGTTCTGGGGCAACGCCATAGAGCGGGCAGAAACCCACGCTAAGCGGACAAACGAAAAACACCGGGCTGTAGCGCTATCGATCAGGTCGTTTCGAGCGCCTTAAGTGTCGCTGGTAAGGAACCGCCAGCACCGTCCAGGATCGTTAGGAGGGGCCCGGCGATCGCCGTGGATAAAGGCTGGCTTCAAGTCGGCGAGCCGGTGAAATTGCCAATCTCGACTGAATGGTCGGGAAAGGTCGCGGTGATATGCAATTGGCCGCCCATAGCCTCGATCAAGTCACGCAACGTACTGACCTTCATGTCGGGGCGGCGGACAAGCTTCGAGATGGCCGGCTGTTGAACCTTCATGACGCTTGCCAATTCCTCCTGACTGATGCCGAGACCTTCGCGGAGCTGCTCCAAGCTGACCATCTCGGCCATGAGCTTTGTTTTCCGCGTTGCATTCGCGGCGAGACGTTCAGGGCTCCAACCTTTCTTGAGGTCGGAAAACGGGCGGTGTCCGCTCATTTTAGCAATCCTTCCTGCTTCAATTCCTTCAAGTGCACGTCATAAAGTTCGTCCGCGACCGGGATCAGCCGCTCATAGAAGCGGTCATCACCCGTTTTGTCGCCGCCGATCAGCAGGATCGCCGACCGACGCGGATCGAAGGCGTAGAAGACCCGAAGAGGCCTTCCTTCGTTCTGAATTCGAAGTTCCCGCATATGCGAGTGTCGCGAATTGGCGATGCCCGACGAGTGCGGGAAGCGTAGGTTCGGCCCCTGCGCGATCAGCAGATCGACCGTGAAGTCGATCGCGTCTTGATCGGTCTCACTCAGATCTGCGAACCAGCTTCCGAACTCATCGGTGTTCTCGACATCCCAGCTCATCAGGCAATATATTCCATGTATGGAATGTGGGCCGGTTTGGTTTCAAAATCAATACGGGACGATCGGGCTAGCTCTGTGCTTGGCCTCCACGCCGTTTGACATGCCCAACACGCACGAACCGTTCGGCCGCCGTTAAATAACGCGCCACGTCTCGCCGTCTGAACGAGGACAAGAAGCGCCAAATTCTGGAAGCGCGGCGCGCGGGCGTCTCGATGGGTGTCCTGGCTCGGCAGTACGGCGTGTCACGGTCGGCGATCCAGCGCGTTGAGCGGGGAGCAACAGCACACACAGGCACCAAGGGCGCGGCAGGCGGGCTGGCGCCCGAAGCCCCTGGTGGGGCATAGACGATGTCTTGGTGCTGATCTTAACGGAACCTGCGCGTGACCTCCTGCCTGTCGATCTACCACCCCGCCGGCCGCGT
>Ga0209066_10008165_pt1 | contig 10207 bp, 6 predicted proteins | sample All_14_2_FD_187198 | JGI IMG/M metagenome (GOLD analysis project Ga0209066, IMG submission 187198) | Freshwater microbial communities in response to fracking from Pennsylvania, USA - Allegheny Zone_MetaG_DW_15 (SPAdes) (version 2) ... | reverse complement strand
GGCCGTGGCGCCCTTGAGGCTCATGTCGTCGGTCGCCGCGTTGGCCCAGCCGAGGCCGAGGTGCCACTTGCCGAAGCAGGCGGTGCGGTAGCCGGCCCGCCTCAGCAGCCCGGCGACGGTCAGTCGTGCCGGCGCGATCAACGGGGCGCTGAGCCCGCCGAGCACCCCGCTTTGCAGCCGCGTGCGCCAGGCGTAGCGGCCGGTGAGGATGCCATAGCGCGTGGGCGTGCAGACCGACGAGCCCGAATGGGCGTCCGTAAAGACCATGCCCTCGCGGGCCAGCCGGTCCAGATTCGGCGTCTTGATTTTGCCCCGCTGCGGGTTCAGGCACCGCACGTCTCCGTAGCCGAGGTCATCCGCGAGGATGTAAACGATGTTGGGCTTGTCCGGCTTGCTCTCGGCGGCACGCGACGGGCGTGGTGACGCCAACAGCAGCAGGACGAGGCTCATGAGGGTCACGCGTTGGCTCATCATTCCGGGTTCTCCTTTGGTTGGCGCATTCGCGCAGCGCGTCCGCTTCACATCAAGGCCCACACTTTCCTGCCGGATTTTGGTCGATCACGTCGTGCATTTCGCGCCGGATGTCATCAGCCGATACCTGCCTTAACGGCTTGTTCTGCACGCACGCCAGATGCGCGGCTACGCCGGCGGCTTCGCCGAGCTGCATCATGGTGCGCGAGAGTCGGCAACTCGAAGCCGCGATGGCGCTGAAACTCGCCGCGCGGCCCGCGATCAGCACGTTCTCGGTCTTCAGCGGCAACAGGCAGCGGTAGGGTATGCCGTAGGGGCCCTTCAACTCGCCGCCCGGCCCGCCGCCGCCGTGGTTGTCCATGGGATGGTCGGCGATGGCGATGATGTCGTCATGCTTCTGGATGGCCAACGTCGCGATGAGGTCGTGCTGCGTCAGCACATAGTCGCCCCTTACGCGTCGGGTCTCGCGGATGCCCATCACCGGAAAGATATGTTTCAGTTTGAAATGGCGGAACTCGTCGTAGTTTTTCTGGTACCAGTGCCAGTGGGCCAGCACCCGGCGTCGGCACTCCTCGTACGCTTTCTCTCGCCCGAGTTGCAGATACTCTTCGCCGCGCATGGTCGGCAGCATGTTCACGAAGCGGTCGCCGCCGGGGTATTGTCCCACGAAGGCCACAGGGAACCCGTCCTGCCACCAGCAGTTTTCGGGAATGCCCGAGGGCAGCGGCTCAATCGGCCCCGGCTCTTTTTTGCCGATCGGCGTGACGCGGTAGATGAGGGTTGCTCCGTTCAGGCGCAGGACCGGTTCCGGCGGGGCGCCGGGCTCGTCGAAATCGGCGCGGCGGTCGCGGCCGGACATCATCTCGCAGCCGATCTTCGCGCAGAGCGCCGCGTCGGTGGCGTCAATGAAGACACGCGCCCGCACGGTTGTGCCGTCCGAAAGCGTCACCTCGCTCACACGGCCGCCGGCGTGCTTCACGCTCACGAAGGCCGTGTCGAGCAACACGCGGCAGCGCCCCGTCTCCTTGAGCATGTCCAGCATCACCGCCGCCATGGCGTCCGGCTCGAAGATCACGCCGTGGCAGTGCTGGCGGAACCAGGCTTCGTTGCCCATGCCGGGACCATGCCGCCGCAGCGTGTGGGCGTAAGAGACGCAGGGGTCGGTTTCGATCATGCCGCCGGGAAAGGCGTACTTCTCCCACGGCTTGCGCCAAGACAGGTGCCGGTCGAACCGGTAAACCCCGGCGGCGCCGGGGATCTGCCGCAAGCGCTGGTACACTCGGCAAGGAACGCCGGTGCCGCCTACGCCCGGCTCCCAGTTGTTGACTCCGCCGAGGGTCGAGGTCCCTCCCAGCACGGACTCTTTTTCGATCAGAATCACGGAGGAGTCCAGGTGCGCGGCGGACCAGGCCGCGCCGAAGCCCGCGCTGCCGCCGCCGATGACCGCGACGTCACACGTCAGGGTTTGAGGCGTCCCTGCCGCTCGCAGCGCCAAACCCCAGAAGAGTGGGAACGCAACCGTGAACACCCGCATGACCATGTTTCTTACCCGTTGTCACATGTCCCGTGATTGTTTGCGAAACAAACCGTAAAAGAAAGTTAACTTATAAGGTTATCGAAAGCAATGCGAAAAAAACGCGAAGTTTTTGACCGACTTTTTCCGGAGGGTTGACTTTTTTCAGAAAAAACGCGCATACTCGTCGTGAAATAAAGAAATTTTTTGCTGGTGAAACGGGATGTCGGAACCCATTCGATAAGGATAAACGAAATGAGAACGATTGCGATGTGGGCAGTGGTCGTCTGCGCGGTTTGCGCACAGGGTGCGACGAGGGTCTGGACCGGCGGAGGGTCCGACGCCAAGTTCTCGACGGGCGGCAACTGGGAGGGCTTGGACGCGCCCGCGAACGGCGACGCGCTCGTCTTTCAGGGCGCGAACGCCGTCGCGGAGAACGATTTCGACTCGACCGTCAAGTTCGCCGCGATTTATATGTCCAACTCGGTGCCGTTCACCATCCGCGGCAACACGCTTTATCTGAGCGGCAGCCGGATCCACGCGAAGAGTCTTCCGGCGGAGATCGCCGATGTGTTCGAACAGGACGTGGTGTTTTCCGGCGGCGCGTCTTTCGGGGCCGCGAACGTCTCCAAGCACCACCTGACGTTCCGGGGGACCGTTTCGAGCGTTTCGGGCGGGACGCTCTCTTGGGACAGTCAAACCGGCAACATCGTCACCTTCTGCGGCATGGTGACCAATTTCTCGTATGTCTACCGCCCGAACGGCGGCGGCGCCCTGCAGTTCTTCGCGCCGACAAACCATTTCACCAATCCCAGTTCGTTCCAGATCAACCAAGGTACGATCGCGGTCTCGAATCTCACCGCGTTCGGCACAGGTGCCCGGACGTTCTTCGGCGGGCAGAGCCCGTACGGGACCGCCGCGACGGTCCAGATGTATCCGGCGGCGGACGAAACGGCGCCGATCCATTTCAAGGTCAACAGCCCGAATCAGGAGACCTCCAACATCCAGCTCAACAACAACACGGCCGGGGTGAGGCTGACCTTCACCGGCGATGTGAGCCTGAATACGACCATTGGCAATGGCGGGCGCATCGCCGTCGGCGGCGCGGGCGACGGGTTGATCACGGGGAACTTCACCTCCCCGAACCTCGCGCTCTATAAGAACGGCGCCGGCACCTGGGAACTGGCCGGAGCGTACGCGTCGACCGGTGTCGTGACCGTCGCGGCGGGAACGCTCGTCGTCAACACCGCGTTTCCGACGAGCGCGCTCTGCAGCGTCACCGGCGGCACCCTGTGCGGCACGGGGACGGTCAACCGGGCGACACTGAGCTCCGCCGCCCAGATCACCGGCGGTGTTCCCGGCGCGCCCGGCACGCTGCGTCTCGCGGGCGGGGACGGGGGTACGCTCACGATCACGAAAGGCGCGCTCGTCGTCCGCCCGAAGGCGGACGGCACGCCGTCGCTCGTCGCCGTCGCCGGCACGGTCGCGCTGACCGGCGCGCTGACGGTGAACCTCGACGGCGACTTCTCCGCTCTCCCCGCCGGGACGTATCCGCTCCTCACCTGGACGGAAAAAATAGGGACGGGAACGTACGCCGCCGGCACCGGCTTTCCGTCGGGGTCAAGTCTCGTGGAGACGGCCGGCGGGCTGGTGCTTTACGTGCCGGGCGCGATTCTGAGTTGGACGGGCGCCGTGAACGGCGACTGGGACACCGCCACGGCGAACTGGAACGACGGCCAGGTGTTCGCTGACGGCAAGGACGTCGTGTTCGGCGACGACGCCGCCGACGGACGGACGAATGTCTCCCTTGCCGCCGCGACCGCACCGGGTTCGGTGACGGTTTCGAGCGACGTCAACGGCTACACCTTCTCCGGCGCCAAGATGACGGGGACGATGGCGCTCACGAAAACGGGAAACGCCTCGCTGACGTTGGAGAACGACAACGACTACACCGGCCTCACTACGATCAACGGGGGCACGTTCCGGTTGAACGGATCGCTCGACGGCTCGGACGTGCTCGTGCAGCCGGGCGCGGAACTCCAGCAGGGGACGAACGCCTCCATCCGCGGGGACGTGAACGTGAACATCCTCGGACAGGCAAGGCTCGAAGGATCGAACACCTTCACGGGCAACCTGGTCATCGGCTCGGTCGCGGAAGGGAGAGCCACGGGGACGGTTCATAACGTCGCGGCGGTCGGAGGAAACGGCGGCGAGGTCGTCGTGATGCACAACGCCAGGCTCACGCTGGACGCGGAGGGCGTCTATCCCAGCCGCACGCTCCGTTTCGCGGCCCGGCAGGCCGGCGGCAGTAGCGCGTTCTACTTCAGACAGCCGTCCGGAAAAACCGCGACCTGGCCTGGCGGCGTCGCGTTGGACGCGCCGCCGGCTGATTATTTCTGCGACGTTTCCGGGACCCTGAATCTCGGCACCGGTCCGGAATCTGTGATCACGGACGCGGGGTGCGCCTCGTCTTCGTTTCTCATGATCCGCGGCGTCGGGCGCCTCAATCAGTACGCCCGGACGCAGCTCAAGGGCGGCTGCGGAAAGACGGACGGCGTGACGTGGCACATCTACTCCTCCAGCAACGTGCTTTCGCAATTCAACATCGCGGTCGGCTCTGCCTTTCTGCACGCGCCGAACGCGCTTTCGACGAACTGCGCGATCAGACTGGGGCAGGTATACGGAAACAACCAATTCAATTCCTCGGTCGATTTCGGCGGTTTCGATCTGGCGGTCGCCAGTCTCGCGGTCGATCAGGGTATCATGATCGAGGGCAACTCCCAAGTGTTCACGACGTCAGGACCCGCGACGGTCACGCTGCTCGGCCCCGGCGACACGGCGCTGAACCGGACCGGCACCGAACTGAAGGGCGCGCTCTCGATCCGCAAACGCGGCGTGTCCACGACCCTCGCCCTCGGCCAGCCGAACTCGAACACCGGCGACTTCCTGCTGGAGGAAGGCCGCACGTTCGCCAGCACCAACCGCGCGTTCGGCTATGCCACGAACCTTTTCGTGGGCGCTGCGGCCACACTCACGGTCTCCGCCTCGGACGCTTTGCCGCCGGAGGACGACGTGTGGCTGCGTGTGGCCGGCGGCGGCGGCATCGTGATCTCCAACGGCGTCTCCGCGACGGTTTATGGGCTGGAGATCAGCGGGCGGCCCCGCGCAGCCGGCACGTACGGCGGCGAGGGGAGCGGCGCGCAGACCATCCTGCCTGCCGTGTTCAGCGGCACGGGGACACTCCGCGTGCGGAACAGCGTCGGCACGCAGGTTCTTTTGCTCTGAGCGGCTTTTATGAGAGCGAGTCCCAACAATGCGGTGCGACGACGTCCGCCGTCTCACCGCTGACCGTCCGTGTGGCGCACCGGCCGTTTCCGCGAGGGGTCTTGCGCGCGCCTCAAACAATTGATCCGAAAGCAATCCGAAAAGAAAATAAAACAAAAAATAAGTGCCGTTGCCAAGTGCCGGGGGGTCTGTTAATATGCTATCTTATTTTTCAGTAAACGGCGCTTGCGTCTCAAGCGCGTAAAAACACGGGGAGCCGTCGGCTGACGGCGTGCCCGCGAGCGTAACGAAAGGGGAGTCCGATGAACAAGATGGCGATGTGGGTTCTGGCCGGTGTGACGGCGACGGTCACGTGGGGCGCGAGGGCGGCGGACGGGGCGTGCAGCCCGTGTGAGAAGTATCGGCCGGAACTGTTTAAGCAGTTCGGCGATCACGTCAATGTGCCCGACGGTATGGCGCAGGACAAGGCCGGGAACATCTTCCTGGCCGCACCCAACTTTGTGGACAAGTCGTATGCCGGGACCATCATGAAGATGGACAAGAAGAGCGGCAAATGGTCGGTTTTCGTGGCGGGCCTGCTGCATCCGGACACCGGACGCGGCGCGCCGATGGGCATGGAGTTCGCCGAGGACGGCAACCTCTACTACTGCGACAACCAGTACTTCTTTGACAAGAACTACAAGTCGCGCGTGATGCGCGTGGTGATCAACAAGGACGGCGAGCCGCTGAAGATCGAGCCGGTGGTCGAGAACATCAAGTTGGCGAACGCGGTGCGCGTCCGCGGCAACGCGATCCTCTTCACGGACACCTTCTTCGATGTCGCGGGCAAGAACCAGGGCGGCGTGTACCGCGTGCCGATGAGCGCGTTCAAGGACCGCCCCGCGCGTCTGCTGCCCAAAGAGCAGGCCGCGAACGACCCGTATTGCCTCGGCATCACCGACACCGTGCCTCTGGAGCACCGCAAGGACGCGGCCGGCGCGGACGGCATGTGCATCGACAAGGACGGCAACATCTACACCGGCAACTTCGGCGACGGGCACTTCTACGTCCTCAAGCTGAAAGCGGACGGCACGTATGAGAAACCGGCCACGCTGATCAACGATCCGAAGGTCTTCTCCTGCTGCGACGGCATCTGCTATTACGAGAAGAAAAACTGGGTCATCATGACCGACTCCGAGAAAAACGCCGTCCGCTATTGGGACATCAAGGCCGGCAAGATCGGTCTGCTGTGGATGAACGACGACACCGACGGCGCGGACGGGCTGCTGGACCAACCCTGCGAGCCGATGGTGTGGGGCGACAAGTTGATCGTCGTGAACTTCGACATGTCCTTCCCGGGGCTGAAGAACACGAAGAACGACGCGATGCACACGATCAGCGTGATCGACCTGGATGAGGGCGGGTGCCCCTTCCTCAACCTGTTCCGGTAAAACGGGACGGCGATGGGCAGGTTCTTACATCGTTATTTGGGACGGATCTTAAGCCGCAGATGAACGCGGATGAAACGCGGACGGATTATTTTCCCCTTATTTCCCGTGTCCATCCGTGTTCCATCTGTGGCTAACCAGTTATTAGGACTTTCAACATGCAGGACTTTTTGGATTTCAAAGGCAAGACGGCGCTTGTGAACGGTGCGGCCGGCGCGATCGGCAAGAGCATCGCGCAGGGGCTTGCGCAGTGCGGCGCGCGCGTGTTCATCACGGATCTCAAGCAAGAGGCGGTCGACGCCGCGGCTGCGGAATTCGCGCAGGCGGGTTACGACGTGGCCGGGCTGGCCGCCGATGTGACGAACGAGGCGCAGGTGAAAGCGGTGGTCGATGCGGCCGCCGCACGCTTCAACAACGTGATCGACATCCTCGTCAATGTCGCGGGCGTGGCCGGACAGAACGCGGTCGAGCAGATCACGGAGAAGGAGTGGGATTTCATTTTCGCCGTGAACTGCAAGGGCACGTTCTTCTTCATCAAGCATGCCGTGCCCTTCATGAAGGCCCAGAAGCGCGGCAAGATCGTGAACTTCTCCTCGCAGTCGGGCAAAATGGGCTCCGCCCTGCTGAGCCACTACAGCGCGGCAAAGGGCGCGATCATCACCTTCACGCAGGCGCTGGCGAATGAGTTCGCCAAGGAGAACATCAACGTGAACTGCGTCTGTCCGGGCATCACGGACAACACCGGCGTGTGGACGTTCATGTCCTCGAACTACATCGAGAACCTCAAGCAGGAGCGCACGGACGTGGTGAAGCGCTTCACCGCCAAAATCCCGCTGGGACGCCTGGCCAGCATCGACGACGTGGTGGGGACGACCGTCTACCTCTGCTCGTCCGCCGCCGATTACCTGACGGGGCAGTCGATCAACATTTCGGGCGGACGGTTGATGTAATCCTGAGGGAGAGTGCGAGCATGAGTACGTTTTCGAAAGAGCAGATTGCCAAGATGATGGACCACGCGGTGCTGAAGCCCGCGATGACGGACGACGATATCCGCAAGAATGCGGCGATGTGCGTCGCCAAAGGCGTGGGCGACCTGTGCGTCCGCCCGACGGACACCGCGCTGGCCGCGAGCCTGGTGAAGGGCACCGGCACGACCGTGGCGGTCGTGATCGGCTTCCCGCACGGCGCGAGCCGGTCCGAGGTGAAGGCGCTCGAAGCCAAGCTGGCCATCGAGGACGGCGCGAACGAGCTGGACATGGTGATGAACATCGGCAAGTTCCTCTCGGGCGACGATGAGTACGTGAAGCGCGACATCGCGGCGGTCGTCGCCGTGGCCAAGCCCAAGGGCGTCCTGGTGAAGGTCATCCAAGAGTCGTGCCTGCTGACGCTGGAGCAGGTCGCGAAAGCCTGTGAGCTGTCTATCGCCGCCGGTGCCGATTTCGTGAAAACCTCGACCGGGTTCAACGGTGACGGCGCGACGGTCGAACAGGTCGAGGTCATGCTGAAGACCTGCGCGGGCCGCGCCAAAGTCAAGCCCTCGGGCGGCATCCGCGACTGGGAGCGCGCGGTGATGTTTGCCAAGATGGGAGTGGGCCGTCTGGGCGTCGGCTCGGCCGACAAGATCCTCGACGGCGCGCCGGCGGGCGACGGGTACTGAGACGCATGGACCTGCGGACGGCGTGGCAGCCGTCCCTCCCTGACGGAAAGTAAGCTTTTTCTCCCGAAGGAGGGAGGGCCGGGTGCCACCCCGGCCGCGTGTCCCCCGAATGTATTTCTCCCCGAGAAAACTATGAGTGAAAGAACGATGCGTGCGGTGGTGTATCACGGCCCGATGGACGTGAAGGTGGAGTCGGTCGCCGTGCCGCGATGCGGCGACGGCGAGCTGTTGGTCAAGGTCGACGCGTGCGCGGTGTGCGGCTCGGACATGAAGGCGTACAAATCGGGCAACCCCCGCATGCGGCCGCCGATCGTGATGGGCCACGAGTTCGCGGGCGTGATCGTCGAGAGCCGCTCGGGCGCGGGCTTCCAGGACGGCGAGCGCGTGGTGATGGCGACGTCGGTCGCGTGCGGCACCTGCGCGTACTGCGCGCGGGGCTGGCGCAATCTGTGCGCGAACATCCGGCCGATGGGGTTCGGCTACGACGGCGGCATGGCCGAGTACGTCGTGATTCCCGAGCTGGCGGTGCGCGGCGGACACGTCATCAAGGTTCCCGCAGGCGTCGAGCCGCTGCATGCGGCGTTGGCCGAGCCGGTGAGCTGTGCCGTGAACTCGTGCGAGAACAGCCAGGTGCGGAAAGGCGACACCGTGCTCGTGATGGGCGCGGGGCCCATGGGCATCCTGAACGCCGTGGTGGCGCGCGAATACGGCGCGGCCAGCGTGATCCTCTCGGAGATCAACCCGGCGCGTCTGGCGCAGTGCGAGGCGTTCGGCTTCAGCCGGCTGGTCAATCCTGCGACCGAAGACCTCGCCCAGATTGTGAAAGACGCGACCGGCGGCATCGGCGCGGACGTGGTGATCGTGGCGGCGCCGGCGGCGGCGGCGCAGGAGCAGGCGATGAACCTGGTCCGCAAGCGCGGCACCGTCTGCCTCTTCGCCTCGCTGCCCGCCGGCAAGAGCATGCTGAACGTCGACAGCCGTCCCATCCACTACGGCGAGCTGCGCGTGGTGGGCACGAGCGACTCGACGCCGGCGCATGTCGCGAAGGCGGTGGCGCTGATTGCGGCAGGCACGTTCCCGGCCGGACGGCTGGTGACGCACACGCTGCCGTTCGAGGGCTTCAAGGACGCGGTCGCCCTGATGGAGAAGGGCGAGGCGCTGCGCGTGGTATTGACGCCGTGAGAGAGTCCATTCGTTATTGAGGCTTGCCTAAGTGAGTGACAGGCCTTTGTGGTGGGGACGGTTCCCCGAACCGTCCGCGGACGCCTCGGGAAGGCGTCCCTACCTCTGATATCGCGTTACCATGGAGAAGGATTATGGATTTAAAGATCAAAGACAAGGTGGCCATTGTTACGGGATCGTCGAGCGGAGTCGGCAAGGCGATTGCGTTCACGCTCGCGGCCGAAGGCGCAAAAGTGGTCATCAACTACCTCAAGAACGAGGCCAAGGGGTTGGACTTTGTGAACGACGCGCTGGCTGTCGTGGGGGAGATCAAACAGCGGTACGGTACCGAGGCCATCGCGGTGGCGGCCGATTTGGCGTGCGAGCAGCAGGTCATCGCGATGTTCGATGCGGCTGAGGCGAAGCTCGGCCCGGTCGATATCCTTGTGAACAATGCGGCCTATCTTCCGAAAGGCCCCTTGACCGGGTACACGGTCGAGGAGTGGAACTACACCTTTCAGGTCAATGTGACAGGCTGTTTCGTGGCCTGCCGCGAGCTGATCAAGCGGCTGCGCGCGCGCCAGTCGAAAGGCAAGATCGTCAACATCGCCTCGCAGGCGGCGTTTCTCGGCTCGACGTCCGGGCATCTGCCGTATGACTCCAGCAAGGGTGCCGTGGTGTCGATGACTCGCG
>Ga0209066_10008164_pt1 | contig 10207 bp, 8 predicted proteins | sample All_14_2_FD_187198 | JGI IMG/M metagenome (GOLD analysis project Ga0209066, IMG submission 187198) | Freshwater microbial communities in response to fracking from Pennsylvania, USA - Allegheny Zone_MetaG_DW_15 (SPAdes) (version 2) ... | reverse complement strand
GCGGGCTGGGCCGCCGGGCGGGCCTGGTAGAACTGGATGGGCACGGCGTCCACATCGTTGAGCACGCCGCGCTTGATCTTGCCCACCACATGCATTTCGCAGGGCTTGCAGTCAAAGCGCAGGGTGAGCTTTTCTTTGCCGTTGACCAGGGCCAGCGGCTCGGCCTTCACCGTGCCTTGCACGCCGGTCACGCCCTTGGCCTGCTTCGGGCACAGGCTGAGTGACCAGCGCACGCAGTGCTTGGTGATCATCAGGCTCACCTCGCCATGCTCTTCATGGCTTTCGTAGGCGGCATCGATCACCTTCACGCCGTGGCGGGCGTAGAAGTCGCGGGCTTGGTGGTTGAAGACGTTGGCCAGGTAGCTCAAGCTGTCTTCGGGGTAGGGCACCGGCGGCTCCACTGGCTGGGCACGGGGCAGGGCTTCACGGCCAGCCGCGCGGGCGGCTTCGAGCGCCTCGATGGCATCGCGCCGCAGGCCGTTGACCACACCCGCCGGTACGAACCAGGGTTGCGCCCAGGCCAGCTCGGTGTGTTCAAGCGTGAAGATGGTGTTGCCCAGCTTGGCCAGGTGCTCGCGCAGCGAGGCTTCGGCACGGGCGGCATCCTTGGCCGGCTCATGGGCTTGTTGCACCTGAGCGGTGGCGGTGTAGCCATCGGCATCGAGCGCGCTGAGGGCAAAGCCGGTGGGCGTGTCGGCCCAGTGCCAGTTGAGGCCGATGCGGCGCTCGGCCGATTTCCTCTCCAGCAACCGGCTCCAGGCCATGTCGCGGTTGCGGCTGAGCGAGGTGTGGCGGCGCAGATCGGTGGCGTCTTCCAGCGATTCGTTGGGCACCACCCGCCACAGCCGCTGCGCCGGGTTCACACAGTGCGCGGTGTTGACTTGCAGGCCATGCAGCTCCTGCTGCAGGTCGTACCAGGTCAGGCCGTCACCGTTGTGCAGGTCACTCACGCCCTCGTCCAACTGCACATCCAGGTGGTCGGCGGCCACGCTCACCACCTGGCCGAGCGACAGGCCGGCGTGCTTGGGGCTGTCGAAGGCGCCGATGTCGTCTTGGCGGCCGTTGACGAAGTAGTCGGTGCTGCCGCGGTTGAAGTTGCGCTGCGGGTCGGGCGTGAAGGTGTAGGTGCAGCGGCCGCTGCTGATGGGCTGCAGGTCGGTGCGGCGTTCCAGCAGGGCATCCAGCAACTGGCGGTAGTGGGCCGTCAGGTTCTTGACATAGCCCATGTCCTTGTAGCGGCCTTCGATCTTGAAGCTGCGGATGCCCGCGTCGATCAGCGCTTCGAGGTTGGCGCTCTGGTCGTTGTCCTTCATCGACAGCACGTGCTTGTCGTGCGCCACGATGCCGCCTTGCGCATCGGTCACTGTGTACGGCAGGCGGCAGGCCTGCGAGCAGTCGCCCCGGTTGGCGCTGCGGCCGGTGTGGGCATGGCTGATGAAGCACTGGCCGCTGTAGGCCACGCACAGCGCGCCGTGGATGAAGAACTCCAGCTTAGCGTCCTGCACCTGGGCCGTGATGGCGCGGATCTGGTTCAGGTCCAGCTCGCGCGCCAGCACCATCTGCGAGAAGCCCACGTCTTGCAGGAAGCGAGCTTTTTCGGGCGTGCGGATGTCGGTCTGCGTGGAGGCGTGCAGTTGGATGGGCGGCAGGTCGAGTTCGAGCAGGCCCATGTCCTGCACGATCAGGGCATCGGTGCCCGCCTCATAGAGCTGCCAGCACAGTTGGCGCGCGCCCTCCAGCTCGTCATCCGAGAAGATGGTGTTGATGGCGGCGAAGATGCGCGCGTTGTAGCGGTGCGCATGGCGGGCCAGGCGCTCGATCTCTTCCACCGGGTTCCCGGCCGAGGCCCGCGCGCCGAAGGCCGGGCCGCCGATGTAGACCGCGTCGGCACCGTGGTTCACGGCCTCAATGCCGATGTCGGCATCTCGGGCGGGTGCGAGCAGTTCAAGTTCGGAAGACAGCGGCATGGCGGGCGCAGCCGTCGGGCAGACGGATCACGCAGGTAAGGGGCGAGGGGGCCGCGGCAGCAGGCTGCTGACGGGCGAGCGGGGGCTAGAGTTTACCGGGCCGCGCTGACCAGGGTTTTTGCAAGGCCCGAACAGGTGCTTGCCGGCGGCGTCTTGGTGGCCGGGGCACGGTATGGTTCGGGGCATGATTGTTCGTGTCACCACCGCCTCGGGGCGTTCAAATCGGCTTGACCTGCTGCGCGCCATCGCCATGCTGTGGATGGCCGGCTTTCACGCTTGTTTCGATCTCAATCACTTCGGCCTGATCGCACCGCAGAATTTCTATGCCGACCCGCTGTGGACCTGGCAGCGCACGGCCATCGTCTCGCTGTTCCTGTTCGCGGCCGGTGCGGGGCAGTCGGCCGCCGTGCTGCAGCCGATCGGGCGCTTCTGGCGGCGGTGGGGGCAGATCGCGGGTTGCGCGTTGCTGGTCAGCGCGGGCTCATGGTTCATGTTCCCGGGCAGCTGGATCAGCTTTGGCGTGCTGCACGGCATGGCGGTGATGCTGCTGTTGCTGCGTGCGTTGCAGCGCGTGCCGGCGTCGACGCTGCTGGGGCTGGCGCTGGTGGCGCTGGTGGCGCCCTGGCTGTGGAACCACTCGTTCTTTGACACCCGCTGGACCTGGTGGGTCGGCCTGGTCACCCACAAGCCGCCCACCGAGGATTTCGTGCCGGTGCTGCCCTGGTTGGGGGTGATGCTGGCCGGCTTCGTGGCCGGCCGCTGGCTGCAACTGCACCGGCCCCAGACGTGGCAAGGGCCCGTCCCTCGCGGGGCAGGCCCTCTATTGAAGCTATCGCGGTGGCCGCTCAGCTTCTACATGCTTCACCAGCCGATCTTGATCGGGCTGGTGATGCTCTACCAATTCGCTCAGAACTTGTAGTCGGTCTTGGCCTTGGCCTTCAGGTCGTCGCGGAACTTGGCGATCTTGGCCTGTTGCAGGCGCTGGGTCAGCTGCGGCTTGACTTCTTCCAGGCCCGGGAACTGCGCGTCACGCACGTCATCGAGCTTGATGATGTGCCAGCCGAATTGGCTCTTCACCGGGGTTTCGGTGAACTTGCCCTTTTCGAGCTTGGTCATGGCTTCTGAGAACTCGGGCACGTAACCGGCCGGGGCGGCCCAGTCGAGGTCGCCACCGTTCTGGCCGGAGCCCGGATCCTTCGAGTGCTTCTTGGCCAGTTCGTCGAACTTGGCGCCGCCCTTGATCTGGGCGATCAGCGACTTGGCTTCGTCTTCGGTTTCCACCAGGATGTGGCGGGCGTGGTATTCCTTGTCACCGGCCTGGCCCTTGAGCTGGTTGTACTCGGCCTGCACTTCGGCGTCGCTCACCGGGTTCTTCTTGTTGTAGTCGTTGAACAGCTCGCGGATCAGGATGCTCTGGCGAGCGAATTCCATCTGCTGCTTGTAGTCGGGCGTGGCGGCCAGGCCGCGACGCTCGGCTTCCTGCTGGAAGATCTCGCGCAGCACCAACTCGTCACGCACTTGCTTTTCAAGCTCGGGCGTGCGCTGTTGTTGGCCTTGTTTGACCACCTGGTCGATGAAGGCTTCGACGCGGGCCTTGGGCACGGGCTTTGAATTGACGATGGCGATGTTCTGCGCCGAGGCGAGCGGGGCTGCTGCAGCCAGGGCCAGCAGGCAGGCCGTTGCAGCGAAAGGAAGCTTCTTCATGGTCACGGTGGGGGTGTGGTAATGAAAATCGAGCCCCGGGGAAGGGGCTCTCTTCAGCGCCTCAGGCTTCGCCTGGCGCGCGGGCATCAATGGCCAGCGCGTGGATGCCCTGCGGCATCAAAGCTGCGAGGGCATCATACACAAGCCGATGGCGGGCCACGCGGGGCTTCCCGGCAAAGCAGGCGGCGCGGATGCGCACCTCGAAATGGCTCCCCGCGCCATCGCCCTCATGGTGGCCGGCATGGCCGGCGTGCGAGGCGCTGTCGTCATGCACGACCAGCTCGGTGGGCTGCAGTGCATTGCGTAGTGCAGCGTCGATGGCAGCTGCGCGTGAAAGGGGCTGGGTGGTCATGCGTCTTTACCTTTGGCGCCCTCGGAGGGGGCAATACCGGGCCCCCAGGTTTGGGCTGCGCCCACCCCACCCCCCGAGGGGGGCAAGGCACCTTGGGGCGGCCCGGCGTTACCTTGAACGGGCTGCAGATGCTTGTTGAGGTACAGCCCCTGGGCCAGCGTGAAGATGAGCATCAGGCCCATCCCGCCGAAGAGCTTGAAGTTCACCCAGACCGAGGTGCTGAAGGAGAAGGCCACCCACAGGTTGAGCACGCCCATCATGGCGAAGAACGCGGCCCAGGCCAGGTTCAGATTGCGCCACACGGGCTCGGGCAACTGCATCTGCTCACCCAGGAAGACCTTCAGCAGGTTTTTACCTGTGAACACCGGCATCAGCAGGAAGGTGAGCGACATCACCCAGTAAAGCCCTGTGGGTTTCCACTTGATGAAGGTGTCGCTGTGGAAGTAGATGGTGGCGCCGCCGAGCACGGTGACGAGCACCAGGCTCACCCACAACATGGCATCGACCTTCTGGCGGCGCAGCTTCAGGAAGGCCACCTGGGCCAGCGTGGCCAGGATCACCACCACCGTGGCCAGCAGCACCGGCGCTTCCTTGGGGCCGACCACGCCGCCGGAGACCATGAAGCCGAACCAGTCGGTGGCCATCGCGGCAGCCTGGTCGGCATTTTTCTCAGCCAGATTGAAGCTGGCGAAGAACAAGATGATGGGCAGGAAATCCAGCAGCAGCTTCATGGAGGCGGTGGGATGAAGTGCCGCATGGGGATCACGCAGGGCTCACTTCTCGGGCTCGAAGTGTAGCGACGCCGAATTGATGCAATACCGCTCGCCCGTGGGGGCTGGGCCGTCTTCGAAGACGTGACCGAGGTGGGCGCCACATTGTTGGCAGCGCACCTCCACCCGCACCATGCCGTGGGTGCGGTCAACCAGCCGCTCGATCACTTCACCGTTCACCGGCTGGAAGTAGCTGGGCCAGCCGCAGCCGGCGTCGAACTTGGTGTCGGATTCAAACAGCTTGTTGCCGCAGCACACGCAGTTGTATTGCCCGTGCGCCCAGTGGTCCCAGTAGCGGCCGGTGAAGGCGCGCTCGGTGGCGGCTTCGCGGGTGACGGCGTAGTCGGTGGGGTCGAGTTGTTCGCGCCAGTCGCTGTCGGGCTTGCGCACGGGGTAGCTGGGATCGTCGGTGGGTTTTTGGCTCATGGTGGTCGAGGAGGGCAGTGGTTGAGACCAGTGTAGAGGTGCGGCTTCGGGCCTGTTCCGGCAGGGGATAGCAGAATCGGGGCATGGACTTCCCGATCAACATCCCCTTCGCCAGGCACTTGGGCTTCCAGCTGCTGCACATGCTGGATGGCCAGGCTGAGCTGGCTTTCACGCCCGCCGAACACCACTGCAACTCCTTTCGCATGGCCCACGGCGGCGTGGTGATGACGATGCTGGACATCGGCATGTCACTGGCTGCGCGCAGCCTGCAGGAGCCCGAGCGCATCCACACCACCGGGGCGGTGACGGTGGAGATGAAATCCAGCTTCATGCGCCCAGGCGAAGGGCCGCTGCGCTGCGCGGCCCAGGTGATGCACCGCACTGCCACGCTGGCCTTCTGCGAAGCGCGGGTGCTGATGAGCAACGGTGACTTGGTGGCGCACGCCACCGGCACCTTCAAGTTCGTGCGTGCGGTGACCGGGCAGGGGCGCCACATCAAGCCCCTGCAGGGCGAACAGCAAGACGGATGAAAAACGGCCTCGATGCCAAAGCATCGAGGCCGGGACTCCCACTCCCAAAAAAAACGAGGGTCAGGCGCGTGCCGGGCTCACCCCGCCCAGACGGAAGTTGCGCACCGAATCAAGCAGGCGCACGGCCTGTTCGCGCAGGCTGGCGGCGGCGGCGGCCGATTCCTCCACCAGCGCCGCGTTCTGGCTGGTCATTTGATCCAGGCCCGACATGGCGCCGCTGACTTCATGGATGCCGCGTGATTGCACATCGGCGCGGTCACGCACCGATTGCGTCAGTTGCGTAACCCGTTCCACCGCCACGACCAGTTCTTGCATCGTGGTGCCGGCGTTCTTGACGAGTGCAGCGCCCGCGTCGACCTTCTCGGTGGATCGGGCAATCAGTTCGCGGATCTCTTTTGCTGCATTGCTGCTGCGTTGCGCCAGCGCACGCACTTCGGTGGCCACCACGGCGAAACCGCGGCCTTGCTCACCGGCGCGGGCGGCTTCCACCGCAGCGTTCAGGGCGAGGATGTTGGTCTGGAAGGCAATGCCGTCGATCACGCCGATGATGTCGTGGATGCGGCGTGACGAGGCGTTGATCTCGTCCATCGTGGTCACTACCTCGGCCACGATCTCACCGCTCTTGCCGGCCACGCCCGAGGCCGAATCAGCCAGTTGGGTGGCTTCGGTGGCGACCTTCACGTTGTCGCCCACGGTTTCAGCGATTTCGCTCATTGAAGAGGCGGTCTGCTGCAGATTGGCAGCGGCCTGCTCGGTGCGGGCGGACAGATCGGTGTTGCCCGCGGCGATCTGTTCCGCTGCCACCTCCATGCCATGCGCGGCGTCGCGCACCGTGCCCACCATCACTTGCAGGCGCTCGTTCATGTGCTTCATGGCCGCGAGCAGTTGGCCCACTTCGTCGTTGCCACGGGCTTCGATGTGCTGCGTCAGGTCGCCCTCGGCCACGGCCTTGGCGACGACTACGGCTTTGCGCACGCCGCCGGTGATGGAGGCGCTGATGGCGCGCTCCAGGCACCACACCGCGAGTAGGCCCACCACCAAAAGCGCGGCTGAGCGGCTGAGGCTGGCCAGCAGTTCCTTGCGCAGGTCATCGATGTAGATGCCCGAACCGATCACCCAGCCCCAGGGCTCGAACCCCGTCACGTAGGAAATCTTGGCCACCGGCGCGTCATGGCCGGGTTTGGGCCAGTAGTAGTCGACAAAGCCCGACTTCTGCTTCTTCACCGTCTCGATGAATTCGGCGAACAGGGCCTTGCCGTTGGGGTCTTTCATGCCCAGCACGTTGGTGGTGTCCAGCGCGGGCTTCATGGGGTGCATGATCATCTGGCCCTGCATGTCGTTGATCCAGAAGTATTCGCTGCCCCGGTAGCGCAGGCTCTTGATGGCCTGGGCCGCTGCAGCCTGGGCCTGCTCTCGGCTCATCTCGCCGGCCGCTTCACGGGCCTGGGCCCAACTCAACACACCTTGGGCAATCTCGACTGTGCTCTTGGTCAGAAGTTCGCGTTCTGCGTAGCCGCGCTGGTATTGGTCGAAGGCCATCAGGGCCGTCAGACCCAGTAGACCGACGGTGGTCACGATCGCCAGCAGCCTCAGCTTTGCAGCGATCGTCCAGTCCTTAAGAAGGTTGTTCATGTGGTGACTGTCCCAGGTGAAAGTTGTTTTTTTTCTTGTGTTGCGCTGCTGTGCCGTGCGCATCCGCAAGATGTTCGTAAGTATGAAGGCGCAGTCACATCTGAGGTCTCTGGAAATGATCCAGCTTTCACGGGTATTTACCGAGCCGAAATGGTGCGTGTGAGTCTCCCTGCGGGGACCTCGGTGGTGCGCGATCGCTGTGGCACACTCGCCCGCCTTGTTCAACAGCCCTGATGGCTCGTCTGGTGGAAAAGATCCTGATGCAGATCGCGGCGGAGCTCAAAGTCCGCCCAGCCCAAGTGAATGCAGCGGTGCAGCTGCTCGATGGTGGCGCCACGGTGCCGTTCATCGCCCGCTACCGCAAGGAAGTGACCGATGGCCTGGATGACACCCAGCTGCGCGATCTGGAAGCCCGCCTGGGCTACCTGCGTGAGCTGGAAGAGCGCCGCACCGCCGTGCTGAAAAGCATCGACGAGCAGGGCAAGCTCACGCCGGAGCTGCGCGCGGCCATTGAGCTGGCGCCCACCAAGCAGGAGCTGGAAGACCTCTACCTGCCCTACAAGCCCAAGCGCCGCACCAAGGGCATGATCGCCCGCGAGGCCGGCATCGAGCCGCTGGCCGACAAGCTGTTTGCCGACCCAAGCCTCGACCCACAGGCCGAAGCCCAGGCCTTCATCAATGCCGACGGCGGCTTTGCCGATGCCTTCGCCGTGCTCGACGGCGTGCGCGACATCCTCAGCGAGCGTTGGGCCGAAGACGCCACGCTGGTGGGCCAGCTGCGCGAATGGCTGTGGGACGAGGGCCTGTTCAAGAGCAAGCTGGCGGATGGCAAAGACGAAAACAACGCCGACGTGTCGAAGTTTCGCGACTACTTCGACTACGACGAGCCCATCCGCACCGTGCCATCGCACCGCGCGCTGGCCGTCTTCCGCGGCCGCCAGCTTGAGTTCCTGGACGCCAAACTGGTGTTGAACGAAGAAGTCGTCCCGGGTCAACCGAGCTTGGCCGAAGGCCGCATTGCCGTCTACCTGGGCTGGAGCCACAAGAAGCGCCCCAGCGACGACCTGATCCGCAAGACCATCGCCTGGGCCTGGAAGGTCAAGCTCAGCCTCAGCCTGGAGCGCGACCTGTTCGCCCGCCTGCGCGAAAACGCCGAGACCGTGGCCATCAAGGTGTTTGCCGAGAACCTGCGTGACCTGCTGCTCGCCGCCCCGGCCGGCAAGCGCGTGGTGATGGGGCTCGACCCCGGCATCCGCACCGGCGTGAAGGTGGCCGTGGTCAGCGACACCGGTAAGGTGCTGGGCACCAACACCGTCTACCCGCACGAGCCGCGCAAGGACTGGGAAGGCTCCATCCACACCCTGGCGCGCCTGTGCGCCGAGCACGGCGTGAACCTCATCGCCATCGGCAACGGCACCGCCAGCCGCGAAACCGACAAGCTGGCCGCTGACCTGATCAAGCGCATCCAGCAGTTGGCCCCAGGCACGCACATCGAGAAGGTGGTGGTCAGCGAAGCCGGCGCGTCGGTCTACTCGGCCAGTGAATTCGCCAGCAAGGAACTGCCCGATCTGGACGTGAGCTTGCGCGGCGCCGTCTCCATTGCCCGCCGGCTGCAAGACCCGCTGGCTGAGCTGGTGAAGATCGATCCCAAGAGCATCGGCGTGGGCCAGTACCAGCACGATGTGAACCAGAGCGAACTCGCTCGCACGCTGGGCGCTGTGGTGGAAGACTGCGTGAATGGCGTGGGGGTGGACTTGAACACCGCTTCGGCGCCGCTGCTGTCACGCGTCTCTGGCCTGAGCCCGACAGTGGCGGCCAGCATCGTGCGATGGCGCGACGCCAACGGCGCGTTCAAGAGCCGCCAGCAGCTGCTGGACGTCAGCGGCCTGGGCCCCAAAACCTTCGAGCAGGCAGCAGGCTTCCTGCGCATTCGTGATGGCGAGAACCCGCTGGACATCACCGGCGTGCACCCGGAAACCTACCCCGTCATCGAGAAGATGCTGGCCACCACTGGCAAGCTCATCAAGGAACTGATGGGCCGCAGCGATGTGCTGAAAACGCTGAAGCCCGAAGCCTTTGCCGATGACAAGTTTGGCGTCATCACGGTGAAGGACATCCTGGGCGAGCTGGAAAAGCCCGGCCGCGACCCGCGCCCCGATTTCAAGGTGGCCCGCTTCAACGACGGCGTTGAAGACATCAAGGACCTGCAGGAGGGCATGGTGCTCGAAGGGACCGTGAGCAACGTGGCTCAGTTCGGTGCCTTCGTGGACCTGGGCGTGCACCAGGACGGTCTGGTGCACGTGAGTCAGCTGGCCAATAAGTTCGTCAACGATGCGCGCGAGATCGTGAAGACCGGCGACATCGTCAAGGTGAAGGTGCTGGAAGTTGACCTGGCGCGCAAGCGCATCGCGCTGACGATGAAACTGGACGCGGCGATGCCGGCCAAGGGCACCGGCGGCGGCAAGAGCGACAACAGCTTCCGCCCCGCCGCTCGTGGCGAGCGTGCCAGCGCAGGCCCACGTGGCGGCGCCCCTAGCCAGCCCAGCGGGCAGAGTGCGATGGCCGCGGCCTTCGCCAAGCTGCAGACCCGCAAGTAAGCCCGGCCACGCATGGGACAGCACCTGCTGACCCCGGCGATGCGCGCCTTGTTGGCGCGCATCGACAAGGCCAAGCGGCCGGCGCTGCACACGATGCCGCCGCGCGCCGCACGGGCGCTGTATGCCGCCGGCGCCGAGGTGCTGGACTTCCCCCGCGCGCCGTTGGCACGGGTGGACGATCTGCTGCTGCCCATGCCCGCTGGCCATCATTGCAAGGCTCGGCTTTACG
>Ga0209066_10008163_pt1 | contig 10208 bp, 8 predicted proteins | sample All_14_2_FD_187198 | JGI IMG/M metagenome (GOLD analysis project Ga0209066, IMG submission 187198) | Freshwater microbial communities in response to fracking from Pennsylvania, USA - Allegheny Zone_MetaG_DW_15 (SPAdes) (version 2) ... | reverse complement strand
GAGGCGGATATCCGCATTCTCACCACCAAGGAAGACATGCCCTGGGCCGGGCATATGGGCCTGTTCGCCCTGGAAGAGGTGTATGAGGCGATCCGCGGCGCGGGCACCTCCATCGTCTTCGTCAATACCCGCGCCCAGTCGGAGATGGTGTTTCAGGAGCTTTGGCGCCTGAACGAGGATAATCTGGCGATTGCCTTGCATCATGGATCGCTGGCGCGCGAACAGCGTCGCAAGGTGGAAGCGGCGATGGCGGCGGGCATGCTGAAAAGCGTGGTGGCGACCTCCTCCCTCGACCTCGGTATCGACTGGGCCTCGGTCGATCTGGTGATCCAGCTGGGCGCGCCGAAGGGAACATCGCGCCTGATCCAGCGCATCGGACGGGCCAATCACCGGCTGGATGAGGCATCGCGCGCGCTGCTCTGCCCCGCCAACCGGTTCGAGGTGCTGGAATGCCGCGCCGCGCTGGAAGGGGTCCGGGCAGGGGATCTGGATGGTGATCCGCCGCGTCCTGGCGGGCTGGATGTGCTGGCCCAGCATATGCTGCTGCTGGCCTGTGCCGCGCCCTTCCACCCCGATGATCTGTGGCGGGAGGTGACGGGGGCGGGGCCCTATCGCGATCTGACACGCCAGGATTTTGACGATGTGCTGGGTTTCGTGCGCGATGGTGGCTATGCGTTGCAGGCCTATGAACGCTGGCACCGGCTGTTTCGCCGGTCCGACGGGGTGCATGAGGTGGCGAGCCAGGACATCGCTCGGCGGGCGCGGATGAATATCGGCACCATCGTGGAGGCCGCCACCATCAAGGTGCGGCTGGGGCGAGGCGCGGTGCTGGGCGAGGTGGAGGAGTATTTCGCCAACGGCCTTGTCCCGGGCGACACCTTTCTGTTCGCGGGTCGCCTGCTGCGCTTCGAAGGCATGCGCGAAAGCTGGATCGAAGCCAGCCCCGCGCGCGGCGATGCCCCCAAGATTCCGGCCTATGCGGGCGGGCGGCTGCCACTATCGACCTGGCTGGCGGATCGGGTGCGCGCCATCCTGTCCGACCCGGCGCGCTGGCGTGATCTGCCGGGCCAGGTGGCGGAATGGCTGCGCCTGCAGCAATGGCGCTCCGTCCTGCCGGGCAAGGATGATCTGCTGGTCGAAACCTTCCCGCGCGGGGGCAAGCATTTCCTGGTCGCCTATTGTTTCGAAGGGCGCAATGCGCATCAGACCCTGGGTATGCTGCTGACGCGCCGGATGGAGCGGATGGGCTTCGGCCCTCTGGGCTTCGTCGCCACCGATTACGTAATCGCTGTCTGGTCGATCCGCCCGCCGGGAAGGCTGAAGGAGTTGTTCGCCCCCGATATGCTGGGCGATGATCTGGAAGAATGGATGGATGAATCGTCCATGCTCAAACGCACTTTCCGCAAATGCGCGGTAATCGCGGGCCTGATTGAAACGAAAGTACCGGGCCAGGAAAAGACCGGCCGCCAGATCACCTTCAACGCCGATCTGATCTATGACGTGCTGCGCCGCCACGAGCCGAACCATGTGCTGATGCGCGCCACCAGGGCCGATGCGGCGGGGGGGCTGACCGATATCGCGCGGCTGTCGCGCATGCTGGCGCGGATCGAAGGGCGGATCACCCATCGCGCGCTCGACCGCGTCTCACCGCTGGCGGTGCCGATCCTGCTGGAAGTCGGCCGCGAAAGCGTGGATGGGGAGGCGCTGGACGATCTGTTCGAAGATGCGGCGGAAGACCTGATCGCCGAAGCCACCCAGCCGCCCAAGGATGCGGAGGGGCGGCTGCCGTTGTAGGGGGGAGAAGAGAAACACGTCGCCCTCGGGCTTGACCCGAGGGCCTCCTTGAAGCCGGTCAAATTACCAATTCATTCGATCCGCCAGATACTCCCAATCGAGGTTCACGCTTTCAACCAGCTCAATCTACCAAGCGCGAACCCAGGCCTTGATGGCCTTTTCTCGCCTGATGGCAGCTTCGATCTCGTCCATTCGTTCCCAATAGACCGAGCGGATTAGATTGTAGCGTTTCACGAAGAGGCTGCCCTGTCCGGCGCGGTGCGTTTCCATGCGCTGCGGCAGATTGGCGGTGACACCGGTATAGAGCGTGCCACGGGGACGGTTGGTCAAGATATAGACCCAGCCGCCTTTCCCCATCACGCGTCCCCGGCCAAAGGTCCTCGGGTCAGGCCCGAGGACGACGATAATTTGTTTTCCCGTCGTGGTCGGGCTCGACCCGACCACCTTTGTCCGTGTGGAACGAGGTCCTCGGGTCAAGCCCGAGGACGACGGAATTACTCTTTCCCGCCCCTTTGCCGCCTGAGCTTGTCCCAATACTCCAGCCGCTTCCTGATCTCGCGTTCGAAGCCGCGTTCGACGGGCTGGTACAGCTCCGCGCGCGCCATGCCGTCGGGGAAATAGTTCTGGCCGGAAAACCCGTCGGGCTGGTCATGGTCATAGGCATAACCCGCGCCATAGCCCATGTCCTTCATCATCCTGGTCGGCGCGTTCAGGATATGTTTGGGCGGGGCGACCGATCCGGTTTCGCGCGCCAGCACCATCGCTGCCTTATAGGCGGTATAGGCGGCGTTCGATTTCGGCGCCGTGCCCAGATAGATCACGCATTGGGCGAGAGCGATCTCCCCTTCCGGGCTGCCCAGGCGCTCATAGGTTTCCCAGGCGGCCATGGCCTGATGGGCTGCTTCCGGGTCGGCCAGCCCGATATCCTCATAGGCGAAGCGCAGCAGGCGGCGCGCGATATAGCGCGGGTCCTCGCCCCCGGCCAGCATGCGGGCGAACCAGTAGAGCGCGGCATCGCAATCCGATCCGCGCAGCGATTTGTGCAAGGCGCTGATCAGATTGTAATGGCTGTCGTCGGATTTGTCGTAAAGCGGCAGGCGGCGCTGCACCAGCTTCAGCATGCCTGCGGGATCGAGCGGTGGGGCATCAGCCCCGACGGAGGCATAGAGGGCTTCCATCAGGTTGATCATGAAACGCCCGTCGCCATCGGCCATCTCGGCCAGCCGGCCGCGCGCTTCGGCCGTAACGGGCAGGGGGCGGGCTTCCGCCTCCTCCGCCCGGTCGATCAGGGCGTTCAGGGCGTCGGGCTCCAGCCGGTTCAGTACGAAAACCTGACAGCGCGACAGAAGGGCTGCGTTCAGCTCGAAGCTTGGATTCTCCGTCGTGGCGCCGATCAGCACCACCGTGCCATCCTCGACGTAAGGAAGGAATCCGTCCTGCTGGGCCTTGTTGAAGCGGTGGATTTCATCCACGAACAACAGCGTGCGCTGACCGATGGCGCGGCGCTCCTTGGCCCGGTCGAACACCTTGCGCAGATCCGCCACGCCGGAGAACACCGCCGAAAGCGGTTCGAATACCAGGCCGGAAGCATCGGCGATCAGCCTTGCCAGCGTGGTCTTGCCACAGCCGGGCGGCCCCCACAGGATCATGGAGACGATGCGGCCCTGTTTCAGCATGCGTCCGATTGGCCCGTCCGGGCCGATCAGATGATCCTGCCCCACCACGGCGGCCAGATTATCCGGGCGCAGCCGGTCGGCCAGCGGCCGTTCCCCATCGTTCCGGGAGGCCGCCTCGAACAGGGAAGGGCCGGGGGCGCGCGCCATTATCTCAGGTCCAGTTGCAGCCGGCGGCCCTTGCGTTCTATCTCGATCCGCCAGGAGGCGGCCTGTCGGGCGAGAATCCCGGTCAGGTCGTGCACCAGGGTTATTTGCTGGCCATTGACGGCGCGGATGATGTCGCCGGCTTCGAAGCCATAGCGCATGGCCGGCGCGCCACGGGCCACGGCGGCAATCATCACGCCGGTCTGGCCGAAGGGCTGGTTCATCTCCTCCAGCACCGCCGGCGACAGGTTGACGATCTGCGCGCCCGCCAGCGGGTTGGCGCCGGCGATCACGGCAGTGTCGCGCGGCGGGTCCTCCGGCGGGGCTTCCAGCGGGAAGGCCAGTTCCATCTCCTTGCCACGGCGCAACACGGTAACGGGCATCTTCGCACCGATCTTGGCGGTGGCGAAGCGGAAGCGCAGTTCCTGAGCATCATTCACCTCGCGGTCGCCCACGGCCAGAATGACATCGCCGGCATCCAGACCCGCCCGGTCGGCCGGGCCGGACTGGGCCACCTGATCCACCAGCACGCCGCGCGGGAATTCCAGATTTAGACCTTCCGCCAGCGACTGGTCGACGGCGCGGCCGGAAAAGCCCAGCCAGGGACGCGTCAGGGGGCGGCCGGCAATCGCGCTGTCCACGACGGAGGTGACCATGGCCGCCGGTACCGCGAAGCCGATGCCGAGCGACCCGCCGGTACGCGAGAAGATGGCGGTGTTGATGCCGATCACGCTGCCATCCAGCGCCACCAGCGCGCCGCCGGAATTGCCAGGGTTGATCGCGGCGTCGGTCTGGATGAAAGAGCGGAAATCACCGATCCCGACCTCCGTCCGCGCCAGGGCGGAAACGATGCCGGAGGTCACCGTCTGCCCCACGCCGAACGGGTTGCCGATGGCCAGCACTAGATCGCCCACCAGCACGGCATCGGAATCACCCAGCCGCGCGGTCGGCAACTGGCCGCGTACATCCTTCAGCCGTAGCACGGCGACATCGGTGCGCTCATCCGACAGCAGCACTTCGGCTGCGAATTCCCGCCGGTCGGACAGCACGACGCGGATTTCATCGGCATCCTTGATGACATGGTGATTGGTCACCACCACGCCATCGGCACGCAGGATCACGCCCGAACCCAGCGAGTTTTCCACCTGCCGCTGGGTCTGGTTGGGGATAGGAAAGGCATCGCCGAAGAAGCGCCGGAACATTGGATCGGCGAAGATGCCCAGATTGGCCTGCCGCTCCACCACGCGCGCGGTGAAGATGTTCACCACGGCGGGGGCGATTTCCGCCACCAGCGGCGCGAAGCTCATCTGGATGGCCGACCGGCTTTCGGGCAGGCGTGGGGCCTGCGCGAAGGCGGGCAGGGGAAGGGTTGCGAGGCCCAGGGCCAGCGCGGCGAAGACGGCGATGGTGCGGTGCTGTGTCATGGTTCTTCTATATAAGCTGTGAGGGCGCACGCGCCATAGTCTGTGTTCGGGCCATTCGGCTCGGACCGTCATGCTCGGGCTTGACCCGACCACCTCATTCCACATGGCGCGAGGCCCTCGGATCACATTCGGGGGCGACGGGTTTCCACTTCTCACACCGCGAACAAACCTATGCGGTCTTCCAGCCCCCGCGCCAGCAGGCCATGGGCCAGGGTTTCCCCCAATTCCGGCGGGCGGGTGGACAGGACTTCGCCCTGTGCCGGCGGCTGCCCGGCCAGTTCGGGCAGGACGCGCAGCACCTGACGCGCCACCGCATCGGCCGGGTCGATCCAATGCACCGGCCAGGGGGAAAGCGCCATCAACGTCGATTGGATCAGCGGGAAATGGGTGCAGGCCAGTGCCACCGCATCGGTGCGTCGCCCGTCCTGCTCCACGAAACAGGGGGCGATCTCGGCGCGGATCGCCTCATGGTCCGGCAGATTTCCCTGCAGCACGGCTTCGGCCAGCCGGGCCAGATGGGGCGAGCCGACAATGGCGATCACACAATGGCCCGCATGCTCACGGATCAGATTGGCGGTATAGTCGCGCTTCGCTGTCAAAGGCGTGGACAGCACGCTGGCAAGGCCGGAACGGCTGAGGGCAGCGGCGGGCTTCACGGCGGGAACTACGCCGATGAAAGCGGTGTCGGGGTTGCGCCGGCGCAACTCCGCCAGGGCCAGCGTGCTGGCCGTATTACAGGCGACCACAATGCCAAGCGGGTTCAGGCGCTTTGCGGCCTCGCCCAGCACCAAGCATATCCGCTCCAGCAACTCTTCCGGGGTGCGGTCGCCATAGGGGAAGGCCCCGTGATCGGCCAGATAGCGGATGGCCCCCTGCACGCCCTGGCGCCTGAGGCCGCTGACGACCGACAGCCCGCCAAAGCCTGAATCATAGACCAGAAGCGCCGGGTCCATCCCACCGCCCATGGCCGTTCTCCTTTTGACTTGCATATCTCTCCCCCTGCGAGACGCCCTGCGGGCTCCTCAGGGTGAGGGATGGAATTCAACGGTTTCTCCGCATGCCAAGAGCGCCGAAGGCGTGTCTTGAAGCATGGGGTTACGCCATCAATCCTCGATCCGGTCGGCGTGGAGGTCATATTCCGATGCCTCCACGACATGCACATTGATGATATCGCCGGGGGCAAGGCCTTCGCCATCCTCCAGGAAGACATTACCGTCGATTTCCGGCGCGTCGGCATGGGAACGGCAGATGGCGCCATCCTCGTCCACCTCATCCACGATCACTTCGATGTCGCGGCCGACCTTGGCTTCCAGCTTGGCTTCGGAAATCGCGCGCTGATGCTCCATCAGCCGATGCCAACGCTCGTCCTTCACCTCCTCCGGCACGGCGCCGGGCAGGTCATTGGCGGCGGCACCCGATACCGGCTCATAGCGGAAGCAGCCCACGCGCTCCAGCTGCGCTTCGCTCAACCAGTCGAGCAGGAATTGGAAATCCTCCTCCGTCTCGCCGGGGAAGCCCACGATGAAGTTGGAGCGGATGGCAAGGTCGGGCACGGATTTCCGCCAATCGGCCAGCCGATCCAGCGTCTTGGCCTGATGCGCCGGGCGGCGCATCGCCTTCAGCACATTGGGGCTGGCATGCTGGAAGGGGATGTCCAGATAGGGCAGCACCTTGCCCTGTGCCATCAGCTCGATCACACCATCGACATGCGGATAGGGATAGACGTAATGCAGCCGCACCCAGGCGCCCAACGTGCCCAGTTCGCGCGCCAGATCGACGAAGCGTGCGGCGACCTGCTTATCCTTCCACTTGCTTTCGGCATATTTCAGGTCCAGCCCATAGGCCGACGTATCCTGGGAGATGACGAGCAATTCGCGCACGCCGGCCTCGACCAGCCGTTCGGCCTCATACATCACCTTGGCGGCCGGCCGGCTGGCCAGATCGCCGCGCAGCGCCGGAATGATGCAGAAGGAACAGCGGTTGTTACAGCCTTCGGAAATCTTCAGATAGGCGTAATGCCGGGGTGTCAGCTTCAGCCCCTGCGGCGGCACCAGATCCTGGAACGGGTCGGGCGGCTGCGGCACGGCCTGATGCACCGCCTGCACCACCGCCTCATATTGATGCGGGCCAGTGATCGCCAACACGCGGGGATGTTCGGTGCGGATGCGCTCTTCCTCCACCCCGAAACAGCCGGTGACGATCACCCTGCCGTTCTTCGCGATCGCCTCGCCGATGGCTTCCAGGCTTTCCGCCTTGGCGGAATCCAGGAAGCCGCAGGTGTTCACGATCACCGCATCCGCGCCCTCATAGCTTGGCGACAGTGCATAGCCTTCGGCGCGCAGGGTGGTCAGAATGCGTTCGGAATCGACCAGGGCTTTCGGGCAGCCAAGGCTGACGATGCCGATCTTCGGGGCAGGTGCGGGCATGGGGCCGTCTTCTTTTCGATCTGTCGGAAGGCCGCGCTTCTACCAGATGCAGGGGGCTGGGTCGAGTGGCGGCGTCATGGCCTGGTTGTTCTTGCCGTCCTTAACCCTTGCTTGCGGGAGGCGGAAGACAGCTGTCGCCCCGGGCGAGCATCCATGATGCCAGACCCGGGGTCTTTTGCGCGACGAGTTGGCAGATCCCGGGTCTTCGCCCAGGCGGCTCGGCCCGGGATGACAACGCGCCGATGTGTTGCGCGCAAATCCGGCGGCCTGCGGCCTTGCTTGCTGGGCTTTACGTCGCGCGCAAATCCGAGGCGCTGCGCACCTGCTTGCGCAATAAAACCCTCTCCCCCCCGGTGGGGGGCGAGGGCCATACATTGTCAGCAAATCCGGCTCGCTATCGCTCGCGCTTGCTGACTTACTCATCCCCCCGCATGACGCGGGCCTTGCGGCGTTCCCAGTCGCGGTTCTTGATCGTCTCGCGCTTGTCGATATTGCGCTTGCCCTTGCCCAGCCCGATCTTCAGCTTGGCGATGCCGCGTCGGTTGAAATACAGCACGATGGGCACCAGCGTCATGCCGTCGCGCCGTACTGCCCCGATCAGCCGGGAAATCTCGCGCTTATGCAGCAGAAGCTGGCGCGGACGCGTCGCCTCGTGCCGGGCATAGCGCGGCGCGTTGGTATATTCACCGATATGCAGGTTGAACAGCCACAGCCCGCCATCCTTGGGGCCGGCATAGGCGTCGGCAAGGTTGACGGTGCCCTTGCGCAACGACTTCACCTCCGAGCCCATCAGAATGAGCCCGGCTTCGACCTCGTCGGAGATTTCGTAATCGAAGCGCGCCCGCCGGTTGACGGCGATCGGTTTCGAATTGCCGTCCTCCTCGGCCATGGTGTCACCAATCCCCCGTCAAACACATGGTCAAAACCGGATCAGGCGGCCAGCAGGCCGGCCCCATCCATCGCGGCCTTCACCTGGGCCTTGCCTGCATCGGTCAGGGCTACGATCGGCAGGCGGGTTACGGCTGCGGACTTACCCAGCAGCGACGCGCCAAACTTGGCCGGCGCCGGCGAGGGCTCGCAGAACATGGCGGAATGGATCGGCATCAGCCGATCGCGCAGCTGGTTGAAGCGCTCGGTCGCGCCCTGTGCCCAGGCGTCGTGCAACTGCGCGCACAGGCCCGGCGCCACATTGGAGGTGACGGAGATGCAGCCATGCCCGCCCTGCGCCAGGAAGGCCGCGATGGTCGCATCCTCGCCCGACAGCTGGATGAAATCCTCTCCCAGCGCCAAGCGGGTGCGCAGCGGGCGTGTCAGGTCGGCGGTGGCATCCTTCACGCCCACGATATTGTCGAAATCCTTGGCCAGCCGCGCCATGGTTTCCACCGTCATGTCGACGATCGACCGGCCGGGAATGTTGTAGATGAAGATTGGCAAATCCATCGCGCGGGCAATGGCTGCATAATGCTGATACAGCCCTTCCTGGCTTGGCTTGTTGTAATAGGGCGTGACGACCAGCACGGCATCGGCGCCCGCCTTCTTGGCATGGCGGGCAAGGTCGACCGCCTCGCTGGTCGAATTCGACCCGGCGCCGGCGATCACCGGCACGCGGCCCGCAGCCGCTTCCACGCACAGCTCCACCACGCGGTGATGCTCTGCATGGCTCAGCGTCGGGGATTCACCCGTGGTGCCGACCGGAACCAGCCCGTCGGTGCCCTCGGCGATCTGCCATGCGACGAAATCCTGGAAGGCTTTTTCGTCGACAGCAGCCCCATCCTGGGTGAAGGGCGTGATCAGCGCGGTCATCGAGCCGCGAAACTGCTGCGTCATCGAAAGCCTCTCCTAGAGCTTGGGCTGTTGCTTTTTCCGCTTCGAGCCTGCCTGCCCGGCGAAAGGAGCGGGACATTAGCGGAAAGCCCCGGCAGGCTCAAGCGATCAGTCGGAGAGGGATGATATGGCCGCGATCACGCGACGAAGCGTGTAGTCCCCGGGCGGTTGCGCAGGGCCTTGACCCAACGATCCTCGGCCACATAGGCCGGCCAATCTTCCCAGAAGCCTTCGAAATCGCCGACCTGGGCATGCACGAAGCGCCCATCCTCCACCTTGATCAGGATGTGGCGGACATGGAAGGTCTCGCCCCGGCGATTGCAGATATACCACACGCCGATGCCTTCGAAATCGAGCGCCGGCTCATAGTCGATCGGGCCATCCTTCATCGCATCATGCACGAAGAAATGCGCCGGGCCGGCATCCGGCTCCTCAGGGTCATACAGGGCGAAGACGAAGATATCTGACTGTTCCGTCAGACGACGGATTTCCGCGACGACGAGGTCTTCCATCATCGCCTTCAGTTCCGGGGTCGTTGCGGTCGCCTGTGTGTGCAGCATCATCATTCACCTCTGGCCACAATACGCCGCGATTCGCGAATCGCTGCCAAGCATGAATATTTAAAATCCGGTAAAAAATTAAGAGCTCATGAATATACATAAATGAAACGGGGAATTTCTCGTCGCGTTTATGCACATAAATATTCTGTTTATCTTCGTTACCCTGAATTTGCAGGAGTCAAGTCTGAACCATGAATGCAATCCCCCGGCCAGCGATCCGGGCCGGTATGGGCACGGATACCAAACTGCGATGATCGGAACTCATGGAAGCGTGGGTAAGCCCGTGCGGCGACCGAGCAAACACACACACAGGATCGGTCAGGGACCGGGCATGTTGGTATGACATGGGAAAGGTGGAAG
>Ga0209066_10008162_pt1 | contig 10211 bp, 2 predicted proteins | sample All_14_2_FD_187198 | JGI IMG/M metagenome (GOLD analysis project Ga0209066, IMG submission 187198) | Freshwater microbial communities in response to fracking from Pennsylvania, USA - Allegheny Zone_MetaG_DW_15 (SPAdes) (version 2) ... | reverse complement strand
GCCGCAGTGCTCTGCGTCAGCGTACGGTTGGTCGCACCCGCTACCATCGCCCCATTCTTGAACCACTGGTAGGCCAGCGGCGAGGCACCCGTCGCCGTGCCGCTCAACTGGATCGATCCGCCGACAGCCACCACGTAGTTCGTCGGGGCGGTGGTGATGATTGGCCGCTCAAGCACGGTGAGCACCGCCACACCGCTGGTCACGCTGCCTGCGGGATTGCTCACCACCACCGAATAGCTGCCCGCATTGGCGGGCGTCACGGCGGCGAGAATGAGGTTTGTGGCCGTCGCCCCGCTGATTGCGTCACCATTGAAAAACCAGTGATACGACAGGGGCGCGAAGCCGCTCGCCGCGACCGTAAACGTCACGTTGCTCCCTGCCACTGCAGTTTGCGAGAGGGGCTGTCCCGTAATCGTCAGCGGCAGAGGAGCCCCTATTGCCAGGGTATGCGAGGCCCTGTTTCCGGAAACAACATTGGCCAGCGACATCCCGGACACGGACACCGGAATGTTCCGTGGGATTGTGGTTCCGTCACCCAGTTGGCCGGAGACGTTTTGACCCATCGCCCACACCGTGCCCTCTCCCTTCGTGTACAAGGAATGTGATCCGCCCGCGGCAAGAGCCCTGACCGCGCTGGCGATGCAGACCGCATTGCTCCTGCTGGCCGTGCTGCCATCGCCCAACTGGCCGTTGCTGTTCAGCCCCATCGCCCACAGCGTGCCATCGTTTTTCACGTACAAGGAATGAGACGCGCCCGCGGCAAAAGCCGCCACATGGTTGGCCACGGCCACCGGCGAATGCCTGTCAACAAGGGTTCCGTCGCCTAACTGCCCATCGGCATTGCGGCCCATTGCCCACATCGTGCCGTCGCCCTTTAAAAACAGGGTGTGGCGAGACCCCGTCGTCATGGCCACCACATGGCTGGCCACGCAGACCGCATTGCTCCGGGTCATTGTGGTTCCGTCGCCCAACTGGCCGGAGTTGTTCAGGCCCATCGCCCATAACGTGCCATCGCTTTTCAAATATACGGAGAAATCGCTTCCCGCCGACAAGGCCACCACATGGCTGGCTACGGACACCGGCGAATGTCTGAAGGCCGTGGTGCCATCTCCCAACTGGCCGGAGAGGTTTTGGCCCATCACCCACAACGTACCGTCTCTTTTCAAATACAGGGAATGCCACGCTCCCGCCGCCACGGTCGCCACGTTGCTGTCGATCGGAACCGGCAGATGTCGGGTGGTGACGGTCCCGTCGCCCAACTCACCGTCGCCGTTGAAGCCCGTTGCCCACAACGTGCCGTCTGCCTTCACAAACAGGGAGTGGTCGTCACCTGCGGCGGCCGACGCTACGGCACTCGCCACGGCTACCGGGCGATAGCGGTTGGTGGTTGTTCCGTCACCCAACTGGCCGTAGTTATTATAGCCCCAGGCCAGCAGGCGCGGCGAGCCGACCGTCACCGTGACCGGCGTGCTGATACTCAACCCATATGCGTTAGTGATCGCCACATAGTAAACGCCTGAATCGGTCACGGCGGCGCCGACCCGCGTCAGCGCGCTGTTCGTCGCACCCGCCAGCATGCCGCCGTTCTTGAACCACTGATGATGTTGCGGCCCGGTGCCCGTAGCCGTCACGCTCAACGCCATTGTCCCTCCGATTGCCAAAACTTGATTAGTCGGCGCAAAGGTGATGATTGGCGGCGAAAGCACCGTGAGCACCGCCACGCCGCTGGTCACGCTGCCGTTGGGATTGCTGACCGCCACCGTGTAGCTGCCCGCGTTGGCGGCCGTCACGTTGGCCAGCGTGTAGTTCGTCGCGGTAGCCCCGCTAATCGCGCCTCCGTTGAAAGACCATTGATACGACAGAGGTGCAAAACCGGTGGCCTCGACTGTGAACGTCACGTTGCTGCCCACCTCCACGGCTTGAGCGAGGGGCTGTCTCGTAATCGTCAGCGGCAGGTGTTCACCCACCGCCAAGGTGTGCCCGCCGCCACCGCCCGAAAAGAAACTGGCCAGGGATATGCCTTGCACAGACACGGGCGACAAACGCTGGGTCGTCGTCCCATCGCCCAACTGACCCCAAAAGTTGTAACCCGTCGCCCACACCGTGCCATCCCCCTTCACGTGCAAAGAATTACGTGCGCCCGTCGCCAGGGCCGTTACATTGCTGGCGATGGCGACCGCATTGCTCCGGGTGGCCGTGCTCCCATCGCCCAACTGGCCAGAGTCGTTCAGTCCCATCGCCCACAGCGTGCCATCCCCCTTCAAATACAGGGCGTGTGCCAGGCCTGCCGCCAAGGCAGCCGCATGGCTGGCTACAGCCACCGGTGAATGTCGGTCAACAAGGGTTCCGTCGCCCAACTGCCCGTAGGCGTTCCAGCCCATCGCCCACACCGTGCCGTCACTCTTTATAAACAGGGTGTGTCCATATCCTGCCTTCAGGGCCACGACATGGTTGGCGACAGCCACCGGCGAGAGTCTGTCAACAACGGTTCCGTCGCCCAACTGGCCGTAAGAGTTCGCGCCCATCGCCCATAATGTGCCATCATCTGCCAAATAGAGGGAGAAATTGAATCCCACCGAAAACGCGACCACGTTGCTGGCAACACACACCGGCGAATACCTGAAGGTCCTGGTGCCGTCTCCCAGCTGCCCAGCGCCATTGTTGCCCATTCCCCACAACGTGCCGTTGTTTTTCAAATACAGGGAATGCAACGGTGCCGCCGCCACAGTCACCACATTGCTGTCCACCCGCACCGGAAGGTATCGGTTGGTCACGGTTCCATCGCCCAGCTGGCCGTTGTCGTTCAGGCCCATTGCCCACAACGTGCTGTCGGCCTTCACAAACAGGGAGTGATGATCTCCTGCGGCTGTGGCCACCACGGGACTCGCCACGGCGACCGGGCGAGTGCGGTTGTTGGTGGTTCCGTCGCCCAATTGCCCGCGGTCGTTCAAGCCCCAGGCCAGCAGGTGCGGCGAGCCGACCGTCGCCGTGACCGGCGTGCTGATGCTCAACCCATACGCGTTGGTGATCGCCACATAATAGACGCCCGAGTCGGTCACGGCGGCACCGACCCGCATCAGTGTGCGGTTCGTCGCGCCCGAGACCATGCCCCCATTCTTGAACCACTGGAAATGCTGGGTCCCGATACCCGTTGCCGTCACGCTCAACGCCATTGTCCCGCCGATTGCCAGAACCTGGTTGGTCGGAGGCTCTGTTATGACGGGGCCAGATGCCGGCACCCCCACCGCCAGAGTATGGAAGGCGGTGCTGCCTGAAACCATAGCAGCCAGGGACATGCCGGGCACAAGCACCGGCGAATGCCGGTCGCTCAGAGTCCCGTCCCCCAACTGGCCGAAGTAGTTGTAGCCCATCGCCCACGCCGTGCCGTCGTCCTTCACGTACAGAGAGTGAGCCGCCCCCGCCGCCAGAGCCGTCACATTGCTGGCCATACATATCGCCCGACTCCGGTTGCTGGTGGTCCCGTCGCCCAACTGCCCGTAAGCATTATGGCCCATGGCCCACAACGTGCCATCATTTTTTAAATACAGGGAATGCGAGTTGCCTGCCACCAGCGCCGCCACATGCGTGTCCACGGCCACCGGGGAATGCCGGTTGGTCGTGGTCCCGTCGCCCAACTGCCCGTAACTGTTTTGACCCATCGCCCACAGCGTGCCGTCGCCCTTCATAAACAGGGAATGATTGGCTCCCGCAGCCAAGGCCGTCACATTACTGGCCATGCATATTGCTCGGCTCTGGTTGTTGGTGGTTCCGTCACCCAACTGCCCGTAACTATTTTGCCCCATCGCCCACAGCGTGCCGTCGTCTTTCAAAAACAGGGAATGAAACCATCCCGCCGCGAGGGCCGTCACATGGCTGTCCACCGGCACCGCATTGCTATGGGCTTGGGTGTCGGCGGCCCCAACTCCCAACTGCCCCCACGTGTTACCGCCCATCGCCCACAATGTGCCGTCGCCTTTTAAGAACAGAGAATGGTCTTTTCCCCCGGCAGCCGCCACCACATTGCTTGCCACGGATAGTGGACTGTACCGTTGGTTGCGATGAGTCCCATCTCCCAGTTGCCCGTACCAGTTATCGCCCATCGTCCACAGCGTGTTGTCGCCCCTTACAAACAGGGCGTGCAGGTTTCCCGCCGCAGCAACCACCACATTGCTGGCAACAGAGAGCACATTGCTTCGATTGCTTGTCGTACCGTCCCCCAATTGGCCATAGTTATTAGAGCCCCACGTAAACAGGAGCGGGGAGCCAACCGTCACCGTGACCGGTATACTGAGGCTCATCCCATAAGCATTGGTGATTGCCACATAATAGGTGCCCGAGTCGGTCACCGCCGCGCTGCTCCATGCCAGCGTGCTGTTGGTGGCGCCCGACACTAGGCCCCCATTCTTGAACCACTGGTAGGCCAGCGGAGCCGTTCCGGTCGCCGAGGCGCTTAAACCGATAGCTTTGCCCGCTGCCAGCACCTGGTTGGTCGGCGGAAGGGCGATGACCGGAGCGACTAATGGCAAGCCCACGGCACCGACCGTCTTCAAGTCTCCCCGGGCGACTCCGTTCTGGTCAAGAGTCACCTCATGACAGGCGGAATTGGAGCCGGACAGGTCGACCCAGGCGCTGCCGGTGAAATAGCCCACGACCGGGTCCGCCGTAGCCGATGAGAAGGCGGCTCGCACCCCCTTGCCGATGGCAAAGCTGGCGGACTTCAAGAGGGCGGTCGGCGTCTGCGAAGCCCCGACCCGCGCCAAATAGGGCAGGTAAAACGTGGCGGCACCCGTTTCTGTCCCGTCCGCCGCTCTCACTCGGGTCGCAGCTCCGCCCGCGAACAGGGCGTCATCCGAGCCCGTGTTATTGCCGGCATAGAGGATGTTGCTGACACTGCCGACGCCCAGTTGGTTCGTGGTGGAGTGGAAGACGCAGCCATAGGCCAACGGCGCGGTGCCGCTCAAGTAGTTAATGTCATCAAGCACATAGGTGCCGCTGCTGTTGTGATAATTATAGGCGAACAGCGAGTTAACGAGCGTGACGGCTCCACCGTGGTGAGCAAGGGCACCTCCCGTGCTGCTGCCGTACGCCATGTTGCCGACAAAGGTGCAGCCCACAAAATATGCGGCAACCCCGCTGTTGTTGATGGCGCCGCCCAATTCGACACTTTCGTTATTCGCGAAGGTGGAATTGTTGACATAAAGCCACGCCTTGTTCTCGCCACCCCCGCCACCCCAGACGTTCATACAGCGGTTTTCACTGAGCGTACACCGCTCAATGAACAGTTTGGCTCCCGCGCCGTGATTAACGAAGCCGCCGCCATTTTTGGCTGTGTTCAGGCGGATCGTACAGTCGCGCATGAAGAGCGTGGCGTCATCGTTCGCCACACCGCCGCCTCCGTAAGCAGGCCCGCCCGATTGGGTCACCGTCACGCCCTCCAGCACCAGCGTGCCGCTCTCGTTCAAGATTCCTCCGCCCTCGCCGGCCGGGCCTCCGCCCTTGACCGTCATGTTTCGGAACGTGTTGGTCCTGCCGGCGGCGCTGACATGAAAAACGCGGAAGGCCGAGGGGCTAGCGTTGACGAAACCCGACTCGGCCAGTGACGGCACCGGCACGGAGACCGTGTGCTGGTTGCCCTCAAGGGTCAGACCCTTCGCACTGATAAGGACTTCAGCGCTCACGGTGATGTTGTTGGTGATGCTGATCGTGTCGCCGTCCGCGCACACGGCGATGGCGTTGGCGAGCGCGGCCGAGTCGCCGACAGTCACCGTCCCGGCGGAGGCTGCGGCTACGCACAGCAGCCCGACGGACAACCCTCCCGCGAGTTGACGTATCAACCGTATGTGCCGTGTAGCCATCACTTCTTCTCCGCCGCCAGTTCGCGCACAATCAACTCCAGCCGTTCAGGCGAAAGTTGTTTCTGCGCGACGAAGGGCGCCGCCTGCGTGCGAAAGGCCGACAGGGTTGTCTCCAGGGCCTTCTGACAATCCTTTTTCGACAGGCTGCCGTTCTCGTTGAGCAGGCGCGAACGCTTGATCATGCGGCAGGAGAAGGCAGCGGCGTCGGCGAGTCCTGCCGGAAGCGTCGTGTCCTTTAACGCACAGCGCAGCCGCTCCTGTTCCGGCTCCGTAAAAACGGAAAGCGGATAGGTCACGGCCTTTCCAGCACCGCCCTGCACAAACGTGACGGCCTGGCCACTGATCGATTGCGGCTCTGCCTTCAGCGCATGTCCGGCGCGGTTGGTCCAACAGTTGCCCGCGTCAGCATAAGAAACTGCGGGGGCGAGGCACAGGAAAAGCATCAGGAGGAAACCGGAAATGAAACGCCTCACGGCGTCACTACAAACGGGAATATGATCAAGTGAACTCGTTCGTAGTGTGCCCGTAAGGGCATTCTTGGAACGCCGTGGCCTCATTGCGCCTCCAGGCGGAAGAAGGTGGCGGCGTTGGTGGAGGGCAACAGGTAAAGCGTGATGTTGGCGTCTTGCTCGCTGGTGAAAAACGTCTGCGCAGGCGTCTTGTCGGCGGTCAGCGCAAACTCGGCCGTGTTCCACGTGTTGGAACTCACGTTCTTCGTCTTGGGCAAGCGATAGGTGCGGCCCGGTGCCGACAGGAATGAAAGGGCCAGATAACCGTTTTCTAAATAGGCGAACTGATTGATTCTCAGGAAATCCGTTCCAAGAACCGGAATCGTGCCGGCCTCGAACTCTTGCCGGTTGGAATAGCCGTCTCCATCGAAGTCATCGTCTGGCGAAATATCCTCCAGGCCCGATCCTCTGCCAGCCATGTCGTAGTAAACCATCAGCAGGGCTTCATATTCATCAGGCAGGCCATCGCCGTCGGCATCGGTGCCGACAACCAGATCGCAGCAGAGTGATCCGGCCGGTTTAACAATGGCGGGAGCCGGCATTCCAGTCGCCACAGCATGGATCTGGCCGTCATAGTAAACCTCGAACGTGATCGGGTCGCCGATTTCTCCCCTCCCCTCCAGTTTGCCGCTGGCCATAGGTATCTGGACGCGATAATTCAAGGCCGGGTAGCTCGCCGAGTTCGCGGCGCACCGGCTCATCTCCACGCCCTTGACTTTGACGATCACCGTCGCCGCGTCACTGCCCGTGAAGGCCCGCCCGTTCCAGTTGCGCACCTTGCCGTAAACCGTGAACGGCGGCAGCGGCACAAGGACAGCCGCCTGGACAGCCGCCGCCATCAGAACCAGCAGCCCTATGCTTCGTATGCTCTGTTTCATGCGTTCCTCATTGTCTTTGCTCAATCAGTTGCCGGAATTGGAATAGGTTTGGAACCCGATTTGAATATCCTGAATGCCGGGCTGATCCAACTTGCCGTCCCTGTTGAAGTCAGCCCCGCGGATCAGCGCTTCAAGCGCATAGTCGCGGTCCGCGTGGAGCGTGCCTGCCGGGATGATCAGCAGCCAGCGGGTGTTCCAGACCGAACGCCCCACCAGGCGGGTGTTGGAAAGCATGTCGTCTTCCGAGAAGGTCCCGCGGTCGTGATACGCCCGCAGCGACGGGTAGCGGCGGATCGAGGCCAGCGGGTCACCGCTGCCGGTGTAAGCGTTGTAGATCGCGGTCCAGTCGGGTTCGTCGAGGGAGGAGTTGCCCAAGGGGAAGGGCAGCGGCACAACCTGGTCGACCACGTTGTACGACAGCAGGTCGCCGCCGTCCGCACCCGGCGAGCGCATCACATCGTTGCCCACGGGAATCAGATAGATGCGCGGCTCATTGCCGAGGGCCACGACGTTGTTGGTGGTATTGTTATAGCCGACAAAACGGACGCCCATCTTGCTGATCTTCGTGGCATAGTACGACGAGTCGAACGCGTTGTCGTTGCCGGCCAGCGGCCAGCCGAAAACGTTGCGCGCGAAGTCGATGGTGGTGGAAAACGGAATCACCAGCCCCGGCTCCTGCGGCAGCAGGCCCGTCGAGCTTTGGAACGTCAGGCAGTAGCGCCGGAACTCGGGATAGGCCAGCAGGTTGTCGACCCGGAAGGAGGACAGCTTATCCTGCCAGGCCTTGGCGGCGTCGGCCCCGTCTGTCCTGATGCGGAAGCATTCCGAACGCAGCGACAGCCAGCAGCTTTCCGTCTGCGGATTGTTGATGCCCAGGCGTCCCTTAAGCACCAGCCAGTTGGCTTTCAGCCGGGCCAGGACATCCGCCAGGCCGCCGTCCCCGTGTAGGCCGCCCAGCTGCGCCTCGCCGTCTTCAATGAAGCCGAGATTGCGCGCCCCGGCGATTTCGCGGAAGATGGGGTCACTGCTATAGGATACTCCCAGCCCGAGCGCGGTCTCGTAGTCGTAGGCCTTGGTGGCGAGGTAGGTGTACTTCTTCGCCAGGTCGAAGGCGTTGCCGTACTTCGCCAGCGCGTCGCTGCGGAAGGTGCGGAAGGCCATGTCCTGGTAGCGGCCGGCCGCGATGCGGTTGACCGCCTGCTGCCTCAGCCGCTCCCGCTTGGAAAGCACCTGTTGGCCTTCGGCCAGAATCGAGGTGAAACTCTCCTGCGCATTGATCAGGGCGGCATTGGCAACATCCAAGTCCATCGCGGCTTCGTTAGACTCCATAATCAGCTTCTCTACCTCGGCCACAGCCTCATGTGACGCGAAGGTCAGCTCCGCCGCGTCCTTGAAAATTTCATAGATGCTCTCCAGTATTTCCTCTTTCTTCTCGGAGAGCTTTAAACTGTATTTACCCTCTATGATGGCCGTTCTTGTCGCAATGGCCGGCAAGGCAATCGGGGTTAAGAGCGCACTCTTAATCGGTGCGCCCACATCCGTTCCGACAGCCACTCCGGCAACGACGATACTCGGGACTGCCGTTACCGCTATTTCTTTGGCCTGTTCGGCCGTTTTTTCTTCGATATCGAGAACGTTTTTGGCCATCAGTTTTGCATAGGCGGCAATACCGTTTTTGATTTTAAACAGCTTCAATGCGACGCCGGCTGTTTCCAGTCCGGCATTGATGCCGATTTTGGTGCCGGCCCAGTCCGCTTCAACCACGCAGTAGTCGAGTTTCTCCTCGTACGCCGACAGCGCCTTACGGTAGCCAAGGTAAGCCTGAATGAAAGCACCGTAGGCGGCCTGCAACTGACCTTGCGCGCGTCGGGTTCCTCCGATGTCCTCCGGCTTAAGCACCATGCCGTTGGAAGCCAGGTCAAAATTCAGCGTCAGCGTCTCTTCCTCATTCGCGTTGAAGATCAATCCGTTGACCTTGTATACGACACTCTTTTTCGGTTCCAGCTCGAACGATTCGAAGCCGTACGACGCCAGATCCATCCACATGTAGTGGTAGAGGTCCGGGCCGTCGTACCCCTGCGGATAGGTGCAGCCCGCGCCGATGTCGGCCGCATAGGGATAGCCGAAGATGCCGATGAGCTGGGTGTTGAACGCCGCCTCTTCGTTGGCCAGATCCTGACTCAGATTGCTGGCGTTCTGCGCCTGCTGGCGCTGCAGCTTGGAGACGCCTTGTGCGCGGTCGAGCAGCGTGGCGGCATTGGCGAGCGCCTGCTCGGCGCGCGCCGCGATCTGCTCGAAGTGGCTCTGCCCAGCCGCCAGCTGAGCCGGGTCGATGTCGAACGGAATGGCGTTGCCGGAAAGCCCGATCGGCGTCATGCCGGCGTCGGCCTGATCCACGGAGCGCTGCACATCCCTCAGGGCCGCGCAGACCTCGGCCAGCGAGCCGACGGAATCGCGGGTGATGCGCAGGATGCTCTTGTCCACAAACGCGAGCGCGACGCCCGCGGCCGTCTGCCGCTCCCAGACCGGATTCTCGACCCGCCAGGTCGCGCCGCTGGCATCGTCCGGCAGATAGGGTCCCTGCGCCGCGTCCGCGAGGAAGCGCTGACACATCAACAACCCGCCGGCCGTGGCGCTGACGCCGTCGCGCGCGGCCACGAGTTCAGCCTGCGTGCGGACCGCGTTCCAGATCCGGAACTCGGAGAGCTTGCCGGAGAACGGCACGGTCGAGTCGTTGGCGGCCAGGCAAATGACCGCGTTGGTCGCGGCGAAGATGTCCCGCATGACCACATTCGAGTAGACGCCCTGCGGCACGCCGTCCAGGAAAAGCGTCATGCGGCGCGCTTCGGCGGCATACGTGAAGGCCACGTGACTCCACGCGTCGAAGTCTGGCGTTCCCGCACACAGGTTGGTGTCCACGCCCGGAACCTGCATGACCAATCGGCGCGTCGGCAGGTCAAGGGCGATGC
>Ga0209066_10008161_pt1 | contig 10212 bp, 7 predicted proteins | sample All_14_2_FD_187198 | JGI IMG/M metagenome (GOLD analysis project Ga0209066, IMG submission 187198) | Freshwater microbial communities in response to fracking from Pennsylvania, USA - Allegheny Zone_MetaG_DW_15 (SPAdes) (version 2) ... | reverse complement strand
GAAGTCTGGTGGTGGGATTACGAGTTACCCGGGTTCTGTAAGATGGGTTATCCCGGCAATTGGGAAGAGACGGATTTTATCCGGGAAATCGAGGAAGCAGAAATGAAGACTTTGTTGGAAGGCATTCGCGTAATCGACTGCGGAACTTATATTTCCGCACCGGCTGCGGCGACCATCATGGCGGATTTCGGTGCCGAAGTAATCAAGGTGGAGCAGCCTTTTACTGGCGATCCGTATCGTAATGAGCACCCTTCGCTGATGGCGCTCCACAGCGTGCACGGTGCCCCGCAGGATGACACGCCGATTGCCGAGAAGATCAGTCCCAACTGGGTTATCGATGCGCGCAACAAGAAGAGCATTGGCCTCAATCTCAGCAAGCCCGAAGGCAAGCAGGTGCTGCGAGACCTTGTGAAGGGTGCCGACGTCTTCATCACAAACTTTCCGCTCGATGTACGTGAACGGCTTTCGATCACGCAGGAAGAGATTCGTGCGCTCAATCCCAGGGTGATCTATGCCTCCTTCACCGGCTTCGGTGAGGTCGGGCCCGAAGCCCTCAATCGCGGCTTCGATGCCACGGTATGGTGGGCACGCTCGGGCCTGATGGACTTGGTGCGCACCGGCTCGAACCCGCCTACCCGACTTCCGCCGGGATTGGGGGACCACAACTGCTCGGTCTCGCTTTTCTCCAGCATCATGCTGGCGCTCTACAATCGCGAGAAGACCGGCGAGGGTAGTCACGTCGGCACATCGCTGCTGATGAACGGCTACTGGTCGAACGCTCTTTCGGTCCAAGCAAGCTTTTGTGGCGAGCCGGTTTCGAGACAGCCTGATCGTAAGGATTCGCGCATTCCAATGCGCAATGCGTATCGCTGCAGCGATGATCGCTGGCTGATCCTCTCGGTAATTCCTGACCAGCGCCGCTGGGAAAACATGCGTGATGCGCTCGATTCTGACCTGCTTGACGATCCGCTGTTCGTCGACGTCGCATCGCGCTCCGACAATGCGACGTTGGTCACTGCAGCGCTTGACCGCGTGTTCGAGACGCGCACACTTAAGGAATGGACTCAGCGTTTGCGGTCATTCGACGTGACTTTTGGCCCGGTGGCCGAGATGCACGAAGTGGCAGAGGACGAGCAGGCCAGGGCGAACGGCGTTTTCGTGCCGTTCGAGAATTCCGATCTCATGACCGTCACAAGTCCTTTCTGGGTCGACGGTTTTGACAAGCCAAATCCCAAGCCGGCGCCGCGCGTCGGTCAGCACACTGACGAAATTCTGACTGAACTCGGCTACGGAGTGGAGCAACAGGAAGCATTGAGGGAGGCGAAAATCATCAGTTGAGGTGAAGAATTTCGTCAACTCCGGTGAGAGGGGGCATTCTCTCATCGGAGTGTTTAATTTCGATTTATTGTAAATCGACGGGAAAAATGAGCGTTTTACAGCTCAAAATCAAAGAGGATGTGTTCATGAGGGCTAAATTCACACGCACTGCTGCGTTGTTTTCGACGGCGTTTGGGGTGCTGGCGTTATCGTCGGTAGCATATGGTCAGAGTGCGACGGAGGGTTCGGCTGAGCAGTCGGATGCTTCGCCTTCGGGCATTGCAGAAATCGTTGTCACAGCGCAGTTCCGTGCGCAGAACCTGCAAGATACGCCTTTGGCGATCTCGGCTGTAACGGGTGAACTGGCAGCGGCTCGCAGCCAGTTTTCGATCAACGACGTTGCGCGCTCGGCGCCGAGCGTCAACATTGAAGCCGGTACAGGTACGGGCGGTTCGTTCCCTACGGTGTTCATCCGCGGCGTTGGCCAATCGGATCCGTTTCCGCCGCTCGATCCGGGCGTTGGCGTCTATATCGATGACGTGTATTACGGCATCTTGACCGGTGCGAACTTTGACCTGCTCGATCTGGATCGTGTCGAAGTTCTGCGTGGTCCGCAAGGGACGCTTGCCGGCAAGAATTCCGAAGGCGGCGCGATCAAGATCTTCACCAACCAGCCAACCAATGAGTTCGGCGGTTATGTCGAAGCGACTTACGGTTCGTATGACCGCAAGCAGATCCGCGGCGCGATCAACGTGCCGATCGTGGATGACAAGGTTCTTTTGCGCGTCAGCGGTATGGCGCGTCACGTCGATGGCTTTTTCAAGCGTCTCGATTACGGTTGCGTCAATCCTGGAACGTTGCCTGTGAGCAGCGTTGCAGCTGTGAATGGCTGCGAAATTGGCCGGGCCGGTGGCGGCGACCTGACGGCGTTCAAGGGTAGTCTGGTAATCAAGCCAGCAGATGGTGTGACGAACACCATGTCCTTCACTTCGGTCAGCGACAACCAGCAAGTGCAGCCGTTGAAGCTGCTGTTCCAGTCGGATTCATGGGCAGGGGGGCTGAACTTCATCACCGGCCCGCGCGAAATGACGAGCTATGCGACTTATGTCGGCAACCAGTACAGCGCTACTCCTTATCAGGGGATCGATTACGCCAACCTGAAACAGAAGGTTTTTTCGAACACGCTCGACATTGAAATCAGCGACAACCTGAGCTTCAAGTCGATCACCGCGTACGTCAAGACCGACTCCGAAGGTGGTTACGACAACGACTTGTCGCCGATCAGTTCTTCGCTTCAGGAAATCATCGTCAAGTCCGAACAGTTTACCCAGGAACTCCGGTTGTCGGGGACTGTGGGCACGCTGCTGGACTGGACTGTTGGCGGGTTCTATTTCGATAATGATATCCTGTTCCCCGGTCGCATCAATATCGGTCGTGGTTTCGATCCCGTCACGAAGCAGCCAGGGTTCGCGCTGGACTTCCTGACCAACGATCCGATCGAGTCAAAGTCGAAGTCCGGCTTTGCGCACGGCGTCCTGCATCTGACCGAGCAGTTCAACGTGACCGGCGGCATCCGCTATACCGACGATTTCAAGTCCTACACCTTCATTCGCCTGGCACCTGATGGCGGACCGACGACCAGTTTTCTGGCTCCGGTCAACGGCTTGACTTCGACGTTCAAGGGCAAGCGCTGGGATTACCGGGTTGCGGCAGATTATCGCTTCTCTCCCGAGGTTCTGGTCTATGCCCAGTTCGCAACCGGCTTCAAAGGTGGTGGCGTCAGCCCGCGCCCACTCCTTGCCGGTCAGGAACTCCCATATGATCCTGAATCGGTCCAGTCATACGAAGCAGGCTTCAAGTCGGACCTGTTTGACCGTCGCCTGCGCCTGAACCTCACCGGCTTCTATCAGAAGTTCGATAACATCCAGTTGCAGCTCGGCCAGTGCCCGAACATCTCGGGACCAGGTGCACCGTGCGCCCTGACGACCAACGCGGGCAAGGCAAGGATTCAGGGTGCCGAAGCTGAGGTTGACTTGCGGCCTGTCGATGGCCTCTCGATCAATGCCTCTGCAAGCATCGTGGACTTCAAGTTCACCGAGACCGATCCGGACTCGGGCGTGCTGCTGACCGACAAGGCGCCTTTCATCTCGAAGTACAAGTTCTCGATCGGGGCACAGTACGAGATCGCAGCGTTTGGCGGCATGATCATCCCACGTATCGACGTCGACTACCGTTCCGAGTTCTCGGTTGGCGCGCCAGCCAACGCCCGGCTGTTCAACGTCACGGAAGGGCGTACCTTGGCCAACGCACGGGTGAGCTACAAGCCAGACGGAGATGACTGGGAATTCTCCGTGGCAGCAACCAACCTGTTCGACACGTTCTACTATGCCAGCAAATACGACCACGCTTCGGAGGCTCAGGGAGCCACCGCAGAAGCCCTCGTGGGACGACCGCGCGAAGTCATGGTTACCGTCAAACGATCCTTCTGAAGCGCAAAATACCCGATCTTCGGCACCACAGCGGAATATCCAATGTGGTGCCGATCATCTCTGATGGGCAAAAAGAATAAATTGCGAGCAAGGAGAGCGAATAGTGGCGAACCGTCGGCAATTCCTCGGAGGTAGCATAGCTGGTACAGCGCTTTTATCGGCGTTTCCCGCCCGCGCCGGAACATTGCTGACTGATTCTGCTCATAAAACACTCTCCCATTTCGTATTTGATGAACGATCCATAGAGGCGCGCCAGCTGGCGCAGGATATGAAACCGATCGGCGTGACGACTTTGGAAATTCAAAGTGACGCATCCGATGTCTGGTATAAAAAACTGGCCCCCCGGGTGCAGGCGGGTGCAAACGTTATTGGTGGACTTACAACTGCCGGTGGCCTCTTCACGCTGACCCGGTTAGGCTTTGACGCTGGTCTAAGGTTGGCGTTGCACGGACAGCATCGACTTTTTGATGATGGGCGTGAGGCAGAGCATGTGCTGAAGACGTCCGCTATCGTCGCACGAAGTTTTGACGCTGCTTTGGCTAGCGGACTATCGTGGACGTCAGCGCTGCAAGTTGTGTTCCCCGATCTTGTATCCCAACCAACCGCCGACAGAGTAGCATTGGGTGACATCAGTTCGCCCGATGCCGCGCGGCAGACAACCTTGCATTCCTGGATCTTGATGCCGCGCGCTTGAATCGCGGCAGAGGTATGATTTTGGAGAGAAGAGACCAATGACGATTTTGCCCCCGAATGTGTCTGCAGAGCAATTTGCTTCGGCATTGCGAGCTTTCGAGGCTGCAGTAGGCAAAGACTGGGTGCTCACGTCAGAGACTGACATCGCAGGATATCGCGATCCGTGGTCGATGGTTCGGGATCAACCGGGCGAACTTTTGCCATCTGCAGCAGTGGCACCGGCAACGGTCGAAGAAGTGCAAGCGGTTGTCCGCGTTGCCAACCAGTTCAAGGTCCCGCTCTATGCCGTTTCGACTGGCAAAAACTATTCCTATGGCGGCGCAGCGCCGAACGTGCGCGGCAGTGTAATTGTAGATCTCAAGCGTATGAAGCGGATCCTGGAGCTCAACGGCGACCGCAATTTTGCACTGGTTGAGCCAGGCGTGACATATTTCGATCTTTATCAGGAGATTCAGTCCCGCGGCCTCAAACTCATGATCGACAACCCCGATCCAGCGTGGGGCAGTCCCTCTGGCAACAGTCTTGAACGCGGCGTCGGTTACACCATGGGTCCCTATCGGGACCATGCGAGTTCCTCATGCGGTCTTGAAGTGGTCTTGGCTTCGGGCGAAATCATGCGCACAGGTATGGGCGCACTTCCGGCTGCAGAAACATGGCAGGAATACAAGCACGGTTTCGGCCCAGACCCGGCGGGGCTATTTTTCCAGGGCAACTTTGGGATCGTGACCAAGATCGGCGTGCGGCTGATGCCGTTGCCCGAACATTATCGGACCGGCAAGATCACGGTGCCAAAGCGCGCCGATCTTGGCGGACTTATCAAGACCGTCAATTATCTTGCCGACTTGTTCATGGTGGGTGAACCGGTATTCTCCAGTGCGCTTCATCCGCTGATGAAGAACCCCGAGTTCTTCGCTGAGGCGACACGACCAGGAGAATTCAACGACGAACGGCTGAACGCGATGGCTGCGGCGGCAAACTTGCCTTTCTATCAGGTCGAATTGCAGTTCTACGGGTCCGATGCGACGACGCTGGCAAATTGGGAATATGCCAAGGACCTGGCAAAGCGCAACATTCCAGGCTGCAGCGCGCTGGACGGGGTCTCGTATACGATGCCGCTGACCCGAGAGCAGATCATGGACAAAAACACGCCTTACGGCGAAAGCGCCATTCGCCGCTATGCTGCTGTTGCGACACCGAACCTGACGACGTTCGATTTCATCGGCCGGCACGTAGAGAGCCCAGATGATTATGTGCATCTGCATTATGGCATGTTCACGATCGTGCCGCGTTCGGCCGAGTCAGTGTTTCAAGTGCAGCGTGCGTGGGTTGATCTGGTCCATGAAGCTAACGCTACGCTTGTGACCGAACAGACGCCGCGCCCGAGTGTCCTGACCTTGCCATTGCAATGGCATCAGACGTGCTTTTTCATGTGGGCTGGCTTCCCGCTCACAGTATCGGAGCGCCCAATGTCGGAGGCTCTGGCTGATATGCTGGAGCGCGTGCTTACGGTAAATGCTAAGAATGGTTGGGGGGAATACCGCTCAGAACCTTTGCTGCAAGACATGGTTGCCGCGCATTACAACTTCAACAATCACGCGCTAAGGCGGTTCAACGAGGCGTTGAAGGATGCGGTTGATCCTAACGGCATCCTGTCACCCGGCCGTGGTGGCATATGGCCAAAGGCATTTCGTTCTCTGCGTGGGAAGGTCGGGTCGTGAAGGCAGCAACTCCACTCGCGCTATTGGCCGTGATCGCGCTTGCAAGTGGTAGCGCTTCACTCTCGTCGGCACCGCGGCGGGCGTCATCAGCGAAAAATACGTCGCTTGTGGTGGAAGGTCGTGCAGCGTTCGAGAGAAATTGCGCTGCGTGTCATGGCAAAGGGCCGAGCGAGGGACGGGTTCCACTTCTTCCGGGCACTTTCGCGCTCTCGCTAAAATATAGAGGTGGCGAGCTTCCGGCAGCTTTGGAAGACCGCACCGATCTGAGCCCGGAACTGATTGAATTGGTGGTTCGTAACGGTATTTTTTCCATGCCGCCTCTTCGGAAAACCGAAGTGAGCGACCAGGAACTCAAGGCAATCGCCGCCTATTTTACGATCTCGTCGAAAACACCAAATGGACCAATTATGACAGGTCCAAACAAGGCGATGACCGGCAAGGTCAATTGAAAAATTCTAGCCGATGTAAGCCAGCATGTGGCTTCCGATTTTACGCAGACTGCAATTTGTGTATTTCGACTATATTAAGGACGTGAAGTGAGCGAAAATAAATTCTGCGAAGTGCGCGATGAAGGCAACATTCGTATCATCACGATCAACCGACCCGAAGTGATGAATGCATTGCATTGGGAAGCCCATGAAGAACTCGATGGTATCTGGAGCGATTTCATCGCAGATGATTCCGCTTGGGTTGCGATTGTTACGGGAGCGGGCGACAGGGCTTTCTCGGCGGGCAATGATCTCAAGGTAATGGCAGCTGGCAAGTACCGGCCAAAGCCGGTAACAGGTTTTGCAGGGCTGACACGCCGCCATGATCTCGACAAGCCAGTGATCGCTGCTGTCAACGGAATGGCAGTTGGTGGCGGCTTTGAAATTGCGCTTGCGTGCGACATCATTATCGCTGCTGAACATGCCCTGTTTGCCCTGCCGGAGCCACGTGTCGGCATGATGGCCGGCGAAGGAGGCATCGCGCGCCTGGGCCGGATGATTCCGCAGAAACAGGCGCTAGGAATGATCCTGACCGGGCGAAAGGTGACTGCGGCAGAAGGCGAAAAGCTCGGGTTTGTCAACGAAGTCGTGCCCAAGGGTGAGGCCCTGGCAGGGGCGATCCGCTGGGCGAACCTCATTCTGGAAGCCTCGCCTTTGGCTGTCCGCGGATCGAAGGAGGCTTTCTACCGGGGGTTCGATGAGCCTACCCTCGCAGCAGCGGTCAGCACTATCTACCCCGGCCAAGAGAAGAACATGGCGAGCCAGGACTACATTGAAGGTCCCAGAGCCTTTGCCGAAAAGCGCAAACCAGCTTGGCAGAACAATTAATATCTTCTGTCGCCATTGCGCAGCAAATTTCCGCTGCATGCAACCAAAGCATTGAAGGATAATCATGTCACACGTTGAACTTAGCGCGCCCGCCTATCTGACTGTTGAGATGGCTGAAGCAGCCGTCGAGGCGGTTGTCGAGGCGATCCTTGATGCACCAACTGACAGCAAACTCGCTATTGCAGCGAAATTCCTGCGACCCAAGCGCAACCAGTGCCATGTCGTGGTTGTCGTTCCCGGCGCATCAGGAGAGATTGAACCAGTTAGCAGTTCTACTTGGATGGAGCAGCGCCAGATCAAGCCGCTCGTCCTGTTTGAGAAGAGCTTCTATGGCGGTCGCGAGAAACTCGATGCTACATTCGAAACCTTCGCGCGACTGAAAGCGCATCAGCTTTGGTACGACCGGAACGATGATCGTACAGGAATCCTCCCCCATATGTTGTTCCAAGGAGACACGGTGTACTGGGGCGGGGTCAAGCGTTTTGGCATTGTCGTCGCCTGCTCGGGCATTCAGCCGTACATTGACAAGATGATATCTGGAATGGTCGCGGATATGTTGATCACAATGGCTTATGAAGCGTGGATGACAAGTCCCGAAGTATCGGAGCCCCGGCACTTCGTTGGTGGATGAATGCCAAGGGCGCGTTGTTCATGTCACGACTTTTGAAGCCAGATGCCGCCTAGGTGAGTAACGCGATGACTAGTTCCGATGTGCAAACGACGCGCCCTTGGTCGGCACTCTCTCAGGCAGAGCGTGATGCCGCCTATAACAATCGCGGATCAATCGCCGCCGCAGACGAATTGATTGCTGCGCGCCAAAAAGCTTCCCGGGACGTCGCGGATGACTTTCCTTGCCACCGTGATGTTCCGTACGGAGCGCATCCGCGTGAACGTTGGGACATTTTTCCAGGAAGCGGCCCGGAGGCGCCGTGCCTGGTTTTCATTCATGGCGGATACTGGCAGGGCGGCGATCGGAAGGAATATTCAGCCTGCGTTCGCGGAACTCTCGAACGAGGGTGGTCAGCAGCGCTGTGCAGCTATCCGCTTGCGCCCGATGCCTCTCTTACCGAAATCGTAGATAGTGTGTCGCGCGCACTGGGGTGGTTCAGCGATCATCGCGGCAGCTTCGGAGCAGGCGGTCCGCTGGTTCTTTCGGGTTGGTCGGCAGGCGCGCATCTGGCAGCGCTGCTTGCGGAACGGGATGAGGTAAAGGCCGTACTCTGCATTTCCGGCGTTTTTGAACTGGGCCCAGTCCGGGAAACATTTCTGAATGCGAAGCTTTGTCTGACCGATCAGGAAATCGAGAGTCTTTCGCCCATCCGCCTTCCCTTGGTCCACAAACCCTTCGTCGTGGCCTTTGGTGCCGAGGAGTTGCCGGAACTGCAACGGCAAAGCATCGAATTCTTTCAAATCCGTAACGATGCCGACATGCCGGGCCACTTGCTGAAAATTCCAGAAGCCAATCATCTGACCGTGCTGGAAGAACTTTTCAACACCGACGGCAGACTGACTGTGGCGGCTGAACAGGTTCTCTCGCTGGTGCGCTGACAGTTGAGAGGGCAGGCCGGGGCGATGCCTGCTTTAGGTTGCGTTGTTCTTAGCGCTTGCCTCGGTTCAAATCCTGAGATAACGTTATCTGACAGGGTTGGTTCGCATTCTGTGCGTCGGCGTTCCAAGGAGAAGTGGTGGCTGGGCGAGTTCAGTGAAGGTTTAATCGGCTTGATCCGGAACCACCAGCGGCATGACAGGCCGCGGCCAGTATACCACCCCATCGTAAATGATCAGGATGTCCAGTCCGATCTGCAGGTCCAGAGACCGAAGAATATTCCAAGAAGGAAAGTTTCTGATGGCAATCAACATAGCCACCATTGAAGGCGATGGCATCGGTCCGGAGGTCACGCAGGCCACGATCGAGATACTGCGCGAAGCTTGCGGACGCGATGCGCTTGATTTCGTGATGCTGGAAGGCGGGGCCGGTTCCTACCAGAAGACAGGACATGTTCTTCCGCCCGAAACAGCGCAAGCTTGCACGAATATGTCTGCGATCCTGCACGGTGCTGCCGGACTGCCGGGGGTGGTCTATCCAGATGGCACCGAGGTCGGAAACGAACTGCATCTGCGTCTTCGTTTCGATCTCGACCTTTACGCCAACGTGCGTCCCATCAAGCTGCTTTCTGGCGTGCGTTCACCCCTGCGCGATGCTGAAGCGACGGGCATCGACTATGTCATCGTGCGCGAGAACACTGAAGGCCTCTATGCGAGCCGTGGGGGTGGTATCGAACTGCGCGATGAAGTGGCGACCGACACCCTGCTCATCACCAGAAAGGGAACGGATCGGGTCGCCCGTTTTGCCCTCGACCTTGCCCGCAAACGGAGCGGTGCGCTGCGGGATGGCAAGTCGCGCCTGACGGTTTGCGACAAGGCCAACATCCTGCGTTCCTTCGCGTTTTTCCGCAAGGTGTGTGACCAGGCGGCGGCAGACTATCCTGATGTCGAGATGGACTATGCTTACGTCGATGCAATGACGGTTCATCTCGTCAAGCGGCCAGATTTCTATGACGTGATCGTCGCCGAGAATCTCCTGGGCGACATCATCTCTGATTTAGGCGCAGCTACGGTTGGGGGAATGGGCATTTCCCCTTCTGGCGAGTTTGGGCCTCAGCATGCTCTGTTTCAGGG
>Ga0209066_10008160_pt1 | contig 10212 bp, 7 predicted proteins | sample All_14_2_FD_187198 | JGI IMG/M metagenome (GOLD analysis project Ga0209066, IMG submission 187198) | Freshwater microbial communities in response to fracking from Pennsylvania, USA - Allegheny Zone_MetaG_DW_15 (SPAdes) (version 2) ... | reverse complement strand
GAACACTACCAGCTGCACCAGGTTGCCCGAGACGACGACACCGAGCATGGCGCCCATGAAGCCCAGCAGCAGCGAGTAGAACCGCGCGGCCGGGTCGTCGCTGGAGAGGTAGTAGCGCGCGTAGACGATGACCAGCAGGCCCATGCCGCTGACCAGCATCGCGAACATCCACGCGAAACCGTCCAGGCGCACGACGACATCGATGCCCAGGCTCGGCAGCCAGGCCAGGCGTTCTGTCACCACCTGGCCGGCGCTCACGGCCGGGTACAGCCAGGCCAGCTGCACCGCCACCGCCAGCGCCACGGCGGCGCCCCAGAGCGACCCGACGTTGCGCGCGCTGGTGGGCAGCTTCGCAGCGACCAGGCTTCCGATGAACGGCAGGGACAGCAGCAGGAGCAGTGACATGGCGGGGAGTCTACTTTCGGGTCAGGCGCCACCGGCAGGGACGCCACCGGACCACGCCCGCCGCGCGGCCTGTTGCGCCGGGACCGAAGCATCGGTCGCAAGGGGCAGGGTAGACAGTCGGTTCATCAGGGGTCTCCGGCAAGGGATCGGCTCGTGGCGTCCCCATGGGAACCGCTCGGGCACCCACAGGTTCCAGACCGGCGTTCAACGGCGAACGCCGGCCCTGCCACGCCTCGATCAGGCGCCCGCGTGCGCTGGTGCGACGCGGGCTGGCGCCACCTCGGCACAGCCCCTCGGCGTGGCCGTGACAGTGGGTGCAACCCATTATGGTGGCCCGCCAAAGGCCTTCGTCCGTCGTCCCCGTGTTCAACCGCGTCCGCGCGCGCGGACGCGCCCGAGCCAGGTCCACGCCGCCACGGCGCGGCGGTGCAACCCCGCACGCAAAAAAGACCGCTGCAGCGGTCGCCGAGCGGTCTCGAAGGACGGCGGACGGGACGGCTCAGGCCAGCCCGGTCGCGGGGGGTGTCAGCCGCAGCTGCCCAGGTGGCCGCAGGAGGTGCAGTAGTCGCAGCCGTCCTTGCGGATCATGGCGTGCGCGCCGCACTCGGGGCACTTCTTGCCGGCCATCACGTTGGTCGGCGCGGTGCTCATGCCCGGCAGTTCGGGCGCGGCCGGCTGGTGCGGCGTGCTCACCGCAGCGGTGTCGCTGGCCTGGTTGCGGCGGGCGATGATGTTCTGCAGCGCGAAGGCGATGGCGGCGACCTCGGAGTCGTGCCACATCGGCACGTGGGTGCCATCGGCCTTCTGGTAGGTGCCCAGGCGCACCGGGCCGCGGTCCCAGGCGACCTTGCGCATGTCGGACAGCGCACGGCCCAGGAAACCGCCGCGCGCGGCCAGCGAGAGCATGCGCATGGTGGAGGTGATCCACTGCTGCGACTCGCCGTTCTGGCCCACGGGCATGAAGAACTCGATGGCGCGCTCGACCGTGCCCTTGCCGTCGGCGGCAGGCACCGGCAGGAAGGACACCACGATGTACAGCGTCTTGTGGCCTTCCTGCGTCCAGTACTCGATCTTGTCGGCCACGGCCGACAGCGCGCCCTTGGGACGGCTCTCGATCACGGTGCGCATCGGGTCCACCGGCGTGGCCGGCACGGCCGGGGTGGCGGGCTTGGCTTCGGCCGCCGCCGGGGTGCCGGTGTCCAGCACCGAGCCCAGGATGTTGTTGGGCCGGTAGGTGGCCATGCCCTTGAGGCGGGCGCGCCAGGCCTGCAGGTACAGGTTCTTGAAGTCGTCGAACGGGTAGTCGGCGGCGACGTTCACGGTCTTGGAGATGGCGGTGTCCACGAAGGGCTGCACCGCTTCCATCATGGCGATGTGTTCACCCGCGGTCATGGCCAGGGCGTTGACGAAGTACTCGGGCAGTTCGTCCACGTTGCCACCGAGTTCGCGGTACAGGCGCCAGGCGTGGTCTTCCACCGCGTACTCGCTGGTGGAGCCGTCGGCCTCGCGCTTCTTGCGGCGGTACATCCACGAGAACGGCGGCTCGATGCCGTTGGACGCGTTGTCGGCAAAGGCCAGGCTGACGGTGCCGGTGGGCGCGATGGACAGCAGGTGGCTGTTGCGGATGCCGTGCTTGCGGATGGCCTTCTGGATGTCGGCCGGCAGGCGGCTGGCGAAGGTGCCGGGGGCCAGGTAGCCGTCGGCGTCGAACTTGGGGAACACGCCTTTTTCCTTGCCCAGCTCGATGGAGGCGCGGTAGGCGGCGTTGCGCATGCGCTCGGCGATCTGAGCGGCGGCGGCGCGACCGTCTTCGCGGTCGTAGCGCACGCACAGCATGGCCAGGGCGTTGCCCATGCCGGTGAAGCCCACGCCGATGCGGCGCTTGGCGGCGGACTCGGCGCGTTGCTGTTCCAGCGGCCAGAAGGTCACGTCCAGCACGTTGTCCAGCGCGCGCACCTGGGTGGCCACGGCGGCCTCGAAGGCTTCGTAGTCGAAGCTGGGCGTGCCGCCGAAACCGAAGGGGTTGCGCACGAAGCGGGTGAGGATGATGGGACCGAGGTCGCAGCAGCCGTAGGGCGGCAGCGGCTGTTCGCCACAGGGGTTGGTGGCGGAGATGGTCTCGCAGTAGTGGAGGTTGTTGTCGGTGCCGATGCGGTCCAGGAACAGGATGCCGGGTTCGGCGAAGTCGTAGGCCGACTTCATGATGGTGTCCCACAGTTCGCGGGCGGCCACGGTCTGGTAGACCCACTGGCCGTCGCTGCGCTGGTAGGCGCCCTTGGCGATCAGTTTCTGGCCGGGGCGGGCCTTGTGCACCAGCTCCCAGGGCTGGTCGCCGCTGACGGCTTCCATGAAGGCGTCGGACACGCCCACCGACACGTTGAAATTGTTCCAGCGGCCGGGGGTGCGCTTGGCGGTGATGAATTCCAGCACGTCCGGGTGGTCGATGCGCAACACGCCCATTTGTGCGCCGCGGCGCGCGCCGGCGCTTTCCACGGTGGAGCAGCTCTGGTCGAACACGTTGATGTAGCTGCAGGGCCCCGAGGCCATGGAGTGCGTGCCCTTGACCTCGGCGCCCTTGGGGCGGATGCGCGAGAAGTCGTAGCCCACGCCGCCGCCGCGGCGCATGGTTTCGGCGGCCTCGCGCAGCGCTTCGTAGATGCCGGGGTAACCGTCGGCGTCCACGCCCTGGATGCAGTCGCCCACCGGCTGCACGAAGCAGTTGATCAGCGTGGCCTGGATGTCGGTACCGGCCGCGCTCATGATGCGGCCCGCGCCGATGGCGCCGGCGTGCAGGTTGTCCAGGAACTTCTGTTCCCACTCGGCCCGTGCTTCGGGCTTTTCCACGGAAGCGAGCGCTCGCGCCACACGGCGGTACAGGTCTTCGAAGCCGGTTTCGCCCGGTTTCAGGTATTTCTCGGCCAGCACGTCGTGGCTGATGGGTTGGGTCGCGGTCAGGTCCTGGGGACGCATGGCGTGGTCTCGTTTCATGGGCGGTGTGATCCGGTGGGCAGTGAACGGGAAAAAGGAAACGGAAAGCTCAAATCAAACGCACACACACCCGCCGTGCGGGTTGTCGTTCTGGGGGGGTGTGGTGGGGGGGAAGCGGGAGCGGGAGAAGGGCTGTATTTTGCGCCAAAGTCGGCCGGGAGCGGCCCCAGGAAACCTCTCTTTTTGTGTGTTTAGTGGCCCTCTCACCAGGCGAAACGGCAAAGGCTATCGGCGCCCGGATCGCCATACTTTGCGGTGCATCAAGGCTGGGTTTTTTTGTGGCAGGCCGGCGCCAGCCGGTGGCCGACACCCCCGCCAGCGACGGGCGTGACTTGCGCCAGATCAAGCCATGAGCCCTTTGACGCGGGTCAAACGCAGCGCCCAGGCGCAGGGCTATGGTCGCGCCTTCGCCGGCCTTCGCCCGGCATCCACCCGCCTGTGCCATGGATCTTGTCTGTCCCGCCGGCAGCCTGCCCGCCCTCAAGGCCGCCATCGACCACGGCGCCAGCTGCGTCTACCTGGGCCTGCGCGACGCCACCAACGCGCGCAACTTCGCCGGCCTGAACTTCGACGACGCCGGCATCGCCAGCGGCATCGCCTATGCGCATGCCCGCGGCCGCCAGGTGTTCATGGCCATCAACACCTACCCGCAGGCCGGCCAGCCGCAGCGCTGGCAGCAGGCGCTGGACAAGGCGGTCACGCTGGGGGTGGACGCGGTGATCCTGGCGGACCCCGGCCTCATGGCCTATGCCGTGCAGCGCCACCCGGGCTTGCGGCTGCACCTGTCGGTGCAGGGCTCGGCCACCAACCACGAAGCCATCAACTTCTACCACCGGCAGTTCGGCATTGCGCGCGCCGTGTTGCCGCGGGTGCTCTCGCTCGAACAGGTGCGCCTGCTGGTACAGAAGACGCCGGTGGAGATCGAGGTGTTCGGCTTCGGCAGCCTGTGCGTGATGGTCGAGGGCCGCTGCGCGCTCTCGTCCTACGTGACCGGCGAATCGCCCAACACGCACGGCGTGTGTTCGCCGGCCAAGGCGGTGCGCTGGCAGGAAACCCCCAAGGGGCTGGAGTCGCGCCTGAACGGCGTGCTGATCGACCGCTACGCGCCGGGCGAGAGCGCCGGCTACCCGACGCTGTGCAAGGGCCGCTTCGACGTGGAGGACGACCACAGCTACTACGCGATCGAGGAACCGACCAGCCTGAACACCTTGTCGCTGCTGCCCCAGCTGGCACAGATGGGCGTGCGCGCGATCAAGATCGAAGGCCGCCAGCGCAGCCCGGCCTATGTGGCGCAGGTCACGAAGGTCTGGCGCGAGGCCATCGACCAGTGCGCAGCCCAGCCCCAGCACTACACGCCCAAGGGCCAGTGGATGGCCGCACTCGACCAGGTGGCCGAAGGCCAGCAACACACGCTGGGCGCGTACCACCGCCCGTGGAAGTGATGGCTCCCCCCTGCGCGGCTTCGCCGCTTCCCCCCTCTCTCGCCTTCGGCGGGAGGGGGGACCACACCAGCGCCCCGGCGAAGCCGGTTGCGCGGCGTGTCTGGATGGGGCACGCGCTCCGGCTCTGAAATCAGGCATCTGTATGAAACTTTCTCTTGGTCCCTTGCAGTACTACTGGCAACGCAGCACGGTGTTCGATTTCTACGAGGCCATGGCCGCGACGGCGGTGGACACCGTCTACCTGGGCGAGGTCACCTGCTCGCGCCGGCACGAGCTGCGGCTGTCGGACTGGCTGGACGTGGCGCGGTTGCTGCGCGAGGCCGGCAAGTCCGTGGTGCTCTCGACGATGGTGCTGCTGGAGTCGGGCTCGGACGTGGGCGCGATGCAGAAAGTCGCCGCGAACGAAGACTTTCTGGTCGAGGCCAACGACATGGGCGCGGTGGGTGCGCTCGCCGGGCACAAGCCCTTCGTGGCCGGGCCGCACCTGAACATCTACAACGCGCCCTCGCTGCGCTGGATGGCGGAACAGGGCGCCACGCGCTGGGTGGTCCCGCTGGAAATGCAGCGCGACGACCTCGCCCTGCTGCAGCGCGAGCGCCCCGAAGGCCTGGAGACAGAAGTGTTCGTGCACGGCCGCCTGCCCCTGGCGTTTTCGGCGCGCTGCTTCACCGCGCGCCACCGCAACCTGCCCAAGGACGACTGCCGCTTCAGCTGCCTTGACCACCCCGACGGCCTGCTGCTGCAGACGCGCGAGCAGGCCGACTTCCTGGTGCTCAACGGCATCCAGACCCAGTCGGCCCGGGTGCACAGCCTGATCGACGCCTGGGGCGACCTCACCGCGCTCGGCGTGGACGTGGCGCGCATCAGCCCGCAGGCGCAGCACACGGCCGAGGTGGTGGCGCTGTACGACGCACTGCGCCGCGGTGCGCTCGCACCCGCCGCCGCGCGCGACGCCCTGCTGGCGCTGTTGCCCGCCGCGGGCGACGGCCAGCCCGACTGCAACGGCTACTGGCACGGCCGCCCGGGTCTGGAACGCATCGAGGCCGCCACCGGAGTCACCGCATGAACACCCCCAGCGCCACGGCGGGCGAGCGCCGCTTCACCGTGCCACCCCCGCTGGCCGGCCTGCTCACCCGCCTGCCGCCGTACCCTGGCTCGTTGCTGCTGGTCACCGGTTTGAACCTGGTGCTGGCGCGCCAGCTACCGGCCGATGTGGGCGCGCACCTGAACGGCCGGCGCATCCGCATCCAGGTGCGCGACGCCGGCCTGCGCTTCGACTTCCGCGGGCAGGACGGCCAGTTCCGCGCCTGCGCGCCGCAGCAGGCCCCGGATCTCACGCTGAGTGCGAACGCCCACGACTTCCTGCGCCTGGCCCGGCGGCTGGACGACCCGGACACGCTGTTCTTCAACCGCCGCCTGTCCATGGAGGGCGACACCGAGCTCGGTCTGGTGGTGAAGAACGCGCTCGATGCGCTGGAGCTGCCGGTGTTCGACCCGGCGCAGTGGGCCACCTCGGCCGTCTTCGCGCGGCTGCAGCGACTGCGCCCCTGTGTCCCGCCCCATGGACCGCGCTGAACGCCGCGCGCTGCCCCTGGTCTACGCCTGCTCGGGCTGTTCCAGCGCGGCGCAGCTGGCCAACCACGTGGCCGTGCGGCTGGACCGCAGCGGCGTCGCGGAGATGTCGTGCATCGCGGGCGTCGGCGGCGATGTGCCGCCGCTGCTCATGACCGCGCAATCGGGCCGGACCATCGTGGTGCTCGACGGCTGCCCGCTCGAATGCGCGCGCCACTGCCTGCAGCGCCACGGCGTCACCCCCACCCAGCACCACCAGCTGAACCTGTACGGCGTGCGCCGGCGCCTGCACGAGGACTTCGACCCCGAACAGGCCGAGGCCGTGCTGTTCCGCGTGCGCAGCGACCTGCAGAAGCTGCCCGTCCTACCGGAGCCGACCGATGCCCGCTGAAACCCGCCGCCTGCTGGTGGCCATCACCGGCGCCAGCGGCGCGGTCTACGGTCTGCGCCTGCTGCAGGCGCTGCAGACCGTGCCGGGGGTGGAGACGCACGCGGTCGTCTCCGACGCCGGCTGGCAGACCCTGCGCCACGAACGGCACGCGGGCCCGCAGACCCTGCGCCCGCTGGTGCACACGCTGCACGACGCCGCCGACATCGGCGCCGGCCCGGCCAGCGGCTCGTTCCGCTGCAGCGGCATGGTGGTCGCGCCGTGCTCCATGCGCACGCTCGCGGCCATCGCGCACGGGCTGTCGGACAACCTGGTCACGCGCGCCGCCGACGTGATGCTCAAGGAGCGCCGCCGCCTGGTGCTGATGGCGCGCGAGACGCCGCTGCACCTGGGCCACCTGCGCAACATGACCGCCGCGACCGAGATGGGCGCCATCGTCTGCCCACCGGTGCCGGCCTTCTACCTGCGGCCGCAGAGCGTGGACGACATCGTGAACGCCAGCGTGGCGCGCGTGCTGGACCTGCTGGATGTGCCGCACACGCTGAGCGAGCGCTGGGCAGGTCTTGCATGCGCCACAGCAGTTGCATGAGAGGAGCCCGCCTGCCCCAGGTCTCACCGTGGAACCGGCTTTGCCGGGCCACAGGTGAGGTCCCCCTGGAGGGGGAAGACGCGAAGCGGCGCAGGGGGTGCTGCTGAATGACCTACCGCGACCTGCGCGACTTCGTGGCGCAACTCGAAGCCGCGGGCGAGCTGCGCCGCGTGCGCGAACCGGTCTCGCCCCACCTGGAGATGACCGCGCTGTGCGACCGCGTGCTGCGCGCGGGCGGCCCGGCCCTGCTGTTTGAAAACCCCACCGGCCACACCCTGCCGGTGCTGGCCAACCTGTTCGGCACCACCGCCCGCGTGGCGCGCGCCATGGGCGTGGCCGACGTGGGCGAGCTGCGCCGCTTCGGCGAGGTTCTGGCGCGGCTGAAAGAGCCCGAGGCGCCGCGCGGCCTGCGCGAGATGGCGGGCCTGGGCGACCTGGTGAAGTCGCTCTGGCACATGAGCCCGCGCGAGGTGCGCCACGCGCCCTGCCAGGCGGTGGTGATCGAGGGCGAAGACGTGGACCTGTCGCAGCTGCCGATCCAGCACTGCTGGCCAGGCGACGTGGCGCCGCTGATCACCTGGGGCCTCGTCATCACCCAGGGGCCGCACAAGCCGCGGCAGAACCTGGGCATCTACCGCCAGCAGGTGCTCTCGCGCAACCAGCTGATCCTGCGCTGGCTGGCACACCGCGGCGGCGCGCAGGACTTCCGCGAACACGCCCGCCTGCACCCGGGCCAGCCCTACCCGGTGGCGGTCGCCATCGGCGCCGATCCGGCCACGATTCTGGGCGCCGTCACACCCGTGCCCGACAGCCTGAGCGAGTACCAGTTCGCCGGCCTGCTGCGCGGCGCACGCACCGAGGTGGCGCCCGCCATCGGCGTGCCGCTGCGCGTGCCGGCCACGGCCGAGATCGTGCTCGAAGGCCACATCCACCCCGACCCGGCCCACCCCAGCGGGTACCAGCATGCGCTCGAAGGGCCGTATGGCGACCACACCGGCTACTACAACGAACGAGCCGAGTTCCCGGTGTTCACCGTCGAGCGCATCACGCGCCGGCGCGATGCGATCTACCACTCCACCTACACCGGCAAACCGCCCGACGAACCGGCCGTGCTGGGCGTGGCGATGAACGAACTCTTCATCCCGCTGCTGCAGCGCCAGTTCCCCGAGATCGTGGACTTCCACCTGCCGCCCGAGGCCTGCAGTTACCGCATGGCCGTGGTGAGCATCCGCAAGGCCTACGCCGGCCACGCGCGGCGCGTGATGATGGGCGTCTGGAGCCACCTGCGCCAGTTCATGTACACCAAGTTCATCGTCGTGGTGGACGAGGACATCGATGTGCGCGACTGGAAGGACGTGGTCTGGGCCATGAGCACGCGCATGGACCCGGCGCGCGACACGCTGACCATCGAACACACCCCCATCGACTACCTCGACTTCGCCTCGCCCGTGAGCGGCCTGGGCAGCAAGATGGGCCTGGACGCCACGAACAAGTGGCCCGGTGAAACCACGCGCGAATGGGGCCGCACCATGGCCATGGACCCGGTCGTGAAGGCCCGCATGGACGCGCTGGCGACACAGCTCGGGCTCTGAGGCCGAGGCCTGTCGCGCGGGTTCGGACAGGCGCACGGCCACCACCCAGAATCCACCGCATGGACTTCGAACACAGCCCCCGCGCGCAGGCGCTGTTGCGCCAGCTGGACGCCTTCCTGCAGACCTATGTGCTGCCCCACAACGCGGCCTGGCACCAGGCGGTGCAGGACGGCCAGTACCCGCCGCCGTTCATCGAAGACCTCAAGACACTGGCCAGGGAAGAAGGCCTGTGGAACCTGTTCCTGCCCGGCCTGCGCGAAGACGAACCGGGCACGCGGTTGAGCAACGTCGACTACGCGCCGCTGGCCGAGGCCATGGGCCAGCTCAGCTGGGCGGCCGAGGTCTTCAACTGCAGCGCGCCCGACACCGGCAACATGGAACTGCTGCACCGCTTCGCCACCCCGGCGCAGCGCGCGCAGTGGCTGCTGCCCTTGTTGAACGGCACCATCCGCTCGGCGTTTGCGATGTCCGAGCCCGACGTGGCCTCGTCCGACCCGACCAACCTGCAGACGACCGTGCGGCGCGACGGCGATGCACTCGTGCTCAACGGCCGCAAGTGGTTCATCACCGGCGTCGCGCACCCGCATTGCCGCGTACTGATCGTGATGGCGCGCAACGCCGACGGGGAGGGCGAGGACCCGCACCACCAGCACAGCATGGTCCTGCTGCCCATGAACACGCCGGGGCTGGAGGTGGTGCGCAACATCAGCGTGGTGCACCACCACGCACCCGAGGGGCATTGCGAGATCGTGCTGCGCGGCGTGCGCGTGCCGGCCGACCATCTGCTGGGCACCTGGGGTCACGGCTTCGCGATGGCGCAGGCCCGGCTGGGCCCGGGCCGGGTGCACCACTGCATGCGCACCATCGGCCAGTGCGAGCTGGCGCTGGCCCTGGCCACCGAACGCGCACTGGAGCGGCGCAGCTTCGGCCACTACCTGGCCGATTACGCCAACGTGCAGGAATGGATCGCGCAATCGCGCATCGAGATCGACCAGGCGCGCCTGCTGGTACTGCGCTGCGCCTGGTTGCTCGACCATCCCGAGCAGGCCGAGCCGGCCGCGGTGCGTGCGCAGGTGGCCGCCATCAAGGTGGTGGCCGCCGGGCTGCAGACCCGCGTGGTGGACCGCGCGATGCAGGTCTTCGGCGCCATGGGCCTGTCGCCCGACACGCCGCTGGCGCAGTTCTGGACCTGGGGCCGCGCGCTGCACCTGCTCGACGGGCCAGACGAGGTGCACC